>Ga0164308_10001768_pt1 | contig 11520 bp, 6 predicted proteins | sample Whisoiple_246_MG_FD_109983 | JGI IMG/M metagenome (GOLD analysis project Ga0164308, IMG submission 109983) | Soil microbial communities amended with fresh organic matter from upstate New York, USA - Whitman soil sample_246_MG | ecosystem: Environmental > Terrestrial > Soil > Unclassified >... | reverse complement strand
GTCGACGCGATCGTCGACCTGCTCTGGGGCGACGCGCCGCCCGCCGCGGCGAGCGCCACGCCGCAGGGGTACGTCTCGCAGCTGCGCCGGGTGCTCGAGCCCGACCGCGCCCGACGGGCGCCGGCGACCCTGCTGGTGACCGTCGCTCCCGGCTACGCCCTCAACGCCGCTGCCGATGCCGTCGACGCCGGCCGGTTCGAGCAGGCGGTGGGCGAGGCGCACCGGCTGCTCCAGGGCGTGACGGACCCGCTCGCCGGCGTTCGCCGCCCGGCCGGCGAGCTCGAGCAGGTCGATGCCGAGCTCGACGCGGCCCTGGCACTGTGGCGGGGCACGCCGTACGTCGAGCTCGGCGACGCCGACGCGGCGGTGGCCGAGCGGGCCCGGCTCGAGGAGCTGCGGCTGGTCGCGCAGGAGGACCGGGCCGCGGTCGGCCTGGCCCTGGGCCGGCAGGCCACCGCCGTGGCGGACCTCGAGGCGCTGACCGCCGCGCACCCCCTGCGGGAGCGGCTCTGGGGGCTGCGCGCCCTCGCGCTCGTCCGGGCGGGCCGGCAGGCCGACGCGCTGGACGTGCTGCGCCAGGTCCGCGAGCTGCTCGACGACGAGCTCGGACTGGAGCCGACCACCGAGCTGCGCGAGCTGCAGACGGCCGTGCTGCGCCAGGACCCGCGCCTGGACTGGGTGGCGCCCGAGCAGGTGACCGGCCGGACGACCGCGCCGGCGCCGGCGCCGGTCGCGGTCGCGGTCGAGCCCGAGGAGAGGGTGGCGCCGTGGCCGATGGCGGGTCGCGACGCCGAGATGGGCGCGCTGACCGAGCTGCTCGAGCGGTCGTCGTCGGGCGCCCCGGCGTACGCCGTCCTCACCGGCGAGCCGGGCATCGGCAAGTCCCGGCTGGCCGCCGAGCTCGTGCTCCTGGCACGGCGTCGCGGGACACGGGTGCTGATCGGACGCTGCTCGCAGGACGACGGCGCGCCACCGCTGTGGCCGTGGAAGAGCGTGCTCGACGGCATCGGCGCGGACCTCTTCGAGGACGGCCCGACGAGCGACGGCGAGGGCGGTCAGTTCCGTGCCTGGGAGCGGATCGCCCGCACGGTGCGGGCCGCGGCCGCCGAGCAGCCGACGCTGGTCGTGCTCGACGACCTGCACTGGGCGGACAGCTCGACGCTGCGGGTGCTGCGGCTGCTGGTGGAGACGACGGACCGGGCGCCGCTGATGGTGCTCGGCACCTGGCGCACCCACCCCGCGCCCGACGGTGAGCTCGCGGCCACTGCCGAGGCGCTGGCCCGGATGCACGCGCTGCGGCTGGACCTCCACGGCCTGCCGTCCGACGACGTGGCGACCGTGTTCGAGGGGGTCACCACTCGCGGCCTCGGCGCCGACGAGGCGGCGGCGCTGCGGGCCCGCACCGACGGCAACCCGTTCTTCCTCGTCGAGCTCGCCCGACTGGCGGCGGAGCGCGGCGGCCCGGGCGACGAGCTGCCGACCGCGGTCAGCGACGTGCTCAACCGCCGGCTCCTGCGGCTCCCGGAGCCCACGGTGGCCGCACTGCGCGCGGCGGCGGTCATCGGCCGGCAGTTCGACACGCCCACGCGGGCGGCGGTCACCGGCATCGACGAGGACGAGCTGATCGACGTCGTCGAGCCCGCCCAGGCCGTCGGTCTCGTGCGGGAGGACGGGATCGACCAGTACCTCTTCGCGCACGCGCTCGTGCGCGACACCCTCCGCGCCGGGATGAGCGCCAGTCGGCGGGCGCGGTCGCACGCGCGGGTCGCCGAGGCGCTCACCGGCGTCCTCGGTCGCGAGACCGAGGTGGCCCGGCACTGGCGCGAGGCCGGCCCGTCGTACGGCGACCGCGCCTGGCGCTCCGCGGTCGAGGCGGCGGGCCTCGCCCGTCGGTACTTCGCGTACGACGAGGCCGCCGAGCTGCTCGAGGGGGCGCTGGTCTCCCTCGACCACGACGGCCAGGCCACGCTGCGCGACCGCTACGACGTGCTGACCGGGCTGATGGAGGCCTACCGCTGGGCCGCCCAGCTCCCCGACCTGGTCGCGACCGTCGAGCAGGCGATCGAGGTCGGCAAGCAGCTGCGGGACCCCGACGCGGTCGCCCGGGCGGCGGTGGCGACCACCGAGGGGGTGCTGTGGCGCTCCGGTGCGCCCGGGGCGACGAACGAGACGGTCGTCGGGGCGCTGCGCGGAAGCCTCGACCGGCTGCCGGCCGAGGACGGCGAGCTGCGCTGCCGGACGATGCTCGCGCTGGCCAACGAGCTCTACGACACCGTCGGCTGGGCCGAGCGCCGCGCCCTGTGCGACGAGGGCCTCGCGATGGCGCGGCGGCTGAAGGCCCCGCTGCTGCTGATGCACGCGTGCCAGGTGTGGTTCGTCGCCCTCTGGCACGTCCAGACCGCGGAGGAGCGCGTCGTCGTCGTGCGCGAAGCGCTCGACCTCGCACGTCAGACGCGGAGCGACCGCGCGGTCGTCGTCTGCTCGACGCTGCTGGCCGCCGTGCTCAGCGAGCTGGGTCGCGCCGCGGAGATGTGGCCGGCGATCGCCACCGCCCGCGCGGCGGCGCGGGAGCAGCGCATCCTCTTCGGCGAGCTGGTGCTCGTCGGTCTGGAGATGCCGTGGCACGCCATGGCGGGCAGGTTCGAGGAGTGCGACCGGCTGATGGCGCACCTGCACGACCTCGGTCGCCAGATGTCGCACAGCAACGTCGACGAGACCGTCGCCGCGGCGCTGCTCGCCGTCCGCCTCTGGCAGGGGCGCTCGGGTGAGATGGTGCCGGTGCTCGAGGCGTTCGACGAGACGGCGTACCCCTTCGCGGCGAGCATCGCGGTCTACCTCTGGCGCGCAGGAGAGCACGACAAGGCGCGGGCCGTGCACGCCGAGCGCGGCGCCCCGCTCGGGCACGACAACGACATCTCGCTGCTGGCCTGGGCGCACGCGGCGGAGCTGTCGCTCTACCTGGGCGACCCCCTGCTGGCGGCCGACGCCTACGCCCGGCTCGCCCCGGTCGCCGGGCTGAACACCTGCGCGGGCTCCTCGCTGGCCCTCGGGCCGGTGGACACCTACCTCGCGCTCGCGGCGGCGGCGTCGGGGGAGCGCGACCTGGCCGCGCGGCACGCCGACGACGCCCTGGCACTGGCCGGCGTGTGGGGCGTGCCCCTGGTGGCCGACTGGTTGCGCGGGCTGCGGGAGGAGCACGGGTTCTGACGCTCGGATGTCCACGTTCTGGACCGGTCAAGAAGCGCATTTGGTGGAGCCCGCGGTCATCTGGAGACTAGGACGGTGACGTCCCTGCTCCACACCCGCAACGCGGTCGCCGCGAGCTTCGCGCTCAACGGCTTCTGCTTCGCGACCATGGTCTCCCGGCTCCCCGACATCCGCAGCGGTCTCGACCTCGACAACGCCGCGCTCGGCCTGCTGCTGCTCGCGATCTCGATCGGCTCGGTGATCGCGCTGCCGCTCAGCGGGCGGCTGATCGACCGGTTCAGCGCCTCGATGGTCACCCGGTTCGGTGCCGTGCTGGTCTTCGCCGGGCTCACCGTCGCCATGACCGGCGTCGTCACCGACCTGATCGCCGTCACGGCGATCGGCTTCTTCATCGACGGCATCGGCATCGCGACCTGGGACGTGTCGATGAACGTCGAGGCCGCCGAGGTCGAGCGCCAGCTCGGGCGCACGATCATGCCGCGCTTCCACGCTGGCTGGAGCTTCGGCGCCTTCGCGGGCGCCGGCATCGGCATCCCGATGGCGGCGATCCACGCCCCCGTGGTGCTGCACGTCGGAGGGTTCGCCGCGCTGGCCGCCGCGGTCGCCTGGCGGATGGCGGCGTCGTACCTCCCGGCCCAGGAGGAGCACCCCGACAAGCCGCCGGCCGGCTCGTGGTCGCCGTGGAAGGAGCCGCGCACGCTGGCCATCGGCGTCATGGTGATGGCGTTCGCGCTGTCCGAGGGCGCCGCCAACGACTGGCTCTCGCTCGCGCTCATCGACGGGTACGACGTCCGGCACTGGGTCGGCGTCGCCGGCTTCACCGTGTTCGTCAGCTCGATGGTGGCCGGCCGGCTGTTCGGCCCGATCGTGCTCGACCGCTACGGCCGCTCGCCGGTGCTGTGGGGGAGCGCGGCGGCGGCGTTCGTCGGCATCCTGCTCGTCGTCTTCGGCGGCAACGTCGTGCTGGTCGGTGTCGGCATCGTCGTCTGGGGCCTCGGTGCCTCGCTCGGCTTCCCCGTCGGGATGAGCGCCGCCGCAGACGACCCCCTGCGCGCCGCCCGCCGGGTGAGCACCGTGTCGACGATCGGCTACACGGCGTTCCTCGCCGGACCGCCGCTGCTGGGCCTGCTCGCCGACCACATCGGCACGCTCGAGACGCTGCTGGTGATCGCCGCCCTCATGGTGCCGGCCGCCGTCACCGTCTTCGCCGCCAAGGAGCGGGAGCGGGTCCCGGTCCCGAGCTCCTAGGAGCCGGCCCGCGGCCGACGTGCCGCAACTCCTGCCAGAAGTCGGGCCCCCGCCTCGGCAACCTCGTCGTTCAGGACGCCCTCGGCGCCACCGATGGGGCTGCCACGAGGCCGTCGGGGGTCCTCGATGACCGGTACAGGAGATCTCCATGCGTGCACAGCGCCGCTCGTTCCACGACCTCAGCCTGCGGGCCCGCATCTTCGCGATCGTCGCGATCCTGGTGCTCGGCACCCTGGTGGTCGGGGCCACCGCGCTCCGCGGCAGCTCGACCATCGACGACCGTCAGCAGGAGTGGGACCAGGCCGTCTCCACCCAGCAGCAGGTCGAGCGGGGGCGCTACCAGCTGCTCTGGCTCGCCAACTGGCAGAACATCACCGCGTGGAAGTCGCGGGTCGACGGGGGCGCGGCGGCCGCTGCGGCGGACGGCGACAACCTCGCCAACTACGACGACGGCGTCGCGGGCTTCGAGAAGGAGATCCTCGGCCTCGACCCCGCCACCCTCAACGCCCAGGGCCGGACGGCGCTCTCCGACATCGACTCGGCGTGGCAGGAGTTCCTCGGCTACAACGACCAGGTCTTCGAGCTGTGGCGCAAGGGCCAGCTCGACCGCGGCGACGCGGTGTCGGCCGGCCCGAAGTGGGACATCTTCTTCACGATCTCGACCGCGCTCGACGACCTCCGCGAGGCGGTCGGAGACAAGGTGACCGCCAGCAAGGCCGCGATCGAGGACACCCGCGCGTCGACGACGCGGACGACGATCATCGTCGCGCTGCTGACCATGGCGATCGGCCTCGCGCTGGCGTGGCTGGTCTCGAGCCGGGTGATGGCGGGCCTCGACGCCGTACGACGCGGGCTGCTCGCCGTCGCCGGCGGCGACCTCACCACCCGGGTGCCGGTGCGGTCCCGCGACGAATCCGGACAGATGGCCGAGGCACTCAACGAGGCCGTGGAGAACATGGCCGACGTCGTCAGCGGCATCTCCGCCACCGCGCACAGCCTCAACTCCTCCGCCGGAGCGGTCGCGGACTCCTCGCAGCACATGGCTGCCGCCGCGGAGGAGACCAGCGCCCAGGCGCGGGTCGTCAGCACCGCGGCCGAGCGGGTGTCGGGCAACGTGCAGACGGTGGCCGCCGGTGCCGAGCAGATGGGCGCCTCGATCCGGGAGATCGCCCGCAACACCACCGAGGCGGCCCGCGTCGCCTCCGAGGCCGTCCAGGTCGCGGAGCGCACCAACGGCACCGTGGTGAAGCTCGGTGACTCCTCGACCGAGATCGGCAACGTCATCAAGACGATCACCTCGATCGCCGAGCAGACCAACCTCCTGGCCCTCAACGCCACCATCGAGGCCGCCCGCGCCGGCGAGGCCGGCAAGGGCTTCGCGGTCGTCGCCAACGAGGTCAAGGAGCTCGCCCAGGAGACCGCTCGGGCCACCGAGGACATCGCCCGTCGGGTCGAGACCATCCAGGGCGACACCTCGGAGGCCGTCGAGGCGATCGGCCAGATCTCGGGCGTGATCGCGCAGATCAACGACTTCCAGGCGACCATCGCCTCGGCCGTCGAGGAGCAGACGGCGACCACCAACGAGATGAACCGCAACGTCGCCGACGCCGCCGCCGGCTCCGGCGAGATCGCCGCGAACATCTCCGGCGTCGCCGAGGCGGCCGGCTCGACCTCCGAGGGCGTCGTCCGGGCCCAGCAGGCCGTCACCGAGCTGGCGCGCCTGTCCGACGACCTCGCCCGGATGGTCGGTCGGTTCAGCGTCTGACTACTGGGGTGCCCGGTGGGTGCCTAGCGCTCGCCGCCGGGCACCCACAGCACGTCGCCGCGCTCGCGGTTGGCGTGGCGGGCCAGGATGAACACCAGGTCGGAGAGCCGGTTGAGGTAGGTGATCGCCAGCGGGTTCATGGTCTCGCCGTGCACCTCGTACGCCGCCCAGGCCGACCGCTCGGCCCGCCGGACCACCGTGCGGGCGACGTGCAGCAGGGCGGCGCCCGGCGTACCGCCGTTGAGGATGAAGGACCGCAGGTTGGGCAGGTCCTCGTTGTAGGAGTCGCACCAGCCCTCGAGCCGGTCGACGTAGGACTGCTCGACGCGCAGCGGCGGGTACTCCGGGTCGGCGACCACCGGCGTGCAGAAGTCGGCGCCCACGTCGAAGAGGTCGTTCTGCACCCGGGTCAGCACCGAGACGACGTCCTCGTCGAGCGCGCCCTGCGCCAGCGCGACGCCGAGGTGCGCGTTGGCCTCGTCGACGTCGGCGTACGCCGCGAGCCGCAGGTCGGTCTTGGTGGTCACGCTCATGTCACCGAGGCGGGTCTCCCCGGCATCGCCCGTGCGCGTGTAGATCCGGGTCAGGTTCACCATGCCGCGAGCCTAGTGCGGTCGGGCATGCGGCCGACGGCGACCGGGTACGACCGAAACAGGACGCGACACGACGGAAATCTCTGGGCGCCCGGAGGCAACCAAACGGGCGTGGTGCGCGTCATAGTGAGTGACAGGTGTGTGACTGACGGGGCGCGAGAGACGGGGCACAGCGTGGAGATCATCACCGACGGGCCGACCATCCTTCTCAGCGGTGACTTCGACGTGCGCAGCACGATGGAGGTCCGCACCGCGATCTACGACCAGCTCGAGGGCCACGACGAGGACGTCGTCGTCGACCTCACCGACGTGACCTCCATCGACGTGACCGCGCTCAAGGTGCTCGGTGCCGCGACCCGCCAGGCCGCCCGCTCCGGGCAGCACCTCACGCTTCGTGGCTGCGGACCCGCCGTTCGCCGCCTGCTGCACATGTCCCGGCTGATCCGCGTCGTCGAGGTCGAACGGGCCAGGGCGAGCGCCTGACCCGGCCGGACGCCGTGTCGGATACCCCACACGCCCGACCGGTTACCAACTGGTAGCCAGCGGCCTACCCTCCGTCGTATGACCGAGCCGCACGCGGAGCCGCGCAAGGACAAGCCCTGGGTGATGCGCACGTACGCCGGCCACTCCACGGCCGCGGCGTCCAACGCGCTCTACCGGACCAACCTCGCGAAGGGCCAGACCGGCCTCTCGGTCGCCTTCGACCTGCCGACCCAGACCGGCTACGACCCCGACTCGCCACTGGCCCGCGGCGAGGTCGGCAAGGTCGGCGTCCCCGTGCCGCACCTCGGCGAGATGCGGCGGCTCTTCGACGACATCCCGCTCACCGCAATGAACACGTCGATGACGATCAACGCGACCGCGATGTGGCTGCTCGCGATGTACCAGGTCGTCGCCGAGGAGCAGAACCCGCAGAGCACCCCGGAGGAGGTCGCCGTCCAACTGGCCGGCACCACCCAGAACGACATCATCAAGGAGTACCTCTCCCGCGGGACCTACGCGTTCCCGCCCGAGCACTCCATGCGGCTGATCGCGGACGTCATCTCCTACACCGTCCACCAGATCCCGAGCTGGAACCCGATCAACATCTGCAGCTACCACCTGCAGGAGGCCGGCGCGACGCCGACGCAGGAGCTCGCGTTCGCGCTGAGCACCGCGATCGCCGTGCTCGACGCGGTCAAGGACGCCGGCCAGGTCTCGGCGGAGGACTTCGACAAGGTCGTCGGCCGGATCTCGTTCTTCGTCAACGCCGGCGTCCGCTTCGTCGAGGAGACCTGCAAGATGCGGGCCTTCGTCCAGCTGTGGGACGAGATCACCCGCGACCGGTACGGCGTCCAGGACCCGAAGATGCGCCGGTTCCGGTACGGCGTCCAGGTCAACTCGCTCGGGCTCACCGAGGCGCAGCCGGAGAACAACGTGCAGCGCATCGTGCTCGAGATGCTCGGCGTCACGCTGTCCAAGAGCGCCCGCGCCCGCGCGCTCCAGCTGCCCGCGTGGAACGAGGCGCTCGGCCTGCCGCGCCCCTGGGACCAGCAGTGGTCCCTGCGGCTCCAGCAGGTGCTGGCGTTCGAGTCCGACCTGCTGGAGTACGACGACATCTTCGACGGCTCGCACGTCATCGAGGCCAAGGTCGCGGAGCTGGTGGAGGGCGCCCGCGCCGAGATCGACCGGGTCCAGGCGATGGGCGGCGCGATCGCCGCGGTCGAGTACATGAAGCAGGAGCTGGTCTCCTCCCACGCCGCCCGCCGCGCACGCATCGAGTCCGGCGAGGAGGTGATCGTCGGCGTCAACAGGTACGAGACGACGGAGCCGTCGCCGCTGACCGCCGACCTCGACGGCGCGATCATGGCCGCCGACCCGGAGGCCGAGCGCACCGCGATCGGCAGCGTCGAGGCCTGGAAGGCGCAGCGCGACGACACCCAGGTGGCGGAGGCGCTGGCCGCGCTCGCGGCCGCGGCCAAGACCGACGCCAACCTGATGGAGCCGACGCTCGTCGCCGCCCGTGCCGGGGCCACCACCGGCGAGTGGGCGGCCACGCTGCGCGAGGTGTTCGGCGAGTACCGCGGGCCGACGGGCGTCAGCGGCGCCGTCGGCATCGGCGCCCAGGCCGGCGCCGCGGGCGAGGAGCTCGCCGCCGTACGCACGCGGGTGCAGGAGACCGGGGCCGAGCTCGGCACCCGGCTGCGGCTGCTGGTCGGCAAGCCCGGCCTCGACGGGCACAGCAACGGCGCCGAGCAGGTCGCCGTACGCGCCCGCGACGCCGGCTTCGAGGTCGTCTACCAGGGGATCCGGCTGACCCCGGAGCAGATCGTCGCCGCGGCGGTCGCCGAGGACGTGCACTGTGTGGGGCTCTCGATCCTGTCCGGCTCGCACATGGAGCTGGTGCCCGCCGTCCTCGACGGGCTGCGTGCCGCCGGGCTCGACGACGTGCCGGTGATCGTCGGCGGGATCATCCCGGACTCCGACGGACGGCGGCTCCGCGAGCTGGGCGTCGCCGCGGTCTACACCCCCAAGGACTTCGGGCTCACCGAGATCATGGGCGGCATCGTCGACGTCATCCGGTCCGCGCACGATCTGGGGTGACGCGGGGCCGCGTGCCCCTAGACTCCGGTCATGGGGCACTCGGTGGCACCTGGGGAGGCGCTCCTGCGTCTGTTCGAGCAGACCGACGATGCCCGCCTGCTCCTCGACGCCGACGGTCTCGTCGTGCTGGCCAACCGGCGCTGCCAGGAGCTGCTCGGCTGGTCCCGGGACGAGCTCGTCGGCAGCTCCAAGAGCCTCGTCGTGCCGGAGGCGCTGCGCGACGAGTACCGCCGCCTCCGCGAGCTGCTGGTCGCCTCGGACTCCCACGAGGCCGTCCGCCTCGACCTGCGGGCGGCCCATCGCGACGGGCACGAGGTCCCGGTCCGACTGACGGCCCGGCTGATCCATCTCGGCGAGGACCGGCTGGTCTCCCTCATCATGCAGCCCCGGGTCGAGGGCGAGAGCGACTCCGGTCTGCGCGCGGTGATCGACGCGCTGATCGACGGCAACGTGATCGTCGACGCCGAGGGCCGCATCGTGATGGTCAACGAGCAGGTGGAGGCGCTGTTCGGCTACCGCGAGGAGGAGCTCGTCGACCGGCCCGTCGAGATCCTCGTGCCCGACGAGGTGCGGACGGATCACGACGCACTCCGGCACGGCTTCACCGGGCGGGCGCGCCGGCACCCGATGGGGAGGGGCAACCGAGTCCTGGGCCGCCGCAAGGACGGCTCGACGTTCCCGGTCCAGGTGCTGCTGACGTCGATCGGCTCCGAGGACGCGGTCCTGGTCTCGGCCACGATCCGCGACCTCACCGGGATGGAGGAGCTGATGTCGCGCAACGACCAGCTCCGTGGCCAGTTCCTCGCGACGGTCTCGCACGAGCTGCGCACTCCGCTGACCACGATCATGGCCAGCTCGGAGATGCTCGCCGACGCCCTGGCCGAGGTGGCCGACGTCGGTGCGAGGGACGAGGTGCAGGCGTACGTGGATCGCATCATGAGGGCCGCCCGGCGGGAGCTCACCCTGATCGACGACCTGCTGGCCCTGACCTCGATCGAGGCCTCGGAGGAGCAGGTCGGGCGCGGGTTGTCGGATCTGGGCGTCGTCGTCCGCGGGGCCGTGGCCCACGCGCGCGAGCGCGCCGAGGCGCGCGGGTTGACGCTGACGACAGCCGGGGTCGGCGAGTCACTCCTCGTCCCGGTCCAGGAGCGCTGGCTCGCCCGGGCCATCGGCTGCCTGCTGGACAACGCCGTGAAGTTCACGCCCCCGGGCGGGGCGGTCACCGTGACGGTCGCCGCCGGCGACCAGGCCAGCGTGGAGGTGAGCGACACCGGACCCGGGGTGCCGGAGGGCGAGGAGGATCAGGTCTTCGGACGGCTCTACCGCGGCGGCAACGCAGTCGTCGCGGAGGCGCCCGGCGCCGGCCTCGGGCTGACGATCGCGCGGTCGATCCTGGAGGCGGCCGGCGGCAGCGTCGAGGTGGTGCCCGGGAGCGGCGGGTGCTTCCGGATGTCCCTGCCGTACGCGGAGGTGCCGGAGTGAGCAGGTCGGGGAGCGACCTGGGGGTGGGCCCGGCCGTGCTGCGCCTCTTCGACGACGCCGACGAGGCGCGGCTGCTGATGAACGTCGAGCGCGACATCGTGCTGGTCAACCGCGCCTGCGAGCGGATGTTCGGCCGCCCGCGCGGCGATCTCGTGGGCGGACCTGCCCGGTCGATGGTGCCCGACCGGCTCGCGGACGACTACCAGCGGGTCTACGACCAGCTGATGCGGGACGAGAGCGGCAGCACTGTCAGCGTCAACCTCTGGGGGACCCGGGCCGACGGGCACGAGTTCCCGGTGCGCGTCGTGTGCCGGATGCTCCGTGGCCTGGACGGACCGCCGCTGCTCTCGGTCGTCGTGCTCGACCGCTCCCAGGGCCAGGAGATGACGACGGTCCGCGACTTCCTCGACTCGGCGCACAGCGGCAACGTCGTCCTGGACTCCGACGGTCGGATCGTGCTGGTCAGCGACCGGCTCGCCGAGATGTTCGGGTACACCGCCGACGAGCTGGTGGGCCAGCAGGTGGAGGCGCTCGTCCCCACTGACCGGGCCGACCTCCGCGCCGACCTCCGGGCCGCCCTGGCCGGCGACACGCAGCGTCACTCGCTCGGGCAGCAACGGGGGGTGGTGGGCGTACGGCGCG
>Ga0164308_10001767_pt1 | contig 11521 bp, 12 predicted proteins | sample Whisoiple_246_MG_FD_109983 | JGI IMG/M metagenome (GOLD analysis project Ga0164308, IMG submission 109983) | Soil microbial communities amended with fresh organic matter from upstate New York, USA - Whitman soil sample_246_MG | ecosystem: Environmental > Terrestrial > Soil > Unclassified >... | reverse complement strand
GAACTTACGCTCGCTCTGCTCGTCCGAATCGGCCACGCCGCCACCAAGGTAGACCGGATGCGCGGCCACGTCGCGCCGATCTGCCATCGTGCCCGGATCGACAGCGCCGGACGTGAAAAGGTTCCTAAAAAAACGCGCCGGCCGCGACGCCGAAGGCTGCGTGCTCAGCGCCGCGCTCGGTGACCATCAACAAAGAAGCCGGCTATTCGCGCTCACCCGAGCTCCGGAGCCCCGTGCGGGACAATGTCGATTGGGTGGTTGTTGATGGTCACATACCTCGACGCACCTCGTCCCAGCCTTCGGCGTCGCGCCGCGGCTTGGAGAGAGCTAACCCGGTGATCGTGCGAGACAGCCCCCGGCCCGCGCCGAGCCGAGGCGGTGAGTCGTAGCGGAAGCTGAGCCCAATCGCCGTCGCCATGAAGCCCACGAAGCCTGCAATGGCCGGTCCCCAGATCACGTCGATGCTCGAGAACGCGAACCAGCCACCCACCGCCGCAGCGAGGGTGCCCAAGGTCAAAAGTGCAAATAGTCGACCGAGGGGCACCCGTCGCAGCATGACCCAGGTCACGGGCGGCGCGCCTGCTGCACCGAGCACCGCGCCGACGCTCGCGGCAAACCGGTAGTACTCGAACGAACGAAGGTACCAGCGCGGTTCGAAGAACAACGCGATGGCGAGGCCCGTGCCGCCGGCAATGCCACCGAACACGGCCCCCGCACACGAGAGCCCGAAGGTGATCGCGAGCATGCGCAGCGGAGTACGAAGAATGGCGAGCTGGTGCACGCTGATTTGAACGCCGCTTCTCGACCGCGCATTCCGCGTCGCTCGCTCAATCCGGGAGCGACCGGTACTCCTCCGTGAGCACGTAGGCGTCTCCCATGTTCGCCGCGCGTTCTAGGGCGTAATAGTTCTGGAAGCGAAATTCGGCGCTGGCTTGCTGGAGAAGCCCCTGCGCCAAGGCCTGCGAGTCGGCGCTGCCGCTGCTGCTGCTCGCGAGACCCGCTTGGCGATTGAGCCCGTCTTGGACGCTGATGAACGCGGTGCTGATGGTCTGCGCGCTGGCGTCGCGCGAGACCGAGATCACCGATAGCAGCTGCTCACGACTCCCAAACGTGAACCACAAGCTGCGCTCGGCAGTGCCGGCCGCGGCGCCGGGCAGTGCCGCGCTCGGGACGCGCGAGCACGTGAGATCCGACATGCCGTGTCCCGGCAAGCACTGCACGCCTGCCGCTGACATCGCCGCAAGCACCTCCGCTCGCGTGCTGCCGTCCAGCGTGAAGCCGAGGGCGGGGCGACCGAGCGCCCGTCGCTGGCCGCGATGGGTGGCAGCGAACTTTGCATGCGCGCGCTCCCGCTGTACGGGGCTCAGCGCTCGATCGTAGCCGAATGGGCAGCCACCGTGCGCCATGCGAACCAACCCTTGGGCGATTGCACTGCCGGTCGTCGTGCGAAAAAATACGACGGCTAAAAGCAGCAGTGAACCCAGCCCGATGCCGAAGACCCAGTGACGAGCGAGAGCGCGGTTTCTCATTACTTACCTACGATCGAGGCGACGAACGCGGAATCGGTGACGACCGGCGCGAAGCAGCTCGAAACATCTCCCGTGGGCACGCCGTTCATGCTCAGCGCAGGCACGACCTGGTTCATGATGAAGTAGTCGTACTGATCCGCGGTGATCGCGAGGCCTGCATGCGCAGCGGCCATGTTTTGCAACCCGGAGTACGTCTTCTTATCGGTGTACTCGATGCTCGTCGGGCCGCCGTAGGCGTAGACCAAGAACGCCGCCAGTTTACCTTTGAACGTGGCGGCGTCGTCCACGGTGGAAGGCGGGTCACCGCTGCCGATTTTGCCGAACGAGTCGCCGAGTTTGCCGCTCGTGTCCGCCAGCACCAGCTCGAAGATCGATTCGTTGACCGCGACGAACGCCTCCGCGCCGTAGGTGTCCCAGGCGTTCTTTCCGCTACTCGCACACTTCAAGGCAGCGCCCGGACCCTTTTGGGTGGTTTCCGGCATGGAAGAGCCGCTATCCGTATCGCTGCCGCAACCCTGCATCGCCGCGAGCAGTACGCCCGCAGCCAATATCTGTTTGATCATCTCGTCCCTTTCGAGGAATGCCGAATGGCACTCAGAGGTACGAGCGACGGGTTCGAACAGATTTGTGAATTTCGAGAAAGTGGTGCCGCCGCCCATTTTCCGCTCGGCCCCGAGTCCAAGCTTAGACGAGCGGTCGCCGCGGTTCACGAGCGCTGAGCGGGCATTCCGAGCAGGCCAGGTCGTTCGCCGTTGGCTTCACGCCGGCTCACGCTGAAGACACGGCGTCCAGCGAGCGGCGCGACGCCCCGCGCTTCACTCTTCCTCCTCGCCTTCGTCTTCATGTTCGACGTCGCTGTCGCCCTGATCCAAGAAGCTCTGCCCATTCGCGCGGTTCGCAACCCGTTGCGCGGCAGTCAGAGGCACCAAGCTAGCGACGAGCGAAGCGATGCCGATGATCCCATAGGTCGTGAAGTCCGAGCTGAAGCGTTCGGTGACGCGGCCGAAGAGCATGAGCAAGACCAAAACCGTCGCTTGAGCGCGATGGTTCCAAGCCGGCACGAGCCCGGTCGCCCGAGCGCGCCATCGTCGATGGCTTTGAACAAGCGATGCACGAAAAATATCGCGAAGATCCCTCGCGCCAGCGGCGAGATGTTCAGCCGGCGCGCTCGCTTCTGCACCGCCCAGTGCCGATAGAACCAATAAACGGCGTACAGCCCAAACGTGACGAGCTGCAAGGCGGCCAGGGTAGCAATCGAGACGTCGTAAAACTGTGCCGATCGCTGGGTGCGCCCGATCGGCTGCTCGTCTTGCGCAGTCGCATCACGTGGCGGCGCATACGGATTCGTCATGGAACCTTATCCGTGACGCGACACTCATTCGTCAACTGCGGCCCTTGCCGACTCCGGACTGCATCACTGTCTCCGTCCCTCAACGGGTCGATCGCGTTTCGAGCAATGGCACCCTTTGCCAGACGCTCGGCTTGCCTCTGGAGTCAATTGCAGCTAGCAGAAGCGATCGTGGGTTACGGTAAAGCTTTTCTGTTGGGCAGCGTTTTGATCGGTCTCGGGGCGTGTCGCCCTTCGCGGGAGAGCATTACCGCTGGGCAGATTGGCTGCAATCCGGACGAGATTCAGATCTCGGATGAAGACTCGTCGATGGGCTTTAGTCAAAGCTCGGAGACTTGGACAGCGCAGTGCGGCGGCCGCACGTTCATCTGTTCGCAGCTCAACACGAGCACCACGGCCCTGACCTCGAACGGCAGCGCCGTAACCACGGTGGGCGCGAACAGCAGTGACGTGGCCTGTCATGAACGGCTCTCGGACACGCCAGCTGCGCCAACCGCTGCCGCTGCCGCTGCGACCGCGGCTCCCGTTCGCGGAACACCGACGGCGTCCGCACCGACGGCAGGCGCGGGCTTCGAGCTCGGCGCGGACCCGGAGGCGGCCCGGCAAACGTGTGAAGAAGCAGGCAACACTTGGACGGCGCCGAACAAGGGCCGCGCGACCTGTTCAGGGGCTGCGGTGGACCTTGGCTTTCGTGCCGACGTGGCGATCAAGTTCTGCAGCAGCAAGGCGTGCATCGTCACCGTGCACCATCGGCCGGAGTCGGAGTGGACCAGCATGCTTTCCGAGCTCAAGGGCAAGCTCACCGCAAAGTACGGAGCGCCCACCGAAACCGAAGCGAAGATCCCCGCCGGCTGCCGTACCGAGGCAGAGTTCGTCGATTGCTTGACCAACCAGAACGTTCGCTTGAGCTTTGCCTGGTCGTGGCCCACGGGCGAGCGCGTCATTCTGAGCATCGGCAAAGCCGAGCCCGAGAGCGACGCCGCGATCCGCATCGACTACACGCGCCCGGTTCGCAAGGTCGCGGCAAACGCCTCGGCTCTGTGAGCGAAAGCGCGTCAGCCGCGGGCCTTGCTGACCCAAAGCTGTAGCAGCGTTTCAGCACCCTTGAGCAAGGGGAACATGAAGCCGGCCTTGAGCAATGAGCCGCCCGCGTGCGCCACGCTATCGGCACCCGTGCCATACGCTAGCAAATCGTAAAAGCCGCTGATCCCGCAAGCGACGAGGATGACGCCCATCAACACGCGCTCGGCAGTGAGCAAAGCCTGCGCGAGCGACTTTTCCGAAGCGCCTCGAGCCGATACCGAGCCAAGCGTGGTTTCTGTGTGCATCTCTTCCTCCTTTCAGCGACAGCCACGCTGGGGTTCACCAGTCGAAGCGCGTCGGCGGAGCCAATCTCGCGCCTTCAACTACACGTCGAAGCAACGCTCCCCAGATCGACACCGCCGCGCATTTTTTAGATCGCCGCCCCGTGTGACAGAACCCCGCTGAATACATCGCGACTGGCGCCACACGCTTGCCAATCCCCGCACGCGAAGCCCCCGAAGACAGCGCGAGGAGCCGCTGCGAAGCAGCGCCCCTAGCAAAGCGCGGGGGCTCCGAGGCAGCTGCTGCCAACGCGAAATCGTTTTGGGGTTGGGGCCCCAAAACTCAGGGGTGGGGCCCCGCTGGATTACGCGCTTCGTGATCCCCGAAGGGGGGCACTCCAGCGGGCGCGGGGGCGAAGCCCCCGAAGACAGCGCGAGGAGCCGCTGCGAAGCAGCGCCCCTAGCAAAGCGCGGGGGCTCCGAGGCAGCTGCTACCAGCGCGAAATCGTTTTGGGGGTGGGGCCCCAAAACTCAGGGGTGGGGCCCCGCTGGATTCACTCCAGCGGGCGCGGGGGCGAAGCCCCCGACGAGGAAGTTCCCGCACATGGATTCGAACCACGATTCAGGGATTCAAAGTCCCTTGTCCTGCCTTTAGACGATGCGGGAAGGAGGCCGGTGTCTTTTTGTCGGCTCGAGGCGCCAAGTCAACAACGGACCGACATCGGCCGGCAACTAGGCGCGTTTTTGGTAACTATGCACGCGATCGACCACGAATTTGACGGCGTCCGGGTCGGTGTCCGGAAGGATGCCGTGGCCTAAATTGAAGATGTGGCCGGCCGCGCCGGCCGCCCGCTGCAGAATGTCGTCGACCCGCCGACCGAGCAGCTCTCGGGGGGCGCCGAGCAAAAGAGGATCGAGATTGCCCTGGACCGCCACATCCGTGCCCAACCGCGTGATGGCTTGGTCCAGCGGCGTGCGCCAATCCACGCCGATCACGGTGCCTCCGGCGCGCTTCTGCAGTTCGAGCAGCGTCGCGGTATCCGTGCCGAAGTGAATCACGGGCACGCCGGTCTGCTCGAGGTCTTTCAAAATCGAGGACACGTGCGGCAGGATGTATTCTTCGTAGTCGGTAGGCGAGAGCGAGCCGACCCAAGAGTCGAACAGCTGCACCGCGTTTGCGCCAGCTTTGATCTGCGCGTGTAGGTAGCGGCGCACGACCTCACTGAACTTGCTCATCAGCAGGTTCCAGGTCGCCGGCTCGTTGTACATCATGCGCTTGGTGAGCGCATAGTTGGAGCTCTTGCCGCCCTCGATCAGGTAGCTGGCGAGCGTGAAGGGGGCGCCCGCGAAGCCGATCAGTGGCGTCTTGCCGTCGAGCTCTTTGCGGATCATTTTGATCGCGTCGAGCACGTAACCCAAGCCCTCCTCGGGATCGATCACACGCAGCCGTTCGACCGCGGCGCGATCGCGAACTGGGTGGTGAATGACTGGGCCTTCACCCTTCGCGAACTCGAAGGGTGCGCCCATCGGTTCGAGCGGCAGCAAGATATCCGCGAACAAAATCGCTGCGTCCACCTTGTGCGCGTTGACCGGTTGCAGGGTCACCTGCGTGGCAAGCTCCGGGTTCTTACACAGCTCGAGCAGCGTATGTTTGGCGCGCAGCGCGCGGTACTCGGCCATGTAGCGGCCGGCTTGGCGCATGAACCAGATCGGCGTCACGTCGACGGGCTCGCGACGGCAAGCCCGTAAGAATCGATCCCACATTTTTGGTCTCTACAGTGTCTGAGCCATCTCGGAGAGGTGCGGCGCTTTCTGTCCGCCTTTTTGCATCTCCTTCATTTCGTACTTCGACGGGCACTTGGCCATGATGTTCGAAGCTTCGAAGTGACCGGAGCTGCTGAGCTTGCCTTCGGCGGTGACCATCACATCCATGCCCGGCATATCTCGGAAGGTGTCGGGCACGATACACTGGGGATAGCGAACCGGCAGCACGACCCCTTTGCTCTTCATCTCGAAGCGGTACTCGCACGGCTGATCGCGATGCACCAAGGTGCCTTTGACCAACATGCCCTGCACGCGCACGGAGCGATCCGGGTATTTGTCCTTCTCCCGAATCAGCTCGTCCACGTCTTTGGCGTACGCGGACGATTTATCGAAGCTGAAAAAGAGCAGCGAGAGGATCGCGCCGCACATGACGAGCAAGCCAATCAGTAGGCCGAGGTTGCCCTTACGAGCAGGCGGCGGGGGGGCTGGCTCTCGCCGAGCCGCCGGGGCCGGCTCATCGACCGCTGCCACCGCTCGCTCGAGTTCTCTATCGAGGTCGCTCATCTTCCGCGAAGCCTAGCCCTGGGCGGCGCACCGGTCCACCCGCGCGGGCAGACCGTGACAGATCCCCTAGACACGCCGCGCCAAGGTCAGCCTAGCGCCCACGAAAGCCGCGGCCGCGCCGATCGTCACCAGCACCGCTAGCGAGGCGACCGCAACCAGCCACGGGCGCAAAGAGCCGCCCAGTGCCGCAAGCCCCCAGCCGATCAGCGCGCCGAGCGAGCCCGAGAGCGCGGCCTCGCGTGCCTTGGCTCGGCCCCCGAAGCGACCCACGAGCGCGCCCGCGCCGCCGCATGCGATCAGAAAAGAAGACGCAACTGGCAACACGCCGAGGACGATTGGAGTGGCACCGCTTGCACCGCGAGAGGCCATGCGGCTGAGCCAAGCCCCGAGCCATACCCCCAGCCACGACAGCGGCAGGAACAGCGTGATGACCAAACCAGCGCCGATCAGCACCCATTGCCAACGCGGTCTGCGCGCGGCTGCTGCATCGTCGGTATCCTGGTTTTGCAAAACTGGAAGCCGGCGCACCATGACTTTGCCAAGCATGGCGCGAATCGTCGCCCCGTGCCTAGCGAGCTCCGGACTTTCCGGCATGGCTCACGCGCAGGGCGCCGTGGCGCAGCACGCGCCGCCCCCGCCGATCGTGGTTGAAGCGCCGCCTGCCCCCGAGCTCCCGCCACCGGAGTATCCGCGAAGGCCGTTCGAGTTGACGGCCGAGCTGCTCGCGGGTCTGCCCAATTGCGCGCTGGGCAGCAGCTACAACGAGCGCTGTGAGAGCGTGAGCGCCGGGCCCGGCTTGGGTGCCACCGTGCTTTATCGTCCGTCAGCATACTTTGCCTTCGGAGGCACGCTGAGCGCACTCAGCTTCGGATTTCGAACGGCGCAGGACTCCGCTCTGGCCGGAGGCAGCGCCGACGGCTACTTCGGTGGGCTCCTCGGGCGCGTGTACTTTCTGGACCATGGCCTGGTCGAGCCGTACCTCGAGCTTGGCATGGGCAGCGCAGGCGTCGCCACCAACGCGCAAGAGAGCGCCGCAGAGTACCGGGAAAAGAGCGCCGGGCTCGCGTTCCGGGTAGGCGGCGCCCTCGAGTTCTACGTCAGTCGACAGCTCCGCCTCGGTGCGGCTTACGACTGGACGCGCTTCAGCGTGCGCCACGTGAGCCGCTGCGGCCAAGGACGTTGCTACGAGGTCGACGACGCGAGCTACGGCCACGGCACGGGCTTTAGCAGTGTTTCGTTGCGGGTGTCCGTGCTGCTCGGGCCGGGTCTGTAAGACGACGGCTGCGCAGGGGCGCCGCGCAGCGTGTACACTCCAGCGCCCAATGCCAGAACTCGAGCCGATTTCGTTCGACCGCGCCCTGCGCGAAGCGGCTCGTGAGCTCGAGCGGCGCAGAAAGACGGGTGAACCGACCGAAGATGCCCTGTCCGCTTCGCTACAGGACGAAGAATCGCTGCATTGGCTGCGTGAGTTGCGGGACAAGGATCCGCTGGCGGGCAGCCTCGAGCTGTGGCTGTTGCGCCTTCGCGAGCAGGCGGCGTTCGGCACACGCCGTGCAGAACTGGCGCGCGCGCACCGCGCCGAGCCGCACCCGATCTCCGAGCCGGAGCAAGCGCGACGAACCCTGACTGAGCTCTTGCACTCGAGCCTCGCTCGTCCGCGCGAACGAGCCGCGTACCTGCGCGGGTATTTCGCGTCCTCGGCAGCAATGGCCGAGCGGATCCTCAGATTGTGGGAAGAGCGGCAAGCTTTCGCCGAGCGCCTGCAGGCTCCGTTGGCTTCGTTCGAGAGCGCGAGCGAGGCCACTCTGCCCGCAGCCCGCGCGTTTCTAGAAAGCTCGCGCGCGGCCTTCGAGACCCTGGGCATTCGCGAGCCGTCGTCGCTGTTGAGCACTTTGCTGGCCGAGGGCGCGAGCGAAGGATGGCCCGCGCGTTTGTCGCAGCGGACGACGCTGGATTTGCTGGGTGGTGAAGCGCTTTTTCACGGTTTGCGGCTCAAGCCCTTCGCGTTGCCGGAAGCGCGCGGCGCTGGCAGCTTCTTGCTCGCGATGAGCCGTGCCGGGAGCGCCTTGTCGGATGCAGCGAGCGCCCAGCGTGCACCGTTCGTATCGAGTACGGACGTCTTCGACCTGCAACGAAGCGCCCTGGCCGCGTTACTCGGTGCGTTGCCGCTGTCGCCGTCTTTCGCGCTACGTCGCTTGGGGGTGGGACCGAGTCGCGTGCGCGATCAGCAACGCCTGCTCGCGCGCGCGGTGTTGGTCGACCTGCGCGTGGCGGCGTTTCGCGTGCTGCTGCGCGAGCTTTTGCAGAGCGGAAAACGCCTACTGTCCCGTGAGCTCCCCGAGTTGAGCGACGGCGCACTCGGCTTCGAGCTGCCCGAGTCCGTCGCGGGCGTCTTCATCCGCGTGCGTCCTCGAGACAACCAGCGCTTCGCCGGCGCCCTGCTGGCGGCGTCTCGCCATGAGACGCTTTTGCAAAGGCACGACGAGGATTGGTTCCGCAACCCGCGAGCGATTGCCGAGCTGCGCGCGGAGCTGGGTGAGCCCGCGCCTGCCGCACTCGACGCGGCAACACTGACGAACGGCGCGGCGTGCGCCCTCTCGCGCGTCCAAGCTTTGCTCTGAGGAAGCAGAAATCAGGCTAATTCGAGCCTAGAACGATTCGTTCTCGCCTTGGGTCAAGCCCCCGGAATCGAGATGGTAAGTGAAGCCGAAGACGATCGCGGTTGCGGGATCACCGCTGACCACGCGGCGCACGGCGATCTCGGCGCCGAAGGTCGTGTCGATATAGCCGAGACCGCCGCTCACGGACTGGCTCTTCGCGCCCTCGTCGTAGCGGTAGCCGGCGCGCAGCGGAAAGTGATCAGCGAGCAGGTATTCACCGCCGACCATGGCGCGCAGCTTCGTGCTATCCCAGGTGTCGAAGTCGGCCAAGACGTCCGCCTCGAGGCTGAACAATTCTTTACCGAAGCCAATTCCGCCGCCGACCGACGTGGGCTGAAAGGTGTTGTCCGGGTGGTTCAAGTTCACGCCCACGATGGATATCGCCAGAGCGTCCGAAGGCTTGAAGGTCGCGGCCGCGTCGAACGTGAACCCAGCGACGATGAAGTCGCCCGAGAGCCCACTCGAGGCGGCGCTCGGACCGAGCGGACCTTCCCCATTCTGCCGAAGGCGCAAGTAGCGGACACCGACGCCCATGTAGAATTGATCGGAAAATGGATACGACATCGCGCCGCGAATGTCCGTCCAGTTGCGGTTGATGCCGTTGGTGTCTTGCGTGTTGTAGGTTGCGCCCAGGCCGCCCCCGACGCGCGCGCTCGAGCCGACCGAATCAACCGCGGCAATGCCGTAGCTTTGACGCCCTGCTTCAGGCCAAACCTGAGCCAAAGCAGCCAAATGGTACACTCGCGCCGCGCTCATGTTCGCCGGGTTGTGGAACAGCGCTTCGGTCGAGTTGGCCAGCGCGCGTACCGCGCCGTTGGTCGCAGTGATGCGCGGGGTCTCGATCTCGTTGTAGTTGTAACCGACTTCGGGAGGCGTGCTGCTCTTGTCGGCGCGCGCGTTCTTCGCGATCGAGAACGCGAACACACAGGCGAGCGCACCGAGAGCGAAGCGCACTCGCAGTAGCGATTCGGATCGGGATCGATGATTTCGCACGTGCTCCAGGGAAACGCTCCACATCTCGTTCGTATTCGAGTCGGGCTTACCCTCGTGAGTGAAGCTCGGCAAAGTTTGTTGGTGCGCGTTCTTTTCGCGAAGCAAATGAAAAACGTAAGCGGCCGTTCGGCCAGCGTGCGCGATGCTCAACTGCGTTCTTCCGGACAAGTTTTGTGGCGTTGCCTCTTGACGCCTCAAACACCGAAAGTTTGCCCTCGTGAGAACGCACGCGCGCGCGCGATGAAAGATTCTCTTCTCTGTCTGCGAGGTTAGTGATCGTGCTCAGATGATCGTGACCGCAAATGCCGCATCCTCGATCAGACCCGTGTTACGATTGGGCGTCTATTTGGCGGAGTTTTGCGTTTTGAAATTCTTGGATTGAACTTTGAATGAGGTCGGTGCTAGCTGCCTCCCCGTTGTCGCTCGGCGCTCCAGTGCGTCGATTCGAGAGCGGTTCGTCGTGTGATGGAGAACCCGAACAGCGCCCCCTCGAACGCGTTAGAATCTTGGTTGGGGCTCCGGTGGATTGCCGGGGTATTTAGGCGTGCAAGTGCTTCAAGGCTCTCCCTATCCACAGCTTGTGGATAAGTTGGGGAATTTTACCTAGTGACGATCGAAACCCCTCAAATTCACACTTTGAACGCCAACCTACCCACACCCCCTGGGGAACGCCTGTGGACAGCTGCTCTCGAGCAGACTCGCAGTCGCTCACCCGCGTCATTCGAGCAATGGTTTTCGAGCGTCCAATACGACGGCTTCGAGACCGGCGTGCTCTCCCTCACCGCGCGTGATGAGTTCGTGCGCGACTGGGTCAAGGCTCACTTCCTGCCGGACCTGCTGGGCCACTTGGCTCGCATGGCAGGTGAGGCAAATCCGGCCAGCTTACGGGTGAAGTGGAACATTTCGAACGGACTCGAGCGGCCGGTTTGCCAACCCCGCCGGCGCCACTCCGAGCCTCCTGCGTCGATCCCGCCGAGCTCCGGCGTCGGCAGCGGCCGCTCGCGCTCCGAGCGGCCATCGCGCTACTCACGCGCGCAGCTGACAGCAGTGCTCAACCCGAAGCACACCTTTCCCAACTTCGTCGTCGGTCCATCGAACGAGCTGGCGCACGCTGCCGCGTTCGCGTCTGCCGGTGGTGGCGGCCCTCGCTACAACCCGCTGTTCATCGCGGGCGGCACTGGCCTGGGCAAGACGCACTTGATGCATGCCATCGCACACAAGGTGCTGGATGAGCGACCGGACGCGCGCATCGTGTACGTCTCGGCCGAGCACTTCACCAACGAGTTCATCGAGGCATTGCAGCACCACAAGATGGACGAGTTCCGCGCGCGCTACCGCACGGATTGCGACCTGCTGTTG
>Ga0164308_10001765_pt1 | contig 11527 bp, 9 predicted proteins | sample Whisoiple_246_MG_FD_109983 | JGI IMG/M metagenome (GOLD analysis project Ga0164308, IMG submission 109983) | Soil microbial communities amended with fresh organic matter from upstate New York, USA - Whitman soil sample_246_MG | ecosystem: Environmental > Terrestrial > Soil > Unclassified >... | reverse complement strand
GAAATGGTCTCCCGCCTGCATGGGTTCCTCCGTACCCCAGGTGCGGGTGCCGAACGTCCCTGTCCATTCCCCCTGGTCCGGCGCTGAGATCAACACGACAGCCCCGGGGATGACGTTCTCCTGCATGACCTTTCGGACTGCATCGCTGGCCTTGTCGACATAGGCAGGCTCGGCATCCGGTGCCGGGGATGTGCTTGCTGCGGCAGCACCGGTGTTGGAGGCGCTCGTCGACTGGGACGGGGTGGAGTTGGACGTGGTGGAGCCGGAGGTGCAGCCGGCCAGGCCGACCGTCCCGGCGATCAGCAGCGCGGTCGCCGCGGTGGAGCGCTTCATTGTTGTCCATTTCGTGAGTAGTCATCAGCCGATGCTGAACGATGGAAACGTCGTGGAATCAGGCGCTCTCGATGCGAACCAGCAGGTCGGCCTGATGCTGATCGAGCCACTGCCCCATCCATCGCAGGCTGGCGTACCAGATGCCCCCGGCGTAAAGGACTGCTGCCGGCACCGCGAGGAACAACCACCCGGCGCCCAGCGTCGCCGGCAGTGCGGCAGCCGCGAAAACCGGCGCGACAGCAAGAATCCAGACCGCCATTGCGGTCAGGTTCAGCAGCGGGCTGGGCTTGTTCTGCCCGGCGGCGGTGTCCTTCGAGCGGGGCTCCCCGCGGGCCATCTTGATATTGAAGACCCGTAGTCCCGCATAGGCGGCCGCCAGGCTCGCCGCCCCAAAACACAGTGCCGGCAGCACATAGCTCCATTCGCCCCGGTCGATCGCGATCGCCGCCAGTGCGATCAACAACACGGGTACGTCGATGAGCGCGCTCGCCAGGTCACGGCCGATCAGGTCATTTGACGCCCGGCCGCGGGCCACCACGTTCATCCACAGTGCCGAGGAGTGGATTCCGATCTCGTTCAGCCGGTGCCCGACCGCGATGAACGACACCGCGCAGACCCCGAACACCGCCATGCCCGCCGTGCCGAGATCAAACAGCGCTGCCGCAATGATGGTGAAGACGCCGCCGAACACCACCGTGGAGATGATCACCCCCGGCAGCCGGGCGGGTTCGCGCCACAACAACCGCAGTTCCAACGCCGCGACAGCCCCGCGCCGATTCCCGGGGAGCCACCGGGCGAATCGTGCGAACGGATCACCGGTACCGCTGGCCCGGATGGTCGAGCTGTCCTGCGCGAGCATGGCTCGGGAGATGATCGCGGTCCAGAGCCACACGCCAAGGCCGATGACGAAAAGCGAGCCGCCCAGCGCCGCCAGCGCCGTGCCCGCCTGCCCCTGCCCGGCCGCCGCCATGGCAACACCTGGCCAGGCCGGCGGCACCCAGGCGAAGAAGGCTGCCAGTCCTGCTCCACCGGTGGGGTCGGCATATTGGCTGCGCAGCAGGAAGAACATCACCACCGGCACGGCCGTCAGGAGGAAGGTGAGCAGCACCATCAGGTCCCGCGCGTGCCGTTGCCGACCGAGCAGATCGGCCCCGGTCGAGACGACTTGTCCCGCAATGACGCACATCAGCACCAGAACCAGACCGGACAGCGCCAGCAGCGGCAGGTTTCCGGCCGCGTCCGGGAAGCCGGCCGCCAGTACCGCGGCGACCGCCGCCGTCAGCCATACTCCCGGCGAAAAAATGAAGGTGCTGGCCAGACCGACCGCCAGGACGATCGGACGCACCGGAAGCAGCTGGAACTTCCGGACGTCGAGATCGCGTCCGCCGCCGTAGGCCAACGGCAGCACGATCCACAGAAAGACGATGGAGAAACTCAGCTGGGCGAAGATCGGACCGGGATCGGGCAGCGCTCCGGACAGCGAAACACTGTCGTAGACAGCCCCGCCGTACCTGTAGACGAAGTATCCGAGGACCAGGACAGCGACGACCGCCGACTGCCCTCGCTTCGGATCGCGTCGTAGTGCGGCCAGCCGGTTCTTCAGCAATTGGAACTTCAGCCTCAGGAAGATCCCAACCACGACAGGCCCTCCGTGTCCTGGGCCTGTTCGCCGATGAGGGCCAGGAAGGCGTCCTCGAGCCTGGCGCCGGAACGCACCTCGTCGACGGTGCCGGACGTCTTGATCTGGCCGAGGTCGATCACCACCACCCGATCGCAGAGTCGCTCGACGACATCGAGGACATGGCTGGAGAAGACGACCGTGCCGCCGTCTTTGACGTGGCGGTGCAGCACGGCTTCGATCGAGCGGGTGGAGACGGGGTCGATGGCCTCGAACGGCTCGTCCAGGAACAGCACCTGCGGGCCGTGCAGCAGGGCCGCGGCCAGCGCGACCTTCTTCGTCATGCCGTGGCTGTAGTCGACAACCAGCCGGCTCGCGGCGTCATCCAGGCCCAGCACGTGCAGGAGTTGGCGCGATCGCTCCACGACCAGGCTGCGGTCCATTCCGCGGATCAAGCCGTTGTACAAGAGCATTTCGGCGCCGGTGAGCCGGTCGAACAGAGCCATCGTCTCCGGGAGGACACCGAACTGCTCCTTGGCGGCGACGGGGTTTTCCCACACGTCGATACCCATCACCGACACTCGCCCGGCCGTCGGTGGCAGCAGCGCGGTGCACATCTTCATCGTGGTGGTCTTGCCAGCGCCGTTGCGTCCGACGACGCCGACGAAGGCGCCTCGGGGCAGCGTGATGTTGATTCCGTCGACGGCGGTGTGGTCGCCGAACCGTTTGGTCAGGCCGTCGAGAACCACGGCGGGACCTGGCATTCCGCTGGTCATGTGTTCTTGCGCCGGCCGAAGAACGACCGCTTGGGATCCACGGCGATTGCGACCAGCAGGATTGCGACGCCTACGAAGATCAGCCACTGCATATCTCTGACGAAGCCGAAGATCCCGAGCGCCACGGCAATGACCAGCAGCATCCAATAGGCGATTTTCATGCGTCCTCCTGTCAGTGGCCTCGACGCGAGGCCGCGGAATCCGGCAATCGGGATGCGAGTGCCGGTCATGCCTGGAGCAATCGCTGTGAACCACCCGTGCGGCCCATCGACCTCAGGTGATTAGTGTGCATAAGTGACAAACAGGTGTCAAGTCGGATTCACCGGTCAAGATGACCGGATGGCGAAGTTGTCGGGGTACGGTGGCGGTTATGTCGGAGGAGATGGAGAACCTGCATTCAGAACTGTTCGCGGCCGCCGGTCTCAGTCGGCGAATTGGCGAGACCTACGCGGCGCGCGCGGGCCAGACGCAGGCGCGTTGGCAGGCGCTATGGACGATGAATGTTTTCCCGATGACGGTTCCGCAGGTGGCGCGACGTCTAGGGGTCAGTCGTCAGCACATCCTTCGCCTCACCACCGAGATGGTGGAGGAGGGTCTGGTGGAATTACGGCCGAACCCGGATCACAAGACCTCGCCGCTGATCCATCTCACCACGGCCGGTCGCTCGACCCTGGTTGCGATCAACGAGGCGGCCAGAATTTCCAACAACGAGGTCAGGGAGGCCTTCGGCGCGTCGAACGTCGATCAGTTACGGAAGCTGCTGCAACGCTTCGTCGAGATCATCGAGGCTTACCATGCGCCGCAACCGACTGCCTCGAAACCGACGACGTCGGGCTAGTTCACTCAAAACCCCGGCAGCGCAACAAATCGAGTGCGCAGACCTTCATGCTCCCCCCTGTCATGGCCGGTACTTCTCCAGTGGCGGATCCGCCCGGTGATGCGGATCAGCGCGGCCGGTTCTCCCAGCGCCGCAACGACTCTGCTCGCTCAGTCGAGTGCTCGACGATCGGCACCGGGTAGCCGGCAGGTGTCTCGTCCAGTTCCCACGGGCGGTGCACCGCCTTGCCGGCGATCCCGCGCAACTCCGGCACGAAGGTGCGGACGTAATCGCCTTGGGGATCGAACTTCTCGGCTTGTAATTGCGGATTGAAGATCCGGAAGAACGGGGTGGCCTGCGGTCCGGAGCCGGCCACCCACTGCCAGCCATGGTTGTTGGAGGCGTAGTCGCCGTCCACCAGGTGATCGAGGAAATGCCTGGCACCCCACTGCCAGGGCAGGTGTAGATCCTTGATGAGGAACGACGCAACGCCCATCCGCACCCGGTTGTGCATCCAGCCTTCGGCCAGCAGTTGCCGCATCCCGGCGTCGATGTAGGGAAAGCCGGTCTTGCCGTCCTTCCACGCGGTGAAATGGTCATCGGCGTCCTTGCCGTCGTCCCATTCCAGCTTGTCGATGACGGGGTCGACCGACTCCCAGATCGACCGCGGAAGGTGATGCACCACATCGGCGTAGAACTCCCGCCAGGCCAGCTCCCGACGGTGGGCGCCGGCACCCCTCGATGTCTTACCGGCCAGGTCGGCCAGCAGCGTGCGCGGGTGCACACACCCCCACTTCAGGTAGGGCGAGATCCGGCTGGTGCCAGCGTGATCGGGCCGATCCCGGTCACTGTCGTACTTGTCGACAGCGCCGTCCAAGAAGGTGCTCCAAGTCCGCAGGGCGGCCGCTTCGCCGGGCTCCGGCAGGGTCATCGATGACGGAACCTTCCGCCCGAGTTCGGCAGGATCGTGCCGAACCGGGCCATCGACGTCAGCCGGGTCGATCCACCGTACGGCGGGCGCCTTCCCACCGCCGGCCGGCTGCCGCCAGCCATGGCTGGTCCAGCCGCGGTAGTACGGAGTGAAGACGGAGTAGCGACCGCCGTCGGGCTTGCGAACCCGCCCTGGTGCCACCGCATACGGCGAGCCCGTCGCGACGAAGTCGATGCCCCTGTCCTGCAGCGACTTCGCGACGGCGTCATCGCGTTGGTGGCCGTAGGGACCGTAGTCCGCGGACACATGAACGGCGCCGGCGCCAACAGCGGCGGCGACCTGCGGGATCACCCGGGCCGGGCGGCCGTGCACGATCAACAGCCGCCCGCCCATGCTCTCGGACAGGTCGGCCAGACAGCCGGCCAGAAATGCCCGCCGGGGCGCGCCGGACGGCTGAAGTACGGCATCGTCGGCGACGAAAACGCCGAGCACATGGGCATTCTCGGCTGCTGCAGCCAGCAGCGCAGGATGATCCGCGAGTCGTAGGTCGCGCCGAAACCAGAGCACAGTCGGGGACGTCATACCCCGATCATGCCCGGACCGGGGCTACGTCAAACCCCGGCGGACGCCGCGCTCAGCGGGCGTCGAGAGCCAGGTAATCCCGCTCGGTGTAGCCGGTGTAGACCTGCCGGGGGCGGCCGATCTTGGTCGCCGGATCGTTGATCATCTCGCGCCACTGGGCGATCCACCCCGGCAACCGGCCGAGGGCGAACAGCACGGTGAACATCCGCTCCGGGAAGCCCATCGCCTTGTAGATCAGGCCGGTGTAGAAGTCGACATTCGGGTAGAGCTTGCGCGAGATGAAGTAGTCGTCGGAGAGGGCGACCTCTTCGAGCTGCTTGGCCAGATCCAGCAGCTCGTCGTTCGCGCCCAGGTCGGCAAGCACCTCGTCGGCGGTGGCCTTGACCAGCGCGGCCCGCGGGTCGTAGTTCTTGTAGACCCGATGCCCGAAGCCCATCAGCTTGACGCCGGGCTCCTTGTTCTTGACCCGCTTGACGAAGGCGTCGACCCCGCCACCCTCCCGGCGCATCTTCTCCAGCATCTCCAGCACCGCCTGGTTGGCGCCGCCGTGCAGCGGGCCGAACAGGGCGTTGATACCGGCGGACACCGAGGCGAAGAGATTCGCGTTCGACGACCCGACCAGCCGGACCGTGGAGGTGGAGCAGTTCTGTTCGTGATCGGCGTGCAGGATCAGCAGCTGGTCGAGGGCCTTGGCCAGCTTCGGGTTGACCTCGTACGGCTCAGCCGGGAAGCCGAACGACATCCGCAGGAAGTTCTCCACCAACCCCAGCGAGTTGTCCGGGTACAGCAGCGGCTGCCCGACGGACTTCTTGTAGGCGTACGCGGCAATCGTCGGCAGCTTGGCCAGCAGCCGGATGGTGGAGAGCTCCACCTGCTCGGGATTGAACGGGTCGAGAGCGTCCTGGTAGAAGGTCGACAGGGCGCTAACCGCGCTGGACAGCACCGGCATCGGGTGCGCGTCCCGCGGGAAACCGTCGAAGAACCGCTTGAGGTCCTCGTGCAGCATGGTGTGCCGGCTGATCCTGCTGGTGAAGGCAGCGAGTTCGGTCTCGCTGGGCAGTTCGCCGTTGATCAGCAGGTAGCTGGTCTCCAGGAAGGTCGAGGACTTGGCCAGCTGCTCGATCGGATAGCCGCGGTACCGCAGGATGCCGGCGTCACCGTCGATGTAGGTGACCTTGGAGGTCGTCGAGCCGGTGTTGGTGAACCCCGGGTCCAGCGTGATCACCCCGAGCGTGGTCAGCAGCTTCGAGATCTCGATCCCGGAGGAACCCTCGGTGGCCGGGATGACCTTCATCTCCAGCTCCTGCCCGTCATACTCGAGGGTCGCGGTCGCGGGGGTATCGACGGTCGGAGCTGCCGGTGGCGGGAACTGCACCGCCCCGGTCTGCTCAGCGGTGCCAGGACCGACCACGGGCAGCGGGGCAGGGGTTTCGGTGACCTCTGGCATGGATTCTCGCCTCTCGTTCATGACCTGACAGATCGACGACCTCGCCGAGCGCCTATTGGGCCGATGACGATCCCCGGACCGGGCGGCGTCGACGTGGCGCCGGTGACCTCCGAGGTTACTGGGGTATCCAGGACGCTTTTGCCGCGGGAGGGTTGCGCAGGCGAGTTCACAGGACGCAGATCACATCCGGCGGGGGCTGTTAACCGCGCAGTAACCTACAGGTAGCACACGGACCAACGGCGGCCCGAAGCGCCTGGAGTGCACCTGTCGGGGCGGGATTTCCCGCCGTCGGTCCAGGTGCCACCCACCCGCAGCCCGCGACCCCCGGAGTGCATCTGCCATGAGCCTGACCCTGGCCGCCATCCTCGCCGAATCCGCCAATCGTCACCCGGATCGGGACGCGGTGGTGATCGGACCGCAGCGCATCTCCTACCGGCAGTTGTGGCACGAGACCAGGCAGTACGCCGCGGTGCTGCAGGAGGCGGGAATCGGGCCCGGCGACCGGGTCGCCATCCTGATGCCCAACGTGCCCGACTTCCCCCGGGTCTATTACGCCATCCTGTCGCTGGGCGGCGTCGTGGTGCCGGTGCACGCACTGCTGGTGGCCAGGGAGATCGGTTTCGTGCTGACCGACTCCCGGGCGAAGCTGCTGATCGCCGCGGCACCGCTGTTGGCGCAGGGTGCACCCGCAGCCGAGCAGGCCGGCGTGCCGCTGCTCGCGGTGATGGGCGGTGACGGGGTCGACCGGCTCGACGAGCGCGCCGCCCGGATGGAACCGATCGACACCTACGTCACCCGCGATTCCGACGACGAAGCCGTCATCCTCTACACCTCGGGAACCACCGGCGCTCCCAAGGGCGCCGTGCTCACCCAACTGAACATGACGCTGAACGCGATCATCTCCTCGACGTCGGTGCTGTTCCTGACCCCGGACGACGTGATCCTCGGCTGCCTGCCGCTCTTCCACTCGTTCGGCCAGACCTGCGCGATGAACGCGGGCTTCTACGCCGGTTCGACCCTGGTCCTGCTGCCGCGGTTCGACGGCGCAGCCGCTCTCGACCTGATTGCCGCCGAGAGCGTCAACGTGTTCATGGGTGTCCCCACCATGTACATCGGGCTGCTGGCCGCGGCGAGGGCCGATGATCGACGACCCACGCTGCGGATTGCCGTGTCCGGCGGCGCCAGCCTGCCGGTTGCCGTGATCGACACCTTCGCGGAGGTCTTCAAGGCCGACATCTACGAGGGTTACGGACTCTCCGAGACCTCGCCGGTGGCGACCTTCAACCAACCTGTCTTCGGACGCAAGGCGGGAACCGTCGGTCGGGCGATCTGGGGCACCGACGCCGGGGTCGCTGCCGCCGAGATCGAGGATCGGATCGAGTTGCTGCCCCAGGGCGAGATCGGCGAGGTGGTGTTGCGCGGGCACAACGTGTTCGCCGGATACCTCAACAACCCGGAGGCAACCGCCGCTGTGCTGATCGACGGATGGTTCCGCACCGGTGATCTCGGCGTGATGGACGCCGACGGGTTCCTCTCGATCGTCGACCGGAAGAAGGATCTGATCATCAGGGGCGGCTTCAACGTGTACCCCCGTGAGGTCGAGGAGGTCCTTGCCGGACACCCCGGCGTTGCGCAGGTCGCGGTGGTGGCGGTGGCGGACGAGACCCACGGTGAGGAGATCTGCGCGGTCGTCGTCAGGTCGCCGGAGGGCGCCGATCTCGACCAGGAAACCCTGGTGAAATGGTCGAAGGAGCGCCTCGGCCAGCACAAGTATCCGCGCCGGGTGGAGTTCTTCGAGGCGTTGCCCCTCGGGCCCAGCGGCAAGATCCTCAAGCGGGAGCTGATCAAGGACCTGTGACCCGGGAGAGTGGTCTGCCCGTGATCACCACCCGGTATCGACGAATGATCTTGACGTCCGGGAACCCGATCACGGAGAGTTATCGCAGTCCCGGGAGGAAGTCATGCGATTGCCGTCCAGCTCAGGTCCCAGCGCGCCGATCGTGCCCAGATCCGTCGCCGTCCGGACGGCGTTTGTCGTAGCCGTGCTGCTCGGCGTGAGCGCGTGTGCCGGTGGCGTCAGTGGCACCCCAGCGGTCGGCACCGGCATCGTGAGCAATTCCAGCAGCGTCCCGACGACCGATGACAGCGTGGTTGCTTCGACCGTTGACAGCAGCACGCTGGCCAGTGGGGTCACCATCGATGAACTGGTCGACGACATCGCCTCGGCGGAGCAGGTGGTCGACGGCTACTGGGCCACCCACTGGGGCGACTTCTTCACCGGCACCTACCATCCGCCGACCGTCAAGGGTCTGTACGACGGAACGGACCCGGCGACGATTCCGACCTGCGACGGCGAACCGCTCGAGGCGTACAACGCGTTGTACTGCGTCTCCGAGGATTACGTCGCCTGGGACAGCGGCCTGCTGCTGGACGGTGCCGACCAGATCGGTGACACCTGGGTCTACCTGGTGATCGCGCACGAATGGGGGCACGCCATCCAGGCGCGGCTGGACACCGGACTGGTCGCGGTGGCCGACGAGCTGCAGGCCGACTGCCTGGGAGCGGCCGCGTTGTTCGGCGCGGTCGCCGACGGCACCCTGGAGCTGGAAGAGGGCGACGAACGGGAGATGATCAGTTCGTTGAACGTCCTCGCCGACGACATGGCATGGACGATGACCAGCGACCACGGCGACTCCTTCCAACGGGTGGAATGGTTCACCATCGGCCGCAACGGTGGTGTGCAGGCCTGCTTCGATGCGGCCGGGATCCAGCAGTCCGGTGCGCCGGAGAGCGGCTCCGCCCCACCCACCAGCTGATCGGTCCTCACCGCCCCGCGGTGGCGGTGATCCGGCGTCGTCGATTCCCGTAGGACACCCGCCCGGATCTGCCGGGACTGGGCGAACCCTCATGGCACCCTGGGTTCCGGGCGTCCCTGATGGCAACCACGTCGGGTCCGAGGCGTCCTGTGCAGGGCACTGAGGCATTTGCGCAGGACACTCATCAGCCGCTCGGTCGCCGAGCACAGGACGACTGCACCACGTGAAACGAGGGATGAATGCAATCGCGCTACCTGGTCACCGGACTGGTCGTGGTCCTTGCCGCGGTCACCGGGGTCCTGATCTACCAGGGCAACCAGACGCAATCGGCGAGCACGTCCGACGTCACCGTGACCGAGACCAGCTCGGCGGCAGGGACGGCAACGTCGGATCCCTATGGTCGGGACACCGAGGCACCCAGCGAGAGCGCCACCCCGGCTGCCTCGAGCGGCGACCGTCCCGCGACGAACATCCCGATGACCAAGCTGGCGCCCGGGGAGAAACCGCCGCAGTTCATCATCTTCTCGTTCGACGGCGCAGGTTCGCACCAGCGATGGGGCGAGTTCATGGCGGCCGCGGACGAGACCAATTCACGGTTCACCGGGTTCCTCTCGGGCATCTACCTGATCGGCGATTCCGGGAAGGACGCGGGCGCCTACACCGGCCCGGGTCACGCCACCGGCAAGGCGTCCATCGGGTACGGCGGTCCGGAATCCGAGATCGTCACCGAGGTCAACGACCTGAACCTGGCCTACTCCAAGGGCCATGAGATCGGCACCCACTACAACGGGCACTTCTGCGACGACAACCCGCCGGGTGGCAACCAGTGGAACACCGCGGACTGGGAGAACGAGCTCGGCCAGTTCTTCACCTTCATGACGGACTGGAAGACCCTCAACGGCTACACCGATGCGCCTGACCTGCAGGTCCCGATCGATTCGATCAAGGGTGGCCGGACGCCGTGCCTGACCGGGTCGCTGGATGCGCTCATCCCGGCCTGGAAGAAGTACAACCTGACCTACGACTCCTCGATGCCCGCCCCGTACACCGGCATCGCGTGGCCCGAGAACGTCGACGGGATCTGGGAGTTCTACATGCCCACCGTCTATTCGCCGGGCTTCGAGAGCACCACGATGGCGATGGACTACAACTTCTGGTTCAAGTTCAACCAGGGCCGCGAGGAGCCCGAGACGGCGCCGGAACTGCGGGACATCGTCAAGAAGACCTACGACTACATGTACGACCAGGCCTACAACGGCAACCGCGCGCCGGTGCTGATCGCCAACCACTTCAACAAGTGGAACGGCGACTCGTTCAACCCGCCGGCGATGGACTTCATGAAGGAGAAGTGCGGCCAGCCGGACACGTACTGCGCCACCTACCAGGACGTCATCGCCTGGATGCAGCTGCAGGATCCGGCGGTTCTCGCGGAACTCCAGGCCCAGGCGCCGGTGGCCGGAACGGCGCCGTAGCCCGGCCGTCACCCCTTCCCCGCAGCACCGAGCGGTTCGGCCGCGCCGATCAACTACCTCGGCGCGGCCGAACTCGTCGACTCGCGTCACACCAGTCCCCAAAGGCGGACATTGATCAGCGCCGACCTTCTTGATCCGCGCGGATCCTCAGGACTGAGCCGCCTCGGCGCGATCGGCGTTGGCGTTGATCGCGTCCCGCAACCACACCGCGAGTCCCGGTGCGACGTCGTTGTACGTCTTGGCGAATCGCTCGTCGGCGACGTACATCTCACCCAGATTGCGGTGCATACCGTGGCTGCAGTCGTAGAACGTCTCGATCGCGCGACGGTGCTCTTCGGCCAGTTCCATGGCCTGCGGGCTGTCCGGCGCGGCGCCGCCGTTCATCGCGGCAGCCAACCGACGGTTCAGGTCGTCGCCGGCCTCCTTCATCTCGATCCACTGCTGCTTGCTGAATGTGGCGGTCCGGGCCTGGGACTGCTTCCAGGCATCCGTGTTGCCCCAACGCTGCTCGGCCTCGGTCTCGTAGTCCTCGCTGTAGGACGGCCCGAAGATCTCGAACTTCTCCTCAGGGGTCAGTTGGATCCCCATCGTGTATGCCTCCAATTCTTTGTCGACGGCCTCGACCATCACCCGCAGGCGGGAGATCCGGTTGTTCAACAGCTCTCGCTGCCGCCGCAGGTGGGAACCACTGTTGGCGCCGGGATCGCTCAGGATGGTCGAGATCTCGTCCAGGGG
>Ga0164308_10001763_pt1 | contig 11530 bp, 10 predicted proteins | sample Whisoiple_246_MG_FD_109983 | JGI IMG/M metagenome (GOLD analysis project Ga0164308, IMG submission 109983) | Soil microbial communities amended with fresh organic matter from upstate New York, USA - Whitman soil sample_246_MG | ecosystem: Environmental > Terrestrial > Soil > Unclassified >... | reverse complement strand
TTCTCGGCCCGAACGAATTATGTGACAGTGGAAAATCTGTCAATCATGTCCGATTAAATCATGATCAATACAATCTGTTCAAGCAATCAGTGATTTGACTGTAATGCCCAGTTTCGGAGCGACGACATTAGATATTATGAAACCGGAATAAAAGCGCCGGACGGTCGATTTAAAAGATGAGTACATATAGTCCACATCATCCGATTATGATTTTAAAACTCATTGAATTCTCAGAATAATGCTCCTTTTTAGACCTAACTTTCAAAAAAAGGTTAAGTGATAACTTCAGTGATGGATATGGCAACGGTCTACGAATGCTCATGCATGTCGATGTCGCAGGTAAAAGATATAAAATTTGTTATTTATGGATAAGCTTGAACAATCGGATGTGAATATTCTTATCATCCAATATGAACATTTGAAAAGAAAGAAGTTTGTATTTAGTATTGACATACAGCTGTATATCGAAATAAAGCTTTGATACGATGAATATTTTAATTTGACATTATTTTATGTTTTGTGTTGTATTTACTATATACCTTATCAAAGCGGGTGGATATAAAGGGACGACTTTGATGCGGGTCCGGAAGGATGCAATGCATAAGTGTATGTAGTCCTAACAGAAACGTCAGATGGCCTAGTCAAATGAGTTTATAGAATATTCTACGATATTTGTTTCAGATTCACGATCAGATCTTGGTAGATATTAACACTTAGATGGTCAACATATTTATCTCACCTAGTCCACGTGTGCAGAGTCATTCCTGCAATTGCTAACTTCAACTTACGCTGATAGTTGTTTAGTACAGATTTCATTTCATCGAGGTCATCATTTATCCATCTGAATAGGATTTGATTTTGCTTTTCTTTACCTTAATACTGTTCCAAGCCTATTAATGTGTCAATATCTGATACGATTTTTGAATAACATCGATACTAATTTCATCGACACCTTTCTTGAATGCCCCTAGTTCCTTTTGCAATACTTCGAATATTTTACGAGCAATTCTCTACATGCCAGAATTTATATCGACAATCGCAACCAGTACTCCTCTATCTCTTTTGAAAGTTCTGGTTTTTCTTGAAACATTCTCTTCAGTATCGTATTATGATGACAGACAAATAGACTCAACCATTTTTGTATGTATTGCAATTTACATTTGTTTTTTCTACAAGGAAAAAAGTCATCAAAAACTTCAATTCTATCTTTGGTGTATTGTATAGTCCTTTCTATGATACCTTTCTATTGAAGAGTGGATGATGATGTTGCAGTTTCAAGAACCTGCAAGCCTGTAGATACCATGTACTTCCATCTGTTGAAACAGGATGTATATTCTCTATACCTTTTCACAAGATTTGATATAAAATGTTTTGCAACAAACATATTTCTCTCTTTAGATGTGCTTATTTGAAGGATATCTCGGTTGTCGTTTTCGATGGCTATCCATCACCAGACATATTCAGAGCCAACTTTAATACTGGTTTCATCAACTATAAATTCGAAGATTTTGGTCTTCCTATAATACAATCTTTTGGGATTATACTTTTAAATCGAATCTCTTGTTAAAGTGTGGCTCCTCTTCACGAATCTGGATACAGCTTTGAATGTATCACTTTGAAAAACCAAGGAAATAAAGATACAGAGAATATGCTATATCCTCAGGTTCTGTTCGCTTTCTATTTGGTATATCATAAACTATATCTTACATATGGCTAGAGATTTTCCTTAACTTTATAGAGCCCATTTGACTAAATAGAATGTCATTATATATCTTAATGATCAAAGTAAGAATAATATAATGAGTAATTATAAAGATCAAGGCGAAAAATCAGATGAATCAACCTCAGAAGTGTCTGCATCGTTTACTTGTCAGGATTGCGGTAAAACGTTCAATTCTCGCCAAGAACTAAAGGAACACACACATTAGCTAGGGAACAATCAGGGATTTATATCCCCTTTAACATTTCAAGATTGATAGTTAGCAGGAGAATACTAAATGGCCTGATGGTTAATATGATCCAATCTATTAGAATGGACTTATCTCTAATGTCTATGTTTGGCATTATTGGTATATATCAGTTATCGATTGTTATTAATGTACTAATTGTAAGAAAAGTTGAATGCCAATTTTGCTGCAAAAATCAAATAATGTGCTTTCTGGGTATACAATAAACAAATAACAACTGCTGGATCTTCCGAAGGTGTGTATTACCACTAGGTATATCAATCAATCTATCAATCATTGATGTTGCACCCAGAGTATACAGTAAATTTTACTGTGTAAATTATAAACTGTTTGAGACAAAACTTAAAGTTATACCAAAAGATATTCCCCTCTTGTCGATATACTATATTAGTAGGCATTGTTAGAGAAGAACCATTGGTTACGGGTTAGCCTTATTAGAAAATAATTAGACTTGCAGATGTTCTGTTTTTATAACCATTCTCTTTCTTGATTCCATATAAACCCACATAAGACTAGACAGTGTGTAAACCGGAATGAAATCGCCTATGAATGGTATAAATTTGATCGAGTTTATGGCAGCTGACTTCTTACTTCCAGTTAATATGTATAATATACCGGTTATGATGGCATTAGGAATATCTCCTATCGGAGGAATACCAAGAATTGGTCCTCCAACAAAATCTAAGACGTCGGCTATTATTGATAATGATAAGACGATTGATGTTCGAAACTTGAAAAGTGGCTTTTCTATTTCTGATATCTGCATCACTCTAGAAGAACATCATCTGACATATATGTGTCACTAGAGATATTCATACTTTAACAGAGGCAGTTATTCTGATTATTCAGAATATTTTTTAGGAATATCTTTGGTGCAAAGCAGATTTTATGAACTCAATCAAATACTTGACTATGTAAACAATCAATCCAGATTAGAATCTCCATATTTATCTGCAGTCACAACCACATATACAACGATAAAAACAAAAAAGTAATGGCCCATTGATGCAATTAAAGGTATATGTTATATATGCCTATAAAGAGAAGGCAATAATACACATGAGAATTATGTCACTATGGTTCTCTTGCTAAATATCACCATCTTGTAGATATTTTCTCTTATACACATTCTATGTATAGTGCATCTAGTGTCATTACTCCTTAGTTAAAATACGTTCCTGTTTCACGTATGTACATCCACTCACAAATGCTACGGTTGCTTTACTAGACTAATCTTCTCCTTATTCTTCGTTCTAGTCACTGCTACAACAGCGGCGCCAAAAATTGCACAAACACTTCCTGCTATCGCTACCATAATCTGTTGGCTCTCTGTAAATAGTAACGATGCAATTGCTGACCCAAACATTATTTCCATGCAACAGACTAAGCAAATGTACTATATCTAATATCCTCAGCAGCATGTTTAAGAAATCATACATAGATGTATCCTGCTAGTATAAATTTGACGTATTTGGATTATCAAAGGTGATATCCCTGCCCAACAACTTTACGTCTTAAACGTGCACCAAATTCTATTAACGCAGAATTGGTTTGATCGTCATTCTTTCTCATATAGTAGTAAAGCTCTTCCATGGCGGCATGATAATCGATACCAATATTTTGTGCAATTTCCAACGCAATAGCAGAAATCAGTAATTTCCTTAAAACAAGATCGTATCCATAATTTACTAGTTCGGAAGATTTCTCTTCTAGAAAATTCTTAAAATTTGAGTCTATATATTTGTCTTTAGCATTCCTGCTCTTCAGTACAAATGGTATGGCCATCATCCTTCGCTTCATGTGGATATCTTCTACCATTTCTACAAATGCATCATTTAGGTTTGGATCATGAAGAAGAATTTGAGACAGTAGATCAGTAGCATCCAATTCGCTTATGTGCATCTTATTAGCTAACTCAAACAATATATGACATGCTGCGCATCCATTTTGTTTAATTACTGAGGGATTAGTAACTAGATTATTCACTTGTTGCAAAATGATTTCTTTGCCTATTTTTAGGATCTCATTCTCATCCGAACTATCCATATTCTTAAACAACACTTTAGAAAATATAATTGCTATCTATATTTTTAAGTTGAAGATGTATGAAATGACTGGACCTTTTGATCACAGAACAAGGTTAGTCTATCACTATACTCTGAGATGTTGCCTTACTTATTTTCATCTCATGTCTATTAACAATATCTAATAATAAATTAAGGAGTTTATTATTTTAAAGAAATTCCTATATTATGAGAGGTTAGACAAATAATGCTGTCAGTGATTATGGATCTCAATTCTCCATCCAGCAAATGATTAAGTATGTTTTTCCAATGAAGTTTGCTAGCGGTTAGAAAATGAATGTCTGTTTTGCATCATACTGTATGTTTATCACACAGACTCTATTATATAAGAAATCTGCCGACGTTTCTAAATACATAAGGTGAAAAGACAATGAACGGACGTTCTAATCAAGGAAGAGAAATTGAAGAATTAAATCTGTCGCTAAGACAGCGTGACAAACTAAAAGATGATGCAATAGCACAATTATCAGACCAACTTGTAACCATTACAAGAATATTACATGAATTTGAGAGAAGACAAATAACAGTATAGGTACATTATGATTGAAATAACAAAAGTAATGAAAATTATGTAACGTGATATACAGAACAGTCCAACAACAACGTCACTTATGATAGGACAATCAAAGGATAATTATCTAGCCGGCTGGAAGAGAGGTGCATAATGCCAGATATTATTTTGAATATGATCCGGATAACGCCGACGTTAACTTCATGCCTCATCTTCCTTTTCTTTATTTTTTTATTCTCATAATTGGAAGAACCCCGGAGTTGTTTTTCATCTATACTCAAACCTCGGAGCTTGTTCAGGAATACCTTTAAAGGACATATTATGAGGCACATGCACAAACATATCACCTAAGACAAGATAATTGATGCCTATTTCAAAAAATTCTGTGATGAGGATGATATCTCAGATCAATTATAATTTGTATTGCGCAAATTACCGATATAATTAAGATTAATGCTAATGGTAAGATTGGAATTGCCAGTATGGGAACAAGAAGTATTACAAATCCGGCTATAAATCTGTAAACTGACCCTTGAACGATAAGCCTTCTTCTTGTGTTACTATGTCTATTAATGTGGCTACTACTGCCCTCACGATCCTCATCATAGTTGTGACTTGCACTAGTTATAGTAAACTGGATAACTCCAATTGAGAATAAGCATAGCGACACAGAACCACAGATTAACCATTCACCTGCGTAAGGTAATGCTATATTTTGAGATGCTGACACAATGTATCTTATACCTGTTGCAGTACATACCAATCCTATAACTAAAGGAAAGTGGACATAGAGCCATGTTATATAGATCCTTATTCTTCCCTTTTGACGAAATGCACGAATCGGAGCTCCATCGGTATTATCAAAGTATAACCACCAAAGACCAAAAGCTATGCTTAAACCAGCTCCTATGGATATCGTAGACTCTAGATCCCATTCATGGTAAGATAGAATACTCACAAGACCAAATATTGTCTCTCCTATTACAATCAAAGTAAAGAGTCCCATTCGTTCAGGTAAATGAAAGAAATTTGGAGCCAATTGTACGTGCTTTCTTCCCACTATAAAGGTGGTGGCAATATCAATGGCTATTGCTAATGACCAAATTATGAAACGAAAAGGAATAGGAATAGCTGCTGATATCAACCATAGCATTGCAGAAATCAGAAAACCTTGTGTGTATCCCCTGGCAAACTTACTAGCAGCCGGTATCTTGCGACCTGCACGTATATACTCGATTACTAGAAGAATTCTTATTGCAGCATATGATATCGCAAACTTATCTGATGTTTCAGCCAATGCCCCGTGTATGTTAATGGTAAGAGCTGCAGCTCCCATCATCTGAAGAAATACTAATAGACGATGGAATAAATCATCAGTCTCAAATCTAGCCGAATAAAAAGTAAGCCCTACCCATGCCCACATTACAGGAACAAAGAGTGCTATATGTCCAAGAAATGCTGTAATAGAATTAGTATTATCATGTAAAGTCAAACCTATCTGGGAAACAGCAGCAGCAAACACCAAATCGTAGAAAAGTTCTAGCCATGAGGCATGACGTTCTTTTTCTACGTTGGTCAATATACTATGATCACCATAAAGTCATGTTCAAATAAACTGCTACTTGCAAATCGTAATCTGAGTATTCTCTTCTGCAACTAAATAAAAATAATAAGTTCATTGTAGTATATTCATTTAGAGATCATACACTTCCAGGATGTAACCAATGTCGCATCAAACGATTCATTATAGGGAGTGCAAAAATAGGTAAGTGAAACAACTAATATTACAGTATAAATTACAGCATTGCCAAGTATTGGCCATTTTCCTAGGTAATGATTAAGAATAGATCGTAATACAGAGCTAATAGCATATGCAGCAAAGAAGATAACGATTGCCATTTTCCATCTAGATGGTGGTAACTGACTAAGGGTTTTTAAATCTAGTAATGTAAACCACGTTTCCAAGCCTATTGATGTCTCGTAGGGTCGTGTAGAATAATTGTTTGCTTCTTCTATTAACTTTAGCGATTCATCTAAGTTATCCCACCTTTCCATATCAGCTTTATGAGCAAAATGGCGAATAATATATCGCAAAGGTGATTTGCTACCTCCGGTGATGATTATTGTAGTGCCAAGGTAGCCAAGAGCTTTTCTTTCTATTGTCAAATAACACTGGACCCAATCATTGTAATCTTTTTCATGACCTAGTCTTATCTTCCTACAAATTACAGTTGTAACTTCATTTTGATAATCGCTGGGCAATCTACAACAGCAACATACATCCAACCTATTTTTATCCTTAGTAACTATGAACCACTACACTAAACAACAGCGAGATTATGCTGAGGCCTTATTGGCAATTATGTATAGATACACCACTATTAAGTTTCTGTGAATATTATTTATCCTTACCCTCAGATTTGAAAATACAGATTAAACAGATGCAAGGACTTTCGGAGTTAGGATCCCCACAACAACGATTGATGGAGGTTGTCAGGCGTGACAAAGACATTAGAGAATTTTTTTCTTACTATCTTGAAGATATCATAAATTATCGAGAGGGAACATTAAGAAATATGTCTAAGCTTTATCTGGATGTTTTAAAATCATCTAAGGCAATTAAAAAAAATCATCGCATGAAAGGACGGACAAGGAAAAATACAATAGCAACCTAGTTCCCATTCAAGAGGATACTGAATATGATATTAGAGAAATTAATAGTACTATTACACTACTTGGAATAATTCGAATAATCGTTTAGTAAATTACGGGTTTCAGTTGATGAAAGATGAAATAATAGTATATAAAGTCCATTTATTCTCGATGCCTGAGGTGCCCGAAAAGCCAATCAAATTCATTGGGAGAGTTTCTACAATAGGAAAAGAAAAGTTGCTCCAAATATTCCTAGTAGACTTATCGCTCTAAAATGATGGACTGGGCGGGATTATATCCCTTCTGATGGAGGGATTCAACTACCTTTTGATAAATGACTACTATAAAAGGTCAATAGTGTCTGATTAAATCAGTATCAATCTAGCCTGTTCGAGTAGTCAAACTTGGTCAACGTTATGATTGTATACTGCATTTTGGCAGCTAGCATGTCATTGGATATTATAAAATCATAGCGGCTCCCATGACAATCACTGGCAGAAGATAAGTCGGTATTTCTATTTGTCCTAGCAAGAGAGATTATAAAGATAATCACGCCGCTTGTGATTGCACAATCAAAGGATGACTATCGAGCCGGCCAAAAGCGAGGTTTGGAATATTAAATATGACTTTGATTATGATCCCGATGATGCCGGAGACAACTTCATGCCTCATCTTCTTTTCCTTGTCCACTTTCTAGGTCAAACGTTGCTGCTCACCGGATTTTTTCTCTTGTCAATGCCCTTCAGACGAAAGCTATCTGTTCTGTCGACATATTCGCACATATTTTTGTGTCCATCTTGCATAGCATATTCTCACCAGAAATTTATGCTATCTAGCTTTTCGCCGACCTGCCGACGAAGATCACTCATGTTCATAAAACCGGCAAACAGACCGAAGTGTTCAAAATTCTCTTGGCGCTATATATAGCTTAGATATCGGCTTTAGACATGACATTCTATGCTAGATATGTCAGTTCTAGGGTTCGCGTATCTTGCCGGGTATATCTGAATGCTTGCTCTGCGCTAGTTAACTACTACTAATACTATTGGAAAAAACCAACTATCAACTCACCTTGCAGCTTATTACAGACTTGGTACAACTTTGTATATTATTCCATCATTGATTGATAAAACATATAGAAAGCCATCTGTTGGTCCGATCTTTATATCACTAATTCCACCAAAACCAGTACCAAATGTTACTGCAGATTGTTGGTTAGCATTGTCTACTACCAAACTAGACAATCCAATCTTCTCTTGGTTGATATCAAGATTTATTCCTGTTCTAGTACTGTTGACTTCAAAATAATATAAATTACCATTATTATAATCACCAACAAAAATATTATTTTTGTATTTCTCTCCCAGCACTGATGATTTCATAAATTCTATATCTGTAACTGCAACAGGATTTTTCCAGCTAAATACAGGATCCGCATAATGAGAGTGTGGAAAATTAACCAATTGGCCAATCATAAAACCTGTATTTCTCGAAAGGGGTCCCATAACTTGGGTCCATCCACTATTAAAGCCCGGTTTTACTACATTAATTTCATCATACACATCCGGCCCATTTTCTGTCTGCCACAAATTACCAGTTATAGGATCAAACGTAATTCCAAAGCTATTTCGTATTCCATAGGCATAGTATTTGTGCATTGTAATATTAGCGTCCTTTATGAATGGATTGTCCTTGACAGCTGAACCATCGTTAGGATTAACTCTGAGTATAACAGAAGTATCATCAGGATCGGGTCCATCGTTAGCATTCTGAAGCTTACCTCTATGGTTAAGGTCTCCTATTACTGCATAAAGATAATGGTCTGGACCAATAACTAGTTTCCCTCCATCATGATTAGGACCTGGAAGAGCTGGAAGGTCTAATATCAGGGTAGGGTTGACAAGATTTTGGTTTTGTCCATTCCATTCATATCTGTAAACTCTATTTCTGAGATCTCCACCTTTCGATTCAGTATAGTACAGATATACAAACTTGCTGTTATTAGCAGCATTAGTCTTTGTACTATTCATAATAGCAATTCCAAGCAGACCACGTTCACTTGCTGTATCAACAGATACTTGCAAGACTGGCTTATCCTCTAGTACTCCATTTGACACGAGACGTACTTGCCCATCTTTCTCTGAGACCAATATGTTGCTAGTATCAATAAATGCCATGCTGGTAGGGGAGGAAAGACCCTTAGCTAGAGTCTCAACCTTCAGCTTTGGATCTTTGGTTATAGAAGGAGCTGCCGAAGCAGTAGAAGAGTTATGAATCAAATATATGACTGGAATTATGATGGCCAACGATGCAACAACCACAGTCACTAAAGTTCTTTTCTTAAATGATTTTGCTCGGTTGACCATTTATTATAGTAGCTGACTGAAATAATATAAACTCACTTGGCAAAAGAATACTACAGAGCGAATTTATACCTGGTTATATTGTTGAAATAAAGCCAAATCAAATGAAGTACTTTATAATTTGAACGGTACTGACTTTACAATCTTACTGTTTAACTGAATATAACTACTAAAGAGGAACGAAAGACTAAATCATTTGCCAGATGAATCCCTTGTTATACATAGTCCGGTCATCTCCACAATTCTGCTTGTATGTATGCCGCTAATCCAATAAGAATGCAGCCAATATCTATATCAATTCTCTTGAACCGCTATCGAATACGTAAGGAATTAGAAGTAAATTAGATAGTAAGTAACAGATATGTAGCATAATGGATGGGTAGCAAGCAAGATAGTAAATTCTAGCATAACAGTAACGGGTTACTTATAGCAGAGATAGATTCAACATAGTTAGCATAACCTAGGTGTATGTCTATATGTTCGCCGGCGAATTTGTCATCGATCAATATTCTATGGGGCTTGTGACAAGAGGCCAACTAACAATATACCAAAGTTATAGGATTCGACAAAAAAATGTCGATATTGAAGATAGCACTGTTCTGCCTGTCTGTGAGAACGATCTGTGACTCATCTGATAGTATTAGAAACACTACGATGTGATTTGAACTTGATTACTGGCGAAGAGGAGATGAGAGAAATAATTGCCGGTATTCGCCCGGGGTCCGTAGGTAAGCTGCATCAAGTGCAAAAGTGCCGGCGGAGATCATATTTGTAAATTCAGGGAAGGCATTGGCTTCCATTTTAGACTAGTGTCCCTAGCTAGTAATCAATATCTATCCCTGAAATAACTAACATATTCTATCGTTCCCTAGGTTCTGATTCTTTCTTTTCAATCCTGGTCTCTTTCAATTTCATTCCCAAGATAGTCACATCGAGAGGCCTTTCTTTTCTTTGTTTGCAGTAATCCTAATGTTCTTCATATACTTTTCCTGATGGAGTACTGTAGTCTGGGGCTTGATCTATTCTGCACATATCCTGGAGAAATGGTTTGACGATATTGGACTTTCGTTCATAATCTCTCTTTACGTCTTCTATTGAAATGTCTCTGAAACTCCCATGCTTTTCTAATTGCTTTAAACCAACTAGTGCCAGATTAAGCAGGCCGGATAATTCATTATCAGTTGTCAACTTGTGAATTAGATTAATATCCTAGCTCCTTTTCTAAAGGATCTTTCAAAGTGCAAAATTAACCATCTTTTGTAGTACGCGTGACCTGTATCATCAGAATATGGGATCTTGTTTGCGCTAAAGATCACAAAATGTACTGTCACTAGTGACGTCGGTTCTACCTTGCGAAGTAGATTATTATTTTTAAACCCTCATTTAGATTAACGTACTAGCCAGCTCTTCACTATAAGACTCCAACACCGGTCTTTCTTTCTTTGCTACTTCTTCACTGTCTGACCAGGCTACGATACCACCGCAAAGAAAGCAATTATAGATTATCCTGGTTGCACTAACTCTAACTGGTACTAACTGTTTACTTGAAAATCCATTACAGTCACATTCTAAACTGTCGAATTTGGCCGTATAGTAGTCTTATCCTAACGTTACTAAATAAAACTATAGTCTAAGTCATGCATAACATTTGGACTGATATAGTACTAGTACTAAGAGAATATACTAAAACATTAGAATGGAAAGGGAATCTCTATTTAACAGTAGAATTAGAGGAAGGTGCAGACGCGCATTCACCACTGGCAAACAGCCTTATCTAATATCGCACTAGACACCCAAGACATAGAATAACATGATTACACACTATTGTTGCAAGGAACTTTCAAATAGCAGCCGATTACGACAGTTTCCATTATTACAGAACCGAGGATGATAACTATCGTACGATTACTAAACCGGGTTGGTATATAAGAAATGCAGAGTATGACTGACCGA
>Ga0164308_10001761_pt1 | contig 11537 bp, 10 predicted proteins | sample Whisoiple_246_MG_FD_109983 | JGI IMG/M metagenome (GOLD analysis project Ga0164308, IMG submission 109983) | Soil microbial communities amended with fresh organic matter from upstate New York, USA - Whitman soil sample_246_MG | ecosystem: Environmental > Terrestrial > Soil > Unclassified >... | reverse complement strand
CGCCGGCATCTAATCTACGCTTCAATCAATGGCGCCGGCACAGATGCTCCCGGCATCCCCTGGCCAGGGTGCCAGGGCTGACGCATAGGCGCAGGAGCAGCCGGCCGGCCGCTCCTGCGCCTAGCGGGCGCGGGGTTTGAGGGCGGGGGAAGGACTGACTCCTTCCCCCGTTCCCATGCCCACAAGCAGCTCCTTGACGGCATCGATCGATGCCACTTTCGGCTCCCAGGCCAGGATGCGTTCCGCGCGGCTGGTGTCCATGATCGGGGCGCCGGCAGCCATCTCCACCCATCCGGCGTCTGTGGGCTGCAGCCGGGCCCGCCACGTCAGGTCCACCAGTGCGTGGAGCAGCCGCATGGGGACGGGTAGGATCCTCTTCGCGCCGAAGATGCGGCCCAGTTCCTGGGGCGTGAGGACCGGCTCGGCGGCAATATTGAAGGCTCCGCTGGCGCGCTGGTCGACTGCCCGCCAATAGGCCTCTGCAACGTCGTCCGCATGGACTGCCTGGAAAACCAGGTTGTCAGGGACCGGCAGGATGGGCAGCCATGGCCTGGGTGGTACCAGCCGGGACAAGACGCGGCCAAGGAAGTACCTGCCAATTTCAGCCCCGGCCTGTCCTTGGAAGATCAGCGCAGGCCGCAGCCGCGCGACGGCGATGTCCGGGTGTGCGGCCATGAATCCGTCCAGAAGCTTCTCCTGCTCTGCCTTGTGCCGGCTGTAATGCGAGCCTGCCATGCCATCTGCCGGCCATGACTCGTCCCGCCGCTGGTCCTTGCCGGACGCCTTGTACGCGCCCACCGAGGAAGCGCAGACAACCTGCTTGACTCCCGCGCGTGCAGCCGCCTCCAGGACATTTCCGGTCCCCGTGACATTGGTCCGGTGCAGGAGGTCCAGATCGCGGTTCGGCTGGATCTGCCATGCCAAATGGACCACTGCATCGACCCCGGCCAGCGCTTTTTCCAGCAGGGGCATGTCCCGCTCCAGGCCCACATCCAGGGTGTGCCACTGCACGCCGCTGTAGGGTTCCCCGGACGTATCGGGAAGCCTGCGGCTGATTCCCACCAGTTGCAGGCTGCCGGGCTTCCTGGCCAGCTGGCGCTGCAGGTTGCGCAGCAGTGCTGTCCCCGCGTTTCCGCTGGCTCCCGTAATGGCGATGCGCATACCTAAGACTCCTTGGCGGCTCGATCCAGTTCCCCCTACTTTCAGAGCTTATAGCGGAGGAGCATTGTTTTATAAGCAAGCTTATGATTTCCTACTTCTAAGTCTTGCCGCAGGCTTTCGGAACCAGACCGAGGGAAACCAACACTCATGCCCGAATCCTTTGCCGCATTTGCCGTCGACGCTGCGCCCGTCCACCGCCGGCAGCCGGTACCAGCACAAAACCACACTCCGCCCGCCACCTCCGGGCGGCTTCGCGAGACGTTCGAAAACGATTTGGTCCTCAAATACCTGGACCTTGCAGAAGCCCTGGCTGCGCGCTTCGAAGCCCGCGGCAGGGAGCGGGCAGACCTGAACCAGGTTGCCTATCTTGGCCTGGTCAAGGCAGCCCGTGGCTTCGACCAGGCCAAGGGGGAAAGTTTCCCCGCCTACGCTGCGCCCACCATCACCGGCGAACTCAAGCGGTACCTCCGCGACCGGACCTGGGTGGTCCGCCCGCCGCGCCACATCCAGGACCTGAGGACCCGGCTGTTCCGGGCAGAGCCGGAGTTGACCCAGTCGCTGGGCAGGAATCCCAGCGTGACGGAGCTGGCCAGCGAACTGGGGAGCGATCCGGCCGAGGTGCAGGAGGCCATGTCGGCGTCCAGCAGCATGCACCCCGATTCCCTGGACGCGGTCAACCCCAACTCGGATGCACCATCCATCGGCGAGGTGCTGGCGTGCCCCGAGACACCGCTGGAGCGCCTTGAAGAACTGTCCTGCCTGCGCGACGCCATGCAGGACCTGAACGACTCGGACCGCGAGCTCCTGTACCGCCGCTACTTCTGCGAGGAAACCCAGGTGCAGCTGGGGAAGCGGTTGGGCATGTCCCAGATGCAGGTTTCCCGCCGCCTGGCCAAGGTGCTGGTGGAACTGCATCGCAGGCTGGAGGAAGGCGCCCGTGCCGGAGTGGTGGACGGGGCCCTCGGCGATGAAACGCCGGGCGGCGCAGGCCGGCGGGGCCACCCTGCCAACACGGTTGCGCCCTTCCACCGGCCGCTGAGGGCTGGACACTCCACCGCAGCGAAGCGGGCGGACCGGCGCCACGGCGGCACGGGGACCAGGTAGCGGCCGCACTGCACGCTCCGGCGGCACGGCTGCGGGTACCGGTTCGCAGCAGAAGTGGCTGTTGCTGCGCAGAGCTGCATCGCCGGCATGGCGTAGCAGTCCCAACGCCTGCGCGGCGCACTCCTTATCTTGCCTGTTCAAGGTGGGTACCGGTACGCCGCGGATGCGGCCAAAAGGCACGGGGCCTTGTTTAGGAGCAACAGCAGAAGGGAACTGGTTGGCTATGGGAAGCTCTGAAATGTCCACGCTCCGGGCTGTCCTGTTCGACAGGGACGGAACCCTGGTTGTCGATGTGCCCTACAACGGGGATCCCGGCAAGGTACGGCCGATGGCCGGCGCGAAAGAGGTGCTGGATGGCCTGCGGGCGGCAGGAATTGCCACTGGGGTTGTCAGTAACCAGTCGGGCATCGCCCGCGGCCTGATCACGGCCGACGACGTGGCAAAAGTCAATGCCCGGGTGGAAGAACTCCTGGGGCCGTTCGATGTGTGGGAGGTCTGCCCCCACGAGGAACAGGACAGCTGTTCCTGCCGCAAGCCGGCTCCCGGCATGGTGCACAGCGCCTGCCGCAAACTTGGGATCCACGAATCGGAAGCCGCCCTTATCGGGGACATTGGCGCCGACGTGGGGGCGGCGGAAGCTGCCGGTGCCACGGGGGTGCTGGTGCCGACACCGGTGACGCGTGCCGAGGAGGTGGCCGCGGCGCGGCTGGTCGCCTCCGACCTGTCCTCAGCCGTGGGCCTGCTGCAGGAGCTGCCCTGATGGGGCGCGTCCTGGTGGCCCGGCTGGACAGCATGGGCGATGTCCTCCTCTCCGGCCCGGCCGTCCGCGCGGTGGCCAACGGCCGCGCCCAGCACGGCGGCAGCACCAACCACGTGGTGATGCTGTGCGGCCGGCAGGGTGAAGCCGCCGCTGCCATGCTCCCGGGCGTCGATGACGTCTACAGCTGGGACAGCCCGTGGATCATGAACCCGGCGCCGCGGATGACGGGCCCGCATGCGGACCGCCTGATCGAATACGTGCGCAATTCCCGCATCACCGAAGCCGTCATCCTCACTTCCTTCCACCAATCGCCCCTGCCGCTGGCTCTCCTGCTGCGCCTGGCAGGCGTGGAGCGCATCACCGGTGCCTCCACGGATTACGCTGGCTCGCTGCTCGATGTCCGCCTGAAACCGGGGGAGGACTTCCCCGAGGACCAGCCCGAAGCGGAACGGGCGCTGGGCATCGCGGAAGCCGCCGGCTTCCGGCTCCCGGCGGGCGACGACGGAAAGCTGCGCATCAACTCCGTGGCCGAAGTGGCTGCCCTCGTAGGTACCGGACCCTACGTCGTGGTCCACCCCGGCGCGGCCGTCCCGGCAAGGGCGTGGCCTCCGCTGCACCATGCTGCCGCCGTCGAACTCCTCCAGGGGGCCGGGTACCGCGTGGTGGTGACCGGCGGTCCCGGCGAGACGTCGCTCACGGCCACGGTGGCAGGCCCCTCCGCCCTGGACCTGGGCGGCCGCACCGACCTTGCCACTATGGCGGGCGTCATGGCCGGGGCCGATGCGGTCATCAGCGGCAACACCGGCCCGGCCCACCTGGCGGCCGCGGTGGGCACGCCTGTCGCTTGCCTGTTTTCCCCCGTGGTCCCTGCGATCCGCTGGGCACCCTACGGCGTGCCGCTGGAACTCCTCGGAGACCAAAATGCGCCGTGCCGCATGACCCGGGCCCGGATTTGCCCGGTACCGGGCCACCCGTGCCTCGATTCGGTGTCGCCGGAGGAAGTGGTGGCAGCGGTGGAGCGCCTGGTAAGTGGAGTGAGCTCCTTCAGCACGCACGTCAGCACCCGTAGAAAGGCCCGCAACAGATGAGGATCCTGCTCTGGCATGTCCACGGTTCCTGGACGGATGCCTTTGTCCGCGGTCGCCACGAGTACCTGCTTCCCGTCCTGCCCGGAGGCGGCGCGTGGGGACTGGGCCGCGCCGGCAGGGACTGGCCGGAATCAGTGCGGGAGGTGGACCTGGCCACGCTCGACGCTGACGCCGTGGACGCCGTCGTCCTCCAACGCCCGGAAGAAATCGATGAAGTGGTACGCAACCTGGGACGGAAGCCCGGCGTCGACCTGCCGGCCGTGTTCGTGGAGCACAACACCCCCAAGGGAAATTTCCCGAACACCAGCCACCCGCTCGCCGGCCAGGACCGCATCCCGGTGGTCCACGTAACCCATTTCAACCGCCTGGCCTGGGACAACGGCTCCGCTCCCACCACCGTGATCGAGCACGGAATTCCGGACCCCGGACAGCTCTACACCGGTGAGCTGCCGGAACTGGGGGTAGTGGTCAACGAACCTGTGCGGCGGGGCCGGGTCACAGGAACGGACTTGCTGCCGGCCTTCGCTTCGGTGGCTCCGCTGCAAGTGTTCGGCATGAAGACGGAAGGCCTGGCGGCAGCCACCGGAATCGAGGCTTCACGCGTGACGGCCCGGGGCGACCTGAAGACACGGGACCTGCACCGGGAACTTGCCCGCTGCCGCGTCTACGTCCATCCCATGCGCTGGACCTCGCTGGGGCTGTCCCTCCTGGAAGCCATGCACCTGGGCATGCCGGTGGTGGTGCTTGCCACCACTGAGGCCCCACGTGCCGTGCCGCAGGAAGCCGGCGTGGTCTCTGCCGACGTCGACGAGCTGCTCCGCTGTGCGGCGCGGCTGGTGGCCAATCCGGATGAAGCCCGACGGCGGGGACTCGCCGCCCGGGAGGCGGCGCTGGAGCGTTACGGCCTGGGCAAGTTCCAGGACCGCTGGGATGGGCTCCTGGCGGACCTGCGGAACCGGCCCCGGCACCCCGTTAACGAGCGGCCGGACGAGCGGATCCTCGTTCCGGCACGGGAGAGGAAGACACCATGAAGATCGCCATGATTTCCGAGCACGCCAGTCCGCTGGCGGCACTGGGCGGCGTGGACGCAGGCGGGCAGAACGTCCATGTTGCCGCGCTGTCCGAGGCCCTTGCCAAGCGCGGCCACCACGTCACCGTCTACACCCGCAGGGACGCAACGGAGCTTCCCGCACGGGTCCGGGTGGGGCGCCGGTTCGACGTGGTCCACGTGGACGCCGGGCCCGCCCGCCACGTGCCCAAGGACCAGCTGCTGCCCTACATGGGCGACCTCGCGGACGGCGTGGCCAGGGACTGGGGGCAGCGGCCGCCGGACGTGGTGCACGGCCACTTCTGGATGTCCGGCCTGGCAGCCTTGGAGGCGGCCAGGCGGCCCGACGCCGGGTACCGCGTGCCCATGCTGCAGACGTTCCATGCGCTGGGTACCGTCAAGCGGAGGCACCAGGGCGCGGAGGACACCAGCCCGGAGGCACGCCGCTGGCTGGAACCCGGCGTGGGACGCGCTGCCGACCGGATCATCGCCACCTGCTCAGACGAGGTCTTCGAGCTCAAGGCCATGGGCATCGCCACCGGCAAGATCTCCATTGCGCCCTGTGGGGTGGACCTGGGCTTCTTCTCGGCAAATGGGCCGGTGGCCGAAAGAAAGCGCCGCTACCGGATCCTGTCGGTGGGGCGGCTGGTGCCACGCAAGGGCGTTGACCTGGTGATCCGATCACTCCCGTACCTCAAGGCGGCGGGATTCGACGACGTCGAACTCCTGATCGTGGGCGGCGGGGGCGACACCAACGTCATGCACTCCGACCCCGAGATCCGGCGCCTGCTGGACCTTGCCGCCGGGCTGGGCGTGTCTGAACACGTGACCCTGCAGGGGCAGGTGGCCCGGACGGAGATGCCCGGCATCTTCCGCAGTGCCGATGCCGTGGTCTGCGCACCCTGGTACGAACCGTTCGGCATCGTCCCGCTCGAGGCGATGGCCTGCGGCGTCCCGGTAGTAGCAGCAGCCGTGGGCGGCCTCCGGGACACGGTGGTTGACCATGCCACGGGCCTGCACGTCCCGCCACGGGACCCCGAGGCCATCGCCTCGGCACTGTCACTGCTGCTGGAAGACCCCGCCCTCAGGACAAAACTCGGCCAGGCCGGGGAGCGGCGCGCACGCACCCGTTACTCCTGGGACCGGGTGGCAGCGGAAACCGAAAAGGCCTACCAGCTGGCCATGGCCGGTGCCCCGGCCAGCGTTCCGGCCGGGAACGTACCGATGGAAGGAGCCGCCCTGTGACTGCCGAATCGTCCCTGCGCGAAGCAGACCTCCGTACCCTCACCGGAGCACCGCCGCTGCCCGCGGTGCTCCCAGGCGCCACATTCGTGGACCCCGCCAGCGCCGAGGCCGTCCGCACCCACCTGGACAATGTCATTCCGGCCCTTGATTCGCTCCGCAGCCAGTCCGGCCGGCTGGCCGCCTGGGGCGTGGAGCTTGCCCAGCGCCTGCTGCGCGGGCAGCGGATCCTGGCCGCGGGCAATGGCGGCTCAGCTGCGGAGGCGCAGCACCTCACCGCCGAACTGGTGGGCCGGTTCGACAGCGAACGGGTCCCGTTCTCCGCCATCTCCCTGCACGCGGAGTCGTCGGCGGTCACCGCCATCGCCAACGACTACGGGTACGACGAGGTCTTTTCCCGGCAGGTCCGCGCCCACGGCCGTTCCGGTGACGTGCTGATGCTGCTGTCCACCAGCGGCAAGAGCCCCAACCTGCTGCGCGCCGCAGAAGCGGCGGCCCGGCTCAACGTGACCACCTGGGCGCTCACCGGCTCCGGCCCCAATCCGCTGGCGGACGTCTGCGACCAGGCCGTCATGATCGACGCCCTTAACGCCAACGCCCAGGAAGGGCACCTGATCGCCCTGCATGCCATCTGCCGGGCCTTCGACCTTGAGGTTGCCCGGCACACCCCGTCCGTAGTGTCCGGGTTCCCGAGAGGGGGCCGGGCATGAGGGTCGTCGTCGTGGGAGACGTGATGCTCGACGTCGACCTTTCAGGTGAGGCCACCAGGCTCAGCCCGGATGCCCCCGTTCCCGTGGTGGACATTTCGGGTGTCCGACGCCGCGCCGGCGGCGCAGGCCTCGTGGCGCGCATGCTGGCCCAGGACGGCTGGCCCGTCACTCTGGTGACGGTCCTTGGCAATGACGACGCCGGCAGCCAGTTGCGTGCACACCTGGCCGGGGTGCAGCTCGTCGCGGGCACCAGTGGCTATCCCTCGCCCGTCAAAACCCGGGTCCGGGCGGGTTCGCATCCGGTGGTCCGCTTCGACCAGGGTTGTGAAAAGACGCCGGTTCCGGACGTGAGCCCGGCGATGCTCCGCGCCGTGGAACAGGCCGGCGTGGTCATCGTTGCCGACTACGGCAGGGGGCTGGCGGCCAACCCCCGGCTCCGCGCGCTGCTGGGCCGGCTGGCGGGTGAGGTCCCCATTGTGTGGGACCCGCACCCTTCAGGGCCGGAACCGGTGCCCGGGGTTGCCGTGGTGACACCGAACATTTCTGAAGCAACCAAAGCCGTCCAAGCTGGTTCCGGAAGCGCTGCAGGCTCGGCAGACACCGTGGCGGAAATTCTGCTCCAGCGGTGGCGCAGCCGGGCCGTGCTGGTGACCAGGGGCGAGGAAGGGGCGGTCCTGCTCCGGCAGGGTGATACCTCTGCCCGGGCCGTCCCCGCGCCAAGGGTGGAAGCCGGCGACCCCTGCGGGGCCGGCGACCGCCTGGCAGCCAGCCTCGCCGTGCACCTCCTGGCCGGCAGCGACCTTCCGGAAGCTGCCGCGCTGGCAGTCCACGATGCCGCCGACTTCCTGGCGGCCGGGGGCGTCTCGGCCCTGCCGGACACTGCAGGGGCCGACGCTGCCGCCGGACATCCGGCGCCGGCTGCCGGCCGGCGCACCACCGAACCCTTGCTCCTGGCCCGTTCCGTGCGCGAGCGCGGCGGGACGGTGGTGGCCACCGGCGGCTGCTTCGACCTGATCCACGCCGGCCACGTCCGGTCACTCACCGCAGCCCGCGGGTTGGGGGACTGCCTCATCGTTTGCCTGAACTCGGATGACTCGGTGCGGCGGCTCAAAGGCCCGCAGCGTCCCATCATCGGGCAGCACGACAGGGCCGAACTGCTCCTCGCGATGGAATGCGTGGACGCGGTGATGGTCTTCGATGAGGACACCCCGGAAGCCGCCCTGGACCGGCTCCGCCCCGATATCTGGGTCAAGGGCGGCGACTACAAGGGAGCCCGCCTGCCCGAGGCCGACCTGGTGGAAAGGTGGGGCGGCCGCTGCCTCACCGTTCCCTTCCACCCGGCCCGCTCCACCACCGGCCTGGCTGACGCGCTCGCCAAGGTCAGCTGAACCACTTCCCTTTTCTGTCTTGTTTTCCCACTGAAAGGAACACCATGACCGCAGAACCAACCGCAACTGCTGCCACCACGCCCGGACGCGTCCTGGTCACCGGAGGTGCCTCCGGACTGGGGGCCGCCGTCGTCGAAGCAGTCCTCCGCTCCGGTGGCACTCCGGTGGTCCTGGACCGCGACATCAGTACCGTCTCCGGCGTCAAGGCGTTCGAAGTGGACGTCGCTGACCGTGCTGCCGTGGAGCACGCAGTCCGGGAAGCCGCGGAAACCCTCGGCGGCCTCGACGCGGTGGTTACCGCGGCAGGGATCGACCGCTGCGGCAAGCTCGCCGACGTCGAAGCCACCGAGTGGGAGAAGGTCATCGGGGTCAATCTGATGGGCACGGTTTCCACCGTGCGCGCCGCCCTGCCGTACCTGAAGGAAAGCCACGGGCGCGTGGTCACCGTAGCTTCCACCCTGGGCAAACGCGCCGTGGCTGATGCCACCGCGTACTGCGCCTCCAAGTTCGGCGTGGTGGGATTCAGCCACGCGCTGGCTGCGGAAACCGGAGGGGAAATCGGCGTGACCACCATGATTCCGGGCGGCATGAAGACCCGGTTCTTCGATGACCGGACCGAGCAGTACAAACCGCAGGACGATTCCCGGCTCAACGATCCCGCCAACACCGCACAGGCCATCCTGTTCGCCTTGAACCAGCCCACAGGCTGCGAGGTCAGGGAAATGCTGATCTGCCACGAGGAAGAGGGCTCCTGGCCCTAAACCGGGCACAGGCCGCCACACCCTGGCGGCACAGCCGGACCACCAGCACACGACATACCAGCACCGAAAGGCGGGAGGAACACACCATGCCCACCACAGCCACTGAAACAACCGCAGGCAAGGAAACAGTCGAGGGCGCCGGCATCACCATCCAGGACCCGCGGACCGGTGAAGTGCTCTGGACGGTGCCCCAGGCGGGCCCGGACGCAGTGAATGATGCTGTGGACGTGGCCCGCAGAGCTGCGCCCGGCTGGGCGGCGACAGCTCCGGCCGAGCGCGGCGCGGCCCTTCGCGCCGCCGCCAAGGCGCTGGATGCTGCCGGCCGGGAGCTCGCCGGGCTGAATGCCAGCGAAACCGGGCGGCCCGAAGAAGAAGCGCTTGCCGGAATCGCCGCCGCCGTATCCACCCTTGAGCAGTATGCCGAACTGGGCCCGGTGCACCGCGGCCACAGCCTCCGCGGGAGCCGGCTCGCCTCCGACTACACCATCGCCGAGCCGCGCGGCGTGGCCGTCCTGCTGACCCCCTGGAATGACCCGGTGGCAGTAGCCTGCGGCCTGATCGGGGCCGCGTTGGTGACGGGCAACGCGGTCATCCACAAGCCCAGCGAGCGCTGCCCCCGGCTGGGGGAGGCGCTGGGCGAAGTCCTGGCACCGGCCTTTCCCGCCGGCGTCTTCCTGACCCTCTCCGGCGGCGCAGGGGTGGGGGCAGCCCTGTCCCGGGCGGACGTGGACGTGCTCGCCCACGTCGGTTCCAGCGCCTCAGGTGCCCGGATCGCGGAGGCAGGAGCCCGTACCGGTGCCCACGTCATCCGCGAAAACGGCGGCAACGATCCCTTGGTGGTGGACCGCGACGTGGACCCGGCGTGGGCTGCGGAACAGGCCGCCATCGGCGCCTTCAGCAACAGCGGCCAGATCTGCACCGCCGTGGAACGCATCTACGTCCATCAAGACATCGCCGAGGCGTTCTGCAGCGCACTCGAAGCCGAGGCTGCCCTCCGGAACAGCAACGGATCCGTGGCGCCGCTGGTTGACCTACGGATGCGCGACGCCGTCCACGGGCATGTTGCGGAGGCCCTGGACCGCGGCGCCCGCGCCGTGGAAGGCGGTGCACTGCCGGACGGGCCCGGATCCTTCTACCCCGCCACCGTCCTGGTCGGCTGCACCGAAGGAATGCAGGTCATGGCGGAGGAAACGTTCGGCCCGGTGGCCCCGGTCCAGGTGGTGGACACGTTCGACGACGGCCTGCGCCTGGCGTGCAGCGGCAGGTACGGCCTGGCCGCCACCGTCCTGAGCAGCAACCTTGCGCACATCCAGCAGGCCGTGGCCGCGCTGCCGGTGGGAACGGTCAAGGTCAACGCGGTCTTTGGCGGCGCTCCGGGCGGGGCAGCCCAGCCCCGCGGGGAGAGCGGCGCCGGGTTCGGCTACGGGCCCGAGCTGCTGGACGAATTCACGCAGGTCAAGGTGGTGCACATCGAAGCTCCGCCGGCCTATGCACGGGCCGGCCGTGCCGAAGTGGACCAGCCATGAATGCGTCCCCGGACTCCATCGACCTCTCAACCCAGCGGGCGCTGTCTGACTGGCTGCCGGGAAGGCTGGCCGCCGAAAACCCCTCCATCCTGGTGATCGGCGACGTGATGCTCGATGGCTGGTGGAGCGGCAGCATCGAACGGCTCTGCCGGGAAGCTCCCGCCCCCGTCGTGGACATCCAAACCCGCGAATCGGTTCCCGGTGGGGCGGCCAACACCGCCATGAACCTTGCGGCCCTGGGAGCGAAGGTGGCAGTGGCCGGCATCATCGGCACTGACGACGCCGGCGAGGACCTGCGCGGGCAGCTTGCCGCCGCCGGCATCGACGTCCGGCACCTCCACACCCACCCGGATATGGTCACCACCACCAAGATTCGGATCAGCAGCGGCGGCCAGGTGATGCTGCGCCTCGACGACTCGGCCGGCACTGTCCCGGCCGACGCCCTGGCCGCGCTCGCCGCCTCGGTGCGGGCCGCCGTCGAACGCCAGGACGCCGTGCTGGTCTGCGACTACGGGACCGGCGTGGTGGCAGGCCCCGTCCGCGCCGCACTGGCGGGAACCCTGGGGAACTGGACCGGGGAAGGCCGGCCACTGGTGGTGGTTGACGCCCACGACCCGCGGCCGTGGGCGGCCCTGCAGCCGGACCTGGTGACGCCGAATGCCCAGGAAACCGCACGGCTGCTCGACCGCAGACTGCCGGAGGGGCAGGGCAGGGTGGACGCCGTAGGCGGTGCTGCTGCTGACCTGCTG
>Ga0164308_10001760_pt1 | contig 11542 bp, 10 predicted proteins | sample Whisoiple_246_MG_FD_109983 | JGI IMG/M metagenome (GOLD analysis project Ga0164308, IMG submission 109983) | Soil microbial communities amended with fresh organic matter from upstate New York, USA - Whitman soil sample_246_MG | ecosystem: Environmental > Terrestrial > Soil > Unclassified >... | reverse complement strand
GTGACCGCGACGACGTCGATGCTGGCGTCGGCCGGGAACGAGTTGACGGTCAGCTGCGACTGCCCGTGCCCGATCACGATGCCGCCGAGGCCGGCGAGGCCGCCGGACACGGCGTACAGCTGCAGCATCCGCAGGCGGTTGGGCACCGTGAAGGCGCGGGCCGCGTGCTCGTTGTCGCGCAGCGCCTGGACCATGCGGCCGAACCCGCCGTGGCGGAGGTTGTTGGCGATCCAGACACCGATGCAGAGCATCAGCAGCGCGAAGAGGTAGTAGTCGACGGCGTACTCGAGCGGGTAGTTCCACCAGGTCGGCTTCGCCGGCGAGATGCCGTCGCCCAGGAACAGCTCCTGGCGCAGCAGCCACGACGACGTCGCCAGCGCGAAGGCCAGCGTCGACACAGCGAGGGCCAGACCCTTCAGCTTCATGGCGGGGATGCCGACCAGCGCGGACGCGATCGCGGCCGTGACCACGCCGCAGAGCATGCCGAACAGGAAGTTGTGCGTCGACTCCGTGACGTGCACCGACGCCGCCGCGGCGATGCCCGCGTAGGCGAACTGGCCGAGCGAGAGCTGGCCGGAGACACCGGTGAGCAGTCCGACGCTGAGGCCGACGAGCGTGTAGCCGGCGACCAGCGTGAGCGCCGACGCGGTCTCGTTGCTGACGACATAGGCGAGTCCGACCGCGACCAGGATGCCGAGCGCGACCGAGACACGCGGCAGCCACACGATGCTGCGCACGCTGCGGTAGACCTCGGGCACCGGCGGCAGCACGACCCGGCGCCACCGGCCCTTGTCCTGGCCGGAGCGGCCGAGCTGCGGCTGGCGCAGCAGCGCCACGACGATGATGAGTGCGATCACGACGGTGACCAGGTCACGGGTGTCGGGGTTCGAGAGCAGCAGCTGCTCGACGACGCCGATGCCCAGCGAGGCGGCGATCGCGATCGGGATCGACGACATGCGCGCGATCACGGCGCCGGCGAGGCCCTTGAGCAGCAGGTCCGGACCGAGGCCCTCCATGCCGGCACCCGCGGTCGTCGGGGTCACCAGGATCGCGGAGAACGCCGCGATGCCACCGGCGATGGACCAGGCCAGGGTGGCCATCCAGCGCGCCGGGATGCCCTCGAGGCGGGCGGTGTCGGGGTCGTCGGCCGCTGCCCGGATCGCCACACCCATCCGGTGGTGGCGGAGGAACCAGGCCAGCCCGGCGAGCAGCAGCGGTCCGAGCACGAGCATCGCGACGTACGGCGTGCCGATCGGCAGCGACTGGATCTGGAAGGTCGGGAGGTGCGTGGGCTTCGGGAAGTTGAAGCCGCTGACGCCGTCGCTGTTGATCAGCAGCGACATCACGAGGATCAGCTGGGACAGGCCGAGCGTCGCGATCATGCCGACCAGGCTCGGGCGACCCTCGACACGGCGGACCACGACCACCTCGATCACGCCGGAGAGCAGGGCCCCGACGACGATCGCCAGCACGAACGCGGGCCAGTAGGGCACGCCCCAGTCGGCCACGAAGAGCGCCAGCATCGAGGCGCCGAAGGCACCGACCGCGCCGTGCGCGAAGTTCACGAAGCGGCTGGACCGGTAGACGAGCACCAGGCCGACCGCGAGCATGCCGTAGGTCAGGCCCGTGAACAGCCCGATGACCAGGCGGTCGAGACCGAAGTCGAACCCGCTCATGAGTGAGCCCCCTCGGGGACGGCGTGGCCGCCCAGCATGAGGGCGCGGACCCGCTCGGGATCGGCGGCCAGGTCGGCCGCCGTCTCCTCGGCGATGATCTCGCCCTTCTCCATCATGTAGACCCGGTCGACGAGCGACAGCGCGACGTTGACGGACTGCTCGACGATCAGCACCGCGCTCCCCCGCTCGTTGAGCCGGCGGACCAGCTCCATCAGGCCGCCGACGACGACCGGCGCGAGCCCGAGCGAGAACTCGTCGATGACGAGCACCTTCGGCTCGACGACGATCGACTTGGCGAGCGCGAGCATCTGGCGCTCACCGCCCGAGAGGTTCGAGGCGGGCTGGTCACGGCGCGCGTGCAGCCGCGGGAAGACCGCGAGGGCGGCCTCGACGGCCTCCTTCGTCCACTTCCGGCTGCCGGAGCTGAAGCCGTGCATGGCGAGGTTCTCCGCCACCGTGAGCGACGGGAACGTCGCCTGCCCGACCACCTGGCACAGGCCGAGGTCGACGCGCTTGCGCGTCGGCATGCGGGTGACGTCGACGCCGCCGAGGTGCACCGAGCCGTCGTCCGGCTTGAGCAGCCCCGCGATCACCTTGAGCAGGGTGCTCTTGCCGACGCCGTTGGGGCCGAGAAGGGCGACCTTCTCTCCCTCCTCGACGGTCAGGCCGGCGTCGAAGAGCACCTGCACCGGGCCGTACGACGCCCGGATGCCGGCGCAGGACAGCGCGGCAGCACCCTCACTCGTCATCGAAGGGCACCTCGGGTCCCTCGTAGACGAAGTGCTTCTTGGCCTCGTCGTACTTCATCACCCGGTAGGCGCCGGCCGCCGCGCGGCCGCCGTCGCCCAGGGCGTTGCCGAAGCCGGCCGACGTCTGGAAGGAGCCGCCGTCACGGTCGACGGCCTGCGCCCACGCCGCGGCGTTGAAGGAGGCGGCGGCGTCGATGCCGTCGGCACCGAGCTTCAGCAGGCGCGTCGCGTCGCAGTAGGGCAGCGCCACGCGGGCCGACTCGCGCGAGGCGAAGGTGATGCCGGCGTCGCTGTAGATCTTGAGGCACTCCTTCTCCTTGTCGCTGTCGGGGAAGGGCAGCTCGCTGTCCGGCACGTCCTGCGGCGGGTGGAAGCCGATGCCGACCATGCCGTCGACCGTGCCGGGCGGCACCTTGTCGGCGTTGTTGATGAAGTAGGTCGGGTTGTCGAAGCTCGAGATCGCGTACCGCGGGGCGAAGCCGTCCTGGGTCGCGGCGGCGCTGGCGAAGAGCGCCGCGAGCCGCGAGCCGCCGAGGAACATGACCCGGTCGATGCCCTTGCTGCGGAACGTGACGGCGGCCTGCGTGAGGCCCTCGAAGAGGGTGCCGGTGTCGGTGGTGTCGATCCACGCGACGTCGGGCTCGACGTCGTTGTCCTGGAGCAGCGGAACCGCGAGGTTCTCGATCGTGCCCCGGTTGACCGGCGAGTCGGCGGCGACGAGGCCGACCGAGTCCTCACCGTCGAAGAAGCCCTGCTCCTTCAGCACCTTGATGTAGGACCGGACGAAGCCGTTGTACTCGGGGAAGCTCGCCGTCCAGAGGTACGGCGACTGGTCGTCCAGGTACTCCTGGCTCATCGCGTAGAGCGAGGCGTCGAGCACCAGCGTCTGGCGATCGGTGTAGCAGGGCCGCGCGTTGGTCTGGTACTGCCCCGTCATGACGACGGCGAACGCCTTGTCGTCCTGGGTGATCTGGTTGCACAGCTGCTCCTCGGCAGCCGGCGTGTCCTTGGACGCGTCGTAGAGCCGGAAGATCGCGTCGAGCTTGCGGCCGGCGAGGCCGCCGTGGTCGTTGACCCAGTCCTCGAGGGCCTGGACCTGTGCCTTCTGGTCGCCGACGTCGGCGGTGTTGAAGCCCGTCGTCTTCTTGACCGCATCGAGGTCGACCGCGACGAACACGACCTTGACCGAGTCGCCGGTGACACCGGGGCCGTCGGGCCCGTCGGCGGCCGCGCCGAGGTCGGCACCCGTGGTGCCCCCGGTCGTGTTGCCGCCCGGCATCATCGTGCCGCAGCCGGCCAGGGCGAGGGCGAGGCCCGCACCGACCACACCGACGCGCAGCAGCGCCGATCGGTCCCGAGTCCATCTCCTCTTGCTGTGCACGACTGGTCTCACTCCCTCGTTCGGCGTTCCATAGACAATATACGATATTTACTTGCCGGCTACGAGGCCTTCGGCGCTCCGTCACCAGGTCGTTTGGACCACCAGGCCTCCGCCGCGGCGAGGTCGACGATCGCCTCGCCCGGAGCCGGCTCGTCCACCAGCGGCCCAGCGGCCGGCGCGCTCGGCGCGAGCGTCGGCAGCGGGGGCCGGACCACCGGCTTGGGGCCGGCGCCGGACCGGTAGGACCACCAGGCATCGGCCGCGCCGAGGTCGACGATGGACTCACCGCCGGGCGCGTCGAGCACCGCGGCCCGGGCCTTGCGGCGCAGGCCCAGCCGGTGCCGGACGCCGAGCGTCAGGAGCAGGAGGGCCAGCGCGTTGAGCGCGAAGAGGCCCCACGGGTAGGTCGTCCACTCGACCGTGAACGAGCCGTTCTCGGTGTCGCCGACCTGGCCGACGACGTGGTACGTCCCGAAGGCGGCCATCGGCAGGGTGAGCGGCACCGTGACGACGGTCTGCTCCCCCGGGTCCAGGACGCCGACCTCGGCGTCGACGACCTCGGGCTCGACGTCGTCGGAGCGGCCGACCGACACCCGGACGATCGGGTTCTCGACGGTCTGGTCGCCGAGGTTCTGCACGATGAAGATCAGGTCGCGCTCCGGCGCGCCGCCGAACAGCTCCGACAGCGTCGCCTGCCCGTCGAGCCGAACCTCGGAGACCGCCAGGTCCTCGGTGACCTCGCTGTCGCCCGGTGCGGGCACGGCCGGCTCGGTGACCGGCAGGTCGGGCGGCAGCGGGATGTCCTCGGGCGGGGCGATCGGGGTGCCCACGCCCGGCGTGCCGGAACCCGAGTCGGTGCCGGAGTCGGTGCCCGAGTCGGTGCCGGTGTCCGTGCCGCCGTCGGTCGAGGTGTCCTCGCCGTCGTCGGTGGGCGTCTCGCCGGCGTCCGGGTCGACCGCGCCGCCGATGACACCGGAGATGAGGTAGACGGCACCGATGTGCGAGGACCCGCGTGCCTGGTCGACGATCACCGACTTCGTGGCCGTGTCGGCGACCTCGTACGTCGCGGTGAACGCACCGGCGGCGTCGACCTGGGCGGTCACCTGCGCATCGCCGGTGGCGGTGGTCGAGCTGTCCGTGCCGGCGTACCCGCGGATCGTGACAGGGCGGGTCGGGTCCCACCCGGTGCCGGTGAGCGTGACGGTCGTGCTGTCGACGCCGAGCTCCTCGGCCGCGGCCACGACCTGGACGCCGAGCACGGAGAAGTCGACGGAGGCCTTCGTCGTGCCGTCACCGACACTCAGGGTGACGGGGCCGACCGGAGCGGCGCCCGGCACCGTGAAGCTGGCGGCGACCGATCCGTCAGCGGCGGTCGGGACCCCGGCGGCCGTCACGCACGCGCCGGCCGCGTTGCAGAGGTTCACCTGGGCCACGACCGACGAGGCGAGCCCGGTCGCCTGGATCGAGACGACGTCTCCCGGACGTGCGGTGTTGCGCACCGCCTGGTCGGCGATGCCGGTGACGGCGAGCGACGTGCTCGCGACGGCGCTCCAGGACGCGGCGAGGTCGGTCGGCAGCGGGGTCGTCGCCGGGTTGATGGTGGCCGTGCCGCTCGTCTGGCCGTTGCAGGCGACCCGGAGGCCGGCGGTGTCGAAGTAGACGGCGTCGAGGCGGACCTGGTGAGCACCGGTCGCGCCGACCGGCACGGGGGTCGTGGCGACCACGTTCCTCACCGGCTCGCCGCCCTCAGCGGTGAAGGGCGTCGTGACCGGGCTGGCCAGCGGAGTGCCGTCGACGGAGAAGAGGAAGGAGGCGGTGCCGGAGACGGTGGCCGTCGGCGCGATCTCGGGACCGCTGACGATCGTGGCGGTGACCGTGCGGGAGCCGCCGACGGCCGTCGCTCCGGTGGTCTGCAGCGTCAGACCGCCGTCGGCCTCGGTGGTCCAGGGGTCGAGCGTCGACGAGAAGTCGAGGGACGGCGGTGCGTCCAGCGCGGGGCCGCTGGGGACGTAGCTCCAGCAGCCGCCGACGGGTGCGACGGCGGCGGCGACGGCGGGCTGACCGACGAGTCCGACGCCGTACGCCGCGGCCGATCCCGCCAGCACCAGCGCCACTGCTGCCCGGAGCCGCCTCATGCGCATGCCAGCCTCATTGCACCCCTTCAACCGTCGGACCCGTTCCGACTTCCGGCGATGATATATTCCCATTGTGCGAAATGGGTGGGGTTCGGCGACACGGTTCACGATCCGGGCGGCGGCCGAGCTGGCCATCACCGCCGGCGTCGTGCTCGCCGTGTTCGTCTTCTACCTGCTCGTCTGGACCAACCACCGCACCGGGGCCGCCCAGGCCGACCTCGCCGAGGACTTCCACGCCCAGAAGGCCAGCCACCACGGCAAGAGCACGAAGGCGCCGGAGTCCGGGGAGGGCCTCGGCATCCTCCACATCCCCGCGCTCGGCAAGAAGTGGAGCTGGGTGATCGTCGAGGGTGTCGGCGACGAGGACCTGGCCCGCGGGCCCGGCCACTTCCCCGGTACTGCGATGCCCGGTGACGTCGGCAACTTCGCGGTGGCCGGTCACCGCGCTACCCACGGCGAGCCGTTCGCCTACCTGGACAAGCTGGAGGTCGGCGACGACGTGGTCGTCGAGACGATGGACGGCTGGCTGACCTACCAGGTCACCTGGGTGCGGATCCTCAGCCCCAGCGCGACCGAGGTGCTCGAGCCGGTCGCCGGCCACCCGGGCGAGAAGGCGAAGCAGCGGACCCTGACCCTGGTGACCTGCAACCCGCGCTGGAGCTCCACCGAGCGACTCGTCGTCGGCGCCTCGCTCGTCGAGCGGCGGCCCGCCGACGCCGGACCGCCGGCCGAGATCGCCTGACGTCGGCCGACGCGGTCAGGCGTCCTCAGCGCGCGTCGCGCTTCGCCTGCCTCCGCGCGCCCGCCGCCTTGCTGGCTGCGTCCTTCTTGACGCCGCCGGTGGTCTTCGTGGCGCCGCGCGGTCGCGACGTGGCCGGCTTGTCGGCCGATGCGGCCGTGGCAGCGGCCTTCCGCGGCCCCGCGCCGGTGCGCTGGGCGGACGCCAGACGCACCTCCTTCAGCTCGGCCGCTGCCCGGCTGGCGTGGGCGGCGACCTGCTTGCTGACGGCGGCGAGGGCGGCCTCGATGACCTCGGCCTTGTCGCGGTCCCGCTGGTTCTTCGGGTAGCTGAAGCCGCGGCCGCCGCGCTTGACGACCGCACCGGCCGCGCTGCGGCGGTAGATCGTCACGTACTTCGACCGAGCGCGACGGATGCGAGCGTGCAGGTCGAGCAGCTCTTCCTCGTCGAGCCCGGACAGGGCCTCGCGCGTGGTCTCGGCGACGAGCCGCTGCTCGGCCGCGGTCATGGAGCTCAGCACAGCTTGGTTCACGACAGTCCTCCCGTCGTAGCCGGTCAGGGAATCCCCCACCGGCATCCTGCCGGGTCAGGCCACGTCCTTCCAGGGGTCGTGCTCGGCGAGGATCCGGTCGACGCGCGCCTGGTCGAGGCGGGAGACGACGTACTGGCTCTCGTGGGCGTCGCGCACGCACTTGGCGAGGGTGAAGGCGGAGGTCGTCAGGAAGACGGTGCCGAGGGCGAGGAACGCCTTGGGCCACGGGTCGGCGGGCAGGTAGTAGACGGCGCTCAGCATCGTGAAGAGGGCCAGGCCGAACGCGATCGCGGACTGGGCGTAGAAGGCAGTGGTGTTCTTGGCGTTGGGAGTGTCCATGCCGCTGAGTCTCGGCCCGGCGCTCCGCACGCCACATCCGTACGGATACTCAGGTCGGGTGCCAGACTGCCGCCCGTGAGCCCGTCCCCCGCCGCCGAGGCCGTCGAGACCCGGCTCTTCCGGGCACTCGCCGTGCTCCGGGTGGTGCTCCTGCTCAACACGCTGGTGCTGCTCGCGCTGCGCGCACAGGACGTCCAACGTCCGACGGTCGCAGTGGTCGGCGTGGTGGCGATGGTCGTGTGGACCGCGTTCGCGACCTGGGCGTACGCCGCGCCGCGCCGGCGTACGCCGGTGCTGCTCGCCGCCGACCTCGCGATCGCCCTGGCCCTGGTGGTGGCCAGCCCGGTCGTGATGGAGGACGGCGTGACCGCCAGCCTGCCCAGCTTCTGGGTCATCGGCGCGCTGGTCGCGTGGGCGATCCACTACCGGTGGCTGGGCGGCCTGGTGGCCGGAGCGCTGCTGGCGACGGCCGACCTGCTCCGCCAGGACATCGACCGGTCCGACTACGGCAACGCCTTCCTCCTGGTGGTCGGCGGCACGATCCTCGGCTACATGTGCGGGTCGCTGCAGCAGATGGCGACGGAGCGGGATGCCGCCGAGCGCGCCGCGGCGACGGCGGCGGAGCGGGCGCGACTGGCCCGCGCCGTGCACGACGGCGTGCTCCAGGTGCTCGCGCTGGTGCAGCGCACGGGCCGCGAGCTCGGAGGTGGGGCCGCCGAGCTCGGCCGGCTCGCCGGGGAGCAGGAGCGCGAGCTGCGGGCGCTGATCCGCGTCCAGGACGACACGGCCCCGGCGGGCCGGACCGACCTCGCCGCCGCCCTCGGACGGTTCGAGCGGGACCCCGCGGTGACGGTGTCGACGCCGGCGACCCCCGTCGAGATGCCGACCGCGACGGCCCAGGAGCTGGTCGCCGCCGTGGGCGCCTGCCTCGACAACGTGCGCACGCACGTCGGCGCGGGGGCGCCGGCGTGGGTGCTGCTCCAGGCCCACCCGGACCGGGTCGAGGTGTCGGTCCGCGACGACGGTCCCGGCATCCCGACGGGCCGGCTCGCGGAGGCGGCCGCCCAGGGACGGCTCGGCGTGTCCGAGTCGATCCGCGCCCGGCTCGCCGATCTCGGCGGCACCGCCGACCTGACCACCGGCGCGTTCGGCACCGAGTGGGAGCTGGTCGTGCCTCTAGGGTCGTCGGCATGAGCGTCCGGGTGATGGTGGTCGACGACCACCCGATGTGGCGGGACGCCGTCGAGCGCGACCTGGTCGGCGCCGGCCACGAGGTCGTGGCCGTCGCGGCGGACGGACGGCAGGCCCTCGCCCGCTTCCCCGCCGCCCGGCCGGAGGTGGTGCTGCTGGACCTCCAGATCCCCGAGCCCGACGGTGTCGCGGTCACCGCCGAGATCACCCGGCAGGACCCGTCCGTGCACGTGCTGATCCTGTCGGCGTCCGGTGAGCACGCCGACGTGCTCGCGGCGGTGACGGCCGGCGCCACCGGCTACCTGGTGAAGTCGGCCTCGCGCGAGGAGCTGCTCGACGCCGTACGCCGGACCGCGCGCGGGGAGGCCGTCTACACCCCCGGTCTCGCCGGCCTCGTGCTCGGCGAGTTCCAGCGACGGGCCGACGAGCCCGACCGCTCCGGCGAGCCGCAGCTGACCGACCGGGAGACCGAGGTGCTGAAGCTGGTCGCGAAGGGGCTGTCCTACCGCCAGATCGCCGACCGGCTGGTGGTCTCGCACCGTACGGTGCAGAACCACGTGCAGAACACGCTGCGCAAGCTGCAGATGCACAACCGGGTCGAGCTCACCCGCTACGCGCTGGAGCGCGGCCTCGACGAGGACTGAGCGGGCCGACTAGTCCCCCACCGTGATCCGGTCGAAGGGCAACAGCGGCTCGATCGCGGGGAAGACCCAGGCGAGCAGGGCCCACAGCGCCAGCGCGAGGAGGACGAGCACCTCGGCCACCTTGAGCCAGGTCGGCCCGGGGAGCAGGCGCCACATTGCGGCGTACACAGGGGAAAGCGTAAGCGGCGGCCCGGTGACGTGGAGGAGCAGTCCCCCCGCGCCGACAGGTGACGCGGGGGGACTGCCGTCTGTGGGGCAGCTAGTGCTGCCGCTGGTACGGCCGCCGGGCGGTGAGCAGCGTGCCGGAGCCGACGAGCAGCAGCGCGCCGGCGACGAGGCCGAGGAAGGGCAGCAGGTCGCCCGCACCGGTGTGCGGCAGGCTGCCCGAGCCGCTGCCGGTGGTGCTGCCGCCGGACGAGTCGGACCCGGTGGTGGTGGAGTCGTCGGGCTCGCTGCCGACCCGCATGGTGCCGAGCGACGCCTTGGAAGCCGTGCAGTCGGCGTCGACCGCCAGGTCGGGGAACGCGAACGTGAAGGACTGGACCGAGATGTCGAGCTCGTCGTCGTCGGCGTCGACCTCGCCCGTCAGCCTCGGCACCGGCACGACCGCCTTCGGCGCCGCCGTCGCGTGGTCGCTGCCCTTCAGCGTGGCCTTGCTGCCGCCCGCGGTGATCTCGAGCGCCACGTCCATCTGTCCGTCGATCGGCACGGGCGCGATCCCCGGCAGGTCGGACATGGTCGCCGTGAGCGAGACCGGGTCGCCGGCCTTGGCGCGGTAGCCACTGACCGACACCTTCGCCTTGTAGTCGAAGTCGCTGCCGAGCGGGTTCAGCGTGCAGGCGAAGTCCACTGATCCGCTCGCCGGCTTGCCACCCTCGCTCGCCGTGGCCGAGGCCGTCGGAGAGGTCGACGCGGTCGCCGACGCGGACGGAGACGTGCTGGTCGACGCCGACGGGCTCGCCGACGCACTGGGCGACGGGCTCGTCGAGGCGCTCGCCGACGGGCTCGGGGTGACCGGGTCGCCGGCGCCGGTGACCGAGGCGGTCAGGTTGGTCGACACCGGAGCGGTCCGGGGGTTGCTCCCCGCGGCCGTCCCGCCGGACTGCCCGTTGCAGTCGATCTTGATCGAGAACAGCGGCGCCAGGAAGGTCACGCCCGCGAACACGACGTCGTTCGCCCCGGCGACGGCGGGGAAGGTCGCCGTGACGCTTCCGCCCGGCACGCTGGCGCCACCGGCGACCGTTCCGAAGTCCTTGGTCCCGGTGACCACGGTGCCGTTGACCTTGAAGCGGTACGTCCCGTTGAGAGCAGCCGCGGGGCCACCGTTCTTCGGGCCCTTGTTCCAGGTGAGCGAGATCGTCACGTTCTCGTTCGGGTGCGGGCTCGCGGGAGCCAGCGTCATCGTGTAGTCCGCCGCGCCAGCGGGGGCCGCTGCGGGGTCCGCCCAGGCCGCAAGGCTGCTGGAGATGTCCGAGGAGGCGGCCGGCGGCGTCGCCGCCGACCCGTCGTACCAGACCCAGCAACCGCCGTTCGGCGTCGCCGCCGACGCGGGCTCGGCGAGCAGCATGGTGCTGGAGGCACCGACCAGCACCAACCCGAGCACGAACGACACGGCGGCGCCTGCTCGGCGGGCAACGGTCGACAACTTCTTCATCGGTCCTCTTCTCCTCGGGACGTGGATCGGGTGCGCCGGGACAACCAGGTGCTGGCGGCGTCGAGGTCGACGACTGCGGGGGCCGGGCCGCCGCCGACCGCGATCGCCTCGGGCAGCTCGTCGAGGACCTCGGAGCCTTGCGCGGACCGGCGGGCGAGCCAGCGGTCGACGGCCGCCAGGTCGACGACCGCGTCGCTCGCCGTCGGCCCGAAGTCGCCCTCGAGCCCGAGCAGGGCGGCCAGGTCGCGGGTCTCCAGCCGGCCCTTGACACGGCCGAGCATGCGCGACCGGCCCGCCGCCTCAGGGCTGATCAGGAAGCCGCCGACGGCCTCGACGTACACGACGTCGGGCAGCGGGTACGGCGACTCCTCCCACCGGTGCCGTGCGGACGCACCGACCGCGCGGCGGCCGGCCGTCCGGCGCCGCCACAGGCCCGTGAACACCAGGGCCAGGCCGAGCACGTTGAGCAGGACCAGGGCCCAGGGATAGGTCGTGTACGTCG
>Ga0164308_10001759_pt1 | contig 11542 bp, 12 predicted proteins | sample Whisoiple_246_MG_FD_109983 | JGI IMG/M metagenome (GOLD analysis project Ga0164308, IMG submission 109983) | Soil microbial communities amended with fresh organic matter from upstate New York, USA - Whitman soil sample_246_MG | ecosystem: Environmental > Terrestrial > Soil > Unclassified >... | reverse complement strand
CCCGCATCATCCGCCTGATCGCGTCGGGCAAGTACCCCGTCGCCAAGGCGGTCACGGCACGGATCGACCTCGAGGACGTCGTCCCGCAGGGGTTCGACGTTCTCGTCGACCCCACCGGCGACCAGCTGAAGGTGCTCGTCTCACCGACCGGTACGGCGGCCTCCTCGTGAGCGGGACCGGCACGCTCTCCCCGCTGCAGGCCGTGCACCATGTCGGCCTGGTCGTGAGTGACCTCGACCGGTCGATCTACTTCTACCACGACCTGCTCGGGCTGCCCTTCGCCAACGAGCCCACCCCGTGGTTCGAGGGCCCGGCTCTCGAGAAGGGGGTCGGGGTGCCGGGGGCGAGGCTCCGCCAGGTCTGCTTCTGGGCGGGGGAGCACACGATGATGGAGCTGATCGAGTACGGCAACCGCCCCGACACCAGCACCGCGTCGGTACCGAACAACCACCTCGGGGCGGCGCACGTCTGCTTCCGGGTTGCCGACGTCCACGCCACGAAGGCCGATCTCCAGCGCCAGGGGGTCTCCTTCTACTCCGACGTCAACGTCGTCGACTCCGGTCCCCTCGCCGGCTGGCGCTGGGTGTACTTCAGTGACCCGGACGGCCTGGCCCTCGAGCTCGTCGAGGTCGCGTACTACCTCCAGGACGAGCGGGCCCTCGCGGCTGCGGCCTACCTGCGCACGCGCCCTCCGCTGGCGTCGATCGAAGCTCGTCGCCCGGCATCCCCGGAGCACACGTCGCCAGTCCCGACCGGTGAACCCCGGTCAAACCCACGCCTCAAGGAGTTGTGATGGTCTCTGCGACCTACGGCACGAACTCGGTCGACTGGGAGAGCCGGCTCGACCTCGGCCGGCTGCGCGGCGAGCGGCTCGACCGCCTCAAGGCCGAGCTCGAGCGCTCGGATCTCGGCGCGCTGCTGACCTTCGACTTCCACAACATCAGGTACATGACCGCGACCCACATCGGGACGTGGGCGATGGACAAGATGATCCGCTTCGCACTGCTGCCCCGCGGTGGGGACCCGGTCCTGTGGGACTTCGGTTCGGCGGCCAAGCACCACCAGCTGCAGTCGGAGTGGCTCGACGAGCCGCACGCCGCGGCCGGCCGGGGTGAGCACTACGGCGCCCGGGCCGGTATCTCCACGCTGCGCGGCGCCATCTCTCCGGGCGCCGGCCGCGCCGCCGACGTCGCCGCGAAGGTCGCCGAGGTGATGCGCGACTTCGGGCTCGAGGGCCAGAGCATCGGAGTCGACATCGTCGAGCCGCCGGTGCTGTTCGCCCTGACCGAGGCCGGCTTCCCCGTGGTGGACGGGCAGCAGGTCTTCCTCGAGGCACGGCGGATCAAGACCAAGGACGAGATCGGGCTGCTCACCCAGGCAGCCTCGATGGTCGATGCCGCCTACGAGCACCTCTACGAGTTCCTGCGGCCGGGGGTACGCGAGAACGAGTGCGTCGGCCTGGTCAGCAAGGTGCTCTACGACCTGGGCTCGGAACACGTCGAGGGCGTCAACGCGATCTCGGGGGAACGGTGCTCACCCCATCCGCACGTGTTCACCGACCGGCTGATCCGACCCGGGGACCCCGCCTTCTTCGACATCCTGCACAGCTTCATGGGCTACCGGACCTGTTATTACCGCACCTTCGCCGTCGGCAGTGCCTCACGGGCACAGCGCGACGCGTACGTCATCTGCCGCGAGCTGATGGACCGGGCCATCGACATCATCCGCCCGGGAACCACGACCGCCGACGTGGTGGCGCTGTGGCCTCGAGCCCAGGACTTCGGCTTCGCGAACGAGGAGGCGGCGTTCGCCCTGCAGTACGGCCACGGTGTGGGCCTGTCGATCTGGGAGCGCCCGATCTTCAGCCGGCTCACCTCGTTCGACAGCCCCGAGACGCTGGAGGAAGGCATGGTCTTCGCGTTGGAGACCTACTGGCCCGCGGCCGACGGCTGGGGTGCAGCCCGGATCGAGGAGGAGGTCGTGGTCACGGCCACCGGGTGCCAGGTCATCACCAAGTTCCCCGCGGAGGAGCTCCTCGTCGCCGGCAAGAGGTACTTCACGACAGGCGGCCATCTTCCGACGATGAGAGACAGCCAGTCACACCTGAACACGGTCCGTCTCCCCGACGGCGACCTGAGCGGGAGCGTGTCGGGGGTGCTGGCATGAGGAGCCCCCTGTCGGACCACCGCTACGGCGAACACGGCGTCGTCCTCCCGCCCGAGCGTGGGGACCGCAACGACGGTGTCGACATCGATGCCGCCACGCGGATGAGGCTCTATCGCTCCATGCGCGAGATGCGGGTCTTCGAGAAGCGTGCCTACGACCTGTTCATGAAGCAGCTCGTCAAGGGAACCAGCCACCTGTCCCTCGGGATGGAGGCGATCGCGGCCGGGTTCGGCGTCGCCATGCGGGACGACGACTACACCTTCGCCACGTACCGCGGCCACGCACACACCCTGGCCCGGGGCGTGCCGATGACCCCCGTCCTGGCCGAGCTGCTCGGCCGCGCCAACGGGCTGATGGGTGGCAAGGGCGGCTCCATGCACCTCACCAGCGTCGAGCACGGGATGATGGGCTCGTACGCCATCATCGGCGCACACCTGACGATCGCCAACGGGGCCGCTTGGTCAGCCCAGTACCGCCGGTCCGGGCAGGTGACCGTGTGCTTCTTCGGCGACGGCACCACCAACATCGGCGCCTTCCACGAGGCACTCAACTACGCCGCCGTGTACCGACTGCCCATCGTGTTCGTCTGCGAGAACAACCTCTACATGGAGTACACCTCCATCAGCGACATCACCGCGGTTCCCCACCCGGCGGCCGACCGGGCTGGGGCCTACGGCCTCGACGCCGTCGTCATCGACGGGAACGACGCCGACGAGGTGCACCTCACGGCCGTGGGCGCCATCGACCGGGCCCGGTCCGGTGGAGGCCCCTCGCTCATCGAGGCGCTGACCTACCGCCACGGCGGCCACTCGCGCGCCGACCCCGGCAAGTACCGACCGGGCGCGGAGGTCGAGGCCTGGAAGGCCTACGACCCGCTCACGGTCTACCGGGAGCGGCTGGTGCGACTCGGGGTGCCGGAGAGCGACCTGGACGCCGTGGACGCCGCGGCGCTCGCCCTGGTCGACGTGGCCACCGAGGAGGCCGTCGCGGGGGACCTCCCCGCGCCGGAGAGTGCGTTCACCGATGTCTGGGCTGATGGAGGCTGGTCATGGCGCAACTGAGCTATCGCGACGCGGTCGCGCGTGGGATCGCCCAGGAGATGCGCCGCGACGACCGCGTCGTCCTCGTGGGCGAGGACGTCGCCGGTGCCGGAGGGGTGTTCAAGACCACCGTCGGCCTGCTCGACGAGTTCGGTCCCCACCGGGTCATCGACACCCCGATCTCCGAGCAGGCCATCCTCGGGGCAGCCATGGGCGCCGCGATGACCGGGCTGCGGCCGGTGGCCGAGATCATGTTCTCCGACTTCTTCGCCGTCTGCTGGGACCTCGTGGTCAACCAGATCGCCAAGACGCGGTACATGACCGGCGGGCAGGTCACCCTTCCACTGGTCATCAAGACCGGCAACGGGGGAGGGCTGCGCTTCGGCGCCCAGCACTCGCAGTCGATCGAGAACTGGGCGATGGCCGTTCCCGGGATCAAGGTGGTCACGCCCTCGACGCCGGAGGACGTCGTCGGCCTGATGGCCGCGGCGATCCGGGACGACGACCCGGTGCTCTTCTGTGAGCACAAGGGCCTGTACTCGATGAAGGCAGAGGTGGCGGACGGCGAGATCGTCGACACCCTCGGCACTGCCAAGGTCCGGCGCGCGGGTCGGGACGCGACCATCCTCTCGCTCGGCATGATGATGCCGCGTGCGCTCGCGGCCGCCGAGGACCTCGCCACGCGGGGTATCGACGCCGAGGTCATCGACGTGCGGTCCCTCATCCCCCTCGACACCAGGACGATCCTCGCCTCGGTGGCGAAGACGGGGCGCCTGTTCACCGTCGAGGAGAACCCGCAGGTGTTGGGGTGGGGCGCCGAGATCGCCGCGATCGTGGCGGACGAGGGCTTCTGGGACCTGGACGGCCCGGTCCAGCGGATCACCACGCCGCACATCCCGCTGCCGTCGGCCGACTCCCTCGAGGACCTCGTCATGCCGTCCGCGGAGAGCGTGGCCAGCACCGTGGAGAAGGCGCTCCAGTCGTGAACTCGACCAGACGCCACGTGCACACACCGCGAGTGCGGCGCCTGGCCCGAGACCACGGTGTGGCGCTCGACGGACTGGTCGGTACCGGGCCCCGGGGCCGGGTCACCACCACTGACGTGCTCCACGTCGAGGCCGTGACCACGCTGTCCCGCAACGAGATGGGCGCCGCCCAGCCCAGCAGGGCGACCCCGGCCGCCGGTCCGAGCCAGACCACCGCAGTGATCGAGGTCGATGTGACACGCGTGGCGAAGGGGACCCACGCACTCCTTGCGGCCGTGGTCGAAGCCGCCGTAGCTGCGCTGCGTCAGGCGTTGCCCGACCGGGGCCCAGGGGTGGGCATCCGGGTGGTCGCCCACGAGGGTGGCCGTGCACGAACGATCCGCGACGCTGACCGCCTCTCGATGGCCGGCCTGCTTCACGCTCTGGAGATTGCGCCCGACGGGCCCGGTGCGGGCATCGGTGTGGGGCCTCGCCACGGCGCTCAGCCGGAGGATCGCACCCTGGCAGTCCACGACGCGGGTGGGGAGGGATTCCTGTTCGAGAGCCTGCCGATGGCCGTCGGCGACCTCGCCGCTCTGTCGGTCGGTGCGCCCGTAGAGCGGGTCGCGGTCATCGTCCAGCCCGATGGCGAACGAGGTATCGGCGTCCGCACCTGCGTCCACCTGGCCCTGACCTACGACGACCAGCTCTCTCGTGCCGCTGTCGCGAAGATGCTGGCGGCAGTGCGGACTCGACTCGAGGGGCTCGGCCAGAGCGTTGGCGGTGGGTCCTCGTGAACCATCCCCCTACCCATGAGCACCTCGCCTACTCCACCCTCGTCCATCCGGGTGACACCTGGGCGGAGATGCGGGACAGCCTGAAGGCCTACGCCCCCGCGGTGAAGGAGAGGGTGTCACCGGCGGCACCGTACGCCGTCTCGCTGCGCCTGTCCGGCGCCTCTGCGGAGACGCTCAGCAACGACCACGCCGAGCGAGCGGCGCTGCGGGCCTGGCTCGACGAGCAGGACATGTACGTCTACACCGTCAACGCCTTTCCGCACGGCCCCTTCAAGGGCCGCACCGTGATGGAGGACGTCTACGAGCCGGACTGGTCGACGGGGGACCGGGTGCGCTACACCTGCCAGGTTGCCGACATCCTCGCGGAGATCACCCCCGCCCACGTCTCACCGTCGATCCAGAGCTCGCCGCTCGCGTTCCGGCCGAAGGTGACCTCTCCCGCCGACCGGGCGGTGCTGACCGAGAACGTCCTGCGGGTCGTGGCCCACCTCGTCGACCTGGAACGGCGCGCCGGGCGGCGCATCAAGCTGGCGCTCGAGCCCGAGCCGGCCTGCCTTCTGGAGACGACCGCCGAGACGGTGGAGTGGTTCCAAGGCGACGTCTGGTCAGCGGCGGGGACGGCGACCCTCGCCCGTCTCACCGGGCTCCCCGCCAGCGAGGTGTTCGGAGCGGTCCGCCGCCACCTCGGGATCGTGTTCGACATCTGCCACCAGTCGGTGCAGTTCGAGGACATCGCCGCCTCCCTCAGGTCGCTGGCCGCCGCAGGGGTTCCCGTCTTCAAGCTCCAGGCCGCCGCAGCGCTGCGCGTTCCGCACGTGAACCGCGAGGCCGTGCAGGTGCTCGAGACCTTCACCGACACCATCTACCTGAGCCAGACGACCGAGCTCCGTGACGGCCGGCTCACCCGCTTCCTGCACCTGGCCGATGCGATCACCGCATGGAAGGACGACCCCTCCGGAGCCGATCGTGAGTGGCGCACGCATTTCCACGTGCCGATCTTCCTGGACGACCTCGATGGGCTTGGCACCACGCAAGAGGGAATCCGCGCGGCCTTGCAGGTGCACGCCCAGACGCCGGTCTCGGACCACCTCGAGATCGAGACCTACACCTGGGACGTGCTTCCCGCCCACCTCAAGGACGGAGACATCGTCGACTACGTCGCCCGTGAGCTCGACTGGATCCGTGACGAGCTGCTCGCGGCCAGGCTGTCGCGATGACCGACCACGACCTACTGCGTACCCAGGCGAAGGAGGCGCTCCCGGCGGACGTCTTCGCCTATTTCGCGGCCGGGTCCGGGGCCGAGGTGACGCTGGCAGGTCAAGGTCGAGCCTGGGACGACGCACTGCTGCGCCCGCGGGTCCTCAGGGACGTCTCGACCACCTCGACGACGACCCGGGTCCTGGGGCATGAGCTCGCCCAACCGGTGCTCGTCGCTCCGATGGCCGCGCAGTGCCTGGTCCACCCGGGCGGAGAAGCTGCGGTGGCCGAAGCCGCTCGAGGCACCGGCAGCCTCATGGTGCTGTCCATGCGTTCGAGCACTCGGCTCGAGGATGTTGCGGCGGCAGGCCCCTTCTGGCAGCAGATCTACGTCCTCCGTGATCGGAGCGTCTCGGACGAGGTGGCCGTCCGGGCGGCCACAGCAGGTGCGGGTGCGCTCGTCGTGACGGTGGACACGCCCTACGTGGCTCGCAAGCGCGCTGGATTTCCGGCTCACATGCCCGAGAGGGGACTCATCGAGGCCTTGGACGGCCATGACGGCACGAACCCGGCGCTGCTTCAGGCCCCTGACCTCTCACCGCACGACATCGAGCGCCTCGCCGACATCACCGGCCTGCCGGTCGTCGCCAAGGGAGTGCTCACCGCCGAGGCCGCTCGTGACTGCGTGGCCGCCGGCGCCACCGCCGTGGTCGTCTCGACCCATGGCGGGCGTCAGCTCGACGGAGTCGTCCCGACACCGATGGCCCTGGCCGAGGTCGCCCAGGCGGTCGGGGGCCAGGTCGAGGTCTACGTCGACGGAGGTGTGCGAACGGGCGCGCACGTCGTGAAGGCATTGGCGCTGGGCGCCAGGGCGGTCCTCGTGGGTCGACCCGTCATCTGGGCACTGGCAACCGGTGGCTCGGCGGGGGTGCAACAGCTCCTCGATGAGCTCGCGGGTGAGCTTCGAGAGGCGCTCTCGCTCGCTGGATGCCGATCCTGTGACGACGTCGCATCCGACCTGGTCCAGCGTCGATGACCTTCCGGCAGTGACTGGAGCGCCTCGATCGCTCTTGCCCTTGACCCCGCACTACCCGAGGTCCCGTCCTCTGGCGAGGCCTGCGACGGTCAGGCCAGAACCGTGGCGGCCTCGAGTGGGTCCCTGGCCGCGGCGGAGCTGCCCAGCGGACGGGCCGGCAGGAGGATGGCGACTGCGACGGCCCCGAGCAGGCAGACCATGGCCGCGGTGACACAGCCGGCGTGCAGGCCGTCGAGGAAGGCCTCGACGACGGCGGTGCGGATCGCCGGCGTCGCACCGGCTGGTGCGGCCTGCGCGATCGCCAGTCCTTGGGCGACGCCCTCGCCGGCCACGTTCCGAATGCCCGCGGGGAGGGCGGACACGACCGGGGATCCGTCGAGGCTGTGCAGGTAGAGCGTGGAGTAGATGCTGCCGAGCGATGTGATGCAAGAACGCGCCAAGTGGATGCGTCATTGGCAGCGTGCAGCTGCGAGGGGAGACTCGACTCGTGACACCCTCCGTCGTGACCGCGACATCCCTCGTCGTGGTGGTCGCCGGCGTTAGCTGCTGGGTCCTGCTGGATGCTCGGACCCGCCTTCGCCGCGGCCGACCCGTCGTAGCGGTTCTTCTTGGGTTCACCATCGACGAGCCGGCGACATGGGCGGTCCTGTGCCTATTTCTGTCGGTGCTCTTCATGCCGTTGTACTTCGTCGCGCGGAGCAGCAGCGATTGAGCGCATGTACCACCGCAGGCGAAATGGGCCATGACGCGGCGATGAGACGCAGCTCGGCCCTGCAGTCGCGCCGGGTGCGCCATCACCACATTCGGTTCGAGTCGGCCACGGTGTCAGGCACGCCGACGAACCGAGCCAAGACGGCCGAGCCGAGTGAGTGCAATGGGCCAAGCGATGAGGGGACGCGCGCAGGCAGTCACAACGGTGATGGACAGGCAAGATCGCCGGTGGGATTCTCAGAGGGGTCCGCCTGAGCGGGCGGGGCGTGAAGGGAGCCAGTCATGTTCTGGTGGGCTGTGGTCATCGTTCTCGTCGCCTTCCTTGTCCTCGTGACCTTCATGGAGAATCGACGAGGCACGAAGGCCCCATTCAAGGGTCAGGATCGGCATCTAAACGCCCGGGACAGGCGTGGGGCCAGCGGGGGCGAGCAGGGGTGGGGCAGCGGCGGCTGAGAGGTCCTCGTTCAGTCGAACCGCTCGAACTGCCGGCATGCGGCGAACTGACGCACCTCCGACCAGGGTCCGGGTCGCGCGCTTTCTCGGAGTGTGGGTCATCGCTGCGACAGGTCGCACCGCGTCGGGTCACGGGCAGCGGAGTTAGCGATTCTCGGTGTGGCCGGGCGCCACGAGCCCGGTCTCGTAGGCGAACACGACGGCTTGGAGGCGGTCGCGGACGCCGAGTTTGGCGAGCAGCCGGTTGACGTGGGTTCGCACGGTGCCTTCAGAGATGTAGAGGCTCCGGCCGATCTCGGCATTGTTGAAGCCGCGGGCCATGGCGACCAGGACGTCACGCTCGCGCTGGGTGAGTGTCGTGCCTCGTGGGTCGTCGCGCGGTCGGCTACGGGTGAACGCGGCGAGCAACCGCCGGGTGGTGGCTGGGGCGATCATGGCGTCGCCGGCGGCCACCACGCGCACGGCGCGAACGATCTCCTCAGCGGGCGAGTCCTTGAGCACGAACCCCGAAGCACCCACCCGGATCGCGTCGTAGACGTACTCGTCGAGGTCAAAGGTGGTCAGGATGACCACCCGCACGGTCGGCAGCTCAGCGAGTAGCTGCCGCGTCGCGGCCAACCCGTCGAGCACGGGCATCCGCACGTCCATCAGCACGACGTCGGGGCGGGTCCGGAGCGACTCGCGGATAGCGGCCTGCCCATCGGCGGCCTGCGCGACGACCTCCAGGTCGTTCTCGCCGTCGAGGATGCGGCTCAGCCCCACCCGGACCACGTCCTGGTCGTCGGCGACCAGCACGCGGGTCACCGTGATGCTCCGACAGGAATCGCCACGTGCACCCGGAACCCGTCGGGCGTCGGCCCTGCCACCATGACCTCGCCCCCGTAGGCCCGGACCCGCTCACCGATCGCCTGCAGCCCGTAACCCGCCCCCGGAAGGGTCCGGTGGTCGCCCGGACCAGATGGGTTGGCCACCTCCACCTCGACCGTTTGCGGGTTCCAGCGCACCGACACCTCGGCGGCCTTGGCCCCGGCGTGTTTGCGCACGTTGGTCAGGCTCTCCTGCACCACGCGGTAGATCGCCAGCTCCAGCCCACGACTGACGGGCACCGGGTCGCCGTGGGTGGCGAGGGTGGCCCGCACGCCGCTGGAGCGCATCGACTCGACCAGCCCAGGCAGGTCGTCGAGCCCGGGCTGCGGCTCGACGGGTGCGTCCAGCTGCTCCTCCGGGTCGACCCGGAGCAGCCCGAGCAGCCGGCGCAGCTCGACGAGGGTCTGCCTGCCGTGCTCCTCGATGTCCCGCAGGACCACCGCCGTGGGGGCGTCGATGGGTAGGTCGCGACGCTCAGCAGCCGCCTGGATGACGATGGCGCTGACGTTGTGCGAGACGACGTCGTGCAGCTCGCGTGCGATCCGGCTGCGTTCGCGAGCCGCTCCCCGCTCGGCCAGGAGTCGGGTGCGCTCCTGGGCCAGCCGGCCGCCCTGTCCGGCGAACCAGGCGGCGAGCACGACGGTGACGACGTAGACGTAGTTGCCGACTCGGGCCTCGCCCTCGAGGGCGACGACGGCGCTCATCGCCACCATCGCGCAGGCGAGCATGACGATGCTGGTGCGCACGGGCAGAAGTGAGCCCACGGAGTACAGCACCAGCACCAGGGCCAGCGGCTCCGCGAAGCCTCCACTGATGTCCGAGCCGAGCGCGGCCTGCACCAGCATCGCGACCAGCACGCTCAGCAAGGCTGGGGCGGGCCACCGTCGTCGCACGAGCACCGGGAGCGTGGCCAGCGGCACGGTGACCACCACGTACCAGGGCTGGCTTCCCACGGTGAGCCCAGCCGCTGCGTCGATGACGCCAACCACGGTCAACAGGCCTGCGGCCACGGCGTCGATGCGCGGAATCCGCCCGGTCTCTCCGGCTCGCATGGCCCGACGGTAGTGCACCGGACGGGGACTGACATCGGCTGACGCGCAGACCCGCGCGACGACGGCATACGCGTTCTCGCGTACCCCTCTGTGGCGCGAAGGGGGGCGTCGCGGGCCGGATCTCGTTCCTAGCCTTGGTGAATCGCCTCAGCCAGCACGTTCGAAGGAGACCCACATGACCCAGACCACCAACCACCGCCTCGGTGCGGTGGCGCTGCTCGTCGCACCCGGGTTGACGCTCGCGGCACACCTCGTCCAGGTCAGCCCCACCACCCACGACACGAGCTCGGAGCTGGCCAGCATCGCTGCCAACCAGGCGCGGTACGAGGCGTCCGGGTGGCTCGCCTTCCTGGGAGCCGTCCTGATGGTCCCGGCGCTGCTCGCGATGGCGCGACCCCTGTGGGCGGCTCGACCCCGGCTGGCCGCGATCGGACTCTCGATGTCGATCGTCGGTCTCCTTGCTCTGGTGTCGCTGATGGGTTCCGGGCCGGTGTCCCTGGCCATGGTCCGCGGCGGTGACCATGACCAGATGGCCGCGCTCACCGACCGGTACGAGTCACTGCCCCTGGTGACGGCGTGGGTGCTGCTCATGATCGTCGGCTACTCCCTGGGACCCATCCTCCTCGGGGTGGGGCTGTGGCGCACCGGCTATCCGTGGGCCGTGCCGGCATTCCTGATCGGCGGTCTGGTGCTGCAGATCGCCGACGCCGGGCGGTGGCCGCTGGCTGCCGGGTTCGTTCTCACCTGGGCCGGTATGGCCCTTGTGGGGGTGCGGCTACTGCGCCGGCCGACGCACGCCGAGGAGCGCCGCATCGCCAGCCACGAGCAGGACCGGGCAGTGGTGTGATCGATCGCCAACGCCACCCAACTCCGACGACGGTCAAGGAGGCAGCGCTGGCCTGGGTCAGGCGCTGATGAGACGCAGGTCGACCGGAGGAAGCACGACAGGGATCAGAATCTGTGAAGTAGCCATCCCGCAGAGTTCGCCTGAGGTCCTCGACGGTCAAGAAGTCGCAACACGTGCCGCAGATCCGGGCGGGTCAGCGGTACTTCTTGATGACCTCTGGGTTCTCCTCGGACCAGCCGTGGTCGGCGATCAGACCCCAGCAGTCCGGTCGGGAGCCGTCGACGTCGGTGATGTCATACACGTCGGCGAGCTGCCGGGCGGTGACGACTTGGCCGGCGAACCGCCGGCGATCCTCGTCGGCGGCCAGCCCGCTCACCCCCCGCGCCACGTAGGTCGGAGACTCCGAGATGG
>Ga0164308_10001758_pt1 | contig 11545 bp, 10 predicted proteins | sample Whisoiple_246_MG_FD_109983 | JGI IMG/M metagenome (GOLD analysis project Ga0164308, IMG submission 109983) | Soil microbial communities amended with fresh organic matter from upstate New York, USA - Whitman soil sample_246_MG | ecosystem: Environmental > Terrestrial > Soil > Unclassified >... | reverse complement strand
CTGCCTGGTCCCGCCGGCCAGGCTCAGACCCTTGATGTGAGGAATCGTGGCCCGATCACCCCTTTCACGGAGCAGGATCGGCCTTGCGGCGGGCCTGCTGTCGGCGGCCCTGCTGCTGGCAGCGTGCACCCCGGAAACTCCGCAGCCGCCGCCGTCCAGTTCGGCGGGGCCGTCGACGTCGCCCGCCTCGCCGGAGCCCTCGCTCCCGCCCATCGAGGGCTCCTCCGTGCATTTCACCGCCCAGGGGGACACCGGCGTCGGCTCCGGCGCCCGGAAGGTGCTGGACGTGATCGCGCAGATCAAACCGCAAATGAACCTGGCCCTCGGGCATTACACCTACAAGGCGGGAATCGAGCAGCAGTTCTGCGACCTGGTGACCGAAAAGCTCGGGGCCGGCTTCCCGTACGAGGTCGTCACCGGCAACCACGAGAGTGACGGCCATGAGGGGGACATCGCCAACATCGTCAAGTGCCTGCCCAACAGGCTGCCCGGGCTGCAGGGCGAATACGGCACACAGTGGTACGTGGACGTCCCCGAAAAGAACCCGGTGGTGCGGATCGTCATGGTCTCGCCCGGCATCGACTTCCGTGGCGGGAAGCCGCTGGACTACTCCCGCGGCAGCGAGCGCTGGCGGTGGACCGCGGACGCGCTGGACGGGGCCAAGGCCCGCAATATCCCCTGGACGGTGGTGGGCATGCATGCCCCGTGCTTCAGCCTGGGCAATTACGGCTGCCAGCCCGGCGAGGAGTTCACCAACATGCTGATCGAGAAGAAGGTGGACCTGGTTCTTTCCGGCCACGACCACGTGTACCAGCGCACGCACCAGCTGGGCCTTTCCGGAGGCTGCCCCGGCCTGGTCCCGGCATCGTTCTCGGCCCAGTGCCTGGCCGACACGGACAACACGATGGTGCAGGGGGCCGGGACGGTCTTTGTGGGCGTCGGCATCGGCGGCATCGGACACTACAACGTCCACGACGACGACCCCGAAGTCGGGTATTTCGCCAGCTGGTCAGGCAAGAACCGCAACGCCACCCTGGGCACCCTGGACGTAACGGCGGGGCGGGATTCCCTGACCGCGAGACTGGTTCCGGCCGAAGGCTACAGCCACACCGATGCCTTCGAGATCCGCCGGAAGTAGCCGCTCAGAGCCGTGACCAGACAGCGATCCAGTCCAGCTGGACATGCCCCTGGGTCTGCGGCGCCGGGCACTTGGGGAGGCAGGCCTCGGTCTGCAGGATGAAGTGCATCGGCGTGGCGGGGACATGGGTGGTGCTGACCCCCAGGGATCGACCGTCGAGCAGGAACTCCACCCGCCCCGGGCTCCACTCGGTGGTGGCGACGTGCCAGGACGTGAACTTCGACGTCGACATGTACAAGTCCGAGGCCGTGGGGTCCGGGTTCGCCCAGTGCGCCGCGCCATAGATGGCGTCGCCCAGGTCCCCCTCGGGAAAGTCGATCTCGCCGTCCCGCGGCCAGACCCCGCTGTCCGGCCAAAAGAGCCACGCCGTCTTGTACCCGGCCAGCGAATCAGCCTTGAACCGCACTGAAACCCGGCCGTAGAGCAGGCTGTTCGCCCGCGGCGGCGAGGTGCTGGCGTTCGGGATCTTGGGCGTGGGGGCGGCGCCCATGAACACCCCGTTTTCCGAGTGCACGAACCAGTCCAGGACGCCGTTGGTCACGCTGAGCACCTTGGTCGGGTAGTAGCCGGATTTGCCTCCGCTGGCCTGGCCCGCGGTGTCCGGCGTCCCGTCCCTGTAGCCTGCGCTCCAGCGCGCCTGGTAGGCGGGCCCCGGGAAAGCCCCGAGCGGGACATCGCCCTGCGTGAAGTCCTCCGTGAAGACCTGTTTCCAGCCGGGCAGATCCCCCACCGGCATGGACTGCAGCGCGGCCAGTTCCAGGTCCGACAGGGCTGATGGCGGCGGCGCCGGCCGGGGGGCGGATGCGGCCGGCGTGGACTGAGCCGGCGTATTCGGCGGCGTCGTCTGAGCCGGCACAGTCGGGGTCGTCGACGGGGTGCCGGGGGTGGCCTTCGTGGACTCGGCACCGGGTGCGGCCGGGGGCGTTGACGGAGCCGCCCCGTCCGGTCTGGCTCCGCTGGAGCACCCGACGAGCAGCAGGACGACGGCCGGTACGAGCAGGCGCCTCAAACGGGGCGTCCGGCCCCTGGCCTGCCGGGTAACGCCGCCTTCACCGGGTATCCGCATTGCGCCAGTTTGACACCGACGGCGGCGCCGATCAACGGTTTTGCAACCCCCGCAATTTTAGCTTGAAGCTTCAACCTTGCCCAAGGTTTTTACAAGCTCCTGAGCCGACTATGGAAAGGGGGAATTCACGGAAGTTGCCGCAACGGGCAGTACGCACGTAGGTCTACTTGTTGGTTCCTGGGAAACCGGGAATTGACTGCAGTTGGGGCGAAAAACAAACAACGTCATTGAGTGGTGAGGCAAATGTCCATCCCGAATCTTGCATCAAAATCGCGCCCTCAGACGACGCCGCCCATTATTCCAGCTTCCGTCAGCGTGGTCATCCCCACCTTGAATGAAGCCATGAACCTGCCCTGGGTCCTCCGCCGCATGCCGTCCTACGTGGACGAAGTTGTGATCGTTGACGGGCGGTCGCTGGACAGCACGGTCGAAGTGGCCAAGGCGCTGCGCCTCGACATCGTGGTGGTCGACGAGACGAAGGCGGGCAAGGGTGCCGCGGTCCGCGCCGGCTTCGCTGCCGCCTCGGGCGACATCATCGTCATGCTGGACGGGGACGGCAGTATGGACCCCCAGGAAATCGGCTGGCTGGTCGCCCCGCTGCAGCATGAGTACGACTTCGTCAAGGGATCCCGCTACGTCACCGGCGGCGGCTCCGACGACATCACCCTGCTGCGGACCACCGGCAACCGGATGCTGACCGCGCTGGCCAACCTCGTGCTCGGCAGCGACTTCTCCGACCTCTGCTACGGCTACATCGCCTTGCGCCGGGAATGCATCGACGTACTTGAGCTCCAGTCGGACGGATTCGAAATCGAAACCGAGCTGATTGTGCGTGCCTCCCGGGCCGGGCTGCGGATCGCCGAGGTGCCCAGCCGCGAACTGGCCCGGATCTCCGGGAACTCGAACCTCCACACTTTCCGGGACGGGTGGCGGGTCCTGCGCACCCTGGCCCGGGAACGCATCAGCTGGGAGGCACCCACGGCCGGCGCCCGGCCCGAGGCCCTGCGGCGGGTCAAATACAAGTATCCGAACAAGGCATTCCCGCACATTCCCACGGATCCGCGGAGTGTCCTCGGCGTAGCGGTAGGGGAATAGGATGTCCCAGATTCCGGGGTTGCCCAGTGTGTCCGTCGTTATTTGCTCCTACGCGGAAGAGCGCTGGGACCTGCTCATCGGCGCCCTCGATTCGCTCCGGACCCAGACGCACAGCCCGCAGCAGACCATCGTCGTCGTCGACTACAACGTGGAACTTTACAAGCGGCTCATCTTCACGGTTCCCGACGTCGTGATTGTGGAGAATACCGGCCCCAAGGGCCTGTCCGGAGCCCGGAACACCGGAGCCGGCGTCGCCAACGCCGAGATCGTCGCCTTCCTGGACGACGACGCCGAGGCGGACCCGGACTGGATTGAACGGCTCGCGGCGATGTACGACGACGACGATGTGCTCGCCGTCGGCGGCAGCGTGCAGCCGGTCTGGGACGCCGGCCGGCCGCGCTACTTCGCCCAGGAACTCGACTGGATCGTCGGCTGCACCTACCACGGACTGCCCAAAGTCGCCGCCGAAGTGCGCAACGTGATCGGCGCGAACATGTCCTTCCGGGCCGACGTGCTGAACCGCGTTGGGGGGTTCAATCCGGACCTCGGCCGGCAGGACGCACAACCCCTCGGCTGCGAAGAGACGGAGCTGTGCATCCGGGCGGTCATCGGCGCCCCCGGTTCGCGGGTGGTTTACGAGCCCGCCGCCGTCGTGCACCACCACGTTCCCAGGGAGCGCGGCACGCTGAAGTACATGTTCTCGCGGTCCTGGTCCGAGGGACTCTCCAAGGCCCGCGTCAGCCGGCTCGTCGGGCACAAGCGGGCGCTCGGCCCGGAACGGCGCTATGTCAGGCAGGTCCTGCCGCGCGCCGTGTTTGCCGGAATTCGCGACGCGGTGCGAGGCAATGACCTCGCCGGACTCGGCCGCTCCGCCATGGTGATGGCTGTGCTCGCCACGACCGCCCTCGGGTACGTGCGCGGGCGCCGGCTGCCTCCTGCCCCCACACCGCAAGAAACCAGCCAGCCAGCACCCGACGATCTGTGGAGGGAAGTTCAGTGAAAGCGATCTCAGTAGGCGGGGCCGGCGAAATCGTCCGCGGCCGCACTCTTGGTTCCCGGAGGCTCGAACCATGAGCCAGTCCGAGCGGGACGTGCTGACCCCTGCGGGCGCCTCCGCTGGCGCGAGCTTCGACATCCACGGCCTCGTCGGCATCGACGTCGAGCCCGGCACTCCGGGCGAGGCTCAGTTGCGCGACATGCTCGCGCCCTTCCTGCGCGGTTCACGGGCGCCGCTTCGCCTGCACATCAGCGGAGCCGTCTCGCCTATCGCCGAGCAGTCCCATGCAGAGGACGCCTACCGTTTCACCGGCGACTCCCTCTACCTTCCCGCGGACCGTGTGCAGATCATCGAAACCCGCGACGGCTACCGGGTCCAGGGCCAGGGTGAACTCCTGACCGCCGTCATCCCCTTGCTCGACCGGCTGTGCGTCCGCGAGGACGCCGCCATGATCCATGCCGCCGTCGTAGACTTCCGGGGTTCCGGGGTCCTGCTGCCGGCGTGGGGCGGGGTCGGCAAGACCAGCACCGTCGCCAAGCTGGTCGCCACTCCGGGCGTGCGGTTCATGGCCGACGACTGGGCCTTCACCGGGGCGGACGGCATGCTCATGGGCTACGCCAAGCCGATGTTCATCAAGCCGCACCACCGCGCCATCTACCCCGACCTCTTCCACGGCACCCGCAAGCCCCTCGCACCGGGCTGGCTCACCAACCCCGTCGCGCGGCTGGCCACCGCCGTACACCCCGTCATCGTCCGGTACCCGAAGACCGCGGCGTTCACCCGCCGCTGGTCCCCCGAACACCGGATGGTGCAACCGGACCAGGTGTTCGGGGCCGAACGGATCTCCTCCGCAGCACCGGCACGGCTGGCGATCTTCCTCGAACGGTTCGACGGCTCCGAAGCAAGGCTGGAGGCACGAAGCCGCGAGTGGATGACCTCCCGCATCATCGGCAACTTCCACTCCGAACTGCCGATGGTGTCCCGGCGGCTGGTCGAAGCGCTCGGGGCGACCGGCCTGGTGCCCCTCGAGGACCATTTCGGCCAGAAGGCGGCGGTTGTGCGCCGGGCGCTGGAAGACGTGCCCTGCTCGCTCCTGCGGATCCCCGCGGCCTGGTCCGCCGACCGGACCTCGGACTACGTGGCCAACGTGGTCCGCACGAAATTGGATGAGTGAGGTACAGGCCGGTGGGGGATCTTGAGGTGTCCGTGATCATTCCGGCGCGGAACGCCGCGGCCTGGCTGGGCGAGTGCCTGGAGTCGGTCCGCGCCCAGAACCCGCGCGAAATCATCGTGGTCGACGGCTGTTCACTCGACGACACTGCCAGCATTGCGCGGTCTTTCGGGGCCCGCGTCCTTTCCGACGAGGGCCGCGGCCTGCCGGCCGCGAGGATGCTGGGCGTCCAGAATGCCGGCTGCGAGGTCGTGGCGCTGATTGACGCTGACGTCGTGCTGCCGCCGGGCACCCTCAAGCGGCTGCTGCGCGAGTTCGACGACGGCGCCTACGACGGCCTGCAGTTCGGTCTGGCCAGCGAGTCCGACGGCCCCGGCTACTGGGGCGCCGCCCTGGCGTGGCACCACAACCACAGCCGGGTCCGCTCCTGGTTCGGTGTCAGCGCCACGCTGATGCGCCGCGAGGTGCTGCTGTCCGTTGGTTTCGATGACAACTTCCGTTCCGGTGAGGACATCGAACTGCGGATCCGGCTCGAGAACGGCGGCTACAAGCTCGGCGTCTCCCCCACCACCGTGGTCCGTCACCGCTTCGCCGACACCTTCGACTGCGCCCGCGACCAATGGCTCCAGGACGGCGCCGGCATGGCCCGGACCATCCGGAAGCATCCGGGCCGGGCCGGCTGGCTGGCGGTGTTGCCGCTGCTCGCCTCCGTGCGCGGGGTGGGCTTGTCCTTGGTCCACGCCCCCCGCTTCCTGCCCTATTGGGCAGGCTTCCTGCTCTACAACTACCGTGCCATGTTTGGCGAGATCCTCCGCCCCCAGTCGCGCCCGCTCTCCGTCGGAGGCAACGCGGCCTGGCTCGCTGCGGCACGGATCGCCCCCATGGTGACGGGCTTCCTGTTCTGGGCGCTCGCCGCACTCCTGCTGCCGCCGGAGCAGATCGGGCTGGGGTCAGCGGTGGTCTCCGCCGCCCTCCTCACCGTCCAACTCGGCATGCTCGGCGTCGGACCGGCAACCCTGACGCTCCTGCCCAGCGAGCCCGACGGCGGCCGCCGGCTGACCGCGACGAGCCTGCTGACCGTCGGGGTTTCCGCGCTGGTGGTGGGCGGGGTGCTCGCGGTGGTCACCTTCGCGCTGGGGTCGGGCGTCGGCGAGGCGTGGAAAAACCCGCTCGTGACGGTCATCTTCCTCGCGACGGCACTCTTCGCCAGCGCGGCCTACCAGCTGGACCACATCGGCGTGGCCCAGGAGCGGGCAGACCGTGCCCTGGTGCGCAGCCTGCTGCAAAGCCTGGTGCAGCTGGGAGTCCTCGGCCTGGCCTTCGCCGCCGGGATCCGAGACCTGTCGGTCGTGGTGGGCGCCGTGGGCGCGGGGGCTCTGGTCAGCGTCCTCTCGGGGTTGCGCCAGCTTCGCCGGGCGCGGCTTGAACCGGATTGGCGGCACGGCCTGCGTCCCCGGTCGGCCGTCGGCCTGCTCAGGCCGGGCCTGCCCAACCACGCCCTCATGCTGGCGGACCGGGCCCCGGGCTACCTCCTGCCCTTGATCGTGGCCGCTACCCTCGGCCCGGCGTCGACCGCCGCCTGGTACATCGTGTGGATGATGGCCTCCGCGGTCTTCTTCGTCCCGCAGTCGGCCGGGTTCTCACTGCAGACTGCCCTGGCCGGAACGCGGTCCAAACCAGGACTGGTTGCCTCCGCCATCCGCGCAAGCCTGCTGCTCACCCTCGCGGCGGGGCTGATCCTCCTGCTGTTGGGGCCCTATCTCCTGCAGTTCCTCGGTCCGCACTACGCCTCCGCCTGGGTCCTGTTGCCGGTCCTCGTACCGGCACTGCTGCTCAGTTGCGTGACTCAGGTCTATTACGGCCTGTGCCGCGCCCGGGGGCGCCTGTTGGAATCGACGTTCGTCGCGGTCCTTACGGCCGCGCTGGTGGTCGTCCCGGCCGCCGCCGTTGCCCAGCAATATGGCCTTACCGGCGTGTCCGTGCTCTGGTCCGCCGCCCAGGCGGCCGCGGCGCTCATCGCCGTCTGGCGTCTGATCACTCTGACCCGAGTGAAGCCCGCTGCACCTGACCCGGTCTCTTCAGCGGCATTCAACGAGCCCACTGGAATCGAGAAATCATGACACCCGAACCCTCCACCGTTGTCCCTGCTGCTCCGTCGGCGCATGGGCGCCACGAAGGCGCCAGGGACGAAGCTAAACACGCCGTGAAACACGGCGCCACTCCCCCCTCCGCCGAGCACCGGGTGGAATCAAGCCCGCTCTGGCAGATCGGCGCCCTGGCGGGAATCGCAGCCCTGGCCTTGGTCCTGGGCATCTGGGGGCTCCGGGAGGTCGACCCTGACCAGACCGCCGGGGCAGGTCTCATCGCCCTGCTTCCCCCCGTGTATTTCGTCGCCCTGGCCCTCAGCCTGACCGGCTTCGTCGCCTCCTTGAACCTCCGGCAGTTCGTTCCGGCGCTCCTTGCCGGCCAGGTGCTGGTCACGGTGCTCATTCTGCATGGCGCCGATCCGATCATCCACGGACTGCCCCGGCTTGAGGCGAGTTACCGGCACCTCGGCATCGCCGACAGCATCGCCCAGTCCGGGCAGCTGAATCCGAACCTGGACGCCTACTTCAACTGGCCGGGCTTCTTCGACCTGCTGGGCATGCTCTCCGGCGCAACCGGGGCGAAGGATCTTATGGTCATCGCGACCTGGGCGCCGATCGGCATCAATCTCCTGCTGCTTGCTCCCCTGCTGGCACTGGCCACGCGAATCACGGCAAACCGGCGGCATGCCTGGGCCGGCGTCTGGATCTTCTACCTGACCAGCTGGGTCGGACAGGACTACCTGGCACCGCAGGCCTACGCATTCATCCTGCTCATCACGCTCTTCGCCTGCCTCCTGAGCACCTTCAGCGGCTGGGCGTGGCCCACAGGAAGCAACCGCTTCACCACGGCGCTTGCCCGGACCGTGGACAAACTGGATAGCTCGGTCCCGCAGCAGCAGGGCCTGATCCAGCCATCCCAGCGGGACTCAGCGATCCTGATGGGGATTTGCGCATTGATCCTGCTGGCCATGACGGCCTCGCACCAGCTCACCCCGTTCGCCGCTGTGCCGGTCCTCGTGGCCTTCTTGCTGATTGGACGGCTGCGCTCACGGTCCCTGCCACTGCTGGCGCTGGTCCTCCCGGTGGTTTGGCTCGTATTTGTTGCCTCCGCGTATTTCCAGGGCCACCAGGACCAGCTCTTCGGCTCCTTCGGCGACATTGGGGCGAACACGCTCGGGGCACTGAACGACAGGATCTCCGGCAGCGGTCCGCACCTCGCGGTGGTCTACACCCGGGTGGCGGAGGTCGCGGTGATCTGGATCCTCGCAGTCATCGGCGCCTTTATGGGCCACCGGCGGGCCGCACCGTGGCTGGCCGCCGCGGTTGGCGCCCTCGCTCCGCTCCTGCTGGTTTCGGTCCAGCCCTACGGCGGCGAACTGTTGCTACGGCTTTTCCTGTTCAGCCTGCCGTTCGCCGCGTGCCTGGTGGCGCTCCCGCTGATGTGGGACCGGCCGGCCGGTCCCGGCCTGGCACGCGGGGTGGCACTGCTCGTGCTGGGCGCGGCACTGGCCACAACAACGCTCGTCACGCGGTACGGCAATGACAGCATGGAGACCTTCTCACGCGCCGAAATCGCCCTCGTTGACCGGCTCTACGCGACGGCACCTCCCGGCTCCGTGCTGATCGAGGCGATCCGCAACACCCCCTGGAAGTACCAGGAGTACGCCAGCTACGACTACCGCGCCCTGGCCGCCGCAGAGCCCCGGCCCGACGCGGCACCGCTGAGCTGCGACACGGTAAACCAGATCGCCCGGCGCGCCGGAGCGTACCTGATCGTCACGACCAGCCAGCAGCACGCCGCGGAGCTTCGCGGCACGACGCCGGCCGGGGATCTTCAGCGCTTTATCGACACCTGCGGCACCGGCCCGGGCTGGCAGAAGGTCAGCGAAAACGCCGGCGGTGTCATCTTCCACATCGAAGGAGCAAAAAATGGCAATTGAACGCACGCACGTGGGCTACGCAACGGCAGCCGTGGCGGTAGCAGCCATACCGCTCTCTTTCGTGGGGCCAGAGGCACTCCGGCTCGCCGTCGTCGGCCTGTTCCTGCTCGCGGGACCAGGGACGGCGCTGGTCCTCTTGATCCGCTTCGGGCCGGCCAGCTCCACGGTTGCGGCCGGCGCGATCCCGCTGGCGACGGCGCTGGCCGTCGCCGTCAGCCTTACCCTCTCCACGCTCGTGGCCACCGCCATGATCTACGCCCGGCTTTGGGCGCCTCCGGCCGGCGTCTGCCTCCTTGCCCTTGCCACCCTCGGCCTGCTGGCCGTGGACTACCGGCGAACCAGGACCGCCCTGGTGGAGGCGAGATGACCTGCTTTCCGTTTTTGGCGTGACGCTGATCGTGCAGTTGATGAGCTGCTGTAACCAGCGCCGGCGGCTTTGTACCCGCTGGATCAAGTGAAATGACCGCTTATACGAAATCCTGAGAGTTGATCAAATGAGAACACTAAAAGCACTCGGCACGATTGGAACCACCGGCCTGCTCGTCACCGGCATGCTCTTCGGTACGGCGCAGGCGAGCTCCGCGGCAACCTGCCGGTCCGGCACCGCCGTGCCCACGAACAGCTTCCCCGGCACCGTCGCTGTCGCCACGAATTTTGAATCCGGCAGCCTCTCACCCCTCATTCCGACGGTGTCCGGCACCGGGACCGCGGCCGTCACGAGCCCGCTGGCCAAGTCCGGGACGTGCTCAGCCAAACTCCACGTCACCACCGATTCCGGGTCACTGGCAAACCTCTCCACCCCGACCCTGGCTTCAGGAACCAAGACTGTTTACGCGGACGGCTGGTTCGACATCACCACGGCCGGGGTGTCCGGCAACGACGTGCCGTACTTCCGTGTTTTCTCCGGCAGCACCCGGGTGGCCGATGTGTACCGCTACAACAGCAATGGCCAGCTGTGGCTTCGGGTGACCGACCCTAACGGGACGTATGTCTATACGAAGCTGATCTCCGGCAGCATCACCCTCAACGCCTGGCACCGTGTCCAGATGCGGGTCACCAGCAACGGCACCAAGTCCACCATCCAGGTCTGGTTTGACGGCGTGCTGAAGTACTCCAGCAGTGCGGTCAGCATGGCCGGGACCGGGCTGAGCAAGGTCCAGATGGGGGCCGAACACAACCGTCAGATGGGCGACTGCAACATAGACGACGTCGTTATCAAGCGCTCCTAGGTGCAGCACTCACGCAGCGGCGGCCGGGGATTTCCCCGGCCGCCGCTGCGTTGTGGTCAGGCGCCTTTGGCCGCCTTAACGAACTCCCTGATTTTGGCGAGATCCTTGACCCCCCGGGATTGTTCGACGCCGGAGGAGACGTCCACTCCCCACGCATCGGCCGCCGCGGCGGCCCGGGCCACGTTGGCCGGGTCGAGGCCACCGGCCAGCAGCCATTTCCGGCCGGCCAGCCCCAGGTCCCGGACCGATGCGTAATCCCAGGCTTCACCGGACCCGGGAACGGCTGCATCGATGAGCAGCAGCTCCTCACCCCAGTCGGCAAACGCTTCCGGCGCGACTGCCATGGTGACGGCGCGGATGACTTTCAGGCCCGCACCGTGCACCGTCCGGACATCCTCCGGGGTGCGTTCGCCGTGCAACTGCACCCATTCCAGCCCGGCTGCCCGCGCCACCTCGACGGCGTCGGCCGCCGCCTCGTGCCGGAAGACCCCTACCGCGGGAAGCCCGGCCGGCACCCCGCCGAGGAGCTCCCTGGCACGCTCCGGTGCCACCTGCCGGGGACTGGGGGTCAGCACGAAGCCGACCGCATCCGCCCCGGCGTCGACCGCGGCCCGCACCGATTCGGCGGTGCTGAGGCCGCATACTTTGACGAACATCGCGGATCCCTTCGTAGCCTTCTGCTGCTTTGACGTTAGCAAGCCCGCCCGGGCCGCGCCGAGGTTACGCTGACGGGGCCGCCACGGCCGGCGGCTAGGCTGGGGCCATGCAGATCATCCGCTACGCAGAGCTCAAACCCCGCCCCTGGCGCAACGGCGGCGGGGT
>Ga0164308_10001757_pt1 | contig 11546 bp, 10 predicted proteins | sample Whisoiple_246_MG_FD_109983 | JGI IMG/M metagenome (GOLD analysis project Ga0164308, IMG submission 109983) | Soil microbial communities amended with fresh organic matter from upstate New York, USA - Whitman soil sample_246_MG | ecosystem: Environmental > Terrestrial > Soil > Unclassified >... | reverse complement strand
GCATAGAAGATCGTCGTCTTCACGACGTCTCGCAGGGAGCTGCCGGCCTCGTCGAGGATGGCGGCGAGGTTGCGCAGCGCCTGTTCGGTCTGAGCCTCGATGCCGTCAGCGATCTCACCGGTGACCGGGTCGATCCCGGCGGTCCCTGAACAGAAGACGAAGCCACCGGCGATGACCGCCTGGCTGTAGGGGCCCAGCGCTGCTGGAGCGAGATCCGTCGTGACGGCGCGAGTGTTCATGGGCATTCCTTCGATAGCAACGGTGAGGTCGGGGTCACTCTGACCGCGAGAGGTCCTCAGCGGCAAGGAGTTTCACGCCGTCACGGCTTCGCTCAGGTCTCCCCGGGCCGGACCAGCCGGGACTCGTAGGCGATGACGATCAGCTGGGCGCGGTCTCGCGCGTCGAGCTTGGTCAGGGTGCGCGCGATATGGGTCTTGACGGTGGCTGGGCTGATGTAGAGCCGAGCCGCGATCTCGGCGTTGGAGAGGCCCTTGGCCACGAGGGTGAGGACGTCACGCTCCCGCTCGGTCAGGACGTCGAGGCTGCGCACGTCGAGACCTCGGACCTCGGCCGGCCGCTGGACGAACGCCTCGATGAGGTGCCGGGTGATGCCGGGCGAGAGCAGCGCGTCCCCGCCGGCCACCAGCCGAACGCCGGCGAGCAGGTCGGCCGGTGGCGTGTCCTTCAGAAGGAACCCGCTCGCGCCGGCCTGGAGCGCCGCGTACACATACTCGTCCAGGTCGAACGTGGTCAGGATGAGGATCCGGACCTCGCCACACCGCGGGTCTCCGAGGATCTGCCGGGTCGCCTCGAGCCCGTCCATCACGGGCATCCGGATGTCCATCAGCACGACGTCGGGCTGCGTCTCGAGGACCAGGTCGACGGCTTGCGCTCCGTCGGCCGCACTGCCGACGACCTCCAGATCGGGCGCGGACTCGAGCAGGACCACGAAGCCGGCGCGGACCAGCGCCTGGTCGTCGACGACGGCGACGCGGATCACGGAGTCACCACCGAGGCGTCGATCGGCAGCTCGACCGTGAGCCGGAACCCGCCCTCGGCCTGCTGTTCGGCGTGGACCGTGCCGCCGAACAGGGCGGCCCGCTCGTGGATTCCGGTCAGGCCGTGCCCCGATCCGGGCGTCGCCGCTGCGGAGGCTCGCCCGTCGTCACGGATCTCGAGGCGCAGCTCGGTGGGAGACCGCTCCATCCTGAGGTATGCCACCGGGCCGCCGTGGCGCAGCACGTTGGTGAGGCCTTCCTGCACGATCCGGTACGCGGTGATGTCCAGGGCCGGCGGCAAGTCGCCGACGCGGCCGAGACCGGCCACCTCGACCCGCACTCCGGCGTCGCGGAAGTGGGCCAGAAGCCGGTCGACGTCGCGCAGACCCTCGGCCGGTGCCATGCCGGAGTCGTCGGTCGTGTCACCTTCGGAGCGGAGCAGCCCGAGCAAGCGGCGCATCTCGACGAGTCCCTCCCGGGCGGTGACCTCGATGCTGCCGAGGGCGTCGCCAGCGATCTCGGGCCGCTCCTCGATGACATGGTGCGCGACGCCGGCCTGGACGGCGATGACGCTCATCGAGTGGGCCACCACGTCGTGCAGGTCGCGGGCGATCCGCAGCCGCTCCGCCGTGATCGCTCGGCGCGCCTCATCGGCCTTCTGGGCCACCTGGCGGTGGGCTTCCTCGAGCTCGTCTCGCCGCCGAGCCCGACGGGACCGCAGGTTCTCCCCGGCCAGCCAGGCCACGGTCACCGTGAGAACCGTGCTGATCCACGAGGACGCCGTCGCCACGGCCGGCGGCTGCGCCAGGAGCGAGACACTCAGACCGGCGACGCCGCCGAGGTACACGACCAGTGCCCGGCGACGACCCGCGTGCAGTGCGACCAGGAACACCAGGACGAACGTCGTGTACCCGGGGAACGCGGTGAAGCGGCCCAACGAGTAACCGACCATGGCCGCCGTCGAGGCCAGCATCGCGATGACCGGATATCGCCGGTGGATCGCGACCGGGGCCGCGATGAGTCCCGTCACGACGTAGGCCACCGGCGTCGTCGGTGACTGACCCTCGGTCAGCGGCCGGGTCGCCAGGTCGACCGCCATGCCGGCCCACAGCAGGGCCGCCACGGTGGTGTCGAGCACCGGCTCACGGATGGTCGCCCAGCGACGGCCGACCGGGGCACCGATGGTCAGCTGCGGACGGTGCACAGGGCACAACGTAGCCGCGAGAGTCGTCGGTGGGCATCGGCCGCAGGGCGTACGCCGAGAGGGTGACGCGGCGGGCCAGGCTTCCGCTCCCGGGCCGACGACAGCGACAGGACGTCGGCGCGACGGTGACGCCATGAACATTCAACCTGTTGTCCCCGAGAGCCCAGAGCACGGGCCGGATGCCGTCCCTCGCAGCTGGTTCCAGCGGGCCGCGATCTCTCATCCGATCCTCCTCCTGCTCGCCGTGGCCACGCCCTTCGTGTGGATCACGCAGATGGGCTCGGCCGTCGCCGGCCTCGACCTGATGCCGGCCAAGCTGGCCGAGCTCCTGCTCCTCGTCGGGCTGGCCACCGCCATCTCCCGAGCCGCCGACCAGCGCCGGGGCGTCCGACAGCTGTTCGCCGGCCTGCTCCGCTGGCGGCTGGGCTGGCGGTACGTCGTCCTGGTTGCCGCGATGCCGCTCCTCACGCTCGCGGTCGCGGTCGCGACCGGAACCCTCGACCCCCCGTCCGACGGCTGGATCTCCGTGGCCCTGACGTACCTGATGTTCCTCGTCATCGGCGCGGTCACGGCCAACCTGTGGGAGGAGACCGTCTGGGGCGGGTTCGTCCAGGGTCGGTTGATGGCCCGGCACGGACTCCTCGTGGGCTCGCTGCTGACCGCCGTGCCCGTCTTCCTGATCCACCTCCCGTTGGCGTTCGAGACCGACGGATGGTCGGGAACCACCTGGCAGAACGTCCTCGTCACCTGGGGCGTGCTCCTCGTCGCGGCGCCGTTCCAGCGCTATCTGATCGGAACGTTGCTCATCGACACCGGTGGCAGCACCCTGGCCGCGGGCCTGATCCACGCCTCGATCAATGCGGCCGGCGCGATGGTCGTCGTTCCCGGCGGCTGGCAGCTCGTTCCCGCCCTGATCCTGCTCACGGCCGGTGTCGTCGTCTACCGTCGTTGGCGCGGGCGCTCGGCCACCGACGGGTATGCCCCCGCCCTCACCCCGGCGTCCGAAGCCGGCCAGCACACCGCTCTCGGAGTGTCACCGTGACCACCGTCGTCGCCGGATCGGTGGCGGGGCCCGTCGCCCCACACCGGCCGGCGACGACGGTCCTGCTGCACCTGGTTCCCGGAGCGCTCGGACTCCTCGGGTACCTCCTCGTGCTGCCTGTGGCCGAGGCCCTCGGCCTGCCCTCGGTGGCGGCACTGGCCACGGTAGGTCTCATCGTCGTGCCCGCGGTTCAGGTCGGAGCTCTCCGTATGCGCCGACACCGGCGGCCGCTCGAACCGGTCATCGCCTACCGCGCTCGGCTGTCCGTTCCCCGAACCCTCGCCTGGGCAACGCTCGAGATCGTCCTGGCCGGGGCAGCGTTCGTGCTCATGGCCCCGCTGACGCGGGCCCTGCAGACGTACCTGTTCGCGGGGTGGCCGGACGCGTGGGAGATCCGACTCGGCACGAACGGCCAGTACGGAGACGGCGCCCTCCTGGTCACCGCTGCACTACTTCTGCTCGGCACCGTGATCGTCGCGCCCGTCGTGGAAGAGCTCTACTTCCGCGGGTACCTCCTGCCACGGATGCCGCAGCGCCTCCGCCGGTGGCGAGCTCCGACGCACGTGGTCCTGTTCGCCGCGTACCACCTGTGGTCGCCCTGGCTCATCCCCACCCGAGTCCTCGCCATCCTGCCGCTGGCCTACATCGCCGTCCGAACCCGTGACGTCCGCATCGGCGTCGTCACCCACGTCGTCCTCAACGCCACCGACCTGGTCGCCATTCTCCTGTATCTGCAGGCGGCGCCGCTCAACGGACGCGGGTGACGGGGATGATCGCGGCGGCTGCGGCGAGGGCGCAGACACCCGCGACCGCATACAGCACGCCGTAGCTGCCTCCTCCGACCGCGAGGATGACGGGGGCGATCGCCGGCGCGATCGCGCTGGGTAGGGCGCCGGCGATGTTCAGGACGCCGAGGTCCTTGGCGGCGGTGTCCGGGTCCGGAAGGACGTCGACGACGAGCGCGAGGTCGACGGCCATGTACAGCCCGAACCCGAGGCCGCCGAGGGCCATCCCGACCAGGAAGCCGTTGAAGCTGACGGCTGCGGCGATGACGAACAGGGCCACGCCGTAGATGACGGACGCGGTGACGACGAAGACCTTCCGTCGGCCCGTCCGGTCGGACAGTCGGCCGCCGAGCAGCGAAGCCGCGACGAGCACCACCGACTGGACCAGGGTGCCGAGGAAGACCTGTTGCGGGACGTCGGCTTCGGTGCTGCCGAGATGGTCAAGCAGGTAGTACGCCTGGTAGGTCACCAGGAACGCGTAGGCCAGGACGAACAGGAACCGGCTGGTGAACGCCCACGCGAAGTCCGGGTTCCGGCGGGGGCTCACCCAGAAGGTGCTGGCCAGCTCTCGCACCGACCATGCCGGCCGGTCGCCACGGTCCAGACGACGGTCGGGCAGGGTGACGGCGAAGAGCAGGATGAAGGCCGCGGCGACGGCGCAGGGGACCAGGAACATGGCGACGGTGTTGCCGGTGAACAGCTTGACCAGGAAGGTGCCGACCACCGAGGCGACGGGCAGGCAGACGCCGAGGACCCCTGCCACCATCCCCCGTTGCTCGACCGGCACCTGGTCGGGCAGCACCGCGACCATGGCGGCCAGCAGCGCATTGAAGCCCACCTGGGCCACGCACCATCCGAGCAGGACGACCGGGATGGTGGGCGCGACGGCGACGACCAGAACGCCGAGCGTCCCGCCGACGAGACCGCCCACGATCCACGGACGGCGCATACCCAGAGGCGAGGATGTGCGGTCGCTCAGCTTGCCGCAGAACGGGTTGGTGAACATGGCAACCGCGGCGCCGACGCCGGCGACCAGCGCCAGACTGTTAGGTGCCTGCTCGAGTCCGACCAGGGAGTTCACCTTCAACGCCAGGCTCACCAGCAGCGGCGCAAGGAAGAGCAGGCACGTGCTCATGTAGGCCAACGCGTACAGCGCGACGAACCGCCATCCGACGGCGCGGATCGCGCTCCGGTGTGGCGTCGTCGGACTGGTCGCTGTCATCGCCGCATCCGGTGGTGGTGTTCGGGTCACCAGTCTGGCGCATCCGCCGTCGGTTGCCCGCACTCGACTGCGGGAACCCGGGATCCTCCCGTGCTACACCTGTGGGCGAGCGGCCGAGTCTGGCTCACGAGGGGAGCGGTGTTGGCAAGCCCTGTGCTCGAGACCAAGCTGTTCGTCCCGCGGCTGCGGCGGGGAGCGGTGGCGCGGCCGCGGCTGAGCGAACGCCTACGGCTGGGGAGCGAGGCCAGGCTGACGCTCATCTCCGCCCCCGCAGGCTTCGGCAAAACCACGGTTCTGGCCGAGTGGTTGAGCACCAGAGCCACATCGGATCGGTCCGTGGCGTGGTTGTCGCTGGAGGAGGACGACCAACATCCGGCCTCCTTCTGGACCTACGTGATCACCGCCCTGGGCAGGGTGGTTCCAGGCGGCGGACTCGACTCGCTGGCGCTGCTGACCACAGCGCAGGCGCAGGTTCAGACGGTCGTGGCCACCCTTCTCAACGAGCTCTCCGCCGTGCCAGCCGACATCGATGTGGTGCTCGACGACTACCACCTGGTCGACGGACCGGACATCGGTGCCGGCGTCACGTTCCTGCTCGAGCACCTGCCCCCGAACGTCCATCTCGTCATCAGCACCCGGGCCGACCCCGCGTTGCCGTTGTCGCGGCTGCGCGCTCGCGGCGAGCTCGTCGAGATCCGCGCGGGCGACCTTCGCTTCACGTCCGACGAAGTGGCCGAGTACCTCAATGCCGTGGACGGCCTCAACCTGAACGCCGCTGACATCGCGACCCTGGCGGCGCGCACGGAAGGGTGGGTCGCCGCTCTGCAGCTGGCCGCGCTTTCCATGCAAGGGCATGAAGACGTCCGTGGGTTCATCGCCGGCTTCGCCGGGGACGACCGCTACATCGTCGACTACCTGGTCGAGGAGGTTCTGGGGCACCAACCCGAGCCGGTCCGCGGTTTCCTGACCGCCACCTCCGTCCTGGACCGGCTCACCGGGGAGCTGTGCGACGCCGTCACCGGGCGGTCCGACGGCAGGGCCATGCTCGAGAGGCTGGAGCGGGCCAACCTGTTCCTCGTCCCGCTCGACGGGTCCCGCCGCTGGTACCGCTACCACCACCTGTTCGCCGACGTTCTGCAGACCCACCTGACCGACGAGCAACCCGAAGAGGTCCCGTCCCTCCACCGCCGGGCCAGTCGGTGGTACGAGGAGCACGGCGAGACACCGTCAGCGGTGCGGCACGCCCTGGCCGCGGGAGATGTCGACCGCGCGGCCGTCCTCGTCGAGCTCGCCATCCCCGGGCTGCAACGAACCCGGCAGGACGGCACCATCCGCGGCTGGGTCGACGTCATCCCCGACGACGTGGTGCGAGTGCGACCGGTGCTCGGGGCCCTGTTCGTCGGAGCGTTGACGTCCGCCGGGGAGTTCGACGATGTCGAGCACCGTCTGGACAGTATCCAGCAGTGGCTGGACACCAGCAGTGCCGCTGACGGTCTCGCTCCTTCAGCCTCGACCGCTTCGACGTCCGTCGCCGACCAGGACCAGCTGGCGCGCCTGCCGGGCGTCGTCCAGCTCTACCGGGCCGCACTGGCGCTGGATCGCGGTGACGTGGCAGGCGTCGCCCGGCACGCCCGGCGGGCCCAGGATCGGGCGGCTGAGGACGACGACCTCACCCGCGCCAGCGCGTCCGCCCTCTCCGGGTTGGCGTCCTGGGGCGACGGTGACCTCGAGGCCGCAGAGCGTGCCTACTCCGCGTGCGTCGACGGGCTGCGGCGGGTGGGGTATGTCGCCGACGTCCTCGGCTGTTCGATCGCCCTGGCCGACATCCGCCTGACGCAAGGTCGGGTCAACGATGCACTCGCCACGTACGAATGGGCCCTGCAGCTGGCCGCCGGTCATCCCGCAACGGCGCCGCCCGGAACGGTGCTGCCCGGTACGGCCGACATGTATGTGGGCCTGAGTCAGGTCGCCCTCGAGCGCAACGACCTGGACGCCGCGACCGCGCTCCTCATGTCCAGCCAGCAGCTCGGCGAACGCGCCGGACTCCCGCAGAACCCCTACCGCTGGCGCGTCGCCATGGCCCGGCTGAAGGAAGCCCAAGGGAACCCGCCCGCCGCGCTCGCCCTGCTCGACGAGGCGAACGGCGTGTACACCGGCGACTTCTCGCCCAACGTGCGGCCGGTGCCCGCCATGCGCGCCCGCCTTCTCGCTGCCCACGGCTATGAGGACGAAGCCCTCGCCTGGGCGGTGGACCGAAACGTCTCCGCCGACGACGACCTGTCCTACCTGCGCGAGTACGAGCACGTGACCCTGGCCCGGATCCTGCTGGCCCGGCATACCGCCGCCGGTGCCGGCGACGACCTGCTCGCGGCCCTCGCCCTGCTGGCGCGGCTGCTGGCCGCCGCGGAGGCCGGCGGACGGACGGGCACGGCCATCGAGATCCTCGTCCTCCAGGCCCTCGCCCACCAGGCCGACGGCGACACCCCACGTGCCCTGGCGCACCTCGAGCGTGCCCTGGCTCTGGCCGAACCAGAAGGCTTCGTGCGCCTGTTCGCAGCTGAGGGATCCCCGATGGCCGTCCTGCTCAACACGCTCGCCGCCCGACCTCACGGGAGTCCCTATGTTCGTCGGCTGGCGGCCGCGTGCGCGCAGACCGCCCAGTCCGGAACCTGGTCCGAACCACCGGTGCTGGGCACTGCACGCCGCGAAAGCCTCGCCGAGGCGCTGAGTCCTCGCGAGCTCGAGGTCCTGCGGTTGTTGTCCACGGATCTGGACGGTCCCGGTATCGCACGACACCTGGTCGTGTCGCTGAACACCGTGCGCAGCCACACCAAGAGCATCTACACCAAGCTCGGTGTCAACAGCCGTCGAGCAGCCGTCACGCGCGCCGACGAGCTCGGCGTGCTGCCTCGCACCTCGCGACGCTGACCCCACCAGTGGGCCGGCCAGTGGTCGAATCACCATGCCGTCCACCACATGTGGGGATGTCCGCTCACCACCCGCCTTCCTAGGTTTCCCTCAGTCCCCGGACCAGCCCCGACATCACGGGAGGGGAACGACCAGCGGGAGGCAGGATGCGCGACACCTCAGCCGGCGGGCACGAACCGGCCCGTTACGAGATCCGTATGCGGGGGCACCTCTCCGCGCGGTGGGCCGCCAGGTTCGACGGGATGAGCCTCAGCACCCATCGGGACGGCACCACGGTGCTACGAGGCCTCGTCCTGGACCAGGCCGCCCTTCACGGTCTCTTGGCCCAGCTCCGCGACACCGGCCTTCCCCTGGTCTCGGTCACCCACCTCGGCACCGCCCCGCAGATCCTCCCTCCACCCACCCCGGCCAACGCCCTGCACGCCACACACCAAGGAGACTGACATGGCTACCACGGCCACCCCCGCGACCACCGCACGCCGCACCCCCGTCGACTGGACGCGCAAGTATGCGTTCGCCACCGGCCTCTTCTACCTCGTCACCTTCGCGGCCTCGATACCTGCCGCGTTCTACTTCCTCAGCCCAGTCCTCAGCGATCCCAGCTACATCGTCAGCGCCGGCGCCGACACCAAAGTGGTCATCGGATGCCTTCTCGACACGGTCAACGCCCTGGCCGGCATCGCCACCGCCGTCGCCTTCTACCCAGTGGCGCGACGCCTGAACGAGTCCCTGGCCATCGGCTTCGTCACCACCCGCATGTTCGAAGCCGTCGTCATCATGGTCGGGGTCATCAGCCTGCTCGCCGTCGTCACGCTGCGACAGGACGGCGTCGGGAGCACCGGAGCGGACCAGGCGTCCCTGCTGACCACCGGCCACGCGCTGGTCGCCATCCGTGACTACACGTTCCAGTTCGGGCCCAACGTCGCTGCGGCCCTGAACGCGCTGATGATCGGCACCATCCTGTTCCGGTCACGGCTCGTCCCGCGGATCATCCCGGCCATGGGCCTCCTCGCGGTGGTGCCACTGCTGGTCGCCGCCGTCGCCACCATCCTCGGGGTCGCCGAGCAGGGCTCCGTCTGGTTCGCTGTGGGAGGCGCGCTGATCTTCGTCTGGGAGCTCTCGCTGGGCGTGTACCTGGTCGTCAAGGGGTTCAAGCCCTCAGCACTGAGCGCCGCCCCGGCGCCCGCCGCCACCTGATCGACCCGCATTGCCGGAGCGACCCATCGGACCAACCGGTGGGTCGCTCCGGTCGTGCCCGTGACCTGTCCTCAGCGTGCGCCCTCCCACCCTCGTCGGGTCAGCGTGAAGGTCACAGCGGGTCTCAGTCATGCGCCGACTCGGCGGGCGCGCAACAGACCAGTCCACCAAGGCCGCCCGCATGGCTGACGCTCAGCGAGCCCACAGGCGAGGTGGAGCCACCGTCGTTAGACCTGGGATCTTCCGGTGAACGCGCGCGAGCACGAAGGAGCAGATGATGGACACTCGGCTGGAGCTGCCCGCACGTGAGAGCGCACCGCGCCGGCGCGGCCTGACGATGGTGATCGACCCCGGCCTGCACACCGGGCGGTTCGCCGACGCCGTCGAGAGCGTCGGCCAGTACATCGACCTGGTCAAGTTCGGCTGGTGCACGGCGCTGGTCACGCCCGACATCAAGCGGAAGGTCGACATCCTGCATGAGGCCGGGATCGACTTCTACCTCGGCGGCACGCTGTTCGAGCGCTTCGCCATGTCCGGCATGGTCGACGACTGGCGCGCCCTGTGCCGCACGATGGGTGCCACCCACGTCGAGGTCTCGAACGGCACGATCCCGATGTCCAACGCGGAGAAGGCACGCTGGGTCGCTCGGCTCGCGGGCGAGTTCACCGTCGTCAGCGAGGTCGGCTTCAAGGACCAGGGCCGGGCGACGACGATGACGTCGGCCCAGTGGGTCGACGCGATCGGCGAAGACCTCGCCGCCGGCGCGACCCTGGTGATCACCGAGGCTCGCGAGAGCGGGCGTGGCGGTCTCTGCCTCCCCGACGGCACCCCCCGCGCCGACGTCGTCGACGACGTCCTGGACGGTGGTTTCGATGTCGACCGGCTGTTGTTCGAGGCGCCCACCACGGAGCTGCAGTGCTTCTTCATCAAGCGCCTGGGCGCGTCGGTGAACCTGGGCAACATCCGCGCCGACGACGTGATCGCGCTGGAGACGCTGCGGCTTGGCCTGCGGTCGGACACCATGCTGTGCGAGACGCTCTGATGCGGACCACGCACGACGCCTTCCACCTGGCTATCCCCGTCGCCGACCTCGACGAGGCGCAGGATTTCTACGTGACGGGGCTGGGCTGCAAGCTCGCCCGTCGCTACGACGACCGCATCACGCTGGACTTTTTCGGCGACCAGGTGGTCTGCCACTTGTCAGAGCTCTGGGACCGCGAACCGCAGCTGTACCCGCGCCACTTCGGCGTCACGTTCGCCGACCGCGGCGACTTCGACCGGCTCCTGCGGCTGGCCCGGGCCCGCGGCCTGAAATTCTTCGCCGAGCCGTTCCGCCGGTTCGATGACCGCGTCGAGGCGCACGACACGTTCGTGCTGGCCGACCCGTCACAGAACCTGCTCGAGTTCAAGCACTACGACGACCCGCGGATGATGTATTAGGGCGCTGCCCAGGAGGCACCGATCGCCGCTGGTGTCTGGTCTCGGGTGGCTATAACCCCACTTCCGCTGTGACGCGTCCGGTGTCGACGGCCTTCTTGAGTGCGGCGTAGTCGGCCTCGTTCTGGTCGGCGTACCGTTCGGCGAACGCCGCAATGGCCTGGTCGAAGCGGTCGTTGCTGCCCAGATATCCGGCGATCGCTGCCGCGTCCCCTGATCGCGCGTGAGCACGGGCCAGCGTCCAGCCACACAGCTTCGCGTAGATGGTCAGCACCGATGGCTCCATGAGGTCGACGAGGGCCGATCCCTTGCCGTCCCAGAGCTGGCGGATGTAGAAGTCGCGGCTGACTCCGTCGACGCCATCGGTTCGGAGCCAACCAAGCATCACGTCACTGGCCGCCTGCATCAGCCGCTGCCCCGCTACCACCCGCTGGCCGTGGTTGGCGTGCCTGCTCTTCCCCAGGTACGGCTCGAGGACTGACGCCTGCGCCTCCTTGGCCTGGAGGAACAACGGGTCTTCGTTGTCTCGGCCGAGCATCAGCACGATCCAGGCGCGCGTGCCGACGCTTCCGACGCCGACCACCTTGCGGGCCGCGTCGACGTAGCGGAAACGCTCCAGTAGGTGCCGATGGTCTCCTGGCAGGGTGCGCCGGTAGGAGCGGATCATCTCGTGCATGGCCGCCTCGACATCGCGGGACTCCTGCTCACGGAACAGGTCGCCGACCGGGACGAT
>Ga0164308_10001756_pt1 | contig 11549 bp, 14 predicted proteins | sample Whisoiple_246_MG_FD_109983 | JGI IMG/M metagenome (GOLD analysis project Ga0164308, IMG submission 109983) | Soil microbial communities amended with fresh organic matter from upstate New York, USA - Whitman soil sample_246_MG | ecosystem: Environmental > Terrestrial > Soil > Unclassified >... | reverse complement strand
GTCGGCGAGACCCCCTGGAGCGGGGCGCACCCCGTCGTCTACGACATGTCGGAAGCCGCGAGGCAGTTGGGCTACCGCCCGGTGACGGGGTACGCCGAGTCGCTGCCCCGGACGGTGGAGTGGCTTGTGGAGCAGCTCGACGGGCGCGACTGGAGGGAGGCGTTCCCGAAGATGGTGCGCAACTACGGCGAGACGCTGTTCGACTACGCGGCCGAGGACGCGTGGCTGGACCGGCAGGAGCGGACGGTGTGAGCGACCCGTGCCGCGGGGAAGGTGAGCGGGCGGCCGCCGTAGGACATCGGCCGCCCGCTCACGTCAGGGGGTGTTGCTACGGCTTCGGTGTGGCGTGCGGGGTGCACGTCACATCGTGCCGGTCGGTCTTCCCCGTGAGCAGGTAGGTGTCCACCCGCTCGTTGACGCAGGGGTTGACCAGGCCCGTGACACCGTGCGAACCGGCGCCCTTCTCGGTGACGAGACGGGAGCCCTTGAACCGCTTGTGCAGCTCGACGGCGCCCTCGTACGGGGTGGCGGCGTCACGCGTGGACTGGACGATCAGTACCGGGGGCAGTCCCTTGCCGGTGCGGACGTCCAGCGGCGTCCGCTGCGTGGACGGCCACGTGGCGCAGGGCAGGTTCATCCAGGCGTTGGCCCAGGTCATGAACGGGTACTGCTGGTGCAGACGGGTGTTGTCGCGGTCCCACTTCTTCCAGCTGGTGGGCCACTTGGCGTCCGCGCACTCGACCGCCGTGTACACGGCGTTGCCGTTCTCCGCGCTGATGTTGCCCGCGGTGTCCGACAGGTCGGGTGCCGCGGCGTCGATCAGCGCCTGGGTGTCGCCGCCCAGGTAGTCGCTCCAGATCCGGGCGGTGGGCGCCCAGGCGGAGTCGTAGTACGGCGCGCTCTGGAAGAAGCCGATGAGCTCGGCGGGGCCCACGACGCCACCGATCGGGTTCTTCTTGGCCGCGGCCCTCAGCGTCAGCCAGGCCTGCTCGACCTTCTCGGGCGTGTCACCGATGTGGTAGGCGGCGTCGTTCTGCGCGACCCATGCCTTCCAGTCGTTCCAGCGGGTCTGGAAGGCGACGTCCTGGTTGAGGTTGGCCTCGTACCAGATGTTGTCCTTCGCCGGGTTGACCACGCTGTCGACGACCATGCGGCGCACGTGCGTCGGGAAGAGCGTGCCGTAGACCGCGCCCAGGTAGGTGCCGTAGGAGACACCGAGGAAGTTGAGCTTCTTCTCGCCGAGCGCGGCGCGGATCACGTCCAGGTCGCGTGCGGTGTCGGGCGTCGTCATGTGCGGGAGCATCTCGCCGCTGCGCTCGGCGCAGCCGTCGGCGTACTCGGCCGCGAGCTTGCGCTGGGCGCGCTTGTCGGCCTCGCTGTCCGGCACCGGGTCGGCCTTGGGGGCCTTCACGAACTCCTGCGGGTCGATGCAGGAGATCGGCGCCGAGTGGCCGACGCCGCGCGGGTCGAAGCCCACGAAGTCGTACGCCTTCGCGGCCTTCGTCCAGAGCGGGTTCTTGGTGACGATGCGCTTCGGGAACGCCATGCCCGAGCCGCCGGGACCGCCGGGGTTGTAGACGAGCGCGCCCTGGCGCTCTTCCTTCGTGCCCGTGCTGACGTGCCGGTCCACGGCGAGCTTGATCTGCTTGCCGTTCGGCTTGGCGTAGTCGAGCGGAACGCTCACCCAGCCGCACTGGATGGGCGCGGCGATCGCCCAGTCGGCCGGACAGTCCGCCCAGTCGATTCCCGCGTCCGCGGCCCGGTCCGCGGCGATCTGCACGCCGCGCGCTTCCCGGTCGCCGTGGTGCCGGCTGTCGGCACCTGCGGCGGGTGCGGCCATCGCCCCCGCTATGAGCGTGCCCGCGATCAGAGTGCCGGCCGAACCGAGCACCGCTGTGCGTCTCAAGTGGAACCTCCCCCTGCGTGATGCGCCGCGGTGGCGGCGCGTTGGTTCATGCGTCCAGGTGGATCCTTTCGTCTGTGAGGTTGCCGAGAACAGGGCGTACGCGTGTTTCTTTACCGAACCAATAACCGGTGTCGTTGTCCCGCTGAGCGAACTCAGCGCCTCCGGAGGGCCCTTGAATCCTTCAACAGGCCTTCCAGTGCCTCGTCCAGCACGGCTCGCAGCAGTCGGGCGTCCGGGGCGAGCGCGGTCACCAGAACGGCGGGGCCGGCCAGCGGGGTGAGTGCCGCGGTGGTGCCGAGCAGCCGTGGGGCGGGGAGGCCGTGGTCGAACGCGGGGTCGACCAGGAGAAGTTGGCCGACGGCCCGGTGACCGCCCAGGACGGCCGCGCGGTCCCACCCTCCGGGTGCTCCCGGCCCGTAGGCCAGGTGCTGGTCGAGCAGCGGCCGTCCGGCTCTGCGCACCGTGAGACGGGTCGAGAGCCTTCCGGTGGGTTCGCCGTGCCGGCCCAGGACCTGTTCCTCGCGGAGCACCAGGCGGGCGGTGGGCGCGAGGTCGGCCCGGGTGGTCATGTCGAGCGCACTGCCGCAGGCGGATACGAGCTGTTCGGGGAGCCAGCGGAGCTCGGCCCCCTCCCCCGCGCTCAGCCGCACGGTGTACGACGCCGGCCCGGCGTCCGGACCGGCCCCCGGCAGCGCCACGGTGGCGGCCGCGGCGTCCACCGTCAGCCGGGCCCCGTCCTCGGCCCGTACCTCGACGGCGAGCCGGTCGCCGCCGAGTGGCGCGCTCATCGCGCCGACCACGGTGACGCGCGCGTACCCGGTCTCCGGGGACCGGGTCCGGCGCAGGGCGAGCGGCCCGTCGCTTTCGAGCAACGGAAGCGCGGTGGAGCCCCGTCCGTCCGCGACGGCGGTGATCCGGGCGGTGGCCGTGACGCTCATACGGCCCAGTCCGCGAGCCGCGCCCGCACCCAGTCGGCGACGGGCGCGACACCGTCGGCACCGGTCAGGGAGGTGAACACCACAGGCAGTTCCCCACGCTGGGCCGCGGCGTCGCGCGCCATCCGGTCCAGGTCGGAGCCGACGTAGGGGGCGAGGTCGGTCTTGTTGACGACGAGCAGGTCGGCGGTACTGACACCGGGGCCGCCCTTGCGCGGGATGTCGTCACCTCCCGCGACGTCGATGACGAAGATCTGGGCGTCGACGAGCCCTCTGGAGAACGTGGCCGTCAGATTGTCGCCGCCCGATTCGACGAGGATCAGATCGAGCGGGCCCACGGAGTCCTCCAGGTCCTCGACCGCTTCGAGGTTGGCGGAGATGTCGTCGCGGATCGCGGTGTGCGGGCATGCGCCGGTCTCCACGGCCTGGATGCGCTCGGGCGGAAGCACCGCGTTGCGGAGGAGGAAGGCGGCGTCCTCGCGAGTGTAGATGTCGTTGGTGACGACGGCGATGGAGACACGGTCGCGCAGGAGGCGGCAGAGGGCCGCGACGGTGGCCGTCTTGCCCGAACCGACCGGGCCGCCGAGGCCGATGCGCAGCGCGCGGCGGGTGCCGTCGGGGCGGGCGGCGTCGGCGCTGACGGCCGCGGGGCCGTCGTGTGTGTGGTCGAGGTGCATGGGTGCGGCTCCAGGTGAGGGCGGGTGGGACGGGGCTCCCGCCGGCCGGGCGCGGGCAGGGGGCTCCGGGAGTCGTGATTCAGGAGGCGAACAGGCGGACCGGCCAGGCCGCGTGGGCCTCGGCCGTGATGTCGAGCAGGGGGGCGGAGGCGGCGGGCAGCGCGTCGATGCCGTGCCGCGCCGCCTCGGCCGCCTGTTCGGCGACCTCGTCGAGTGCGGGTGCCAGCCGGGCGAGCACGGCCGTGGCCTCGAAAGGGTCCAGGGACAACAGGCGGACCACCGCGGTGGCGGGGCCGCTGACCGTCTCGTAGGCGACGCAGTGCGCGGCGTCGGAGGGCTCCAGACCCGCGGCGCGGGCGGTGAGCCCGAGGACGACCGGCTGGTGGGCGCCGCGCGGCCGGGCTTCGGCGAGCGCGGTGAGTGCGGGGCTGGGCCAGGTGGCCCGCGCCGCCCTCATCAGCTGCCGGCCGAGTTTGCGGGCGACGGCTCTGAGCGCGGGCGAGGGGGTACGGGCGTCCGCGGCCTCGTCGAGGGCGAGCGGGTCGAGGCCGTGGGCCGCGGCCGCGGCGAGGGCGGCCGCGGTGAGCCCGGTCGTGTGGAGCCGGCCCAGGCAGAAGTCCGCCAGGTCCTGGGCGTTCCTGATGTGTCCTGCCTTGACGGCCGGTTCGGCGCCACCGGAGTGGGCGTGGCCACCGGCGGGGAACCGGCCGTCGGCGAGGACGAGCAGGGCTGCGCGCGTCGTCATGAGGTGCAGTCCCGTCCTCAGAAGAGGAAGTAGCGCTGGGCCATCGGGAGTTCCGCGGCGGGGGCTGGGACGACAGGATCACCGTCGATGGTGACGGCGAAGCTGTCGGGGTCGACCTCGACCCGGGGCAGGGCGTCGTTCTCGCGCATGTCCGCCTTGGTGACGCCACGGGTGCTGCTGATCGGCACGAACCTCTTGCCGAGTCCGAGGTGTTCCGGCAACCCGGCCTCGACGGCCGCGGAGGAGACGAAGTTGAAGGAGTTGGCGGCGGGGGCCCGTCCCACGGCCCCGAACATCGGACGGGGCATGACCGGCTGCGGCGTGGGGATCGAGGCGTTGGCGTCGCCCATCTGCGCGTAGGCGATCTGGCCCCCCTTGATCACTGTCTGCGGCTTGACGCCGAAGAACGCCGGGTCCCACAGGACGAGGTCGGCGAGCTTGCCCGGTTCCACGGAGCCGATCTCACGGTCCAGCCCTTGGGCCACCGCCGGGTTGATGGTGTATTTGGCGACATAGCGACGTGCGCGGTGGTTGTCGGCGGCCCCGTCGCCCGGCAGCGCGCCGCGCCGCCGCTTCATCACGTGGGCGGTCTGCCAGGTGCGCAGGATCACCTCGCCGATGCGGCCCATCGCCTGGGAGTCCGAGGAGATGATCGAGATGGCTCCGAGGTCGTGCAGGATGTCCTCGGCCGCGATGGTCGAGGGCCGGATGCGTGACTCGGCGAAGGCGAGGTCCTCCGGGACGGTGGGGTTGAGGTGGTGGCAGACCATCAGCATGTCGAGGTGTTCCTCGATCGTGTTGACGGTGTGCGGGCGGGTCGGGTTGGTGGAGCTGGGCAGGACGTAGGGCTCCGACACCACGCTGATGATGTCGGGGGCGTGGCCGCCTCCCGCGCCTTCGGTGTGGTACGCGTGGATCGAGCGCCCGGCGATGGCGGCCAGCGTGTCGGCGACGAACCCGGCCTCGTTGAGCGTGTCCGTGTGGATGGCGAGCTGGGCTCCGGTCTCCTCGCAGACACCCAGGCAGGCGTCGATCACGGCGGGGGTCGCTCCCCAGTCCTCATGGATCTTGAACCCGAGTGCCCCGGCGCGCAGTTGGGAGTGCATGGCCTCGCGCGACATCGTGTTGCCCTTGCCGAGCAGTCCGATGTTGACGGGGTAGCCGTCCAGCGCCTCGAACATCCGGGCCAGATGCCAGGGCCCCGGGGTGATCGTGGTGGCCTTGGTCCCCTCGGCCGGGCCCGTACCCCCGCCGACCAGTGTGGTGATCCCGGAGGACAGGGCCTGGTCGACGAGGGTCGGCGAGATGAAGTGGACGTGCGCGTCGATGGCGCCGGCGGTGACGAACTTGCCGTTGCCCACGATGATCTCGGTCTCGGGCCCGATGACCAGTTCGGGGTGGACCCCGTCCATCGTGTCGGGATTCCCGGCCTTGCCGATCCCGGTGATCCGGCCGTCGCGGATGCCGATGTCGGCCTTGACGACGCCCCAGTGGTCGATGATGACGGCACCGGTGATCACGGTGTCGGGGGCGCCCTCGGCACGGGTGGTCCGCGCCTGGCCCATCGACTCGCGGATCACCTTGCCTCCGCCGAAGACGGCCTCGTCCCCGGCCAGTCCGGGACCGCCGGACCGGTCCTCCTCGATCTCGACGACCAGATCGGTGTCGGCGAGCCGGATGCGGTCACCGGTGGTGGGCCCGAACAGGTCTGCGTACACGGGACGGCTGAGCTCAGGCATCGAGGGGACCTCCGGTGTCGCCGCGCAGTCCGGGAACGACGCGCAGACCTGCGAGCGGGACGAGTTCGACGTCGACGGGGATTCCGGGCTCGAAGCGCACGGCGGTTCCGGCGGCGATGTTCAGCCGCAGCCCGTGGGCCGCGCGGCGGTCGAACTCGAGGCCGGTGTTGGCCTCGGCGAAGTGGTAGTGCGAACCGACCTGGACGGGCCGGTCGGCGGCGTTGAGGACGGTGAGGCGGGTGACGGGACGGCCCTCGTTGAGCGGCACCGCGCTCCGCGCGTAGAGGATCTCTCCGGGGATCATCGGCTGCTCCCCCGTCAGACGATCGGCTCGTGGACCGTGACCAGCTTGGTGCCGTCCGGGAAGGTGGCCTCCACCTGGACGTCGTGGATCATCTCCGGGATGCCCTCCATGACGTCGTCACGGGTGAGCACCTTCCGGCCGGAGGCCATGAGTTCGGCCACGGTCCGGCCGTCGCGGGCGCCCTCCAGGAGGTGCGAGGTGATCAGCGCGATCGCCTCGGGGTGGTTCAGCCGCAGTCCGCGCGCCCTGCGCTTCTCTGCCACGTCGGCCGCCACATGGATGAGCAGGCGTTCCTGTTCGTGCGGAGTCAGTTGCACGCTTCCACCCTCTTCGTCTACCGCCCGGTACCTGCCCCGGGCGCAGCGGGACCCTATCCCGCCTTCAACACTCTGTTGAACGATGAAGAGGATTCCGCGACCAGGTATTGCACGTTAGGGCGCAAGTTTTTCCGGCGCGTTAACTGATCTTTTGCAGATCCATGGACATCAGCGCGCGCAGCCCGTTCTCCAGGACTCCGGGCTCGACCCCGCCGAACAGCGCCTCCTGCGCGATGAACCCCTGGGCGGTCGCGATCATGGTCCGGGCGACGTCGTCGGCCGGCACGCCGGACGGCATGAGCCCGGCCGCGCGGTAGGCCTCGACCAGCCTGGCCCAGGCCACGCGCATGCCCGCATACCCCTCGGCGAGCGTGTTCGAGAGCCGGTCGTTGCGCAGGGTCTCGGCCCACACCTGGACGACGAGCGCGGCGCACGCGCGGCGCTCCAAGCCGTACATCTGCCCCTCGAACACATCCCGCAGCACCCTGCCCAGCAACACGTCGGGCGTGGGCGGCGGAGCCGACTCGGCGGCCTCCTCGAACGCACGGCGGATGCCGCCGAACGCCTCGTCGGCGATGGCCGCGATCAGGTCCTCCTTGCCCGCGAAATAGCGGTAGACGGCCCCGGCGGACAGGCCCACCTCCTTCAGCACGTCCTGCATCGACGCACTGTGGAAGCCGTTGCGCGCGAAGCAGTGCGCCGCACCGGAGAGGATCTGGCGGCGGCGGGCGTCGAGGTGCTCCTGGGATACACGTGCCATGGCGCCAATCTAAAACGAACGTTCCTTCTTGACAAGCGCCCAGGGCGGAGCGGACAGTGTCCGCACAACGTAAAACGAACGATCCTTCTCTTTGAATCGAGGCAGCCGTCATGCCTGCTGCGCCCAACCGCCGCGCGGTCGCCGTCATCCTGCTCGTCCCGCTGATCGTGACACTCAGCCTCTGGGCCTTCTCGTGGCCCGCGGCCCGGATCGCCCCGCGCGACCTGCCCGTGGGCGTCGCGGGTCCCGCGCCGGCGGCCGATCAGCTGCAGCAGGCGTTCGAGCAGCGCGAAGGCGCCTTCGAGATCCACCGGTACGCGGACGCGGCGGCGGCCCGCGAGGCCATCGGGGACCGCGTCGTATACGGCGCCGTCGTCGTCACCGGCAAGGGTCCGCAGCTGCTCACCGCCTCGGCGGCGAGTCCTGTCGTCGCCCAGCTGCTGACCGAGGCCGTCAAGGGGGCCGCGCTCGCCGGGGCAGCCGTACCGGTCACCGACGTCGTCGCGGCCCCGAAGGCGGACCCACGCGGCGCCGCCCTGGGCGCGAGCATCCTGCCCCTGGCCCTCGCCGGTGTCGCCGCGGGGGCGATGATCACCCTCATGGGGCTGCGCGGCTCCCGGGCGGCCCTGACCCTCGTCGGCGCGGCCGGGCTGGTGGGCGTGGCGGCCACGGCGATCGCCCACAGCTGGCTGGGCGTGATCACCGGTGACTGGTGGACGGAAGCGGGCGCCATCGGGCTCACCGTGCTGGCCATAGGGTCGGCCGTGGCCGGGCTCGCGGCGCTGCTCGGCACGAAGGGCATCGGCCTGGGCGCGCTGCTGATGGTGCTGCTCGGCAATTCCTTCTCGGGTGTCACGAGCGCGCCCGAACTGCTCCCCGAACCGGTCGGGGCGATCGGCCAGTGGCTCCCGCCGGGCGCCGGTGGCTCACTGCTGAGGTCGGTCGCGTTCTTCGACGGGGCCGCGGCGAGCGGCGCGGCGCTGGTCCTGGCGGCGTGGGCCGTACTGGGCCTGGCCGCGGTGCTGACCGGCGGCCACCGCCGGAAGCCGAATACGGAGGAGGCGGTGGCACCCGGTCACGCTCGCGAACCGGCCCTCACGAGCTGACGGCACACCGCCCGAAAGAGCCGTGCCCCCACCGGGAGAGGTGGGGGCACGGCTCTTCGTCGTCACCGGGAGCCCGCGCGGACGTCAGCGTTCCCGCTCCTCGTGCCCCCGGTGCTCGGCGGCGATACCGAAGCGGTGCCGTTCGCCCGTGGCGGACGGCACGGAGCGCAGCGAGGACACCGAGCTGATCACCTGCTCCTCGGCGGCGGCCTCCTGCGCCTCGGCCTCCTCGCTCTCCAGTCGCTGCAGGTCAGCGGCGGACACCAGGGCGACCAACGGCTTCCCGTGACGGGTCACCACCACACGCTCACCGCCGTAGACGACACGGTTGATCAGTTCGGCGAGCTCCGCCCGGGCTTGCGTCACCGGAATCTCGTAGGCCATGACCCCATTCTAACCTCCTGTACGTCCTGTACATTTTTTACGTACGTCGATTTCGTGCAGCCCGAGGCCCCCAGGAAAGGCATCGCCATGTTCCGTACCGCCGCCCGCTACGTTCTGCCCGAGTTCACCGAGCGCACCGCCCACGGAACCCGGAACACGGATCCGTACGCGAAGCTGCTGTCCGAGCGGATCGTCTTTCTCGGTACGCCGGTCGACGACACCGCGGCGACCGACCTCGTCGCCCAGTTCATGTATCTGGAGCACGCGGACCCCGACCGGCCGCTCTCCCTGTACATCAACTCGCCGGGAGGCTCGTTCGACGCCATGACGGCGATCTACGACACCATGCGGTTCCTCGCCTGCGAGGTGGAGACCTTCTGCCTCGGGCAGGCCGGGGCGGCCGCCGCCGTGCTCCTCGCCGCCGGCGCGCCGGGACGCCGACATGCCCTGCCGGGCGCCCGGGTACTCATCCAGCAACCCGCTCTGGACGAGCCGGTCCAGGGCCAGCCGTCCGATCTCGAGATCCGCGCCCGCGAGTTGACGCGCGAGCGCGAGCTGCTCACGTCCCTGCTGGCCCGCCACACGGGTCGTTCCACGGAGCGGATCAGCGCCGACATCGAGCGGGACACCATTCTCGACGCCGAGGCCGCCCTGGCGTTCGGGCTGGTGGACCACGTCATGGAGAACCGCACGCCGTCCCAGCCGCCGCACTCGTCGAGGTGAACACCCGATGCTCCCACCGCAGTTCCCCCCACTTCCCGCACTGACCCGCGCCGAGGCCGAGTTCATCGACCGCTACCTGGAGGTGCTCGACCAGGTCGGGCGCATCAACCCCGCCCGGGGCAGCGACACCTACGGAGCGCTCCGGGCGGCCCAGGCCCTCGCGTCGCGGGCCGTGGCCTTACGGGAGGCACTCGTCCTGATGCATGAGCGGGGTGAGTCGCAGATCCACGCGGAAACCCTGGCCAGGGCCTTGCGGCTGCTCGACGGAGATCGCCGGGCGGGCCGCGTCGCCCTGCCTCAGGAGCCTTCGAGTTGAGCGTGTTCACCACCGACTGGCCGATCACACCGACCTCTTCGGCACAGGTGTGCGACACGCCCGGCGGGCTGACCAGTTTCCCTCGCTCGATCGGCGTAGGAGGTCCCCCGCCCGAGGGACAGCCCAACTTGCGCAACTGGGGCGGACACTGAACGGAACGCGTTGCTCCATCGCTGGTACACGGCTGGTCGGGTCCGGTCGCGGCGACTCGGCGCAGACCGCGTCCACTCGATCGGATCAGTCGTGACGACTCTCACATAACGGCACTTCAGACAGGAAATCCGGCAGCGCGTAGGTAAAGATCCCTGGGACGACAAGCCCCCGCCGCCGCGGCGGGGCGGTCCGGGCGGACGCCGAGTCCTGCCGCCGTCCGGATGCCTGGTCGACAGGAGTGGATCGGCAGGAGTGGAGGACCCGAGCACAACGGGCCGGCCGGAGTTCCGGACGGCCCTCGGGGTGAAGCCGCTGCACGCGGCCGGGCAACTTCGCCAGCCCGAACCCGACAGGTCATCCTTCACAGGCGGCTGACGAAGGGTTGCGCATGACTGCGCAGGTTCATGTCCCGTCTCTGTTCGCCCGGGTCGGTACCGCCTCGGTCCTGACCTTCGCCGTAGGCACCACGGTGCTGGCCCCGGGCTTCGCGCCCGAAGCCGAGGCCGCCACCCACGCGACGAAGGCGCTCAAGATCGCCGCCTCGAAGAAGGGCGCACCCTATCGATGGGGCGCCACGGGCCCCTCCCGGTTCGACTGCTCAGGGCTCACGCTCTATTCGTTCAAGAAGGCCGGCAAAAAACTCCCCCGCACGGCGCAGCAGCAGTACAACAAGACCCGCCATATCTCCAGGTCGCAGCGGAAACGCGGCGACCTGGTCTTCTTCCACGCGGGCCGCAGTGTGTACCACGTCGGCATCTACGCGGGCAGCGGGAGGATCTGGCACTCGCCCAAGGCCGGGGCGGTGGTCCGGCTGGAGAAGATCTGGTCCGGGAAGGTCTGGTACGGGAGGGTCCGCTGACGTTCCTCCCCCGCTGGTGCGGCGCGGCAGGGGACCGGGCGCCAGGACGCTGACCGACGCGTCGGGGGCCGCGCCCCGCCTCACACGGGCGGTGCGCGGCCGGCCCGGCGGCCGAACCCTGACCCGGGCGTGGATGCCCCCGTGCGAGGGCGTCAGGCCTGCGCGGGAACGGGCCAGGGAAGGGCGATCGACACGGTCTTCCCCCCGTCCGGGGTGGGGCTGACGCCGAGCCGGCCTCCGTGCTCCTTGGCCAGGGCCCGGATGATCACCATGCCGCGGCCGTTGTCCTGCCGCACCGCGGCGGGCAACCGCTGGGGCCAGCGGGGGTGGCTGTCCGTCACGCCGAGGTAGAACTCGACGTCCCGGTCGAGCCGGAGGTCGACGGTGAAGGTGGGCGACTGCCCGAAGGTGTGCTGGACGGCGTTGGTGGCGAGTTCCGAGACGATCAGCCGGATGGTGTCCGCGGTGTCGCCGTCCTCGGCCAGGCCCCAGTCCGCGACCACCCGGGCCACGAACCTCCGGGCCGCGGAGACCGAGACCGGATCGCTCGGCAGAGTGACGGTTGCTTCCTGATGGTCTGCCATGGCCACGCCGTCCCTTTCGCGCCCCGGCCGACCGGCAGTCG
>Ga0164308_10001755_pt1 | contig 11550 bp, 11 predicted proteins | sample Whisoiple_246_MG_FD_109983 | JGI IMG/M metagenome (GOLD analysis project Ga0164308, IMG submission 109983) | Soil microbial communities amended with fresh organic matter from upstate New York, USA - Whitman soil sample_246_MG | ecosystem: Environmental > Terrestrial > Soil > Unclassified >... | reverse complement strand
GGCGAGGTGCCGGCGGAGCCGGCGCGCCAGCTCGTTCACCGTCAGCGCCGCGAGCGCGTAGACCACCGGCGCGAACCCCGCGCGCCACCAGGCGAGGTCGTCCGGGTGCCCGTCCAGGCCGGGCAGCGCCGGCAGCAGCAGCGCGAGGCAGGACGCCCCGGCCGCCAGCACGACGGCCCACCGCCCGGGCTCGGCCGCGACCCAGATCACCGGCAGCACCAGCACCGCGCCGAGCAGCGACCCCGCCCCGCCGGTCCCGGCGCGCAGCAGCCCCACGGCGAGGATCGACAGCAGCGGCACCGCGACCGCCCAGCCGTCGCCGGCGGCCCACGCGTCGGCCGCGCGCCGGGTGGCGGCCGGCGGGCGCGCGGCGGCGACGAGGGCGAGCGCCGTCGCGGCCGCCAGGACGAGCGCGCCGGCGAGCACGGCGCCGGGGTCGGTGACCGCCGCGCCCGGCGCCGCGGCCCCGAGCGCCGCGCCCAGCAGGACGGCGAGCAGCGTGGGGGCGTGCTTCAGCAGCACGGTGCGGTCGCGGGCCCGCGACGTCACGCGGTGTCCCGGACGATCTCCAGCGGCTCGACGGCGCGTCCGGTGCCGAACCGCGACCAGTACCGCGCGGTCGCGCGCACGAAGTCCGGCTCCAGGTAGTCCCGGATGCCGGCCTGGGACGCGAAGCAGGCGAGCATCGCGAGCTTGGTCTCCAGGTGGTCGTCGATCGTGACGAACCGGTTGGGCCGGTAGTCGACCGTCGCCGACGGGCTCTGGAAGCACGCGACGGTGCCGGTCCCGCGGGTCGCGACCATCGTCGCGGCGTGCACGGCGCGGTGGTCCTGGTGCCGGTCGTTCTCGCTGTGCGTGTAGACGACCGACGGCCGCACCTCGTCGACCACCCGCTCGACGATCTCGAGGGTCGGGCCGGCGACCGGGATCAGGGTGTCCGGGAGGTCCTCGAGGAGCAGCCGGGCGCCGATCAGCCCGGCCGCGGCGCGCGACTCGCCCTGCCGGTCCGCGACGTCCCCGCCGCGCGCGCCCCGGGACAGCGTGAGCACCACGACCGGGTCCCCCGCCGCCCGGTGCGCCGCGAGGATGCCGCCCGCGCCGATCTCCACGTCGTCGGGGTGCGCGCCCACCGCCAGCACCACCGGCCGGGCGGCCCGCGCCGCGCGGCGGCGCTCGGCGAGCCGGCGCACCACCTCGACCAGCTGGCCGGCGGCGACCGGCTTGGTGAGGAACTCGTCGGCCCGCTGCCGCAGGGCGCCGACGGCGTACTCGACCGAGACGTGCGCCGTCATCACCACGACGCCGACGTCCGGCGCCCGCTCGCGCAGCAGGCCGGCGAGCTCGAGGCCGGACGTGCCGGGCATCTCGATGTCGGTGACCACGACGTCCGGGTCGAACCGCGCGAGCGTGCCCGCGATGTCCGAGGCGTCGTGCAGCACGACCACCTCGCACCCCGCGCGACGCTCCAGCACGGTCCCGGTGTACGCGGCGACGTCGGGGTCGTCGTCCAGCACGACGACCCGGAACGCAGAGCCGGTCAAGCAGTCCCCCAGGTGGTTCGGGTGCCGGGCGACCGCGGCGGCCCGCCCCGACCATGCTCGCAGATCCCCCGGCGCGGCGGCGGCCGAGCCGCGAGGGCCGCGCGCATGATGCCGTCATCGGACGGGGAGGCGACGATGCCGCACCACTCGGACCTGCCGCGCCTGGCGGCGCTCGACGACGCGACGCTCGCGCGGGCGCGGACGGTGACCGTCCACTCGCCCGACGCGTCCGGCGAGGGGGACCTCGTGTGGACCCTGACGGTCCGGGACGACGCCGGCGAGCCGCTGGGCCGCGAGCGGCTCAGCGCGCCCGACTGGCCGACCCCGCTCGCCGAGATCATCGCGCCGCACCTGGACGTCGCGGGGCTGCGGGTGGTCGGCGGCTGGCGGACCGACCTGGGGGACGACGACCTGCCGCTGCACGAGGCCCGGGTGCGCCCCGCGGGGTGAGGGGTCGCAGGGGTCGCAGCACCTGGACGCGCGCGGCGGGGGCGGGCGCGGTTGCCTAGGGTGGGGTCCGCCGGCGCGCGCCGGCACGCGCGGCGGAAGGGGCGGACGTGGAGATCGCGGTGCAGCGGATCGGGGGGCCCGTGGTGGTCCTGCGGCCCCGGGGGCGGCTCACCGCCGGTGACGCCCCGGAGCTGCGCACGGTGATCGCCGACCTGGTCGAGCAGGGGCGCACCAAGCTCGTCGTCGACCTGGAGGAGACGACATTCCTGGACTCCTCCGGCCTGGGCGCGCTCATCGCCGGGCTGCGCGCGACGCGCACGGCGGGCGGCGACCTCACGATCGCGCGGCCGACGGGGCAGGTGCTCGACGTGCTCACGCTGACGACGATGATCCGGGTGCTGCCGCCGCACGAGACCGTCGCGGACGCGTTCGCCGCGCTGTCCTGACGCGGCTCGGCGGACCAGCCGTCCCACCGGCCGGCGGGACGGCGCCCGTCAGAGCGGGTCGAACTCCGTCACGCGGGTCCGCCAGTACTCCGCGCCGTCGCGGGTGCGGGTGACGAGGCCCGCCTCGACGAGCTCACGGCGCAGGCCGACGGGGTCGCGGGCCAGCCCCGCCAGCCGGCCGGTCAGCGCGCGCTCGCCGACGGGCTCCTCGAGCGGGAGCACGCCCTGCGCCACCCAGCGGAGCACGAGGTCGCGGTCGGCGCGGCGCCGGGGCAGGTTCTCGAGCCGCCCGCGGACGAGGAACCGCGCGGGGTCGGCGGGCGTGTCGTCGGCCATGGCGGCAGCGTAGGCAGCGGCCCCGCCCGATTCCCACCCGATTCCCGCGCCTCCGGGAACCGCGGCGCGGGCCGGGCCGTTCGACCCACACACGACGAGAGGGGACGACCATGGGCTTCCTGGACCGCCTGCTGGGCCGCGAGCCCCGGCAGCAGCAGCCGTACCCGCAGCAGCCGTACGGGCAGCCGTACGGCGCACCCAAGGGCGCCGGGCAGCGGCCCGCCGACCCCGACCAGGCGGCGATCGAGCGCTACCGCTACCTGCTGCGCACCGCCCCGCCGGACGCGATCGAGCAGGCGCACGCCGAGGCGTTCGCGCAGCTGACGCCGGAGCAGCGCCGGCAGGTGCTCGACGGCCTCGGGGCCGAGGTGCCGCCCGGCGAGCGCGCCGCGGACGACGACCCCCGCTCCCTCGCCCGGATGGCCACCCGCGCGGAGCTGCGGCAGCCCGGCACCCTGGAGCGGTCGTTCGGCCGCACCGGCGGCGTCGGGGGCGGGTTCGGCGGCGGCGTGGGGATGGGCGGCGTGATCGCCGGCTCGCTGCTCGCCAGCGTGGCCGGCGCGTTCGTCGGCACGGCGATCGCCGACAGCCTGTTCGACCTGTCCGACTCCGGCGACGCCGCCGCTGACGCAGGGGCGGACGCCGGGGCGGACCCGGCCGCCGACGCCGGCGCGGACGGGTACGCGGACGGCGGCGACGTCTCCGCCGACGGCGGCGGCTGGGGCGGCGACGGCGGCGGCTGGGGCGACGCGGGCGGGTTCGGCGGCGACTTCGGCGGCGACTTCGGGGGCGGCGACTTCTGACGCCGGGGGGGGGCGCGGCCCGCCCGGGACCCGCGACCGGCGGGCCCCGCCCCCTCACCCCGCGGGGATGAACTCACCCCGCGACCGGGCGCGACCTGCGCCCGGACGCCCTACCGTGGCGCACATGGCACCCGGCGGGGGTCGAACCGCCCGGCGCATGACCGTCACGAGGGCGGTCGCGCTGGTGCTGGCGTTCGTCCTCGTGGCCGTGCTCGGCGGCGTGCTGACGGCGGCCCTGCTGCTGCCGACCGTGGCGGTCGCGAACGGCACGACGGACCTCGCGGTCGAGGCGTTCCAGGACCTGCCGTCGGAGATCGAGCGGCAGCCGCTGTCCGAGCGGTCGACGGTCCTCGCGTCGGACGGCACGACCGTGCTGGCGACGTTCTGGGCCGAGAACCGGGTCGTCGTGCCGCTGACCGCGGTCGCCGGGACGCTGCAGCAGGCCGTGATCGCGATCGAGGACAAGCGGTTCTACCAGCACGGCGGGATCGACCCGGAGGGGATGGTCCGCGCCCTGGTCCGGAACCTGCAGTCCTCGGGCCGCACCGAGGGCGCCTCCACCCTCACCCAGCAGTACGTGAAGAACGTCCTGATCGAGCAGGCCGTCCGCGCCGGCGACGCCGCCGGGGCCGAGGCCGCCCGGGAGGCCAGCGGGCCCGAGGGGTACGCGCGCAAGCTGCGGGAGGCGAAGCTCGCGATCGCGCTCGAGAAGGAGATGACCAAGGACCAGATCCTCGAGGCCTACCTCAACATCGCCCAGTTCGGTGTGAACACCTACGGCGTCGAGGCCGCGGCCCAGCGGTACTTCAGCAAGCCCGCCGCCCAGGTGTCGTACCTCGAGGCGGCGACCATCGCCGGCATCACCCAGAGCCCGACCGCGTACGACCCCGTGCGCAACCCGGAGACCGCGCAGCAGCGGCGCGACCTCGTGCTGCGGCTCATGCAGGAGCAGGGCTACCTGACCGCCGACGAGGTCGCGGCGGGACTCGCCACGCCCATCGCCGACACCCTGCGCGTCGACACCCGGCCGGTCGGCTGCATGGCGGCGGAGGTGACGGTACCCGGCTCCGGCTACTTCTGCGACTACGTGACGAAGGTGATCCGGAACGACCCGGCGTTCGGCGCGACGGAGGCGGAGCGGATCGACCGGCTCTACCGCGGCGGGCTCACCATCACGACCACCCTCGACGCGCGCGAGCAGGGCCTCGCCGCCGCCGCGGTGCAGGGCGGGGTGCCCGCGGACGACCCGTCGGGCGTCGCGACCGCGCTCGTCACGGTCGAGCCCGGCACCGGGAAGATCACCTCGATGGCGCAGAACCGCCGGTACAACAACACCGCGGAGCACGGCGACCGCGAGACCGCGGTCAACTACAGCGCCGACTTCGCGTACGGCGGCGGCAGCGGCTTCCCGCCGGGCTCGACGTTCAAGCCGTTCACGCTCGCCGAGTGGCTGAAGGAGGGCCACAGCCTCTCGGAGCGGGTGAACGGCACCCGGTTCTCCTACCGGTTCAGCGAGTTCCGGACCTCCTGCACCCGCCTGGACCCCCGCACGGAGTACCGGTTCGCCAACGCCGAGGGCCCGCGGTCCGGCGGCGTGATGAGCGTGCTCGACGCCACCCGGAACTCGGTGAACTCCGGCTACATCGCGATGGCGTCCCAGATCGACATCTGCGGGGTGTTCGACACCGCGAGCGCCCTGGGCATCCATAAGGCCGGCGGGTCCTCCGGCGACGGCGCGTTCGACCCGCTGCCCGCAAACGTCCTGGGCTCCGACTCGGTGTCGCCGCTGTCGATGGCCGCCGCGTTCGCCGCGTTCGCCGCCGGCGGCACCTACTGCGTGCCGGTCGCGATCCTGTCCGTGACGGACACCGACGGGCAGGCGCTGCCCGTGCCGCCCGGCGGCTGCACCCCGGGCGCCCTGGAGCCGCGGGTCGCCAACGCCGTGACGTACGCGCTGCAGAACGTGTGGAGCGGCACGGCGTCGACCGACCCGCCGCCGTTCCCGTCGGCCGGCAAGACCGGGACCACGTCGCACAACGAGCACACCTGGTTCGTGGGGTACACGCCGCTGCGGGCGACCGCGGTGTGGGTCGGGTTCGCGGACCGGATGCTCCCCATGCAGCGCATCACGATCAACGGGCGGACCATCCGGAACGTGTTCGGGTCGTCGGTGGCGGTGCCGATCTGGAAGTCGTTCATGATCCCGGCGCTCGAGGGGCAGGCCGTCCCGGCGTTCGCGCCCCCGGGGCAGGACGAGGTGCTCGGCAAGCAGCTGCCGGTGCCGTCGGTCGTCGGGCGGGACGTCGGCGCGGCCCAGCGCGCGCTGGAGCGGGCCGGGTTCCGGGTCTCCGTCGGCGCGGCCGAGCCCGATGCGGCCGCCCCGGGGACCGTGCTGCGGCAGAGCCCGACGGGCACCGCGACGATCGGCTCGACGGTGACGATCGTGCCGTCGGCCGGGCCCGCCCCCGCGCCGCCGCCGGAGGCGCCCCCGGCGGCACCGCCCGCCGCTCCCCCGGCACCGCCCTGACCGTGGGCCCGCCCCCGGGCGGAGCGGCGGGTCCGTCTGCGGGATGACGGCCGGGCCGGCACGACCGTCCCGGGAGCCGACGCGGCCGCGCGGACCCCACCCGTAGCGTCGAGGGCATGGACGGCACCCCGCTCACCAGCACCCCGCCGCGCACCCCCGAGCGCCGGCTGCTCGGCGCGCTGTCGCTGGCCGCCGCGGCCGCGCTCACGCTGAGCGCCTGCGGCGGGGCGGTCGCCGACGTGCTCGGCCGGCAGCCCGACCCGCGCGCCGCCACGTTCGCCACGGGCGCGGACGGGAAGGCCGCCGAGACGCTGCCCGCGTGGGTGCCGGACGGCGCCACGGAGGTGCGGGTCAAGCAGCGGCCGGGCGGGGCCGAGCAGATCGTCACGATGCGCGCCGGGCTGACCGACCTCCCGGCCGACTGCGTGCCGGTGTCGGCGGAGCGGCCGCTCGCGCCGCACCCGGCGGAGGGGGACCCGACGGACTTCCGCTCCGTGTCGACGCTGCGCGCCGACTGGTGGCCGGCGGAGGTGGAGCAGGCCGCCACCGTCATGTGCGGGGCGTGGTGGGTCGGCGAGCGCGACGGCGTGCTCTACGCGTTCACGCCCGAGCGGCGGACCGTGCCGGTCAGCTGACCGGCGGCCGCCGCGGCGCGCCGGTCAGGCGGAGACGGCCAGGGGCGCCGGCTCCTCGGCCGTCGTGACCACGACCAGGTCGCCCGTCTCCTCGTCCACCACGGCCACCGCGCGGGCGCCGCAGGCGCACAGGAGCTCGACGCCGTCGCCGTCGTCGAACCAGATGCACACGTGCCGCTGACTCCTCATGGCCACGACGGTACGCACGACCACCGACACGGCCCCGCTCCGCGCCCCGCGTGTCGCGATCTGCCGCGGGATCACGCGGCAGATCGGCGTCCGCGCCTCAGGACGGGACCCGGCCGGCCGATGGGGAACGGTGCACCCCCGGGGGAGGAACCGCACCGCATGAGCCTCGACGGCATCGCGTCGATCAACCAGCGCATCGCCGCCATCCAGGCGACCATCGGGTCGCTGGCGCCGACGACCACGACCACCACCAGCAGCGGCGTCGCGTTCGCGCAGGCGCTCGCGCAGGCCGTCGACGGCGCGTCGACCGCCACGGGCGCCGGTGCGGCGGGCTCGACCGGGACGGCCGCGGCCACCGCCGGCGCCGCGACCAGCACCGCCCGGGGCGCGGACGGCGTGCCGCTGGCGCTCGCCGGCTACGGCAACGGGAAGATCCCCGCCGACGCGCTGCACGAGGTCGGGAGCACCGGGCACCGGCTGTGGGCCCCCGCGGCCGACGCGCTGGAGAGCCTGATCGCCGACGCCGCCCGCGACGGGGCGACGATCGGCATCACCGACTCGTACCGGTCCTACGAGGCGCAGGTCGACGTCGCCGCGCGCAAGGGCCTGTACTCGCAGGGCGGCCTCGCGGCGGTGCCGGGCACGAGCGACCACGGCTGGGGCATGGCCGTCGACCTGCGGCTGGACGACGCGGCGCAGTCGTGGATGCGCGCGAACGGCGGCCGGTACGGCTTCGTCGAGGACACCCCGCGCGAGCCCTGGCACTGGGCGTACGAGGGCTGATCCGGGCCTCTCTCGGGCACCCGGGCACCGGGGGTGGACACGAGTGGAGCGTTCTGCCCGACACGCGCCGGCGTGTCGGGCAGAACGCTCCACTCGAGCGATGGCGCCCGGGGTCAGTCGAGGATGGCGCGGGTGACCGCGACCTGCTCGGTCAGCACCCCGCCGATCGTCTGCTGCGTCTCGTTGATCCGCTCCACCACGCCGCCGATCTGCGCCAGCGACGCGATGACCCCGTCGACCTGGTGCTGGATCGTCCGCACCTTGTCGCCGACCTGGGTGGTGGCCGCGGCAGTCTCGTTGGCGAGCTCCTTCACCTCGTGCGCGACGACGGCGAACCCGCGGCCCGCCTCCCCCGCGCGCGCGGCCTCGATCGTCGCGTTGAGCGCGAGCAGGTTCGTCTGCGCGGCGATGCCCTGGATGACCGTCACGACCTGGCCGATCTCGGCGCTCGACTGCCCGAGCCCCGCGACGTCGCGGTTCGCGTCCTGGGCGATCCGCTGCCCGTCGGTGGCGACGGTGGTGGCCGCCAGCACGTTGCGCTCCACCTCCTGGATCGACGTGACCAGCTCCTCGCCGGCGGTCCGCAGCCGGGCCGCGCCCGCGTGCCGCTCCAGCGCCTGCGCGACGAGAAACGCGGTGTTGCGCAGCGCGTCCGCCCGGCCCTGCGACAGCGCGAGCGTCGTGGTCGCGAAGAAGTCCATCGTCCCGACGACCCGCCCCGCCACGACGATCGGCAGGCAGACTCCCGACTTCACGCCGACCCGCTGCGCCGCGGGCGCCCGCACGCAGTCCGTGAGCTCGCCGAGGTCCGGCACGAACACCAGGTCCCGCGCCCGCCACGCCCGGCCCGCCAGCCCGACGCCCTCGCGGAACGACGCGGCGCGGGTGACCTCGCGGAACTCCGCACCCGCGTCGCCCGACTCCTGCACGAACGTCAGCGCGCGCTGCTGCTCGTCCACCCGCCAGTACGACCCGTAGGCCCAGCCGAAGCCCTCGCGGATGGCGGCGAGCGCGCGGTGCAGCGCCTCCTCGGCAGTGGGCGCGCCGGTGACCTCGTGGATCACCCGGTTGACCGCCTCGATGTCCTGCAGCGCCTCGGCCTGCCGCTCGGCGGTCGCGACGCGCTCGATGGCCTGGCTGACCAGGACCCCGATGCTGCGCAGCGTCGCGAGCCGCTGCGGGGACGGGGTGAGCGTCTCGGTGGTGAAGAAGTCCATCGTCCCGGTGACGACGCCGTTCTCCAGCAGCGGGAAGCAGATGCCGCACCGGACGCCCGCCCGCTGGGCCGCGGGGGCGCGCACGCAGTCGGTGAGCTCGCCCAGGTCGGCGACGAACACGAGGTCGCGGTGCCGCCACGCCCGCCCGGACAGGCCGACGCCCTCGGCGAACGACGCCTCGCGGGTCACGCGCCGGAACTCGTCGCCGGCGTCCCCGGACTCCTGGACGAAGTGCAGCGCGCGGTCGGCCTCCACCCGCCAGTAGGACCCGTACGCCCAGTCGAACCGCTCGCGGACGACGTCCAGCGCCGCGCGGACGGCCTCGTCGGAGGTCGAGGCGCCGGCCAGCGCGTGCACGACCGCGGTGACGGCGTCGATGTTCGCGCGGGACTCGGACAGCTCGGTGGTCGCGGTGGGCGACGGCGGGCGGGTGCGGGTGAACACGTGGCTCCTCGTGGGTCGGTCTCCCCTGGCGAGGAACCCATCGACCCCCGATCGGCCGGCGTGAGCGGATCGCGCGCCACGAACCGGGTGAATCGGGCAAACGCGGCCGTTCGGACTCAGGCGCCGGCTGTGCCGTCCGGGGGGCGGCCCGCCCGCCCGAGCGCCGGGTCGTCGGCCGGGCCCTCGGCCGGGTCGTTGGCCGGGTCGTCGGCGGGCACGATCACGCGCGCGCCGAGGTCCCAGGGCTGGAACACCCGCTCCCCGTCCATCCGGAACCGCAGCGTCCGCTCGGTGCGCACCCGCGGACCCGGCGCGGCGTCGCGGTCCGGCTCGACGACGGCGGCCACCACGGCCGGCGGGGCGGCGGGGGCGGGCCGGGCGGTCGCCGCGGGGCGGGCGGTCGCCGCGGGGCGGGCGGTCGCCGGGGGCGAGGCGGCGGTCGCCGCGCCGGGCCCCGCGTCCGCGGGTCGGTCCGCGCCCTCGCCCAGCAGGACGTCGTCGAGCCGCCGGTAGCGGAACTCGGCCTCCCGGCGGTTGCGCTCGATCCACATCGTCATGAGGTCGAGCACCTCGGTCTCCAGGTGCGCCGGCCGGCGCTGCGCCTCCCGGCGCCGGCTGACCAGCCCCGCCTCCTCGAGCACCCGCAGGTGCTTGGACACCGCCTGCGGCGAGACGTCGTACGGGGCCGCGAGCGCCCCGACCGTGGCGTCGCCGGACGCGAGCCGGGCCACGAGGTCGCGGCGCAGCGGGTCGGCGAGCGCCGCGAACACCTGCGACAGCGGGTCGGCCACGGGGTCCTCCTGACGGGTGGATGGGTGACGGCCGCCGTAGCGTGCCACGCCGGCGGCATGGACCACAACCGTACGGTTGCGCAACGCGCCAGGCGTGGTGCCGCGCGGTTCATCCGGCCGTGGTCAGCACCTGCTCCGGACCGACCGTCGTGCCCGCCGCGTTGGTCGCGACGACCCGGTACCGGTAGGTCGTGCCCGGAGCCAGCCCGGTGAGCGCCGCCGTTCCCGCGCGCTCCCAGCTCGCGGCGGGGAACGCGACCTCCGCCGTGCGGGACGCCCAGTCGGTCCCCCACTCCACGCGCACCGTGGTGTCCAGCCCGTGCGGGTGCACGCGCAGCTGCGCCGTCGCGCCGGTCCGGGTGACCTCCGTCGCCGGGAGCGCGCGCACCGTCGGCGCGCCGGGGGTGTCGAACGTCCGGGTCAGGACCGTCGTGCCCGCCGCGGTCGTCGCCGTCGCCGTCCACCGGTACCGGGTACCGGGCACCAGGCCGGCGAGGTCGTGCGCCACCTCCTGCGCGGCGGTGGCGGCGGGGAGCGCCCGGTCGACCCGGCCGGTCTCGGCGGCGCCGTCCGGCCCCCACGACAGGCGGACCGTGCCCGCCAGCCCCGCGGTGCCCACCCACGCGCGCAGCCCGGCGGACGTCCCGGTCACGCCCCGCTCGGCGGCGGTGACGACGGGCGGCGCGGCGACCACGAGGGTGCGGGCGGCCGAGGCGGTGCGGCCCGCGGCGTCCGTGACGGTGAGCCGGGCCGTCACCGTGCCGGCGGCGTAGGTGTGCGCGACCGCGCCGGGCTGCCCGGTGCCGGTGCGCGTCGTGCCGTCGCCGAGGTCCAGTACCCAGCGGACCACGCCGGCGCCCGTCGCGGCCCCGCCGCCCGTGCTGCGCGCGAGGTCGAACGTGACGGCGAGCGGGGCCGGGCCGACCGGGGCGGACGGCCGCAGGTCTGCCGTCGGCGCGGCGTTCGCCGCGGGCCGGGCGACGGCCGCGGCGTACGCGGAGCGGGCGGGCTCCGACCCGGCCACGGCCCACGGGCAGGTGCCGGTGCCCTCGAACGACGACGCGACGTCCAGCCCGGGCCAGGCGCCGAGGTACGCGACCGCGTCGGTGAGCCAGGCGGCGCGGCGGCCCGGGTCCGCGGGGTCGGCGGCGGTGCCGAACTCGGCGAGGACGGCGGCCTTCCCGCGCGCCTCGGCCCACCGGCGGAACGGCCCGGCGACCTCCGCGAGCGACCGCCAGGCGGCCGGCTTGCCCGGGGCGCAGCCGAACCAGTTGTAGGCGTCCAGGCCCACCCGGTCGACGACGTCGTCCCCGGGGTAGAACGCGTCGGCGCCCGCCGTCGACGGCGCGGAGCCGAAGCTGCCGGGCGTCACGACCCAGGTCCAGCGC
>Ga0164308_10001754_pt1 | contig 11551 bp, 8 predicted proteins | sample Whisoiple_246_MG_FD_109983 | JGI IMG/M metagenome (GOLD analysis project Ga0164308, IMG submission 109983) | Soil microbial communities amended with fresh organic matter from upstate New York, USA - Whitman soil sample_246_MG | ecosystem: Environmental > Terrestrial > Soil > Unclassified >... | reverse complement strand
TGGCCGTGCTCGCCGCGGGCATCGACCGGCTCGGGCCCCCGCTGCTGCACTCCACGGTCACACCGGCCAGCCTGGCGGCCGGTGTGGCCTACGACCAGCGGCTCGCCAGGCCCGCCGTCACCAGGGCACTCTTCGATGCCGGGCAGTACCTGCGCGAGCACGCAGCGCTCGACGACGTCGTGGCCACGAACCGGGTCTGGGCAGGGGGGAACCTCGCCAAGGGACCGGACAACCGCGACTTCACGGTCCCGGCGTTCTCGGGCCTGCGCACGGACGTGTCCGGCTACGGCTACGCACCACGCATGCTGCAGCCGTCGTCCTCGACCTACGCCTACACCCGGCGACCCTTCTGGGACCCGGCCCGGCTCGAGGCCGAGCTCGCCCTCATGACCGCCCCGTCGAGAGCCGCACTCGACCGGGCCTGGCGGGAGCGCGGCACGCGGTGGGTCCTCGCCGACGAGCGCAGCGGCCGGGTGTCACCGCAGCTCGCGGCGCTGGCCGACGAGGTCTTCGACCGCGACGGCGTGCACCTCTACCGGTTGCGACCGCCCGCCACCACCTAGGCCCACCACGGCGACAGGGTCGGCCGAGCCCTTCTCCTCGGGCTCGGCCGACCCTGTCGGCAGGAGGGGCTGGCGCGTCAGCTCACGGTCGCGTGCGACAGGTCGCAGCGGTTCGTGTCGTTGGACCACGTCGCCTGCATGGCGAAGGACCCCTGTGCCGTCGACACGTTGCCCGCGCCGCCCGCCGAGCCCGGAGCGATCCAGGCGCACTCGTCGGCGTTCTCCTGCCCGGAGTACGTGCGCGAGGTCGTGTTCGTCCAGCCGCCGGCCGGGTTCTGGTCGGTGATCGTCTCGGCGTACTCGTGGCCCTCGACCATGGAGTAGCCGTCGTCGGTGCCGGACGCCCCCGCGTTGACGAAGTTCTGCCCGCAGCTGGTGCCCATGTCCATGACGTAGGGCATGTTCGTGAAGGCGATGTCGCCGTAGGCCGAGGCCGAGCCGACGTACGGGTCCCCGTTGTAGTCGTGCCAGGCGCAGAACGTGCCCGACGGGGTGTTGAAGCCGTCCGGGTGCGTGCCCGTCGGGGAGAGGACGACGTACTGGGCGTAGCGGTTGCTCGCCGCCGTCGTGTTGCCGAAGTGCCCCGCGGCCTTGACGGCCTCGTCGCCGAGCTGCTTGGCCGTGGCCGAGGACGGGGCGGCGGCCGACGGGTCGTACCAGACGCCGGCGAGGTTGCCCCCGGTCGGGTAGCCGACGTGGGCCGAGCCGGCCGGGCACGAGGTGGCGCCCTTGGCCACGAGCGGGCCGTCGCAGTACTGGGTCATGACGCCGCTCCACGACTCGCCGCCGGTGCCGAGGCCCTTGAAGAGCTTCTGCACGACGGGCGCACCCGTCTTCGGGTCGCCCGTGAAGGTGAGGTTGCCCGACGCGTCGGTGCCCTGGGTGCCCCACTGGCTGCCCCAGAAGACGAGGTACACCTTGGGGGTGCCGCTCGTGACCCCGATGCCGTCGACGCCGCCGCCGTAGGACAGCGTCTTGGGTTGGGTGGCCCGCGAGCCCTTGCTCTGGGCCTCCCAGCGGTGCATCTGGGTGTTGAGCTCGCGGGTCGGGACCGAGCCGTGGCGGTACGGGTGCCCGTAGGCGGGGGAGTACGGGTTCGTGACGCCACCGGAGGTGGCGGGCGCGGCGTCGGGGCTGCTCGCGGTCGCGCTCGTGGCGCCGAAGGCCGTGCCGAGCGTGAGCGCGGCTGCCGACACGGCGACAGCGACCGAGAGGCGGCGGGAACGTCGGGGGCTCATGCGGGTCCTTTCACAGGGGACTCCCGGGGGATGGCGGGATGCCGCACATCGTCGTGGCGCCCGTCTGTGAAAAGGGTGGGAGCCGGCTGCCAGTTCCCTGCCACTTCCTCCCGGTCCGGACCGGGACGGAACGGGCGCAAGCGTGAGGAACGGGCCACGTCCGCTCGTGCGGTGGTCGATCGGGACTGGCGGTATCGTCGTGCGAGCACATGACCTGGGTCGGCCTCTGGGCCACCCGACCGGGAAGGCACAACGCGTGGCTCGACTCTTCGGCACGGACGGCGTCCGTGGCATCGCCAACCAGGACATCACCGCCGAGCTGGCCCTCGACCTGTCGGTCGCGGCCGCGCACGTGCTCGGCGAGGTCGGGGAGTTCAACGGACACCGCCCGGTCGCCGTCGTCGGGCGCGACCCTCGCGCGTCGGGTGAGTTCCTCGCCGCGGCGACCATCGCCGGGCTCGCGTCGGCGGGCGTCGACGTGCGCGACGCCGGCGTGCTGCCGACGCCGGCCATCGCCTACCTCGTCGCCGAGCAGGACGCCGACCTCGGCGCCATGCTGTCGGCCTCGCACAACCCGATGCCCGACAACGGCCTGAAGTTCTTCGCCCGGGGCGGGCACAAGCTCGCCGACGAGCTCGAGGACCGCATCGAGGCGCGTCTGCGCGCCGACTGGCAGCGGCCCGTCGGCGGCGCCGTCGGCCGGATCACCGCGCTCGAGGACGGCGCCGACCGCTACGTGCGCCACCTGCTGTCCGTCCTGCCGCACCGCCTCGACGGCCTGCACGTCGTCATCGACGCCGCCCACGGGGCGGCGTCGGAGGTGGCCCCCCGCGTCTTCCGCGAGGCCGGCGCCACCGTCACGACGATCGGCTGCGAGCCCGACGGCATCAACATCAACGACGGCTTCGGCTCCACCCACACCGACGCCCTCAAGGCAGCCGTCCTCGAGGCAGGCGCCGACCTCGGGATCGCCCTCGACGGCGACGCCGACCGCTGCCTCGCCGTCGACGCCACGGGCCGCGAGGTCGACGGCGACCAGATCATGGCCATCCTCGCGCTGGCCATGAAGGAGCAGGGCGTCCTGCGCGGTGACACCCTCGTCGCGACGGTCATGAGCAACCTCGGCATGATCCACGCCCTCGCCGACGCCGGCATCACCGTCGTGCAGACGGCCGTCGGCGACCGCTACGTCCTCGAGGGGATGAAGGAGGGCGGCTTCGTCCTCGGCGGCGAGCAGTCGGGTCACGTCGTCATGCTCGAGCACGGCACCACCGGCGACGGCACCCTGACCGGCCTCATGCTGGCCTCGCGCGTCGCGGCCAGCGGGCGCCCGCTGGCCGACCTCGCGACGGTGATGTCGCACTTCCCGCAGGTCCTCGTCAACGTCAAGGACGTCGACAAGTCGGCCCTCGAGGCCAACTCCGTCGTCGCCGAGGCGGTGCGGGTGGCCGAGGGCGAGCTCGGCAGCACCGGCCGCGTCCTGTTGCGCAAGTCCGGCACCGAGCCGGTCGTGCGCGTCATGGTCGAGGCCGCCGACGGCGACCAGGCCCGACTGCTGGCCGATCGCCTCGTCGGGGTCGTCAAGGCCGAGCTCAGCCTCTGACGCGTCGCGCCTCTGGCGGCGCAGGCGCGTCCGCCGCGTCCGACGGGTCGGCGGAACGGCGCCGTGGCGCACATTCCGCGGCCGTCAGCCCGTCGACGCGTCCGGAACCGCGCCGTGGCGCGCTGTCCGCGGCCGCGGGCGCCCGGACAAACCGGATGCCCCGGCGGGGTGTGCTGCATAGGGTCACCTCATGCCCGACGCCCTCACCGACGCCACCGACGCCACCACCAGCGACGCGAACCCGCTGCTCACCCCGAGCCGGCTGCCGTTCTCGTTGCCGCCGTTCGCGCAGATCCGCGACGAGCACTACGCCCCGGCCTTCGATGCCGGCATGGCCGAGCACCGCACCGAGGTGGAGGCGATCGCCGGCAGCACCGAGCCGCCGACCTTCGAGAACACCGTCGTCGCGCTCGAGCGGTCGGGCCGGCTGCTCAGCCGGGTTACCCTCGCCTTCTTCGGCACGTCGAGCTCGCTGGCCACCGACGCGATGCAGGCGCTGGAGGAGGAGTACGCGCCGACGTTGACCGCCCACGGCGACGCCGTCCGGCTCGACCCGCGCCTCTACGCGCGCATCCGGGCCGTGCACGACGAAGCCGCCGCCATGGCGGCCCTCGACCCCGAGTCGCGCCGGCTCGTCGAGCGGCACCTGACCGAGATGACCGCGGCGGGCGCCGGGCTCGACGCCGACGCCAAGGACCGCCTGCGCGAGCTCAACGGGCGGCTCGCGACGCTGAACACGCGCTTCGAGAAGCAGCTGCTGTCCGACTCCAACGACCTCGCCGTCCTCGTCGAGGACGCGGCACAGCTCGACGGTCTCACCGCAGGCGAGATCTCGGCCGCGGCCGAGGCGGCGCGTGAGCACGGCCACGACGGGGCCTGGCTCATCACGCTCGTGCTGCCGACGAGCCACCCGCACCTGGCCTCGCTGACCGACCGCGACCTGCGCCGGCGCATCCAGGACGCTCAGACGAGCCGCGGCAACCGGGGCAACGCCGACGACACCACGGACCTCGTCCTGCAGATCGTGCGGCTGCGGGCGCAGCGGGCGCGGCTGCTCGGCTACGACACCCACGCGGCCGCGACCCTCGCCGACTCGACGGCGCGCTCGCCCGAGCGCGTCCTGGAGCTGCTCGGGAGGCTCGCGCCGGCTGCCGCCCGCAACATCGAGCGGGAGCGGGCGCTGCTCGACCAGGAGGCGGGGCATCCGGTGGAGGCTCACGACTGGGCGTTCTGGTCGGAGCGGGTCCGCGCGTCGGCGTACGACGTCGACCTCGCCGAGATGCGTCCGTACTTCGAGGCCGAGCGCGTGCTGCAGGACGGCATCTTCCTCGCCGCCGAGCGGCTCTACGGGCTCACCTTCCACGAGCGCGACGACCTCGTGGGCTACCACCCCGACGTCCGCGTCTTCGAGGTGCACGACGCCGACGGCACCCCGTTCGGGCTCTACCTGCTCGACCTCTACACGCGCGACACGAAGAAGGGTGGTGCGTGGATGAACAGCCTCGTCCACCAGAACACCCTGCTCGGCCAGCCGAACGCCGTCGTCGTCAACAACCTCAACGTGCCCAAGCCCGGCGCCGGCGAGCCGACCCTGCTCACCTACGACGAGACCCGCACCTTCTTCCACGAGTTCGGGCACGCGATCCACGGCCTGCTGGCCCGCGTCACCTACCCGCACTTCGCCGGCACCCGCGTGTTCCGCGACTTCGTCGAGTACCCGAGCCAGGTCAACGAGATGTGGATGCTCTGGCCCGAGGTGCTCGGCAGCTACGCCGTGCACCACGAGACGGGGGAGCGGCTGCCGCAGGCGCTGGTCGACCGGCTCGTCGCCGCGCAGTCGTGGGGCGAGGGTTTCGCGACGGGGGAGTACCTCGCCGCGGCGCTGCTCGACCAGGCGTGGCACGCGCTGACGGTCGAGCAGGCCGAGGCGGTCACCGACGTCGAGGCGTTCGAGGCGCGGGCCCTGGCGGAGGTCGGGCTCGCGAACCCGCTCGTGCCGCCGCGCTACCGGTCGACGTACTTCGCGCACACGTTCTCCTACTCCTACGACGCGCAGTACTACGCCTACATCTGGAGCGAGGTGCTCGACGCCGACACCGTCGCGTGGTTCCGCGAGAACGGGGGCCTGACGCGGGAGAACGGCGACCGCTACCGGCGCCACGTCGTCGGGATCGGTGGCTCGGCCGACCCGCTCGCCTCCTACCGGGAGTTCCGCGGCGCGGACGCCGACATCCGCCACCTGCTCGAGCGCCGGGGTCTCGACTGAGGGGGCTCGACCGGGGAGTCTCGAGCGAGGGGTCTCGAGCGAGGGGTTGCTGGCAGACTCGGTTCGTGAGCCACGTCAACGTCGTGCCGCTCTCGCGGCGCATGCAGCCTCGCGACCCGCACGAGGAGCACCGCGTCGCGACGCCCCTCGAGCTGTTCTTCGACCTCGTCTTCGTCGTCGCCATCGCGAGCGCGGCCGCACAGTGGCACCACGGCCTGGCGGAGGGACACCTCGGCGACCTCGTCAACTTCGTCATGGTGTTCTTCGCCATCTGGTGGGCGTGGATGAACTACACGTGGTTCGCCTCGTCCTACGACTGCGACGACGTGCCCTACCGCCTGCTGACCTTCGCGATCATGGCCGGGTCGCTGATGCTCGCCGCCGGCATCCCCGAGCTCTTCGGATCAGGGCAGTCGGGGCTCGTCGTCGGCGGGTACGCGCTGATGCGTTTCGCCATGGTGGCGATGTGGTTGCGCGCGGCCCGGAGCCATCCGGAGGGTCGGCGCACCGCCCTGACCTACGCCGCCGGCATCTCGATCGTGCAGGTGCTCTGGGTCGGCCGCCTGCTCATCCACGAGCGCACGGCCCTGATGGTGAGCTTCTTCGCGCTCGTCGTCCTCGAGCTGCTCGTGCCCGTCGTCGCCGAGCGCCGAGGCGTGACGCCGTTCCACCCGCACCACATCGCCGAGCGGTACGCCCTGCTGACGCTCATCGTGCTCGGCGAGGTCGTCCTCGCGTCGGTTCAGGCCGTCCAGGGCGCGCTGGTCAGCGGCGCGGCGGTCGGCCTGCTCGCCCTCGTGGTCGGCGGCCTGCTCATCGTCTTCTCGATGTGGTGGCTCTACTTCAAGCGCGAGCACGCCAGCCTGTTCGAAGGATCCGTCGCCAGCGTCTTCCTCACCGGCTACGGCCACTACCTCGTGTTCGCGTCGGTAGCGGCGACGGGCGCGGGACTCGCGGCTGCGGTGGACGTCGTCCAGGGCGACGCGCAGGCGTCGGCCCGCGTCGTCGGCCTGGCCCTCACCGGAGCCGTCGCCGTCTACGTGTGGTGCCTGACGGCCATGCACTCCATGGCGGGCGCACCGGCTGCCGAGGGACGCGTCGGCGTGGCCGTGGGGTTGGTCGTGCTCGCCGTCGCGGCGGTGGCGCCGCCGGTCGGTGTCACCGTGCTCGTCACCGGGCTGGTCCTGGCAGCCGCCGTGGCCCACCACGTCTGGAGCACCCGCTGAGCGGTCGGACGAAGCGTTCTGGCGAGCGTGAGTGGTCAGGCGACGTGGCGCAGCAGGCCGGTGTCGACGTCGTAGATGAACCCGGCGACCTGCGTGCCCTGGGCGATGAGGGGGTGCGAGCGCACCCGGGCGAGGTCCTCGCGCAGGGCGCGCTCCTGGTCGGCGATGGCGTGGAAGTGCATCCACGACGCGTCCTCGCCGGCGCTGGCGCCGACGCGCTCGCGCAGCTCGGCCTCGGTGTTGGAGGCCATGGCACAGCGGGTGTGCGGCACGACGAGGATGCGCTCGACCCCGAGCAGGTGCGTCGCGAGCACGAGCGCCTCGAGCGCGTCGGAGCCCACGCGTCCGCCGGGGTTGCGGAAGATCTTCGCGTCGCCGGGCTTGAGGCCCACGAGCTGCAGCGGCGCGATGCGCGAGTCCATGCAGGTGACGATGGCGACGCCCGCGCGCGCGATGCCGTCGAAGCCGGCCATGTCGAAGTTGCCGGCGTACTCGCGGTTGGCCGCGATGAGGTCCTCGAAACCGGCTGGGGCAGAAGCGTTCTCGGTCACTGCGGTTGTCTCCTCGTTCACTTGAGTCCGGGGCGCTTGGCGATGGTGAAGGCGACTGGCTTGCTCACCTCGGCGAAGAAGTCGTTGCCCTTGTCGTCGACGACGATGAAGGCGGGGAAGTCCTCGACGTCGATCTTCCACACCGCCTCCATGCCGAGCTCCTCGTACTCGAGGACCTCGACGTGCTTGATGCAGTCCTGGGCCAGGCGCGCGGCCGGACCACCGATCGAGCCGAGGTAGAAGCCGCCGTGCTCGTGGCAGGCGTCGGTCACCTGCTTGCTCCGGTTGCCCTTCGCAAGCATGACCTTGCTGCCGCCGGCGGCCTGGAACTGGTCGACGTAGGAGTCCATGCGCCCGGCGGTGGTCGGGCCGAAGGACCCCGACGGCATGCCCTCGGGCGTCTTGGCCGGGCCGGCGTAGTACACGGGGTGGTCCTTGAGGTACTGCGGCATGTCCTCGCCGGCGTCGAGGCGTTCCTTGATCTTGGCGTGCGCGATGTCGCGGGCCACGACGAGCGGGCCGCTGAGCGAGAGGCGCGTCTTGACCGGGTGCCTGCTCAGCTCGGCGAGGACGTCGTCCATCGGCTGGTTGAGGTCGATCTTGACGACGACGTTGCGGCTGGTCGAGCTGACGCCGATGGCGTCGTCCTCGTGGTCGCCGAGGTCGACCGAGCCGGCGTCGGGCAGGAAGCGGGCCGGGTCGGTCTCGAGCTGCTCGATGAAGACGCCCTCGGGCGTGATCTTGCCGAGCGCCTGGCGATCGGCCGAGCACGACACGGCGATGGCCACCGGCAGCGACGCGCCGTGGCGGGGGAGGCGCACGACCCGGACGTCGTGGCAGAAGTACTTGCCACCGAACTGCGCCCCGATGCCGAACTGGCGGGTCAGCTCGAGCACCTTCTCCTCCAGCTCGGTGTCGCGGAACGCGTGCGCCGTCATCGAGCCGCTCTTGGGCAGGGTGTCGAGGTACTTGGCGGACGCGTACTTGGCTGTCTTCAGGGCGAACTCGGCGCTCGTGCCGCCGATGACGATCGCCAGGTGGTACGGCGGGCACGCCGCAGTGCCGAGGGAGCGCAGCTTCTCGTCGAGGAAGCGCATCATGGCCTCCTCGTTGAGGATCGCCTTCGTCTCCTGGTAGAGGAAGCTCTTGTTCGCGGACCCGCCGCCCTTGGCCATGAAGAGGAACTTGTACGACGTCTCGTGCCCGGGCAGCGTGTCGGCGTAGAGCTCGATCTGCGCGGGCAGGTTGGAGCCGGTGTTCTTCTCCTCCCACGTCGTCAGCGGCGCCATCTGGGAGTAGCGCAGGTTGAGCCGCGTGTACGCGTCGTAGACGCCCTCGGCGACGGCCCGCTCGTCGGTGCCCCCGGTGAGCACGTGCTGCCCGCGCTTGCCCATGACGATGGCGGTGCCGGTGTCCTGGCACATGGGCAGCACGCCGCCGGCGGCGATGTTGGCGTTCTTGAGCAGGTCGAGCGCGACGAACTTGTCGTTGTTGCTCGCCTCGGGGTCCTCGAGGATGTTGCGCAGCTGCTGCAGGTGCCCGGGTCGCAGGTAGTGGGCGATGTCGTGCATCGCGGTCTCGGTGAGCAGGCGCAGGGCCTCGGGGTCGACCTCGAGGAAGGTGCGGCCTCCGGGGCCCTCGACGGTACGCACCCCCTCGGTGGTGAGGAGGCGGTACGGCGTCTCGTCGGCGCCGATGGGCAGCAGGTCCTCGTAGGCGAACTCGGCCACGACAGCTCCTTGGTGCATCGGTTGCAGCTGCGGCGCCGCCCCGCGGGCGGCGCCCGGACCGTGCGGTACGGACCGGCGAGGCGGCCGCAGACGCGAAAGTCCCCTCCCAGCCTAGTGATGGCCGGGAGGGGACCGTCGCGCAGGTGGTGCCGGGCGGGCCCTCAGCCCTTGACGGCGCCGGAGGTCATGCCGCGGACCATGAACCGCTGCAGGGCGAAGAACACGATGAGCGGGACGATCATCGTGATGAACGCACCGGCGGTGAGCAGCTCCGCACCCTGGCCCTGCGTGCCGAGCAGCTGCTGGAGCTTGACGATGACCGTCGTGTTGCCGCTGTTGAGGAACAGCTTGGCGATGAGCAGGTCGTTCCACACCCAGAGGAACTGGAGGGTGGCGAACGCCGCGACGGCCGGGATCGACATCGGGAACACGAGGCGCCAGAACGTCTGGTAGTGCGAGCACCCGTCGATCTTGGCCGACTCGATGACGCTCTTGGGCAGCGTGCTCATGTAGTTGCGCAGCGTGTAGATGCACAGCGGCATGCCGAAGCCGGTGTGCAACAGCCACACGGCGATGTACTGGCCCGAGATGCCGAGGCCGCGCGGGCCCAGGACGTTGAGCATCGGCTGGAACGCCACCTGGATGGGCACCACCATGACGCCGATGATGAGCAGGAAGATGAACTCCTTGAACGGGAAGTTCAGGAACGTGAAGGCGTAGGCCGCGAACGCCGCGAACATGATCGGGATGACCGTCGCGGGGATGGCCACCACGATGCTGTTGATGAAGCCGCTCGCGAAGTCCTGCCCGTTCCACACCCCCTGGTAGTTGCTCGTCGTCCAGTTGGCGTTTCCGGGGTTGAACAGGGCCGTCCACCACCCCGACGACGCAGCGTCGTCGCGGGTGCGGAACGACGTGACGAGCAGACCGATGGTCGGGATCGTCCACAGGAGCGCGAAGATCGTCATCGTGACGATCGAGAACGGGCTGAGCGGCCGCCCGTCCTTCATGAGTCGCCTGCTCATCGGTTCGCCTCCTCGTCCTTGAAGTGCTTGATCTGGTACCAGATCAACGGGATGACCGCGACGAGCAGGACGACGACGATGGCCGTGGCCTGACCCGCCTCGCTCGCGGCGAACAGCTTGTTGAAGAAGAGGTTCGCGATGACGTTGGTGTTGTAGTTGCCGTTCGTCGTCACGTACACGATGTCGAAGACCTTGAGCACGAGGATGAACACCGTCACGAAGACCGTGATGATCGTGCCCTTGATCTGCGGCACGACGACCCGCCAGAAGATCTGGAACTCCGTGGCGCCGTCGATGCGTGCCGCCTCGATGGTGTCGTCGGGCACGCCCTTGATCGCCGAGGACAGCAGGACCATGGCGAACCCGACCTGCAGCCAGACGAGGATGACCATGAGCAGGAGCGAGTTGAGCTTGGCCGTCGAGATCTGCAACCAGGTCTGCGGGTCGCCCCCGAGGCCGGTCCAGATCGCGTTGAGCAGTCCGGTCTGGGCCTCACCCGGGTTGTTGTACGCGTAGACCAGGCCCCAGATCGCCGAGGCGCCGACGAACGAGATCGCCATCGGCATGAACACGAGGCTCTTGGCGACCTTCTCCCCGAGCGCCGACAGCTTGTCGGACAGCACGGCGACGCCGACACCGAAGCCGACGACGACCGCCGGCACGATGATGAGCCACAGGACGTTGTTGAGGATCGAGTTCCAGAACTCGCTGTCGCCGAAGATCGTCTTGTAGTTCTGCAGACCGACGTAGGCGGTGCTGTCGGCGTTGGCGAACGAGTAGTTGATGGTCTGGAACGTCGGGTAGATGAGCATCAGCGCGACGAAGAACAGAGCCGGCAGCAGGAAGGCGTACGGGATCACTCCCTCGGACAGGCGCGAGGGCAGGCCCTCGACGAACATGTTGAGGAAGAAGAAGATCGCGGCGGCGCCACCGACTCCGGCGATGATGGCCAGCAGGCCGATGACGACCTTGTTGCCGAACCACTGCGGGTAGAAGCCGAACGCGAGGAACAGGTTGCCGAGGAACCAGACCACGACGACCATGCCGATGAGGCCGAGGGCGATCTTGAGCGGGTTGGCGCGCAGAGTGGCCTCGGGGTCGGTCGGGCGCGACCGACTTCCTTGCGTGATGGAGGCGGTGTCCGCGGTCATGACTTCGGCCAGGAGTTCTCGATGTTGTCGACCGTCTGCTGGGTCGGCTGGCCGTTCATCCACTTGACCATCTCGGTCCAGAACGTGCCCGATCCGACGGCCTTGGGCATGCTGTCGGAGCCGTCGTAGCGCAGGGCGCTCGCGGCGCCGGCCAGTGCGGCGATCTCCTTGGTGATCTTGTCCGGGTAGTTGCTCGCG
>Ga0164308_10001753_pt1 | contig 11552 bp, 9 predicted proteins | sample Whisoiple_246_MG_FD_109983 | JGI IMG/M metagenome (GOLD analysis project Ga0164308, IMG submission 109983) | Soil microbial communities amended with fresh organic matter from upstate New York, USA - Whitman soil sample_246_MG | ecosystem: Environmental > Terrestrial > Soil > Unclassified >... | reverse complement strand
TGGGCCGCTGCCGCAGGTGCCCTCGTGCACCGTGTCGCTGTCGTTGAAGCTCGTAAAATCGATCGCACGCACCCGATAAGGCACGGCAATCGTTAACGCTTCTTCAACGCTGCTTGCTCGTTCCGTATCGCCCCCGGCAGAACAGGCAGCGGCGAAAAGCACCGCACCCACCAGTCCCGCGCGCGCGCCCCAATACGCCGCCAATAATTTCGACATAACTTGTCCTTCGCACGCGCAGAGACGGCGCTTCGAAGTCGTCGTGTACAACCTCTTGGGTGATTCGCGCAACAGCTAATCAGCGTGGACAGCTACGTAGTCGACAGACAATGTCGCGTTCACGATGACGTCGTTTCGAGTCGCGCAAATTCCATCCAAGTAGTTCAAGTGACGGATTTCGCCAGGCGCCCGCTGCGTCTCGCGCCAACTCGGAACCGGAAACGAGCGAGCGGCAGGAGCTCGCGTGTCGGTCACGCGGCGGACGCTCGTGTACGGTTGAGGACGTCGTTACGTGGTGTGGACGACACCTCGCAGCCAATGTTTGTTTTTCTTGATGGTCACCGAGTCGCACTCGTAGCGGCGCAGCCTTCGGCGTCGCGCTTCGACTGCAGCCGAGGAGCGAACCACTACGCCCGCTGGGGCGGTTGCATGAGCAGTCCGACCTTGTGCCAACGTGTGCCGAGTCGATGCCGCGAACAGCGCCCTAATTCCAGTAATTGCCGGCACTTACCAACACCTACTCCTCGGTACGAGAGTTGCTCCGGCCGCGTTCATGACCATGCGCAGGAAGATCGCGTGTTTGGCGTTGTTGGTGGCGATCGGCTGCGGTGCAAGCTCGACTGAACCGACGAGGAGCACGGACGGTGCGGGGAACGCAGGCGGTGGCGGCACTCCGAGCAGCGCCGGCAATTCGAATCGGGGCGATGACGCGCTGAACGAGAACCAGAAACAAGAGCTGAAGCGGTTGAGTGCGGAGCTGGAGGCGAGTCACGCGTTGGACGCGGCAGGTTTGCTCGCGAAGCACGCCGTGCGCGAAACGCAGACGCTTTCGTACGACCCGCGGAAGAGTGAGTATTTGGATCGCATTCAAGCTTCGGCGCTCGCTTTGAACGATGCTGAGCTCTCGCTCTTGGGCGAGCATGGCTTCGTGATTTCGAAGCGCAGCGCGTTTCCGACGTTCGTGCGAGGATACGCGGCGATCTACTCGGAGGATCTTCCGGTGTACATCAGCGCGGACGCCATCCTGGAGGCCGTACATTCCTCCTATGATTCGGTGTTGAGGTTCACTGAGGAAGGCGCGCTGGTGAAAGAGCTCACGCAAATGCTGAGCTCGATGCACGCTCGGCTGCCGAGTCTCGCGGAGCAGGATCAAGGGAGCGCGGCAGATCTGGACGTGTACCTGACCGTCGCACGATCGTTGTTGAAGGGGTCCGAGCTTTCGCCGGTCGCGGGCGGCGAGCCGAAGACCGTTCACGACCTCTATCAGCTGGCTACGACGGCTTCGGGACAAGCCTCGGTGACTCTGTTCGGGGCGGAGCGACAATTCGATGCTTCGCAGTTCCAACCGCGTGGTCACTACACCGATAGCCGCGAGCTGACCGCCTACTTTCGAGCGATGATCTGGCTCGGCCGGAGCGACTTTCGTTTGATTGAGACCAACAGCGACGGAACCCAGGAGTTCCTGCGCGAACAGTACGACGCGATGCTGCTATTGCGGCAAACGATGAGCGATGAAGAGCTGGATCGCTTCAAAAGAGTGGACGGCGCACTGCAAGCGTTCATGGGCGAGAGCGACAGCATGACCGTCACGGACGTCGACGGGCTTTTGGCGGACCTTGGTGGTCTGGACGCCGCGCGCGCCGCCAGCGACGCGAAGGTCGAAGCAACGCTGCGCGCCGGCGGCTACGGGATCCAACGCATTGCGAGCCAAATCATGGTCAATGACGGAAGCGTCGCAAGCTTGCCGCTCGCCCGTAGCTTCGCCTTGTTCGGTCAGCGCTATGTGCTCGACTCGCATGTGTTCAGCCAAGTGGTGTACGACCGCTTGCCGAGCAAGCGCATGCTGCCCAATCCCCTCGATGTTGCCTTCGCGGCCTTGGGCAATGATCAAGCGCTCGCGCCGCTCGAATCGGAGCTGGGCAAGTTCGCCGGTTATCCGGGCGCGCTCGAGGGAGCTCGGGTGCTCGCCGACGCACACGGCACCGACTTTTGGCAGGCGCACATGTACAACCTATGGTTGTCGTCGCTGCGCGCTTTGAGTCCGGGGGCCGACCTCACCGAGCCGGCAAACCAAGGCCTACCTCAAATTACCGGTACGCAGGCCTGGGGCCGTCGCATCCTAAACACGCAACTCGGCTCTTGGGCGGAATTGCGCCACGACACCCTGCTCTACGCCAAGCAATCGTACACCGGAGTTCCGAGCTGCAACTATCCCGATGCCTATGTCGATCCGTATCCCGAATTCTTCAGCCGACTACGGCAGTTTGCCGACCATGGCATCGCGCTCGCGGATGCACTGGAAAGCCTGTTGGAACTGGATGCGCCGCTGCTTCGAAGTTACTACACGAAGCTGGAAGCAACCCTCGCGACTCTCGAAGGCATGGCCAAGAACCAGCGCGAAGGCAAGCCGTTCAGCGCCGAGCAAATGGCGTTCGTGAATCGTGCAGTGCGTGTCGTCAAAGACGACGAGGGGTGCACGACCATCGAAGTGCCGGACGGATGGCTGTCAGAGCTCTATCTCGAGCCGATGACCTCGATCAAGGCCGCGCCGACGGTTGCCGACGTTCACACTCAGGCCGCCGACGAAGCCGGAAACACCGTCGGCAGGGTGCTGCATGTCGCGACAGGGTACCCGCGGCTCATGGTCACCACGATCGACACGTGCCAGGGACCGCGCGCCTATGTCGGGGTCACTTTCGCCTATCACGAACGAGTCACGGAGGATTATCAACGGCTCAACGACGAGGACTGGTCAACCATCCTCGAGCGCGGCACGCGCCTGGACGACATACCCTGGTTGGCTCCCGTCCTCGGCGAGTGACCAGCCCGACTAAAGCTGCGGCTTTTCGACCGCGCCGATGTCAGGGCACTCCCGAGCGGGCACTCTGCTGTACCATCCACGAATGACTGATCGTATTCCGTCCTTGTTCATGCTCGTTCCGGGTCACTTTCGGAATGTCGATGAGCTTGGCGCTGCGCTCGGGACGCATGGTATCGTTGCGCAAACAGACAGCGACTCGCAATTGTCGAATGGCCAGCTTCGCGTCACCCTGGTCGAGGACGAGCAATTGGCTCAGGTGTTTTCGTGGGGCCGTCGTGGACCTCTCGACGAATCTCTCGTGTCCCGCATCGGTAGCTGTGGGCAGGCAGCGCTGCTCGAGTTCGCTGGGCGTTTGAAGGACAACGTTGCTGAAGTCGCGCGCATTGGGCGCGCGTTCCGAGCCGTTGGAGGACTCGCCGTGCGCATGGAGGCCTCGGGCTGCGCTTCGTCATGGGAAACGTGGCTGGAGTGCATGGATTCAGGGTCGCCGGCAGCGCTCTACGAGTCAGTCGTCGTGATCGTCGGAGACGATGACGAGATGTTCACCTGTGGCATGCACGCTTTCGACTTGCCGGATGCTCGAATCAGCCTACCTGATGCCTCCGAGGCCATGGCGTGGCTCGATACGCTGTGCGTCTTTCAGCTCGCAGAAGACCCCATTTTGGCATCAGGTCACACCTTCAGTCCCGACGCAGACAGCGAGCGACGTACGTTGGAACGTTGGCCCGACGACTGCCATGAGTCGAGTGACGGGCGTTACAACCCATTTGGTTTGTGGCGTCTGCAGACGCGCGATGCCGCGCGATTGAAAGCTCAGCGGCTGACTCCGACCTTCATTCCGACCTTGGTCTCACTGCTGATGGCGGCCGAAGAGTCGAATGGCGTGCCCCTGACGAAGGGCGAGGTCGAGCAGCTGGTATCGAATGGCGCGGTCATCGCCCTGGAACCGCGGCACGCCCTAGAGCTCGAAAGGGCGCGTGGGTACGCGGATATCGAGCCGGAATTGGCGTGGGAGCAATGGCAAATCGTTCGCGACACGATGCGCTGAGCCGGATAACAAACGGAGATCCCGGCCGCGACCGAGGGTGTCAAGGCGAGCGGGTGAAGTGCAACCGCGCGTTGGCGCCGAGAGTGCCACTGCCTTCGAGCGTGTCGCCCGTCGCGACCAGATCGAACGACACTACGGCTTCTTGGCCCGCACCGCAGCCCGCCGCGTTGCAGGCACAGACTCCGCCGGACAGCGGCCCCAGCCAGCCGCACAGCTTCGCTTTCTGGCAACTAAACGTGCTCGCGACGCCGTTCGACGAATCGACGATGGTGCATTGGTCGGTAGTAAAATCACCGTTGCCGGGACCATTCGGGACGCAGCCACAGGCATAGCGAGTTCCAGTTTGTGCGTACGCGGCCTGCAGCGCACACCAGCTCTGGTAGCCTTCGGTTTCCGCGATCGCGAAACGAACTCGCGTTCCATCGATCCTTCCGGCGAGCAACGTAGATGCAAACCCAGGAACGAGGGCCGAACTCTTGTCGACGGTCGACCCGTCCGTCGGATAAGCGTGGTTGGCGTCAGTGGCGGGCGGAAGAGGGGCCGCATCGCCAACGACCAGGGTCCCACACAGCACGTCACTATTGGCGCCTTTGATGTCCAGAAATAGCTCGTCCCACGGGGCAGGTGAATTTTCGAGATAGCCGTGCCATTTCCCAACTAGCGGCGAGTCTTCGCCACCCGCGCATTGCGTGGTGGAGGGCCACTCAGGCAGCGGCGTCATGTCGGTACAAGTACTTCCGCCGACTGCTGGCGCCCCGCTGGCCCCAGCGGCTCCCGCCGCATTGTTGCCTGAGCCGCCCCCCATCCCCGGCCCTACGTCGATCGCGCCCCCCGAGCACGCGCACAGTCCGATCGCCCCCAGCATTGCCCATATACCCCGCGTCATCGTCGACCTCGTTGCTACGTTGTTGACCATTGACTCACCTGTCCAATGATTGGCTTTCGGAGCTGCACTCCGTCACGGAATCGTTCCAACGCTGTCTCTGATTGAGGGCAGCAATAGACTTTGTGGGTGCTGCGCGCGGAAGTGAGCGGCCAGCGCGCGTGCTTCTTGCAGCCGGTCGCTTCCGGCAAGCGCTTTGATCTGCAGAGCCTCGCGCTCTTCTGCGAGCGCGCTCTTTGGAAAACGCGCAGAGTGTCTGGTGAGCGTCTGCAGGGTCGCTGAGTAGTCGCTGCGGGCGAATGCGGCGCGAGCAACGTCCAGCAATGCCTGCTGCTCGGCAAGGCTCGACAGCCGCCCACCCCCGCTGCTTGCAGACGGCGACGATGCGGAGGCTCGCGCGGAAGGTTGCGACGCTGCGGAGAACGTAAATTCCGGCGCCGCGCTAGCCGTGGGAACAGCATTCAGTGCAGTCGCAGCGCTCGTCGCCGAAGAGGAGACAGGTACCGGTGGACGCTCGATATATACTACCCGGGGCGGCCGGAACGCGGCGTACACCCCGGCTCCAACCACTCCGCCAACCACGAGGCTCGCCAAAAGCTGCAGCGGACGGACCTGAGCGAGCGCTGGTGGGCCAGAGTTCGCTGGGCCGACCGCGAGGGCGCCAATGCTGCGCGATAAGCGCGCTGCGACGCGCTTCGTCGCTTCGCCATCCGGAACGATGACCTCTGTGCGTAGCTGCCTCAATTCGTCATCGAAGTTGGTCATCGTTCACCTCGACGGAGGCGTTCGCGCCGAAGTCCGTCAGCGAATTGCTCGCGCGCCAAGCGCAACCGCGAGTAAGCAGTGTTGAGCGGAATCGCAAGCGCTTCCGCGACCTCCGGAATCGGGCAGCCGTCGATCTCGTGCATGACGAATACCGCTCGGCGATCGAGCTCCAAACTTTGCAGCACGAGCTGAGCGAGGCTCGTCGCTTCCGCCTGCACCAAACGCTCGAGCGCGTCCGGCGAAGGATCAACCGGTTCAAGCTCGGCGCCCAAAATCTCGCGCTGATTCGCGAACCGCCGTCGGTAGTCGGAAGCAACCCGGAAGCAGAAGCCGAACAGCCACGGGCGAAAAGGACGTCCGGGGTCGTAGTCCCCCCAACGTTGGTACACTCGGAAGAACACGTCATGGCTGAGATCCTCGAGATCGCGAATCGGAATGCCGAGTCGACGCAGGGAGGTCCAGACGTAGCCCAAGTCGCGCGCGAAAATAGCGTTGAAGCTCTGCTTTTCGGCGCCATCGGCGTGCACTGCGGGGACATTCACCTCGAGACCTCGAGGGGGGATTGGGATGAGGTCCGGCGATCCGTCATCGAAAATGCATGATGGCCGCGATTCCTAGTCCGCCGCTGAAAACAGGCGTTTCCCACAACGTTCGGCCTTCACTCTCCAGACGTACCGGAAGGGGTGTGAGGAGCAGATCTCCGTAGGCAAGCAGTCCGAATTTGGCACTCAAGGGCAGCTCTGCCCCGAGGCGCACACCCAAGGCGAGCGACCGGGCGGAACCGCCAACACCCGAAGTGTCGCCCGTCGCCGAGTGCCAGCGCAGCACCGTGAGCTGACAAGCGCTCAACCACTTCCAATGCCCGCAGGGGAGCATTTTCAAGGCCCCGCCGGATGTGCGCAGCTGCACGCCCTGCTCTTCGGTCGTGGCGGGAGCGTCGAGCTCACCCTCGACTGCCAGGGACCACGCACTCTTCCGCAGCGCGAGGAAGCCAGTTGCTCCCAGTGCCGTCTGAGGCATGCTCTCGAACTGCATCGTCGCTCCGAGGCCGATCGACCAGATCCATCGCGCAGCCTTGGCCGAAGAGTCGATTGGCGCAGATGAGGCGCGCGACGGAACCGCGACGGCCGGCGGGGCTACGCGCTCGGAGTCGAGGACCGGCGGGGAAGGCGGCTGGCTTTCTGCAGAATCAGCCGGAGCGGTCGGTTCGGGCCCTTGGGAGTAGGTCTCGGCGCTCTTGGGATCGATGGCGATGCTGATGGAGAGCGCCATGGCACGTACCAACTGTTCGCACTCGTCTTGCGCCGCTGAAAACTCGCGCCGACCGACCTGGGTGCCGTGCTCGTCCACGAGTTCGACTTCGCCCCGCAGCTTGCTCGCCTCACGCTCGACACGAGCGATGATGGTCTTGTCTGCGCTGGGGAAGAAAGGGTCATAGCCCAAGCGCTTTTTCACCGCCTCGCGCGCTCCGTTCCGATCGGGGCAGCTTTCAGTACCTGGTCCACGGATGTAGACGAAACGCGAGCTAGGAAACCCCAGCGAGTTGCGTCCGCTGAGAAGCACTAGCAGTCCCACTGCACCGCCCCGCACCCACCTAACCAAATCGAAAAATCGAATCAGGATTCGCTCAGCATGCCCGAAAGCCTCATCAGCGCAACCGCGATCGCCGAAGCCACAGCTCGGCGTGCTCGCAAGACTGAGGGCTTCGGCTGAGCGAGCCCGCCGAGGCGATGCCGCTAGGCGTGCGAGCACGCGCTTTCTACCGGACAGGAGCGCCCGGACATCCTTGGATCTCGTGCGACGAGAGTCAGGACTTCCGCCGGAAGCTGGGACCGCGGCCTCGTCCGGATGAGCACCACGCTCCCCTATTGTCGGCGAACGCGCTTTCTGCAATGGTTTGCCGTGCCTTGCGCTCGGTCATTGTGGATATGCGTGTTGCCGGGATTGTTCGGAGCGCTGGTGATGTCGTCGTGTGGCGGCGAGGCCTTTACTAGCAATCCCTCGGTTGCGGGCTCGTCCGGACAAACGGGCGGCGCGGGGGACACGGGAGGCGTCTCGGGCACTGGCGGTCACGGTGCATCGCCCAATGCGGGAGACGGCGGCGCAGGCGTCGTTCAGGGTGGCTCGTCCGATGGTGGCGCGGGAAGCGGTGAAGCCGGGACTTCGAACGGCGATGCCGGAGCGGGTAACGCCACCGCCCACTGCGCCGCGCTCAACGGCGCGGAATTCGGCGGTCATTGTTACGTCGATGCGACGGGGCTCTCGACTTCTCAGGGGCAAGCGGCAGCAACCTGCGAGCAGCGAACACTAGACGGTCGGATCCCCGGCCATTTGCTGGTACTCGACTCGGTAGAAGAGCAAAACTTCATCCTCGAGCAGTTCTTGGTCGCTTTCACGGACGTGAGTGACGCTTGGCTAGGCCTCACCTGCGACGAGCTCAATCGACCAGACATCAACAGTTGCTATTGCATGGGGTGCACGAAGGCCGAGCTCGCAGAGAAACAACGAGCTTGGGACTGGCTAGGCGAAAGCTCATCCACCTTCGGCTGGGTCAACGGCAATCCCAACAATGGCTATCGTTGCGCAGCCCTCGCGTACAATCCCGATCTGACGGTTTGGGGCTGGGTCGACCGCGCCTGCGACAAGGGCTCCGTCACGTCCCTTCCCGGTCACCTGCACGGTTATCGCACGCTGTGCGAATTCGAGCCTTGAGTTCGTGGCACAGAGCAAAGCTCGCCGAGCGAGCGCAGGAAAGTAGCCGCACGCACCCCGCGGCTCGCTGGAGCTAGGCGTCGCTCGCAGCCGGCGCCTGCTGCGACTTTTCCGGGCAAGCGGCGGTTTTACCCAAGTGCACGAAGCTGCAATATCCTCTGATCACCGTATGTGGCGAACGGGCAGGGCTAAGGGTCAGCGAAATAAGCGCGGTCCGAGTCGATCGAGCACGAGTTCGGCGCCTTTGAGCGTGAAGTGATGATTGTCGTAGTGCATCGGCACGGCGGGCGTCGCCCAGAGCGTGCAGTCACCGCGCGGACAGGTCGCGTCGATGATCGAATAGTACTCCGCGCCGGAGTCGGCGAGCCGCTCCGCATACCGTCGATCGAGCCGATTCTGAGACGAGATGAGGTGCCGAGCTGGTAGTCCCGGATCGCTCTCCGTAATCGATCGCGCGAGCAGCTGAGGGAAAGGTTGGTCGTACTCGACGACCGGGCCAAGAACGATGATGCGCGTCGCGTAAGGCTTCAAATAGGCGATGGTCTTTTCGAGCGGCGCCAGACCCTGTGCCGGCCAACGCCCTGCGAGCACGACCGCGTCTACGTGATGTTGCGGCAAGAACTCATCGAAGACGGAGGAGAACAGACGCGTGCAGCGCTTCGGACCGGGAACCTGACGCGCGGCTGCACAACCGGACGCGGTAGCCTGTAGGAAGTGAATCTCCGGGTGCAAGCCTGCCATCGCCGGCGCGAAATGCGCCGCGTGACTATCACCCATGATCAAGAAGTTTTTGCGTTTGGGATCGAGTTGCAGGCAAAGGTCACTACGAAACAGCGCAGCGTCGTCGAAGCCGCTGTTGAGGAAGCAAGTGCCCGACCGAGTATCGGCCTTGTAGTTGAGGTAACCGAGCGCAGTGTCGGCAAGTTCGGACTGCGGATGAAGCTTTGCTGCCACGGTGGGGATGCCGAGAGCCAAGCCGGCGATGCACGCGACGCCGACGCCAGCAATGCGCAGCGCTGCCCGCGCACTGCGGCGGTACGGCTTCGCGCGAAATGGGCGCTCCACGAAATGGTAGGAGAGCGTTGCAAGCAACAGCGATAACCCCAATATCGCAAACCGCGCCTGCAGAGAGAGCTCATCGTGGCGGGCGCTGTAGAAAGTAATCAGCGGCCAATGCCACAAGTAGAGCGAGTAGGACACGAGGCCTACCCAGCGCAGCGGCAGAATCCCGAGCAAGCGCGCGGTCAGCGTGCGTGAGTCACGCCCCGAATATAACAACGCAGCGGCGCCTGCGCAGGGCACGAGCGCCCAATAGCCCGGAAAGGGCGTAGTGTTGCCGAAGCTGTAGACGCTGAACGCGATCAGCCCGAGACCGACGAAACCGAGCACCTCGAGCACGCCGCGCAAGCGTAAAGCGGGCGCGAGCGCCAAAAGTGAGCCCACCAAGAGTTCCCATGCCCGGCTCTGCACCAGGTAGAACGCACTGCGTGCGTCCACTGACACCAAGTGGATCGATAGCGCGCAGCTGAGCGCGGCCAAGAGCGCGAGCAACGTCAGACGCAGCCAAGCTCGCAGCCGCGAGAGCAGCAGCAGCAGCAGCGGGAATGCGACGTAAAATTGCTCTTCTACCGATAACGACCAAGTATGCAGCAGGGGCGCCGATTTCGACGACTGATCGAAATAGCCACCCGCCTTCGCAAAGGCAACGTTGGACAGGAAGCCGAGTGACCACAGCACCTCCTGCCCCACGCTGCGCGTCTCAGCGGGGAATAGCAGTAGGGCGGAGGCCACCAGGCAAAACCCGTAAACGACGAACAGAGCGGGAAAGATGCGTCGAACACGGCGGTGGTAAAATTCGAGCAGGTCGAATCGACCGCTGTCGATGTCATTCTGCAACAGCCCCGTGATCAGGTAACCCGAGATCACGAAGAAGACGTCCACTCCGACGAAGCCCCCGCCGAGCTGCGCGGGAAAGAAGCCAAGGTGGAAGAGAACCACGGACAGCACGGCAATGGCCCGCAATCCGTCGATATCGCGCCGATGCATTTAGTTGAAACTCATCCGCACGGCGGGGCGGGAGATGGGCCCAGGGGCCACGGGCGAGACGTCGCTGATCTGGGCGGCGAAAGGTCGCATTCGTTGTCCGCGCGATCTACGCGAAACCTGCAGCCGAGGCTAGCAAGTCGAAGGCGCGCTCGCCCCGGCCCGACGAGCAAGTGGCGTCGACTTTGCTCGTTCGTGCGCGTTTAAAGCGCGTCTTTGCTGCTGCTCAACGTCGCGCTTGAGTCCTAGCGCCGACTTTCGCTCAAAGCACCAGAGACCAGTTGCAGCGCTGATTGATCTCCGGCGCGGCCGGACACGCGACGCTCGGCGTGAACGAGGTCTGCAGAGCGCCGTCTAGGAAGCACGAGCAGACCGACTCCGCGTGGTCTCCAATCACGCACACGGAGTAGTAAGTATGCCCATCGTCGCAGCTCTCGTACGTTTGTTCGCAAGCCACGGTGCTGCCCCCGATATTGCTCGATCCCGCGATTCCCCCGCCCGAGCTGAGGTCGCAGTACACCGGCGCACCGACGGTGCCGGCGCCGCCGCGCGAGCCGGTGCCCGGGTCGGTCGTCGCTGGGGCACCCCCGACGCTCGGCCCCACGTCGGAGGAGCCGTCCGATGCGCAGCTGCTCAGTGCCTCCTCACTCGGGGCGCACAGAGCGTTCCGGTAGAGGTTCGCACAATCGGGGCTAGAGAGGCAGCTCAGGAAGTTGAGGCCCACACGCGCGCAAACGTCGCCGTGGCCCTGAAACTTGGCCATGCTCTTGGCGCATTCAGAGGGGCAGCTGACCGGATCGGGGCGTTTGGCGCACGAGCAGTCGTCACCGCTACAGTTACAAGTTGGAGCGGGGCATTGTACGGCCCAATCGCAAATAGTCGCGCAGCTCGCGGAGACCTCGGATGCGAGCTGTGCGCTCGGCGTGCGATCGTCGTCAGCCACCGTATTGTGCACTGCACAGCCGGAGAGGGTGGAGAGAAGAAAGGCGAGCGCAGTTCGTTTCAATTGCGACCTCGTGCCGGCGGGCAGCTTGGTTGAGGGGACATGGATGAGTCGCCGCAGT
>Ga0164308_10001752_pt1 | contig 11563 bp, 11 predicted proteins | sample Whisoiple_246_MG_FD_109983 | JGI IMG/M metagenome (GOLD analysis project Ga0164308, IMG submission 109983) | Soil microbial communities amended with fresh organic matter from upstate New York, USA - Whitman soil sample_246_MG | ecosystem: Environmental > Terrestrial > Soil > Unclassified >... | reverse complement strand
CGTCACGTCGCCCTCGTCGGACCGGACGGTGACGCAGGCGCCGAGCAGGTCGGGCGCGACGGCGAGCACCGGGCGGCCGAACCAGGTCCGTGCGGGCACGACGCCCGGCACGCCGCCGGGCAGCTCGGGCCCGGGGCCCGGCAGCGACGACGCGGGGACGGGGACGCCGGCGGCCGCCGCGGCGCGCGCGTCGTCCGCCCCGCTCCCCTCGACCGCCTGGCTCACCGGGCCATCCTGCCCCATGCGTCGACCCGCACGTCGGCGCGTCCACGGGTGCCCTCGCGCGCGTAGTGCGCGGCCTCGTCCCGCATCCACGTCCGCCAGTGCGGCAGCGCGTCGGCGCCGTCGCGCTCGAGGCCGCGCGCCAGCCGGGTCGCGTCGTCGGCCTCGACCCACACGAGCAGCGACAGGTCGGGCGCGCCCGCGAGCCGGCCCGACCCGCAGCCCTCGAGCACCAGGACGTCCGGCACCGGCACGTCGACCCAGCCGTCGAACCGCCCGGCGTGCCAGTCGTACCGCTGGAACCGCCCGGGCAGCCCGCGGCGCAGCGGCTCGAGCACCTGGGCGGCGAGCCGCGGCCACAGGTCGCCGTCGAGCCCGGACCAGCCGGCGTACAGGTCGTCCATGTGCACCACGTGCGCGCGGACCCCGGCCTCGGTGCACCGGCGCGCCAGGGAGCCGGCCAGCGTGGTCTTCCCGGACCCCGCGGGCCCGTCGACCGCCAGCGCGCGGACCCGGCCCAGCCGCGCCGGGGCGGACAGCAGCAGGGGCACGAGGGCGCCCGCGGCGTCCTCGTGCCCCTGCTCGCGCGTCAGGTCCACGCGGCGATCGTGCCAGACCTCACGCCACCGCGGCGCGCAGCTCGGCGGCCCGGGCGCGCGCCCGGCCCAGCTGCTCCGCGACCCGCACCGGCGCCGTCCCGCCGTGCGCCGACCGCGACGCGACCGACCCCTCGACGCTCAGCACCGACCGGACCTCCGGCGTGAGCGCCGGGTGGATCGCGGCGAGCTCGTCGTCCGTCAGCTCGTCCAGCTCGACCGGCGGCTGGTGCTGCTCGCAGGCCCGGACGCACGCGCCCGCGACCTCGTGCGCGACCCGGAACGGCACGCCCTCGCGGACCAGCCACTCGGCGATGTCGGTCGCGAGCGAGAAGCCCCGCGGCGCGAGCGACGCCATCCGCTCCGTGTCGAACCGCAGCGTCGCGACCATGCCCGCGAACGCCGGCAGCAGGACGGTGAGGGTGTCGACCTGGTCGAACACCGGCTCCTTGTCCTCCTGCAGGTCGCGGTTGTACGCGAGCGGCAGGCCCTTGAGCGTGGTGAGCAGCCCGGTGAGGTCGCCGACCAGCCGCCCCGCCTTGCCGCGCGCGAGCTCGGCCACGTCCGGGTTCTTCTTCTGCGGCATGATGCTCGACCCGGTCGAGTAGGCGTCGTCCAGACGGACGAACCCGAACTCGACGGTCGACCAGAGGATGATCTCCTCGGCCAGCCGGGACAGGTCGACGCCGAGCATCGCGGACACCCAGGCGAACTCGGCGACGACGTCGCGCGAGGCGGTGCCGTCGATCGAGTTCTCCACCGGGCCGTCGAAGCCGAGGTCGGCCGCGACGGCCGCCGGGTCGAGCCCCAGCGAGGACCCCGCCAGCGCGCCCGAGCCGTACGGCGACACCGCGGCGCGGCGGTCCCAGTCGGCGTACCGCTCGACGTCGCGCAGCAGCGGCCACGCGTGCGCCAGCAGGTGGTGCGCGAGCAGGACGGGCTGCGCGTGCTGCAGGTGCGTGCGCCCGGGCATGATCGCGTCGCCCGCGGCCTCGGCCTGCGCGACGAGCGCGTCGACCACGTCGAGGGTCAGCCCCACGATCGCCCGGGCCTCGTCGCGCAGGTACATCCGCACCAGCGTCGCGATCTGGTCGTTCCGCGACCGCCCGGCGCGCAGCCGCCCGCCGAGGTCGGCCCCGGCGCGCTCGATCAGCCCCCGCTCCAGGGCGCCGTGCACGTCCTCGTCCGACTCGGCGGCGACGAACGCCCCCGACGCGACGTCGGCGCGCAGCCGCTCCAGGGCGTCGAGCATGCCCGCGAGCCCCGCGTCGTCCAGCAGCCCGGCGGCGTGCAGCACGCGGGCGTGCGCCTGCGACCCGGCGATGTCCTGCGGCGCCAGCCGCCAGTCGAAGTGCGTCGACTTCGACAGGGCGGCCAGGGCGTCGGCGGGGCCGCCGGCGAACCGGCCGCCCCAGAGCGCGCCTGCCTGCTCAGGCACCGTCGATCCCGCCCTGCGTGCCGAGGTCCTCCGCGTTGCCGAACTTCACGTCGCGCGCGGCGGCGAGCTTGGACGACAGGCCGTAGATCTCGATGAACCCGCGGGCCGCCGACTGGTCGAAGGTGTCGCCCGAGTCGTAGGTCGCGAGGTTGAAGTCGTACAGCGACGTCTCGGAGCGGCGGCCGGTGACCGTCGCGCGGCCGCCGTGCAGGACCATGCGGACCTCGCCGGAGACGTAGCGCTGGGTGTCGTCGATGAACGTGTCCAGCGACTTCTTCAGCGGCGAGAACCACTGGCCGTCGTAGACCAGCTCGGTCCAGCGCTGCTCGACCTGGCGCTTGAACCGGGCCTGCTCGCGCTCGACGGTGACGTTCTCGAGCTCCTGGTGCGCGGCGATCAGCGCGATGGCGCCCGGCGCCTCGTAGACCTCGCGGGACTTGATGCCCACCAGGCGGTCCTCGACGATGTCGATCCGGCCGACGCCCTGGGCGCCCGCGCGGCGGTTCATCTCCTGGATCGCCTGCAGCGGGGTGACCGGCACGCCGTCCAGCGCGACCGGGACGCCCTGGTCGAACGTGATGACGACCTCGTCGGCGACCGGCGGGAACGTCGGGTCGTCGGTGTAGGTGTAGACGTCCTTGGTGGGCTCGTTCCAGATGTCCTCGAGGAAGCCGGTCTCGACGGCGCGGCCCCACACGTTCTGGTCGATCGAGAACGGGTTGTGCTTGGTGGTCGCGATCGGCAGCTTCTTCCGCTCGGCGAACTCGATCGCCTTGTCGCGGGTCAGCGCCAGGTCGCGCACCGGCGCGAGGCACTTGAGGTCGGGGGCCAGCGAGGTGATGCCGACCTCGAACCGCACCTGGTCGTTGCCCTTGCCGGTGCAGCCGTGCGCGACGGTGGTGGCGCCGAACTGGCGGGCCGCGCGCACGAGGTGCTTGACGATGACCGGGCGGGACAGCGCCGAGACCAGCGGGTACCGGTCGAGGTACATGCCGTTCGCCCGCAGCGCGGGCATGCAGTACTCGGCGGCGAACTCGTCGCGGGCGTCGGCGACGTACGCCTCGACGGCGCCGCAGTCGAGGGCGCGCTGGCGGATGACCTCGAGGTCCTCGCCGCCCTGGCCGACGTCGACCGCCACGGCGATCACCTCGGCGCCGGTCGCCTCGGCGATCCAGCCGATGCCCACGGAGGTGTCCAGGCCGCCCGAGTAGGCGAGGACGACGCGCTCAGTCATGTTCTTCTCTTTCGGTGTCGTGAGTCGTGCGGAGCAGGAGGCGCGAGGGCCGGCGCGGTCAGCCGGTCGTCGCGAGCTCGAGGAACCGCGCGGCGAGCGCGGTGCCCTCGGGGCCGTCGGCGCCCTCGCGGGCGATGACGAGGACGGTGTCGTCCCCCGCGATGGTGCCGAGCACGCCCGGGAGCACCGAGTGGTCGATCGCGGAGGCGAGGAACTGGGCGGCCCCGGGCGGGGTCCGCAGGACGACGAGGCTGCCGGACGCCTCGGCGGTGACGAGCAGCTCGGAGCACAGCCGGGCGAGCCGGGCGGCCAGCGCCTCGGCGTCGACCACGGGGGCCGGCGACCGGTCGCCACCCTCCCCCGGCACCGCGTACGCGAGCGACCCGGTGGGCGTGCGGATCTTCACCGCGCGCAGCTCGACGAGGTCCCGGGACAGCGTCGCCTGGGTGACGGTGACGCCCTGGTGGGCCAGCAGGTCGGCGAGCTCGGACTGCGAGTGCACCGACTGCCGGGACAGCAGGTCGCGGATCAGCGCGTGCCGCGCGGCCTTGGTCGACGGGACCCGGCCCGTGGTGGCGGCGGGCTCGTCGGCCCGGCCGGTCGCGGCGCTCACGCCTGCTCCAGCAGCCAGGCCAGCAGCGCCTTCTGCGCGTGCAGCCGGTTCTCCGCCTCGTCCCAGACCACCGACTGCGGCCCGTCCAGCACCTCGGCGGTGATCTCCTTGCCGCGGTAGGCGGGCAGGCAGTGCAGGACGAGCGCGTCGGAGGCCGCGAGGGCGAGCGTCGCGGCGTCCAGCCGGTACGGCACGAACGGCCGCTCGCGCTCGGCGGCCTCGGCCTCCTGGCCCATCGAGACCCAGGTGTCGGTGGCGACGGCGTCCGCGCCGGTGACGGCCTTCGCGAGGTCGTCCGTCACCTCGACGGAGCCGCCGGTGCGGTCGGCGATCGCGGCCGCGGCCTCGACCACGTCCGACGCCGGCAGGTACGCCGCCGGGGTGGCGATCCGCACGTGCATCCCGGCCGTCGCGCCGCCCAGCAGGTACGACTGCGCCATGTTGTTCGACCCGTCGCCGGTGTACGCGAGGGTCAGCCCCCGCAGCGCCGGGACGCCGCCCCGGTGCTGGGCGATCGTCAGCAGGTCCGCGAGGATCTGGCACGGGTGGAAGTCGTCGGTCAGCGCGTTCACCACCGGGACGCCGGCGTGCGCGGCCATCTCCTCGATCCGGGCCTGCGCGTGGGTGCGCCAGACGACCGCGGCGACCTGCGGCCCGAGCACCCGCGCGGTGTCGGCGATCGACTCCCGGACGCCGATCCGTGCCAGGTTGCCGTCGACCAGCAGCGGGTAGCCGCCGAGCTCGGCGACGCCCGTGGTGAACGACACCTGGGTCCGCAGCGTCGGCTTGTCGAAGATGATCGCGACCGCGCGCGGGCCGTCGAGCGGGCGGCGGGCGAACCGATCGGCCCGCAGCGCGAGCCCGAGCTCGAGGACCTCGGCCTGCTCGGCGGGCGACAGGTCGTCGTCGCGCAGGAAGTGCCTCACGCCGCGGCCCCCGTCAGGTCGTGCGGCAGCGCCGCGAGGAAGTCGGTGAACGTCGCGGCCTGCTCGCGGGTGAGCACGTACGGCGGCGCCATCCGGATCGTCGACGGCGTGCACGGGTTCACGATGAACCCGGCCGCCAGCGCCCGGGACGCGACCTCGGCCGCCACCGGCGCAGCGAGCTGGACCGCGATCAGCAGGCCCTCGCCGCGCACCTCGGCGACCAGCGGGTGGCCGAGCGCGGCGATCTCCGACCGCCACCACGCGCCCAGGTCCGTGACGTGCTGCAGCAGCCCGTCGCGCTCGATGACGCCGATCGTCGCGAGGGCCGCGGCCGAGGCCACCGGGTTGCCGCCGAAGGTCGTGCCGTGCTGGCCGCGGCCGAGCAGCGTCGCCGCCCGCTCGCCGTACGCGACGACCGCGCCGACCGGGAAGCCGCCGCCGAGGCCCTTGGCCAGGGTGACCACGTCGGGCCGGATGCCGCCGCCGAGGTGCGGGTGCTGGTGCGCGAGCCAGGCGCCGGTGCGGCCCATGCCGGTCTGCACCTCGTCGAGGATCAGCAGCGCGCCGTGCGCCTCGGTCAGCTCGCGGGCGCGGGCCAGGTAGCCGGCCGGCAGCGGCAGCACGCCGGCCTCGCCCTGGATCGGCTCGAGGAACACCGCGGCCACCGTGTCGCCCCCGCCGTCGGCGAACGCGGCCTCCAGCGCGGCGGTGTCGCCGAACGGCAGGAACTCGACCCCGCCGGGCAGCGGCTCGAACGGCTCGCGGTAGGCGGCCTTGGAGGTGAGCGCGAGCGCGCCCATCGACCTGCCGTGGAACGCGCCCTCGAGCGCGAGCACCCGCGTCCGGCGCACGCCGCCGGGGCCCTCGCTGTTCCGGCGGGCCATCTTGAACGCGGCCTCGTTGGCCTCGGTGCCCGAGTTCGTGAGGAACACCCGCGAGCCCTCGGGCGCGTCGGCGACGGCGAGCAGCCGCTCGGCCAGCGCGATCTGCGTCGGGCTCGCGAAGAAGTTCGAGATGTGGCCGAGCGTGCCGAGCTGCGCGGAGATCGCCGCGGTCAGCGTCGGGTGCGCGTGGCCCAGCGAGTTGACCGCGATGCCGCCGAGCAGGTCGAGGTAGCGGAACCCGTCCGCGTCCCACACGTACGGGCCCTCGCCGCGGACGAGCACGCGCTGCGGCGCGCCGAAGGTGTCCATGAGCGCGTGGCCGTAGCGCTCGGTCCAGTGGGCCACGGAGTCGGCCCCGGCCAGCGCGGCGGGGTCCTGCGGCTCCAGGTGCTGCTCGGTCACTCAGCTCACCTCGGGGGCGTGGGGGACGTGCGGGACCACCTGCGGGATCGGGGCGGTGAAGGGCGAGGGCGAGGGCTCGTCGTCGGGCAGCACCATCGTGCCGATGCCGTCGGACGTGAAGACCTCGACCAGGATCGAGTGGGCCTGCCGGCCGTCGATGACGTGCGCGCGGCCGACGCCGCCGGTGACGGCGCGCCAGCACGCCTCCATCTTGGGGCGCATGCCGGAGTCGAGGGACGGCAGCAGGTCGGCCAGCGCGCCGGCCCGGATCCGCCGCGCCAGCGAGGACCGGTCGGGCCACGACGTGTACAGCCCCTCGACGTCGGTGAGCACGATGAGCTTGCGCGCGCCGAGCGCCACGGCCAGCGCGGCGGCCGCCGTGTCCGCGTTCACGTTGAGCACCTGGGTCGGGTCCTCGATGTCGGGCGCCACGGTCGAGACCACCGGGATGCGCCCCGCGTCGAGCAGGTCGAGCACGGCGCCCGGGTTCACCTCGACGACGTCGCCGACCTGGCCGACGTCGACCTGCCGCCCGTCGACCGTGGCGGTGCGCCGGCGCGCCTGCAGCAGCCCGCCGTCCTCGCCGGACAGGCCGACCGCGTACGGGCCGTGCGCGTTCAGCAGGCCGACGAGCTCGCGGGACACCTGACCCGTGAGCACCATGCGGACGACGTCCATCGCCTCCGGCGTGGTGACGCGCAGGCCGCCGCGGAACTCGGACTCGATGCCGAGCCGGTCGAGCATCGCGTTGATCTGCGGGCCGCCGCCGTGCACCACGACGGGGCGCAGGCCGACCTGGCGCAGGAACACCATGTCCTCGGCGAACGCGCGCTTGAGGTCGTCGTCGACCATCGCGTTGCCGCCGTACTTGACGACGACGAGCGCGCCGGCGAACCGCTGCAGCCAGGGCAGCGCCTGGATCAGCACCTCGGCCTTCTGCTCGGGGCGCAGGTCGGTCCGCGTGTCGAACGCGTCGTCGTGCGGGGGCGGGGCGTCGAGGCTCATGTGGAGTACGCGCTGTTCTCGTGGACGTAGTCGTGCGTGAGGTCGTTGGTCCAGATGGTCGCGGCGGCGTCGCCGGCGTGCAGGTCGACGTCGACGCGGACCTCGCGGGCGGCGGCCAGGTCGACCAGGTCGCGCGGCTCGCCGACCCCGCCGGCGCGGCACACCTGGACGCCGTTGATCGACACGTCGAGCAGGGCCGCGTCGTAGGGCGCGACGTCCTCCGGGACGGTGCCGACCGCGGCGAGCACGCGGCCCCAGTTCGGGTCGTTGCCGAACACGGCGGCCTTGAACAGGTTCGACCGGGTGACCGCGCGCGCGACCGCGACGGCCGCCTCCTCGGTGGTGGCGCCGGTGACCGTCACGGCGATGTCGTGCGAGGCGCCCTCGGCGTCCGCGACGAGCTGCCGGGCGAGGTCGGCCGACGCGGCGGCCACCGCGGCGGCGAACGCCTCGGGGTCCGGGGTCACGCCGCTGGCGCCGGAGGCGAGCAGCAGCACGGTGTCGTTGGTGGACATGCAGCCGTCGGAGTCGACCCGGTCGAACGTGGTCAGGGTGGCGCCGCGCAGCGCCGCGTCGGCCTGCTCGGCGGTGACGACCGCGTCTGTGGTGAGCACGACCAGCATCGTGGCGAGGCCCGGGGCGAGCATGCCCGCGCCCTTGGCCATGCCGCCGACCGTCCAGCCGTCGCCGGCGACCGCGGCGGTCTTGCTCACGGTGTCGGTGGTCATGATGGCGGTGGCCGCGTCGGGGCCGCCGGTCGTGCTCAGGGCGGCCGCCGCCGCGGCGACGCCGCCGCGCAGCAGGTCCATCGGCAGCCGCTCGCCGATCAGGCCGGTCGAGCACACGAGCACGTCGCCGGCCGAGGCGCCCAGCACCTCGGCGACGTGCTCGGCCGTGCGGTGGGTGTCGAGGAAGCCCTCGGGGCCGGTGCACGCGTTGGCGCCGCCGGAGTTGAGCACGACCGCGGTGGCGACGCCGTCCGACACGGCCTGGCGGGACCAGACGACGGGCGCGGCGACGACGCGGTTGGAGGTGAACACGCCCGCGGCGACCTGCAGCGGGCCGTCGTTGACGACCAGGGCGACGTCCGGCTTCCCGGACGGCTTGAGGCCGGCGGTGACCCCGGCGGCGCGGAAGCCGGCCGGCGCGGTCACGCCCGCGGTCTCGATGGCGACGGTCACGGGGCGACTCCCTCGGTGGTGAGGCCGGTGCGCTCGGGCAGGCCGAGCGCGAGGTTCAGCGACTGCACCGCGGCGCCCGCGGTGCCCTTGACCAGGTTGTCCAGCGCGCACAGGGCGACGACCCGGCCGGCGGCCTCGTCGACGGTCACCTGGACGAGCGCGGTGTTCGCGCCGGTGGTGACGCCGGTGGTCGGCCACTCCCCCTCGGGCAGCAGCTCGACGAACGGCTCGGCGGCGTACGCGGCCTCCCAGGCGGCGCGCACGGCGGCGGCGTCCGCGCCGGGCGCCAGCGGGGCGGTGACCGTGGCGAGGATGCCGCGGGACATCGGGACCAGCACCGGCGTGAAGGACAGGCCGACCGTCGCGGCCCCGGCGACGCCGAGGTTCTGCTGGATCTCCGGGATGTGCCGGTGCGTGCCGCCGACCGCGTACGGCTGCGCGGAGCCGAGCGCCTCGGACGCGAGCAGGTGGGTCTTGAGCGACTTCCCCGCGCCGGAGTACCCGACGGCCAGCACGGCGACCAGGTCGGCCGGGTCGACGACGCCCGCGGCGACGCCCGGCTGGAGCGCCAGGGTGACGGCGGTGACGTTGCAGCCGGGGACGGCGATGCGACGCGCGTCCGCGAGGGCTCGGCGCTGGGCGGACGGCGTCGTCTCCCCCGCGTGCAGCAGCTCCGGCATGCCGTAGGGCCAGGTGCCGGCGTGCTCGGTGCCGTAGAACCGGCGCCAGGCGTCGGGGTCGGTCAGCCGGTGGTCGGCGCCCAGGTCCACGACCAGCGCGCCGTCGCCGCGGTCCGCGAGCGCCGCGGCGATCTCGCCGGACGCGCCGTGCGGCAGGGCCAGCACCACGACGTCGTGGCCGGCGAGCTCGTCGACCGAGGTCGGGGTGAGCACGCGGTCCGCGAGCGCGCGCAGGTGCGGCTGGTGCGCGCCGAGCCGGGTGCCGGCGTTGGAGTGGGCGGTGAGCGCGCCGATCTCGGCCTCGGGGTGGCCGAGCAGGAGCCGCAGGGTCTCGCCGCCGGCGTACCCGGAGGCGCCCGCGACGGCGACGGAGAAGGACATGTGCATGACCATACACCCGAGTGCACACTGATTCATCGCGGCGTGGCGCGGACCCTGACACGGCCGGAATGCCCGGGCGGGGCACGTCGTTGCTGCTCGTATGCACGCGATCCTCGCCACCGAGCCGGGTGGACCCGACGTCCTCGAGCCCGACGAGATCCCCGACCCGCTGCCGGGCCCCCGCGACCTCCTGGTGCGACTGAGCGCCGCGGGCGTGAACTTCATCGACACCTACCGGCGCAGCGGCGTGTACGCCATGCCGTTCCCGCACGTGCCGGGCTCCGAGGGTGCGGGCGTCGTCGAGGCGGTGGGCCGCGAGGTGCGGGAGTTCGCGGTCGGCGACCTGGTCGCGTGGGCGTCGGCGCCGTCGTCCTACGCCGAGCTGGTCGTCGTGCCCGAGGCGGTCGCGCTGCGGGTGCCGGACGGCGTCGCCGACGAGGTCGCCGCGGCGCTCCCCCTGCAGGGCCTGACCGCGCACTACCTCGTCACGTCGACCTTCCCCGTGCTCGAGGGCCAGGACGTGCTGGTGCACGCGGGCGCCGGTGGCGTCGGCCTGCTGCTCACCCAGCTCGCCGCCGCCCGGGGAGCGCGGGTCATCACCACCGTCGGCACCGCCGAGAAGGAGGCGCTGTCCCGCGCCGCCGGCGCGTCCGAGGTCATCCGGTACACCGAGCTCGACGACCTGACGTCGGAGCTGCCCGCGCTGGTGCGCGACCTGACCGGCGGCCGCGGCGTGCACACGGTGTTCGACGGCGTGGGCGCCTCGACGTTCGACGCGTCGCTCGCGTCGCTGCGGCCGCGGGGCGGGCTCGCGCTGTTCGGCGCGTCGTCCGGCCCGGTGCCGCCGTTCGACCCGCAGCGGCTCAACGCCGCCGGGTCCCTGTTCCTCACCAGGCCCACGCTGGGCCACTACACCGCCACCCGGGACGAGCTGACCCGGCGGGCCGACGAGCTGTTCGCGGCCGTCGCCGCCGGCACCCTCGACGTCCGGGTCGGCGCGACCTACCCCCTGGCCGAGGCCGCCGAGGCGCACCGCGCGCTCGAGGGCCGGGCCACCACCGGAAAGGTGCTCCTCACCGCATGAGAGACCTGCACGTCGAGATCTGGTCCGACATCGCCTGCCCCTGGTGCTACATCGGCAAGCGCCGGTTCGCCGCCGCGCTCGAGGGCTTCGAGCACCGCGACCACGTCCGCGTGACGTGGCGCTCGTTCGAGCTGCAGCCGGACGCCGAGCCGTCGACGGCGCACCCCGGGCTGACCGAGGCGCAGATGCTGGCCGAGCGCAAGGGCCTGCCCGTCGACCAGGTGCGGCAGATGTTCGACCAGGTGACGTCCGTCGCCGCGTCGGTGGGCCTCGCGTACGACTTCGACACCGTGGTGCCCGCCAACACGTTCGACGCGCACCGGCTCGTGCACGTGGCCGCCTCGCTCGGCGGGGACGCCGCCGCGGCCGAGGTCGTCGAGCGGCTGATGAGCGCGCACTTCGAGCACGGGCGGGTCGTGGACGACCTGGTCGTCCTCGGGGAGATCGCAGTGGAGGCCGGCCTGGACGGCGACGCCGTGCGCGCCGCGCTGGCCACCGACGCCGGGGCGGGCGAGGTGCGCGCCGACGAGGCCGAGGCCGCCGCGCTGGGCATCCAGGGCGTGCCGTTCTTCGTCGCCGACCGCCGGCTCGGGCTGTCGGGTGCGCAGCCGGTCGAGGTGTTCGCGCAGCTGCTGTCCCAGGCCTGGGCCGACGCGAACCCGCCGCTGGCGATCCCGACGATCGCGGGCGCGGCCGACGCGGAGGCGTGCGGGCCGGACGGCTGCTGAGCCGCGGGGCGCGGGTCGGCGGGCCGGGTGTCCGAAACGTCCACGACCCGCGCCCGCCGCGGCGCCTACCGTCGTCGCATGACACCGCAGCTGGACATGATCGGGCTGGTCGCGAGCGACCTGCCGCGCACCCTCGCGTTCTACCGCGCCCTCGGGCTCGACCTGCCGGCGGCGGCCGACGCCGAGCCG
>Ga0164308_10001750_pt1 | contig 11569 bp, 12 predicted proteins | sample Whisoiple_246_MG_FD_109983 | JGI IMG/M metagenome (GOLD analysis project Ga0164308, IMG submission 109983) | Soil microbial communities amended with fresh organic matter from upstate New York, USA - Whitman soil sample_246_MG | ecosystem: Environmental > Terrestrial > Soil > Unclassified >... | reverse complement strand
CGCCCGCTGCCCGCGACCGCGGCGAGCACCGGGTCGTCCGCCGCGGTGGTCCACAGGACGTACCCGTCCACCGCCGCCGACAGCACCCGGTCGACGTCCGACGCGTCCCCGCGGGTGGGGATCAGCACCACGCCGAGGTCCTCCTCGACGCAGACGTCGGTGACGCCGGCGAGGAACCGTGCCGCCTGGGGGTCGTCGAACAGGTAGGACAGGTGCTCGCCGACCACCACGCCCAGCTGCTGGGCGCGTCCCGAGCGCAGGGCGCGGGCGGTGCTGCTGGGGCGGTAGCCCAGCTCGGCCGCGGCCGCGAGCACCCGGACCCGGGTGGCGTCGGCGACCCGGTCAGGCCGGGTGAACGCGTACGAGACGGTCATCGGCGCGACGCCCGCGTGGCGGGCGACGTCCTTGAGCGTGGGGCGCCGTGCTGCGGGGGTGGACACACCCGCAGCCTATCTGTGTAACGTTACGATCATGAAACGAGAGAGTGCCACCGCCGCGCCCCGTACCCCGCGGAGCCCCGAGCGCGCCGCCCTGGCGCCGTATGCGGCGTTCGCCGCCTTCGGGATCTTCTGGGGCGCCTGGGGGGCTGCGCTGCCGGCGCTGCGCACCCAGGCGGGGGTCGGCGAGGGTCGGCTGGGTACCGCGCTGCTCTTCGTCGGCCTGGGCGCGCTGCCGGCGATGGCCGTCACCGGGCGCGCCGTGGACCGCTACGGGCTCCGGGTGGCGGCGTGGCTGCTGGCGGCGCTGGCCGGGGCCGGGCTGCTCATCACCGCGGGGGCCGACGGCATGGCGCGGCTGGTCGTCGGGATGCTCGTGGTCGGCGCGGCCTCGGGCGCCGCGGACGTGGCCGTGAACACGCTGGCCGGGCGCGCCGAGCACGTCACGGCGCAGCCGCTCCTGACCCGGTCCCACGGGCTGTTCTCGGTGGGCGTGGTCGCGGCCAGCCTGGCCACCGGCGCCCTGCTGGGCGCGGGTCTGCCGCTGCCCGCGGCCTTCGTCGTGGTCGCGGCGGTGATGCTCGTCCTGGCGGCGGTCACCTGGCGGACCGCCGCGGCGCTCCGGGTCCCGGGCGACCGGGACGGCGCAGGCCGGGAGGCGGCGGGCGCACCTCCGTCGACGGAGCGACCCGACCGGCGCCGGCTCGCGGGCCTGCTCCGCCGGGTCGGCCCGGCCGCGCCGCTGCTCGTCGTCGGGCTGGTCGCCGCGCTGGCCTACGCCGTCGAGAACGCGCACCAGAGCTGGGGGGTGGTGCTGCTCACGGACGTGTTCGGCGCGTCGCCCCAGCTCGCCGCCGCGGCCCCGGCGACGTTCGCCGCCACCGCCGCGCTGGCGCGCCTGAGCCTGGCGCCGCTGTCGCGCAGCCACCCGACCGCGATGCTGGTCGGCGGCGGGGCGCTGGCGACCGCGGGCACCGCGGTGCTGGCCACCGCGCCGTCGGTCGTCGTCGCGCTGGTCGGACTGGTCCTCGCGGCGCTCGGCACCGCGACGCTGTTCCCGACGCTGCTCAGCCGCAGTCTGCGGGGCGCCGACCCGGCGCAGCACGGCAGGGCCACCTCCGCCGTCGCCGCGACCGCGTACCTGGGCTTCCTGCTCGGCCCGGCCTACGTCGGGCTGCTGGCCGAGCGGACCGACCTGCGCGGTGCGCTGCTCGGCGTGGCCGCGCTGGCGCTGGTCTTCACGGTGTCGGCGCCGCCGGTCAGCGCCTGGGCGGCGGGACGGGCGCGGGCCGCCCGCCGGGACCGCCCGCGCGTCGGCCGCTAGGGCCCGCCGCTGCGCCCGCGCGGGGCGGCCGCCTGTGGACGGCCGCCGTCCCGCGGCCGGAGCGCGGATACGATCGCCCGGTGACCGCACCCGACACCGCCCCCCAGGCCGCGCGGCCCGTGCTGCCGGTGCGCCCCGAGCTGGCCGGCGAGGTGCCCTACGGTGCCCCGCAGCTCGACGTGCCGGTGCTGCTCAACGTCAACGAGAACCCGTACCCGCCGTCGGCCGAGGTGGTCGCCGACATCGCCGCCGCCGTCGCCGAGGCCGCCCACGGGCTCAACCGGTACCCGGACCGCGAGTTCCTCGGCCTGCGCGCCGACCTCGCCGACTACCTGGCCGTCGAGTCGGGCGTGCGCGTCGCGCCGGAGCAGGTGTGGGCGGCCAACGGGTCGAACGAGGTCATGCTGCACCTGCTGCAGGCGTTCGGCGGCCCGGGCCGCACGGCGCTGTCGTTCGCGCCGACGTACTCGATGTACCCGGAGTACGCGCGCGACACGCACACGCGGTGGGTCGCGGGTCGGCGCACGGAGCAGTTCGACGTCGACCCGGCCGAGGCCCGCGCGCTGATCGCCCGCGAGACGCCGTCCGTCGTCCTGCTCACCAGCCCGAACAACCCGACCGGCACCGCGCTGGAGCTCGACACCGTCCGCGCGGTGCTCGCGGCCGCGGCCGAGGTGCCGGGCGGCTGCGCGGTCGTCGTCGACGAGGCGTACGGCGAGTTCCGCCGGGAGGGCGTCGAGTCCGCGCTCACCCTGCTCGCGGACCACCCGCACCTGGCGGTCAGCCGCACGATGTCGAAGGCCTTCGGCCTGGCCGGCGCCCGGGTCGGCTACCTCGCCGCGTCGCGCGAGCTGGTCGACGCGCTGCGCGTGGTCCGGCTGCCGTACCACCTGTCCGCGGTGACCCAGGCGACGGCCCGCGCGGCGCTGCGGCACGCGCCGGAGCTCATGGCCCAGGTCGGCTCGCTGCGGGCCGAGCGGGACCAGCTCGTGCTCGACCTGCGCGACCGCGGGCTGCGCGTCGCGGAGTCCGACGCGAACTTCGTGCTGTTCCAGGTCGGCGAGGACCGGCACGCGGTCTGGCAGGGTCTGCTGGACCGGGGCGTGCTGATCCGCGAGGTCGGCCCGGAAGGATGGCTGCGGGTGTCGGTCGGCACCCCGGAGGAGACCGCGGCGTTCACCGCCGCGCTGTGGGAGGTGCTGGGGATTTGAGCACGACGACCGGCGGGCGCACCGCCCGGGTCGAGCGCACGACGAGCGAGTCCAGCGTCGTCGTCGAGGTCGACCTGGACGGCACGGGGCGCACGGAGATCAGCACCACGGTGCCGTTCTACGACCACATGCTCACGGCGCTGGGCAAGCACTCGCTCATCGACCTCACGGTCCGGGCGACCGGTGACACGCACATCGACGCGCACCACACCGTCGAGGACGTCGCGATCTGCCTGGGCGAGGCGCTCCGCGAGGCGCTGGGCGACAAGCGGGGCATCGCGCGGTTCGGCGACGCCACCGTGCCGCTGGACGAGGCGCTGGCGCAGGCCGTCGTCGACGTGTCGGGGCGCCCGTACCTCGTGCACTCCGGCGAGCCGGTGGGCCAGGAGTACCACCTGATCGGCGGGCACTTCACCGGCTCGCTGACCCGGCACGTGCTGGAGTCGATCGCGCACCACGCCGCCTTCGGCATGCACGTCCGCGTGCTCGCCGGCCGGGACCCGCACCACATCGTGGAGGCGCAGTTCAAGGCGCTGGCGCGCGCGCTGCGGTTCGCGGTCGCGCTCGACCCGCGGGTCGACGGCATCCCGAGCACCAAGGGCGCCCTGTGACCGCGGGGACGCCGGACGGGCCCGGTCGCCCGGACGACGACGACCTCGGGTTCGAGATCCCGGACGACCTGTCGGGGCTCGACGGCCTGGACGCGGGGCCGGCTGAGCCCGCGCAGGCGCCGGGCTCGGCCGACGGCGACGAGCCGTCCGTCGAGGTCCCGGACGACCTCGCCGGGCTCGAGGCCGCGGCCGCCGAGCCCGACGAGCCGGTCGTGGCGATCGTCGTGACCCAGGTCGCCGGCGCGAAGCCGCTGGCCGCCGCGTGCTCGCTCGCGGGGGTCGACGTCGACGCCGTCCCGTCGCCCGTCGGGGCGCTCGCGGTCCTGCGGCACACCGCGGACGCCGCCGGCACCGCCGAGGCCGCCGGCGCGATCTCCCGCATGCTGCGCACGTCGCCGGTGATCCTGCTGGACCGCCGCGCGGGCCGGATCGCCGCCAGCCGCTGGTCCGCGGGGGAGAAGGAGGACGACCTCGCGGCCGGCCTCGTGCTCTCCGGCGCGCCGGACCTGCTCGACGACCTGCTGGTCGGCGGGAAGCCGGTCGGCGAGGTCCCCGGCGTGGAGACCAGCGTGGGCATGTCGCGGTGGGCCGCGATGCGCGCGCTGTCCGCCGGCGGACGCCGCCGCCGGGACTGACGCCCACGTCACGTCCCGCGCACCGGACGCGGGACGGCCGGCCGGGCGCGCGCCCGGTAGCCTGGACGGGTGCCCAGCCAGCCTCGTGTCGTCGTCCTGGACTACGGATTCGGGAACGTCCGCTCGGCCGTGCGCGCCCTCGAGCGGGTCGGCGCCCAGGTCGAGCTGACGTCCGACGCCCAGCACGCGGGGGAGGCCGACGGCCTCGTGGTCCCGGGTGTCGGTGCCTTCGCGGCCGTCATGGCCGGCCTGCGCGGGGTGCGCGGCGAGCAGATCGTGGACCGGCGGCTCGCCGGCGGGCGGCCCGTGCTCGGCATCTGCGTCGGCATGCAGGTCATGTTCGACCGCGGCGACGAGCACGGCGTCGAGACCGAGGGTCTGGGCGAGTGGCCCGGCACGGTCGACCGGCTCGAGGCCGAGGTCGTCCCGCACATGGGCTGGTCGACCGTCGACGCGCCCGAGGGCACCCGGCTGTTCGCCGGCATCGAGGACGAGCGGTTCTACTTCGTGCACTCGTACGCCGCGCGCAGCTTCCCGCTGTCCGAGCAGGTCGACGCCGACCGGCTGACCCCGCCGCTGGTGACGTGGTCCGAGCACGGCGGCCGGTTCGTCGCCGCGGTCGAGAACGGCCCGCTCGCCGCCACGCAGTTCCACCCCGAGAAGTCCGGGGACGCCGGCGCCCAGCTGCTCGAGAACTGGGTCGGCTCGCTCGACTGACCGGCCGCGCCGCCCCCGGCGCGCCGCCCCGCACCACCGCACGCCCCCGAACGAGGAGACCCATGTCCGACCGTCTGCAGCTCCTGCCCGCCGTCGACGTCGCCGACGGCCAGGCCGTCCGCCTCGTCCAGGGCGAGGCCGGCTCGGAGACCTCCTACGGCGACCCGCTCGCCGCCGCGCTCGACTGGCAGGTCGGCGGCGCGGAGTGGATCCACCTGGTCGACCTGGACGCCGCCTTCGGCCGCGGGTCGAACGCCGCGCTGCTCGCCGACGTCGCGCAGGTGCTGTCGGGCAAGGGCGTCAAGGTCGAGCTGTCGGGCGGCATCCGCGACGACGCCTCGCTGGAGCGCGCGCTCGCCACCGGCGCCGCCCGGGTCAACCTCGGCACCGCCGCGCTGGAGGACCCGGACTGGACCGCCGACGCCATCGCGCGGCACGGCGACGCCATCGCGGTCGGCCTGGACGTGCGCGGCACCACGCTCGCCGCCCGCGGCTGGACCCGCGAGGGCGGCGACCTCTGGGAGGTCCTGGCCCGGCTCGACGCCGTCGGCTGCTCCCGGTACGTCGTCACCGACGTGACCAAGGACGGCACGCTGCGCGGGCCGAACGTCGACCTGCTCCGCGAGGTGTGCGCGCGCACCGACGCGCCGGTCGTCGCCTCGGGCGGCATCTCCTCCCTGGACGACCTGCGGAGGCTGCGCGAGCTGGTCCCGGTCGGCGTCGAGGGCGCGATCGTGGGCAAGGCCCTGTACGCGGGCGCGTTCACGCTGCCCGAGGCCCTGGACGTCGCCGGCCGCCCGTGACCGGGCGCGAGCTCCCGCCCACCTCGGCGTTCGCCGGGGACGACGGCAGCGCCGACCCGCGGGTCGCGGCGGCGCTCGCCGCGCTGGGCGACGGCACCGGCACGCTGGCCGGGGTCGTCGAGGCCCTGGCCGGCACCCGCGTGCTCGTGCCGGTGCTGGCGGAGCTCGAGGAGGCGGGGACCGTCGAGGTCGGCGGGCACGCGCACACGGTCGACAAGGAGGCGTCCGCGGGCATCGTCGCGCTGCAGGCCCCCGACGGCCGGACCGCGCTGCCGGTGTTCTCGTCCGTCGCGACCATGGCGGCCTGGCGGCGCGAGGCGCGGCCGGTGCCGACGGACGTGGTCCGGGCGGCGCTGTCGGTCGTGAGCGAGGGCTGGGAGCTCGTGGTGCTCGACCCGGGTGGGCCGGTCACGGCGCTGCTGCCCCGGCCGGCCGTGTGGGCGCTGGCGCAGCAGCAGGCGTGGCGGCCGGCGGTGCTGCCGGGCGGCGACGCGGACGCGGCGGGCGACGGCGGTGCGGGCGACGGCGGTGCTGACGCCGCGGGTGCCGCGGGTGCCGCGGCCGACCGTCGGGTCGTCGACCCCGAGGTGCGCGCGGCGATCCGCGCCGCGGTGCGGGGCGCGCTGCCGGCGGGTCCCGCGCCGGATGCGGCCGCGCGGCACCCGGACGCGTCCGACGCCGCCGACGCGTCCGGCCGCGCCGGTGGCTCGGGCGGCCGGTCGTGGTTCCGGCGCCGCCGCGCCGAGCCCGCCGCGGCGTCGGCGCCCGCCCCCGCCGCGGGCCCGGTCGTGGCCCTGGACGCGGTGCCCGGCGCGCGCGCCGAGGTGGCCGTCGTGCTCACGCTCGTGCCGGGGCTCGACCGCCCGACGCTCGACGGCGTGCTGCGCCGCGTCGGCGAGGCCCTGGCCGCGGACGAGACGGTGACGCAGCGCGTCGACTCCCTCGAGGTCCGCCTCCGCTGACCCGGCGCGCCGCAGCACCGAGGGGGTAGGAAACACGCCGAGCGGGTACCCGCCGGGTACTCACTCGGCGCGTCTCCTGCACACTCGCGGCCCCGCGCCTCCCGCCGGGCCCGCCCGCCGGTCAGTGGAAGAGGCGGCGTCGGCGCAGGGCCCAGGCGAGCGCGACCGTCGCCACCGCGCCGACCACCTGCCCGCCGAGGATGATCCGGTTCAGGTCGAGCGCCGGCTGCCACTGCGCGCCGTCGTCGTCGATCACGAACACCCCGAGCGGCTTGACCCGCGTCGCGTAGCCACCCGCGTCCGCCGCGCCGACGCCGCGGCCCCCGGGCCGGCCGGCGCCGAACGGCCACAGCGGCCCGCGCAGGAACGGCAGCCGTCCGCCGTGCCCGGGCCCGCCGTGCCAGCCGCCGCGGCCCGGGCCGTGCGGCCAGCCGCCGGGACCCGCCCACGCGACCGGCGCGCCCGGCCCGCCCGGCGCACCCGGCGCGCCCGGCCCACCCGGCGCACCCGGCGCACCCGCCCCGCCGCCCGCGCTGCCGACCGCCCCGGCCGGCGCGCCGGGTCCGGACGACGCCCACGGCCCGTCCTCGGGCGCGCCGGCGTGCGCGCCGTGGCCGCTGTCCTCCGCCGCGCCCGCGCCGGGCGTGCCCGCCTCGGCCCCGGGACCGCGGTCGCCGCCGTGCGCGCGCGGCCCGCCGGCGCCCTCCGGCGTCGCGCCGTCGCCCGCCGGCCCGTCGCCGTCGCCCGCGCCGTCGCCCGAGCCCGACCCGCCGGCACCGGGCCCGCCGGACCCGCCCGGGCCGCCGTGCCCGCCGCGGATCCCGACCCGCGCGTCCGCGTGCGCGCCGGCGACGCCGTGCCAGCCCATCACCTTCGCCACCGGCACGACGAGGGTGCTGCCGTGCTCGTACGGCTCCCCGAAGACGCGCCGCACGGAGATGATGTCGCTCGCCGCCCGGGTGAGGCCGGGCAGGTCGGGGTGGGTCTCGTCGGTCATCGTCGTCCTCCTCGGTGGGTGTCCGTGCGCCCACCGTGGCACGGCGGGTCGCACGCCCACCAGGGGCCGCGCCGGGTCAGCCCGAGGTGCAGGAGGCGCTCGCCGTGAAGGCGGCCTCGTCGCCGAGCAGCTGGCGCAGGGTGCTGACCGGGACCACGAAGCTCTGCCCCGTCGAGTTCTTGGCGTACACCACGCCGACCACGTGCCCCTCGGCGTCGAGCACCGCGGAGCCGGAGCTGCCGGGCTCGACCTCGGCGTTCGTGACGAGCACCTGGCCGAGGTTCTCGTTCAGCGGGTCGGTGGTCGCGCCGATGACCTGGCCGCTCGTGACCGTGAGCTGGCCGCCCTGCGGGTAGCCGACGACGGTCACCTCGTCGCCGGGGTTCGGGTCGGCGTCGGCGAGGCCGGGCGCGGACGGCAGCGGGTCGGCGGTGCGCACGACCGCGAGGTCCGCCAGCGCGGCCGTCGAGGACGCGGTCACGGCGACGTCCCGGCCGTCGTAGGTGCTCAGCTGCAGGTCGGCGGAGTCGGCGACCACGTGCCGGTTCGTGATGAGCGTCGTCTCGTCGATCGCGAAGCCCGAGCCGGTCGACAGCGAGTTGCAGCCGACGTTCCGGATCCGCACCGCCATCCGCTGCGCGGCGTCGAAGCCGTCGGGGGACAGGTTGCCCGAGGACGACGGCGTGGGGACGGGGGCGCTCGACGGCACCAGGTCGGTCGGCACCGGGCCCGGCATGGGCGGCAGCACGCCGCACCCGGCGAGCAGCAGGACGGCCGCGGCGCCGAGGGCGGTGCGGCGGGCGGTCGGGCGGATCACCCGGTCGCCCCCGCCGCGAGCTGCCGCTGCAGCTCCGTGTTCGCGACCGTGGCGGCGTTGCACACGCCCTGCACGTCGGACTTGAACCGCTGCAGGTCCGCGGGGTCGTACGCCGCCGCGTCCTCGAGGTAGGTGATGAGCTGGTTCTGCGCGTCGATGCAGGTCGACAGCGCGGACGCGACGTTCGCGGCGGCCTGCGAGATGCGCTCCTGGTAGTCGACGAGCTGGCGCTGCACCTCGCGGTCGTCGCCGACCTGGGCCTTCTCGTCGGCGAGCTGGGTGATGCGGCTCTGCGCGGTCGTCAGCTGCTCGTTCACCGCGGCGAGCTCCGCCAGGGTGCCGTCGTGCTGGGTGCGCAGCGTGGCGAGCTCGGTGCCGATGGCGCGGCCCTGCGCCTCGATCCCGGCGGCGTACTCCTCGTACCGGACGGTGCGCACCCACAGGTAGTACGCCAGCGCGGTGACGAGGACGAGCAGCACCGACAGGACCACCACCGCCCAGGGCCGGCGGCGGTGCCGGGGCGCGGGCGGCGGCGCCAGGTGGCTGTGCTCGGGGTGCCGCGTCGCGGAGCGGTCGTCCGGGTGCGTCGCCGGGTGCTCGACCGGCGCCGCGTCGTCGGGGCGGGTGGCGGTGTCCGACCACGACGAGGGCCCGGCCGGCCGCGGCGGGCCGATCGGGTCGTGCGGCCCGGTGGCAGACGTCACGCCACCACCTTACGGGGAGTCAGCGCGGCCCGGATCCGTCCCGGGGCGGAGGCGGGTGGCGGACGTCACGCCCCGGCGCGCGCCCGGACGGCCGAATCCTGTCGTCCGACAGGCGCGCGGCGGGCGAGAATCCTGGGCGTGTCCCTCGCCCCCTACGGCCGCCTGCTGCGGCTGCCCGGTGTCCTGCCCGTGGTCCTCGTCTCGTTCGTGGCGCGCATCCCGCACGCGATGACCGGCGTCGTGCTGACGCTGCACGTCGTCGGCCCGCTCGGCCTCGGGTACGCGCGGGCCGGCCTGGTCGCGGCGGCGATGACCGTGGGCGTGGCGATCGGCTCGCCGTGGCGCGGCCGCCGGGTGGACCGGCTGGGCCTGCGCCGGGCGCTGCTGCCGTCGGTCGTCGTGGAGTCCGCGGTCTGGCTGGTCGCCCCGCGGCTCGGCTACGAGGCGCTGCTCGTCGCCGCCGTGGTCGCGGGCGTGTTCCTGGTGCCGGTGTTCTCCGTCGTGCGCCAGTCGCTCGCGGTACTGGTGCCGGCCGAGCAGCAGCGGACGGCGTACGCGCTCGACTCGGTGGGCACCGAGATGACCTTCATGCTCGCGCCGACGCTCGGCGTGCTCGTGGCGACCCAGGTGTCGACGACCGCGGCGCTCACCCTCGTCGGGGTGGCGACGGTCGGGGCGGGCCTGCTGCTCATGTGGTTCAACCCGCCGACCCGCTCGCCCGAGGGCACGGCGCCCGACCCGGCCGCGGACGGGGGCCGCCGGCCGCGGCTGCTCACGCCGGGCCTGCTCGTGGTGCTGGCCGCCGCCTCCGCCGCCGCGCTCATCCTCAACGGGACGGACGTCGGCATCGTCGCCGCGCTGCAGGGCTGGGAGCGGGAGACCGCGGTCGGCTGGATGATCGCGCTGTGGTGCGTCGGGTCCGTCGTCGGCGGCCTCGTGTACGGCGCGCAGAAGCGGGAGCTGCACCCGCTGGCGCTCGTGGCCCTGCTCGGCGCGGCCACCGTGCCCGCCGCGTTCGCGCAGACGCAGTGGCAGCTCGCGCTCGCGGTGGTCGTCGCCGGCCTGCCGTGCGCGGCCAGCCTGTCGGCGATCAACGCGTCGCTGGTCCGGATGGTCCCGGAGCACCGGCGCGGCGAGATCATGGGCTGGAGCGGCACCGCGAACACGGTCGGCGCGGCGCTGGGCGCCCCGGTCGTCGGCGCGGTGATCGACTCGACGGGCCCGGGCGGCGGGTTCGCGGCCGCGGGCGGCGTCGGGCTGCTGCTGTCGGTGCTGGGGCTCGCGGTGCTGACGGTCGTGCGGCGACGCGGCGCCGGTCGGCGCGCGGCGGTCGCGGCCGGGCTCGGCGGCGCGCCCGCGGGGGTCGTCCCCGCGCCGTCGACCGAGCCGGCGGGGACGTCGCCCGCCGAGTGGGTCGTCCCGACGCCCGCGCCGGCCGGGGCGGACGACGTCCCGGTGCGGCCGTCCCCGGTCGACGCGGCCCCGGACCCGACGACCCGCTGACCCGGTCGCGGTCGCGGGCGCGGGTGCGCGCCCTCCCCGCCCACGACGACGCCGAGTCTCCGTTCGGCGCCTCTCCCGCGCGGGCGGTCGGGAGGCGGGGGACGGAGACTCGGCGTTCCGGGGGTGCGGCGCGAGCGGGGCGGCGTCAGGACACGTAGCCGGTGAACTTCTCGCCCGGGCCCTCGCCCGGGGCGTCCGGGAACGGGCTCGCCTCGCGGAACGCGAGCTGCAGCGAACGGAGCCCGTCGCGCAGCGAGCGGGCGTGCTGGTTGCCGATGTCCGGCGCCGAGGCCGTCACCAGCGCGGCGAGCGCGGTGATCAGCTTCCGGGCCTCGTCGAGGTCCAGGTAGTCGCGGCCGGCGTGCTCGTCGGTGTCGGGGGACAGGCCGCACTTGACGGCGGCGGCGCTCATCAGGTGCACGGCGGCGGTGGTGATGACCTCGACCGCCGCCACGTCGGCGATGTCGCGGGTGGCGGTCGTGGGGTCCGGGGTCTCGCTCATGCCGCCGATCCTCTCATCGTCCGGGTCGCGCGCCCCGCGGACGACGACGGGCGCGGCCGGAGCGAGTGCCGGCCGCGCCCGTCGTCGGTGCTGCGGGGTCGGGGCGGCCGGCTGGGGGACCGGCCGCCCCGTGGGGGTCAGGCGACGGGCGTGCTCGCGGTGGCGGGCTCGCCGTTCTCGACCGGCGCCGTGCCCTGCAGCGCGGCGGCCAGCGCGGCGCCGAGGCCCGCGTCGACGTTGGTCCAGTACTGGATCGCCCGGGCGCGGATGACGTCGCTCTTCACCGCACCGACGTGGCCGGTGATGGTCTCGAGGAACCGGGCGCGCGCGGCGTCGTCGAACACCT
>Ga0164308_10001749_pt1 | contig 11579 bp, 10 predicted proteins | sample Whisoiple_246_MG_FD_109983 | JGI IMG/M metagenome (GOLD analysis project Ga0164308, IMG submission 109983) | Soil microbial communities amended with fresh organic matter from upstate New York, USA - Whitman soil sample_246_MG | ecosystem: Environmental > Terrestrial > Soil > Unclassified >... | reverse complement strand
GTGGACCCGCGCGACGACCTGGTCCTGCAGCCCGAGGAGGGCCTGCCGGCGCGCACCGGCGAGGGCCGGCTCGTCGGTCACCCTCGCCGCCCGGACCGGCGCCCGTCGGGGTAGCCGGGCGAACGACTCCTCGACCGCAGACAGGACCTGAGGATGAGTCCCCCACCCGCCACCGACCACGATGACCCGCGGATCGGCGAAGGCGACGACGGCCGCCAGGACACCACTCACCGCCGAACCGAGGACCTCGAGCAGCCGACGACCGGAGGCACCACCGCTGTCGACCCGCGACAGGAGGGCGGAGACGTCCACCGCGCTGGTCCCCGCGGTCCGCATACCCACGAGCTCGAAGACCTCGGTCAGCGGAACGGACCGGCCGCCGGGACCCGTCGTCAGCACGTGGGTGATCTCGCCGGTCAGCCCATGGTGGCCGCGGCGAACCTCCCCGTCGCTGACGATTGCGCATCCGAGGCCCTCGCCGAGATGGACATAGGCGAAGTCGTCGAGCTCCCCGGGGCCGGCCGCCGCGGACTCCGCCCTCGCGGCCCAGTTGACGTCGTTGTCCACGATGACCGGCCCCGACACATGTGGCCTCAGAACTGAGAGCGGGTCCAGGTCGCCGACCAGGAAGGGCGCGTCGGGCAGGTGGATCAGCCGCCCGGACTCCCGGTCCACGGGGTCCGCCGCGCTGACCACCGACAGGACCACAGGAAGCGTCGACTGGTCGCAGGCCTCGGCGACGGCGGCGTCCAGGGCTCGCCGCACGCGGCCCGACCGGGTGGTGTGCGGCACCGGTCGCACGCTCCGGCCGACCACAGCGCCCCGCACGTCGACGACCTCCGCCACGACCCCTTCCGGCGCGATGCCGACGACCAGGGCACCACCGAGGTCAGGGGCCAGGGCGTAATAGGAGCCGACCCGCCCACGGCCCGTGGTCCGGACGCCGGTGTCGCGCACGAGGTCGGCCGCATCGAGACGGCGAACGCTCTCGGAGATGGTCGGTCGTGAGATCCCGGTCTCCGTGGCGAGCTCGGCGCGGGTCAGGCGCTCGTGCGCCATCAGGGCTCGCAACACGTGCTCGTCCGTCAAGGACGAGAGCAGCTGCAAGGACGGCTTCGTGGAAGTCACAGCAGCAGTCTAGTTAGGACCCTTGCTTAAAGACTCCGGTTCCCGCTACAGTTCTAGTAAGGAATCCTTCTTAATAGGAGTGGACACGATGACGATGGTGAACGAGATGGTCCAGCAACGTGACGAGGCAGCCCGAGAGCTGCCGCCGTTGCCGACATGGGAGAGCACGCCCGAGGACCTCAAGGCGGCGACCCGGACGATCAAGTCCGCGCTCCGCCGGCGCATCGAGGCCTCCGGCCGGACCGTGGAGCAAGTCTTTGCGGTGATGGATGAGCGCGTCACGCAGCGGGTCGAGGAGATCGAGGCGGCCCTGCGCAACGGCGAGAACGCCTGGCCCGTCGTCGAGTACGCCGACATCGAGTCCGGGCGGGTCAGCGCGGCGGACCTGGCGCTGCTACAGCGCCGGGGTTGCCTCGTGGTCCGCGGTCACTTCCCCCGCGAGCAGGCGCTCGGCTGGGACCGGGACATCGTCGACTACGTCGACCGCAACGCTTTCTTCGAGACGTACCAGGGGCCGGCCGACGACTTCTTCGGCAGCGTCGGCTCGAAACCGGAGATCTACCCGATCTACTGGTCCCACGCCCAGATGGAGGCCCGGCAGCACGACCGGATGGCTCGCGTCCAGTCCTTCCTCAACGCCCAGTGGAGGAGCAGCTCGGAGGGCGTCCAGTGGTTCGACCCCGACCGCGACTCGCTCTACCCCGACCGCATCCGCCGCCGGCCCCCGGGCGCCGACTCCGGCGGCCTGGGTACCCACCTGGACCCGGGCACCCTCGACCTCTGGATGACGCAGGCCTACCAGAAGGCGTTCCGGCACCTCTTCGACGGCAGCGTGGAGCAGTACGACCCGTGGGACGCGGCGTACCGGACCGCGGGGCCGCAGTACCCCGGCACCACGATGTGCTCGGCCTTCCGTACCTTCCAGGGCTGGACCGCCCTGTCGGACATGGACCACGACCAGGGCGTCCTGCATACCGTGCCGATCCCCGAGGCCATGGGCTACCTGATGCTGCGGCCGCTCCTCGCCGACGTCCCCGACGACGACATGTGCGGCGTCACCACCAACCAGACCTTCCCGGCCAGCGAGAAGTGGCACTCGCTCCTGCTGCGCGCCTCCGCCGGGATCCCGGACGTCAAGGCCGGCGACTCGGTGTGGTGGCACTGCGACATGATCCACAGCGTCGCCCCGGTCACCGACCAGAAGGGCTGGGGCAACGTCATCTACATCCCGGCGGCGCCCTGGTGCCCCCGCAACGAGGAGTACAGCGCCAGCGTTCGGGAGGCGTTCGCCACCGGCTCGAGCCCGAGCGACTTCCCGGCGGAGGACTACGAGCGCGAGTGGGCAGGCCGGTTCACGGCCGACGAGCTGAACGTCGTCGGACGCAGGGGCCTCGGTCTCGACTGACGCCAGGGTGAATCGGGTTGTCCCCAAACGAGACTCGGTGCAGTCTGGGGACATGGCCGCACCGGACCCTCCTCCGCTGACCGTCGTCCGCCCCGGAGAGGGCCGTAGCGGCGACCTCGGGTCGATCACCGTGGACTTCAAGCTGTTCGGCGCCGACACGGGCGGCGCGTTGGCGGTCGTCGAACACGGCTTCCCGCCCGGCGCGCTGGTGCCACCGCACCTGCATACGCGTGAGGACGAGTACTCCATCGTCACCGAGGGTCTGATCGGGTTCCGGTCCGGTGACCGAGAGGCCGTGCTGGGCCCGGGCGGCTACATCACCAAGCCACGCGGTGAGGCCCACGCGATGTGGAACGCCGGACCGGAGCCCGCTCGGATGATCGAGGTGATCAGCCCGGCGGGCTTCGAGCTGTTCTTCCGCGACGTCGTCGACCTGCTCGAGCAGGGTGATCCCGACCCGGAGCGCGGCGCCCGTCTCGCGGAGGAGTACGGCCTCAGTTTCGTCGACACGCCGTGGCTGAGCGACGTCGTCAGCCGCTTCGACCTCCGCAGCTGATCCCACTCCTGGGCGGCGGGTGTTGCCGCCTTGGCCGCGGGCAGGGACGATCAGGCGGTGCGCAGCTACCAGCTCGAGGTGTGGTGGGACGGCCAGGCGATCCCGGAGGTGACGAGCGTGTCACCCCTCGGAAGCACCACCGACGTCATCACGTACCGGGACGGAGCGGGAGGGGTCTACAAGCTGCCCGGTCGCACGGACACCGTTCCGGTGACGCTGCATCGCGGCGTCAGCGCCGACCTCGCCTTCGACGTCTGGGCCACGGGTCCTGGCCTGAAGAAGGAGGTCCAGCTGCGGTTCACGGACGCCTCCGACGGCCTCGTCGTCACCTACGTCCTGCACGGGTGCTGGGTATGCGACTACGACGTCGCCGCTGACCCGGAGACCGGCGCGGTGGTCGAGTCGCTCACCCTGTCGGTGAACCGCTGGGAGCGCATCAGGCCGCCCGTGGACGAGCTCGCCAAGCGCTGGGCCGTCGAGCGTGGCGCCGAGGTTCGGCATGTGAACCTGGCCGACCTGCTGACCGGCCGACTCGAGGAGACCGAGAAGAGGCTCGAGCACCTGTTGGCCGAGGTCGAGTCGGCCGATTCGATCCTGCTGTTCGACGAGGCGGACGCGTTGTTCACGCGCCGGACCGACGTCCAGGACTCTCACGACCGCTACCTGGTCACCGAGCTCGACGTCGTGGCGGACCGGCTCGCGCGGTCCGACCGCCCGGTCTTCGTACTTCCCCAGCCGGATCCGCCGACCGACGGGTGACGGCCGCGTCGCTCGCCGCCTCGCGAGTCAGACGTCGAGGATCGCCCGACCGAGCGCGACGAGGGTCTCCTGGGCGCCCGGACGGCGGCGGAAGTGCGAGCGTCGCACGGCCGTGTTGATCACCATGAGGCAGGCCAACACGCTGAACCTCGCGTGCGCCGGCGAGAGCTCGGGCCGGCTGAGGCGCAGCAGCCGGGCCCACTCCGCGACGTACTCCGCCTGTGCCGCCATCGCGGCCGCCCGCGCGTCGCCCTCGAGGTTCCGCATCTCGGTCACCAGCAGACTCACCATCCGATGGTGGTCCAGAGCGAACCGGACGTAGCCGTCGATCAGCTTCTCCAGCGCCTGGGTCGGGGTCGCCGACGACGAGATCGCCCCGGCCAGACTCATGTTCAGCACCGCAGCCCCACGGGTCATCGCCGTCGCCAGGATCTGGTGCTTGCTGTCGAAGTGCGCATACACGCTCGGGCCGGCCATGCCGAGAGAGACAGCGACGTCCTCGACGCTGACGCTGGCGTAGGTACGTTCGGCGAACAGCTCGATCGCGCGCCACAGCACGGCTTCCCGCCTCGACCCGTATGCCACCGACCCAGCCACGGAGTCGCGCGGGCCGTCCGCCCACGCGGCCGGGATGGCGAAGCCGAGGATGCGGTGGCTGATGGTCGACAGCACCTGCACGTAGGCGGTCCGGGGCATCTCGAGCTCGGTGAACGACGGGCTGACCAGGGTCGCGAACACGGCCCAGACGAGCAGCTCGACCTCCGCATCCCGCAGCTCGGGTCGGGTGCGGCGGACGACCGCCGTGAGGCTCGACTCGAGCTCGCGAGCCGCATCGCCGACGAGGGCTCGCTGCTCGCCGGACAGGTGCCGAGCCTCTCGCTGGAGCAGGAGGCCGATGCCCCGCTCGTCCAGCGCCATTCCGATGAGCGCCTCGAGGGACGCCTCAGGGTCCTCGGCCGTCGTGGACAGGACGTCGGCCAGCGGCCGCATCGCCGCCAGGAGGACCTCGGTCAGGAGCTCCTCCTTGCTGGAGAAGTGGCGGTACAGCGCGGACGGGCCGACCGCGACCGCACGAGCGACATCGCCGAGCGTCACGTGCTCGTAGCCGCGGCTCGCGAACTGGTCGCCGGCCGCGGAGAGGATCAGCTCACGACGGTTCCGTGGCCGCTTGCCGTGCAGGTCGGTAGCCGTCGTCGCGGTGATCGCCCTCGCCTTCAACCGACGTCAGCCCAGCTTCAACGAGCGGCCGACGATCTCCTTCATGATCTCCGTGGCCCCTCCGTAGATGCGAGAGACTCGCGAGTCCATGTATGCCCGTGCGATGGGGTACTCAACCATGTAGCCGTAGCCGCCGAACAGCTGCACACACCCGTCGACCACCCGACCCTGCAGCTCCGTCGCCGACCACTTCGCCTTGGCGGCGTCGACCGCGGTCAGGTCGCCCCGCTCGAGTGCCACGACGCAGGCGTCGAGGTATGCCTGCATGATGTCGACCTCGGTCGTCAGCTCCGCCATGCGGAACCGCACACTCTGCAGGGAGCCGAGTGGCGAGCCGAACGCCTTGCGTTCGCGCACGTACTCGGTCGTCCAGTCGAGGGCGGCTCGGGCCACCGACAGGCCCTGGTAGGCGATCGAGAGCCGCTCCTGCGGAAGGTTCCGCGTGAGGGCGAAGAACCCGGCGCCCTCCTCACCAAGCAGGTTCGCGATCGGGACGCGCGCACCGTCGAACACGAGCTCGGCCGTGTCCTGTGCGTGCATCCCGATCTTCGCCAGCCGGCGACCACGGGAGAATCCCGGAGTGTCGCGCTCGACCACCACCAGCGACAAACCACGGTGCGGGTCGGGACCTGTGCGGACGACCGTGACGAACAGGTCGCCGTTGACACCGTTGGTGATGAACGTCTTTGCCCCGTCGACGCGGTAGTGGTCGCCGTCGAGAACGGCCTTGGTCTGGATGCCCGACAGGTCCGACCCAGTGCCGGGTTCGGTCATCGCGATGCCGAGGATGAGCTCGCCGGACGCGATCCCGGGGAGCCAGCGCGCCTGCTGCTCCTCGTTCGCGAGCTCCAGGAGGTAGGGCAGGACGACCTCCGACTGCAGCAGCGGACCCAGCGCGGCGGGCATGGCGCCCACGCGGGCCATCTCCTCGGAGAAGATGAGGCCGAGCCGGAAGTCGTGCACGCCGGCACCGCCGAAGGCCTCGGGGACGGCAGCGAACAGTCCCAGCTCGGCCACCTCGGTGAACACGTCACGCGCGACGATGCCGTCGCGCTCCCAGTCGGCGTAGCTCGGCACGACGACTCGGTCGACGAACGCGCGCACGCTCCGGCGGAAGTCCTCGTGGTCAGGGGTGAAGAGGGTTCGCAGCATCAGAGCCTCAGATCATGAATCCGCCGCCGCAGACCAGGGTTTGGCCGCTGACGTAGTCGGACTCGGGCGCGCACATCAGGTATACGGCGCCGGCGGCCTCTTCGGGAGTGCCGCTGCGACCGAGAGGAATCATCTGCTCCATCGCCGAGAGCAGGGTCGGGTTGACGCCGACGGCGATCTCGCGACCGTCGATGTCGATGGTGCCGGCGTCGTCGGCCGCCGCCTCGGTGAGGCGGGTGCGGATGAGTCCGAACGCGACGGTGTTGACGGTGACGTTGTACCGGCCCCACTCCTTGGCCAACGCCTTGGTGAGGCCGGTGACACCGGCCTTTGCTGCGGCATAGTTCGCCTGCCCCGCGTTGCCACCGAGGCCGGCGATGGACGAGATGTTGACGACCTTGCGGCACGGCACCGGGGTACCGGCCCCCCTGGCCTCCTTGACCGCCGCAGCGATCACCGGTTGGGCAGCCCGCAGGATGCGAAACGGTGCCTTGAGGTGCACGTCGAGGATGGCGTCCCACTGTTCGTCGGTCATCTTCTGGACGACGGAGTCCCAGGTGTAGCCGGCGTTGTTGACGATGATGTCCAGGCCGCCGAACTCCGACACCGCGGTCTCCACGAAACGGTCGGCGAAGCCGTCGTCGGTCACGCTCCCGGCGACTCCGACCGCGGAACCGCCGCCAGAGGTGATCTCGGCGACGACCTCGTCGAGCGGCGCCGGGTCGAGGTCGTTCGCCACGACCGAGGCCCCCTCGGCGGCGAGCTTGAGGGCGATCTCGCGCCCGATACCTCGTCCGGATCCGGTGACGACAGCGACCTTGCCAGCCAGCTTGAGGGTAGACATCGTGGGTGCCCCTTCGAGGGTGTGGGTCGGTGGTTCAGAGGGCGATGACGGCTTCGCCGGTCATCGTGGTCGTGCCGTCCGCGAGCTGGACCGAGAGGTCGACCCGGGCCACGCCGTCGCCGACCTGGATGACCCGTCCGCGACAGGTCGGCGCGCCGTGGACGGGCGTGATGGCGACGAACCGGGCGGTCCACGACATCAACCGGTCCTGCGGGGCCCAACCGGTCAGCAGGCGGCCGAGGTAGGCCATCGACAACATGCCGTGCGCGAAGACGTCATCGAAGCCGGCGGCTCGGGCCACGTCGAGGTCGATGTGGACCGGGTTGTGGTCGTGCGAGGCACCGGCGAACAGCGCCAGCGTCCCTCGGGAGATCGGCGGCAGCTCCAACGCGGGGAGCTCCGTGCCGAGGGTGAGCTCCAGGCCGTCGACGGTGGTCATGCCGGCACCGGCTGGCGGCGGACGATGACGGTCGCGCCCGTGGTGGCGACGAGCTGTTCGTCCCGGTGGAAGGCCGACTCCTTCACCATGAACGTCAGCGCACCGGCGGACTTCTCGAACACGTCGACCAACCGGCTCGTGATGACCAGCCGGTCCCCGGCGTGGGCGAGGTCGTGGTAGGTGAACTGCTGGCTGCCGTGCAGGATCGACCCGATGTCGATGCCAAGGTCGTCCAGGTAACCGAACGGGCGAGGTGCCAGCAGCTCGAGACTGAAGAAGTACGTCGGCGGCACCGGGAGGTCCGGGTGCCCGGCGGCGACGGCGGCCTGCGGATCGTGGTACATCGGGTCGGTCTCACCGATCGCCGCCGCGAACGCCTGGAGCTCGCCGCGCTCCACCACGCGCTCGTAGCGGGGGAAGGTCAGCCCCAGGGCGGCGTCGCGGTCGACGCCCATCAGCCGACCTTCTCGTAGAGGGTGACGACGGCGGCGCCGCCCAGACCGATGTTGTGCTGCAGCGCCATGCGGGCCCCGTCGACCTGCCGGTCGCCGGCCTCACCCCGCAGCTGCCACGTCAGCTCGGCGCACTGTGCCAGGCCCGTCGCGCCGAGCGGATGCCCCTTGGACAGCAGGCCGCCGGAGGGGTTGGTGACCACCCGGCCGCCGTAGGTGTTGTCGCCCTCGAGGATGAACTTCTCCGCGGTGCCCTCCGGGGTCAGCCCGAGCGCCTCGTACGAGATCAGCTCGTTCGTGGTGAAGCAGTCGTGGAGCTCGACGACCGGGATGTCGGCCGGGTCGACACCCGACTTCTCGTAGACCTGACGGGCGGCCTCCTGGGCCATGTCGTACCCCACGAGCTGCATGGCATCGCCGTCGAATGATGAGGATGTGTCGGTCGTCATCGCCTGGGCGGCGATGGCGACGTCGCTCCGCAGTCCGCGGGCCCGGGCGAAGTCCTCGCTGACGACGATCGCGGCGGCCGCACCGCAGGTCGGCGGGCAGCACTGCAGACGGGTCAGGGACCCGAAGATCACCGGCGACTCCAGGACCTGCTGGACGGTCACCGGGTCCCGGAAGACCGCATACGGGTTGTTGGCCGCGTGGCGGCGCGACTTGACCGCGATGGCGGCGAACGTCTCGGGCCTCGTGCCGTAGCGCTCGGCGTAGGTCGCGCCGGCGCCGCCGAAGAGGCGGGCGGCCATCGGCGCCTCGCTCGGGCCGTGCTGGTGCTCAGCGACCGAGAGGAAGTCCACGAACGGGTCGGGCCGATCCTCCCAGACGCTGGTGAGCGCCCCCCGGCGCATCTGCTCGAAGCCGAAGGCGAGGACGCAGTCGGCTGCTCCACTGGCGACCGCCTGGTTCGCCAACCACAACGCCGACGACCCGGTGGCGCAGTTGTTGTTCACGTTGACCACGGGTATGCCGGTGCGGCCGACGCCGTAGAGCGCCTTCTGACCGGAGGTCGAGTCGCCGTAGACGTAGCCGGCGAAGACCTGCTGAACCACGTCCAGGTCGATGCCGGCGTCGGTCAACGCGGCCCGGATGGCGCCTTGAGCGAGGACGTCGTAGGGGGCGCTCTTGCTCGGCGTGGAGAACGGGACCATGCCGACGCCGGCCAGTCTCGGCTTGATGTGACTCATTCCAAATCTCCCTACTGCATGTTCACTTGTGGCGAGCATACAGCAGTCTGGGAGGGAGGTCTTGCGCAAAAGTGAAGTGAATCGCATACTAGATCGAATTCACTAAGGAGGAGACCGTGCAGGTAACTCAGACGCTCCGGAAGGCGGCGCAAGTCGGTTCCGACCGGCCGCTGACCATCTTCGGGAACCGTACGCGCACCGCCGGCGAGGTCATCGAAAGGGTCCGGCGCGCCGCCGCTGCGCTCACCGAGCTCGGCGTCGCCCCCGGCGACCGGGTCGGCATCCTCGCGCTCAACTCCGACCGCTACTTCGAGCTGCTCTTCGCCACTCCCTGGGCCGGCGCCGTCGTGAACCCGGTGAACGTCCGGTGGTCGAACGAGGAGATCGGCTACTCGTTGGTCGACTGCGACACCAGGGTCCTCTTCGTCGACGACACGTTCGCCCCGATGGTCGATGCCCTGCGTCGGCGCGTGCCCGACCTCGGTGCCGTCGTGTTCATCGGCGAGAACGACCCACCCGTCGGAGTCCTGACCTACGAGGCCCTGATCGCCGAGGCCACCCCTGTCGACGATGCCGACCGTTCCGGCGACGACCTCTACGGCGTCTTCTACACCGGCGGGACCACCGCTCTGCCCAAGGGTGTCCAGCTGAGCCACGACAACCTGCTCATCGCGGCGATGGGCGCGATGAGCTCGACCGACGTCATGACGAGGGACCGACGCTTCCTGCACTGCGCTCCGATGTTCCACCTCGCGGACCTCGCCGCCTGGTCGGTCGCGATGCTCAGCGGGTCCACCCATGTCATCGTCCCGATGTTCACGCCGGTCGGGGTGGCGACGGCGATCGCCGAGCACCAGGTCACGGACACCCTGCTGGTGCCCACCATGATCCAGATGCTGGTCGACTCCCCCGACACCGGCGAGGTCGACATGTCCTCCTTGCGGCGCATCCTCTACGGCGCCTCGGCGATCGCTCCGACAGTCCTCGACCGAGCCGCGAAGGCCCTGCCGAACGCGACTTTCACGCAGGCATACGGCATGACCGAGCTCGCTCCGTTCGCCACGCTCCTGAGCCCAGAGGACCACAACGTCCCCGAGTTGACCGGCTCGTGCGGTCGGCCGGTCGCCTCGATGGAGGTCCGCGTCGTCGACCCGGCGGACAACGAGGTCCCTCGCGGCACGGTCGGCGAGATCGTCGCGCGCGGCGACCAGGTCATGCTCGGGTACTGGAACAAGCCCGAGGAGACGGAGGTCGCGGTCCGCGGTGGGTGGATGCACACCGGTGACGGTGGCTTCATGAACGAGCACGGTTACGTCTTCGTGGTCGACCGGATCAAGGACATGATCATCACCGGCGGCGAGAACGTGTACTCCGCCGAGGTCGAGCACGCCCTCGCCAAGCACCCGGCCGTCGCCTCGTGCGCCGTCATCGGTGTGCCGGACCCGGACTGGGGCGAGCGCGTCCACGCCGTCGTCGTGCTCCAGCCCGGCGCCGACCCCGTCGACGGTGCTGTGCTCCGCGACTTCTGTCGCGACTACATCGCCAACTACAAGCTGCCGCGCAGTGTCGAGTTCGTGGACGCGCTGCCGGTCTCGGGCGCCGGCAAGATCCTCAAGCGGGAGCTTCGGGCCGCCTACACGTAGGACCCAGATGGTTTGAGCCCGCCATCGGTCAGGAAGAGTCGTCCCGGCCGGCGCTCAGTCCGGCCTTCGCGAGATCACGAAGGGTCGCGCTCGGCAGGTACGCGGTGGTGAGAGCGAGGCCGATGCGTGGCAACGCCGACTCGTCGGGGAAGACGAGGTACACCGGCTCGTGCCGTGGTCGGAACTTCTGCTTGAACCCGTCGAGCGACCGGAAGCCGTACAAGGGTTCCATCGCCTCACCGAGCTGATCGAGGAGTCGCTCGAGGACTGCCCGCTCGGCCGTGCCGTCGCCCGAGTGCGCGAGCGGCGCGCCGGATAGCGACACGAAGCTGGCGCCGGAGTCGCGGAAGCTGAGACACGCGCTGGCGATGAGGAACTCCGTGACCGCCCGGAAACCGTCGGGGAGGCGCCGCATGACATCGAGGGTCCAGCCGTGGACGTTGCCGTCCGAGCCGTAGACCGGCATCCACGACGTCACACCGTGCACGGTCATGTCAGCGTCGACGGCAAGGCCCACCATGGTGTCCGGGTCCAGGGCTTCGTCGACACCGCCGAGGGTGAAACCCATTTCGGGCAGGCCCTTGTCGGACACCCACAGCTCGGAGATGGCTCGGACCTGGGTCAACAGGCCGCGGGGCATCTCGGCGAGCCTCCCCTCCCGATAGACGATGCCGTCCTTGGCCGCGCGGTTGAGGGAGGTGCGAACGCTCTGCCAGGACTTGCCCTTGAACTCCAGACCCTCGAGGTCGATGACGGCCTCCTGCGCGACCAGGACCGCGCGCTGACCTCTGGAGCG
>Ga0164308_10001748_pt1 | contig 11585 bp, 14 predicted proteins | sample Whisoiple_246_MG_FD_109983 | JGI IMG/M metagenome (GOLD analysis project Ga0164308, IMG submission 109983) | Soil microbial communities amended with fresh organic matter from upstate New York, USA - Whitman soil sample_246_MG | ecosystem: Environmental > Terrestrial > Soil > Unclassified >... | reverse complement strand
CCAGCGCCTGGAATGCGGCCCTGCACGTCGCGGTGGACGGCCGCCCGTACCTCGAGCTCGAGACAGCCCAGGGCCCAGAGCGCGTCGACCTGGTACTCGCGGGTAGGTTCGGCCACCCGCGCGGCCCTGAGACGTCCTGAGAGCTGCCAGCGCTGGTGTACGCCCACCACACCTTCGGCACCCACTCCCGCTTCTCCCAACGAGCCCGACCACCCATCGTCGACCAGATCGCCGCCTGCTCAGCCCACTGAGCAGCGCCAACCTCCGAACCCGCAGTCAAGCCACCCGAACGGACACCCCAATGACCAATCTCACCGAAACCCCCGACGTTTCCCGGATCGAGGCCCTCGTCACCCAGGGAATGCACCGAATCGGCGACCACGAGGGTCCCTTCTCCCTGCACGTACTGGGCTTGGGAAAGACAGGTGCCAACGTCATCGAGAGCATGGTCACAGCGCATCGAAGCGGCGGCGTTGCCGCGGATACCGAAACACCGTTCCACGCGCTTGCCATCGATATCGGCGGTGACGAACTCACCCCGATCCAAGAAGCAGCCGCAGCCACGACATCTGACCGAGTCCGGGCACAGACTGTCAGCCTGCCCGACCTGGAGCGGCGTGGTGGGGCTCGCGCAGGGGGCGTCACCAGCGTGAAAGACCTCGTCTACCGGTCGAACGGCCCGATCGAGCCCGCGCGGCGGGATATCGCGTCGGCTGGTTATACCGGTGTCGATGTCGTCGCCGTCGCGCGCGCGCGGAGGAACTGATGACGGATCGTTTGCGAGCGGGAATCATCGGCACCGGATTCATCGGGACTGTGCACGCCCACGCAGTTCGAGCGAGCGGGGCAACGGTGGCCACGGTGGCGGCGTCGACGCCACGTAGTGCAATCGAAGCCGCCGAGCGGCTCGGGGCGGCGGCGGCGGAGACAGCCGAGGCGCTCATCGACGCCGACGACGTTGACATCGTGCACATCTGCACGCCGAACGATCAGCACCTACCGCTGGCCCGGCGGGCCCTCGCCGCAGGGAAGCACGTCATCTGTGAAAAGCCGCTTGCCACAAGGCTCGAAGACGCCCGGATGCTGACGGCCCACGCTGCCGAGCGCACCTCTGTGGCAACCGTCCCGTTCGTGTACCGCTACTACCCCTCAGTGCGTGAAGCCCGCGCCAGAATCGCCGCCGGCAACGCTGGCGCACTGCGGCTGCTCCACGGTTCGTACCTGCAGGACTGGCTTGCGGATCCGGCAGCCACGAACTGGCGCGTCGACCCGGCCGTCGGCGGCACCTCCCGCGCGTTCGCCGACATCGGCGTGCACTGGTGCGACCTGATGGAATTTGTCACCGGGCATCGGATTACCAGGCTGGCCGCCCGCATGATCCGCTCTGCGGGCCGCATCACCGAAGACGGCGCCACCGTGTTGTTCGACACCGATCGCGGCGCATCCGGCAGCCTGGTGGTCAGCCAAATCTCACCGGGCCGCAAGAACCGGCTGTGGTTCTCCCTGGACGGCGAGCACGCGTCCTACTCCTTCGACCAGGAAGCCCCCGAGCACCTCTGGATCGGTACCGCTACGCAGAACCTGATACTGCCCCGCGGCGCCGACGCCCAATCCGAACAGGCGCAGCGATATTCGGTGCTCCCGCCCGGCCATCCTCAGGGCTACCAGGACTGCTTTAACGCCTTCGTCGCCGACACCTACGCCGCGGTGCGCGGTGACCGCCGCGACGGTCTGCCCACCTTCGTCGACGGCCTGCGGGCCGCTGCCATCTCCGACGCCGTAATCCGGTCCGCCGCGACAGAAAACTGGGAGGAGATAGCAGCATGAAACTCGGCTTCCTCACCGCCTGCCTGCCCGACCGTAGTCTCGACGACATCGCCGCTTGGGCGTCGAAGACCGGTTTCGAAGCGCTCGAAGTGGCCTCCTGGCCCGCGCAGGGCAACCGCCCGTTTACCGCTAGCCACCTGTTGATCGAAGACTTCGAGCAAAGTGGGGCCGACCGGGTGGCCGATCTGTTCGATCGGCACAGTCTGACCCTTTCCTCGCTGGCTTATTACGACAACAACCTGCACCCTGATCCCGTCGAGCGGGACGCCGTCAATCGGCACGTCGCTGCGTGCATCGACGCCGCGGCGATGCTCAGCTGCCCCACCGTCGGCACGTTCGTCGGACGTGACCCGACCAAGACGGTCGCCGAGAATCTCCGCGACGCGGAGCGTGTCTTCAAACCCCTCGTCGACCATGCCGGCGAGCGGGGCGTGAAGATCCTCATCGAGAACTGCGTGATGGAGGGCTGGCACCCGGACGGCTACCCCGGCAACCTGGCCTACTCGCCCGAGCTGTGGGAGTGGATGTTCTCCCTCGGCCTCTACCTCAACTACGACCCGTCGCACTTGATGTGGATGGGCATCGACCCGATCGAGGCCGTCCGCCCTTACCTGGACCGAATCCCGCACGCACAAGCCAAGGACATCGAGACATTTCCCCACCTGCGCAACCGATTCGGCTATCCAGGCAAAGCGGTCGACCGACCGGACCCGTGGGACGTCGGCTGGTGGCGCTACCGAGTACCAGGCCTCGGCGAGGTCGACTGGCGTCGCTTGGTCGACGCGCTCTACGAGGGCGGCTTCGACGGCGTGCTGTCGGTCGAGCACGAGGACCCGATCTGGGGCGGCACCGAGGACCGTATCGAACTCGGCTTGCAGATCGCCCACCGAACCCTGCGCCCGCTGATCGTGGCGTGACCGAATGGCTGATGAATGAGATCAAATGAGAAACCTCAACGACAGGTGGCGGTCTCCGCGGGAGGCGCTGTTGGGCTTATGCGAACCCTCGCCCGCGAGCTGGCGCCCCGAATCATCCGAGTCAACACGACCCATCCGACCGGCGCGGATAATCCGATGTCCAACAACGGGTTCGGTGGCACATGGCTGGAGGAGAACCGGGAGTTGGGTGATGCCGTGCGCGGCAACCTCATGCCGGTCGAGCCGATGCCGATGCCGATGCAAGACATTCCCCATGTTGTTGCCTGGTTGGTCTCAGACGAGGCCAAGCGGGTGACGAGCAAGGCGGTGCCCGTCCATGCCGGGTTTGAACTCAAGAAACGAGAGGTCCTCACATGACAACCACCATGAATGCTGTTCTGCTTCCCGGTGATCGGCAGGTAGAGCTCGATGAGCGGCCGATCCCGGTCCCGGGGCCAGGCGAGGTTCTCGTCCAAACCCGAGCCTCCGCTATCTGCAGAAGCGACATGGGCCTCTACACCGGTCAATCCCACATCGTCGGCGGCGCGTCCGCGGGGAAGGGCCTGGTGGTACCCGGTCACGAACCCGCGGGAACAGTGGTCGAGGTGGGACCCGCAGTGGCGGGTGTCGAAGCGGGCGACCGCGTCGCCGGCTACCTGCCGGTCGGCTGCGGACACTGCGAATATTGCAACAGCGGCTACATGATGCTCTGCGCGCAATGGCGGTGTCTGGGCTTCGACATCGACGGCGGTGATGCCGACTTCTTCGTCGTGCCCGCACGCAACTGCCTGCCACTTCCCGACGAGGTGTCCTTCGTGGCGGGCGCACTGATGACAGACATGGTGGGTAGCCAGTACCACACCCAGAAAGTGCTCGAAGTGCGCGGCGGCCAGACCGTGGCAGTGGTCGGCCTGGGCCCGATGGGGGCGGCCGCAGTGGTCGTCGCGAAGGCGCTGGGCGCCCGGGTGATCGCCGTCGACCTGCTGCAGTCAAGGCTAGACCTTGCCGGCGCCCTCGGCGCCGACAGCACAATTAACAGCTCGGAGGGCGACGCGCTCGCGCAGATACTAGAACTGACCGGCGGGCGGGGCGTGCATAGCGCCATCGACTGCTCCGGCTCGCCGGCCGGCCAAAACCTCTGTCTGAATGCGGCGGCCAAACTGGGCGCGGTGGCCTTCGTCGGAGAGTCGCGGGCCACCGAAATCAACCCCAGCGACCAGATCATCCGCAAGCTGCTCACCGTGGTCGGCGGCTGGTACTTCCCGCTGGGCGAATGGGCCGAGATCGTCCGTCTGGTCACCGAGCAGAACCTGCCCGTAGAGCAACTGGTGACGCACCGGTTCCCTCTCAGCGAGGCAGCAGAGGCCTTCCGCGCATTCGACCAACGCGAAACCGAAAAGGCCGTTTTCACCTGGGGGAACTAACCGGCGAACAGATCTCGATCTGGCATCCAGTGCCCCAACACCGACAATCGAAGGAGTCACCGTGTTCCGCTACACCGCAGAGATCCTGCCCTACCACGACTACCCACTGGAGGACTCGATCCGGGAATTGGCCGAGATCGGCTTCACCGAAGTCAACCTCTGGTCATCGGCGAGTCCGCTGGCCTCCCACGTCAATCCGGGAGACGACCCGGGGAAGATCCTGTCGATCCTCGCGCGCTACAACATGAAACCGTGCGGACTGACGATGTACGGCAAGGACCAGCAGCAGATGCTGGAGCGCATCGAATTCGCGCGCGAGCTCGGGATCGACACCGTGATCTTCGACTGTGAAGCGAACTACTCCGAATTCGTATCCACCTTTCTGCCGCCCCTGGTGCAGGCCGCCGAACGCAAGGGGGTCCGGATCGCCGTCGAAAACCACCTCACGGTTCCGTTCAGCGCCGACTTCGAGGCCGGTGGCAACGAGGACAAGCGGTGGGACGAAGGGGTGGATAGCCTCGACCAGATCAAACGGCTCATCGCCGACGTCGATCACCCCAATCTGGGTGTATGTGTTGCGCCGCCGCACCTGTGGGTAATGGGCGAGACGATCAGCGACGCGATCACCTTTCTTGCCGAGCGCAAACGCCTCTTCTACTACTACATCTGGGACATCGATCTGGCCTACCGGCACGGTGTCGACGGCCTAAATTTCGGTCCAGGCGAAAAGCAACTACCCCGTCCAGACGGCCGCCTCGACCATACTGTCCCGCTCGCGGCGCTGAAGCAAGTGGGGTTCGAAGGCCCGGCCAGCCTGAAATGCCATGGCACGCACGGCTGGTCGATGGACAAGGTCACCAATGAACTGACCGCCGCCGATGCCTACGTGCGGTCCTGCTTAGCGCGCATCTAACAAGGAGGCACCGATGAATGCTCACATAATCAGCCGCAGGCGATTCCTCAATTACGCCGGTGTGGCCGGTGCTGTAGCCGGTACTGTCGCCGTTTCCGGATGCACGCTCGGAGTTCCGGGCGATACCCACCTCAGCGAGTCGGGGCGTCCCTCAGGTCTGCGCGCGTTGTATGCCACCGTTGAAGCCAACGCAGCAGCAGTCCAGAGCCTGCTTCCGGCCTTCCGCGAGGCCTTCGGTTTCGATCTAACGCTGGATACCCAACCCTACAACGCGCTCCAACAGAAGGTCTTCTCCGAACTCGCCACGCACAGTTCGTATTACGACATCATCATCGTCGACACACCCTGGGCCCCGACGCTCACACACGTCCTCGAACCGATGAGCAAGTATCTGCGCGATCCGAAGCTCAACCAGCTGGCTGATCCAGCTATCGACGACTTCGTGCCGAAGGTTTTCTACGACTCGGCAGTATTCAAGGTGGACGATCCCGCAGTGCACTACCCGGACTCCGAAGCCACACCCAACATCGACGCGATCACCTCCAAGGGTTTCGAGGTGCTGGGCCTGCCCATCCAAGCAAATGTGCTGACGATGGGCTACCGCAAGGACATCTTCGACGACGCCAACGAGCAGGTGGCGTTCCGGCAACAGCACGGCCGCCCACTGACCGTGCCGGAAACGCTCGATGACCTCATCACGGTCGGTCGGTTCTTCACCCGCCCGACGCAGCGCCTCTACGGAACGACCCTGATGGGCGGCGTCGGGGACTGGGCCACATGCGAGTTCAAGAGTTACCTTGCCGCCTTCGGCGGTGACGGCCACATGCTCACCGACGACCTACAGATGGCGTTCGACTCGCCCGCCGGAGTGCAAGCACTGCAATTCATGCGCGATCTCGTAGACAAGTACAACATCGTTCCACCCGGCAGCGAATCGGCATCGTGGGACGACACCGCCTCCATGTTCGACGGCGGGCTGACCGTCATGAGCAGCAACTACCACACGTTCGAACTAAGTGACACCGCGAAGGGGGGCGAGATCGCCTACGCCGTCGTACCTAAAGGATCGGCGAGAGGGCCCCATTTCGGCTCGTATGTGCTGAGCATCAACAAGTACTCACGGTTCAAAGAGTGGGCCTACCAGGCGATCACATGGATCACCGCCGCTAATCAACAGATGACGATGGTCGAACAAGAGCTCCACCCGACGCGGACATCCGTGTACAACAAGGCCGCCAACGACGCCCACCTCACAAACAAGTACGGCAACTTCTACGACGCGCTGGGCAAGTCACTCAACGTCGGTGTCGGACGACCCCGTCTCACCAACTACACCGAAGTCAGCCACGACATCGCGGTGCAGCTGAACAACGCGGTCGCCGGACGCGTCAGTCCGCAAGCCGCGCTAAAGGCGGCGGTGGCCGACGTGAGCGACAGCCTCCGAAAAGCCGACTACACCGTTCCATCGACCTGAGAGCAGGTGTGATCCATGACTTCCCAAACACGTATCCAACCGCCCAGCACTACCCATCCACTCGTGGCTGATGACCGCCCCGAATCATCACGGCCCAAAGCCACACTCGCACGACGCGGACGATCGATCGGATGGGCACTTTTGTCACCGGCGATGATTCTCTTGCTGGCGATGACGGTAGGCCCGGCCATCTTCCTCATCTATTCCAGCCTGCACAACATCCAGATGTTCGGTGGCGAGAGCCGCTTTGTCGGCTTGCGCAACTTCCAGGAACTGCTAACCGACGCCACATTCCTGCACAGCTTGCTGGTGACGTTGGCCTTCGTTGCGATCGCCGTCGCTATCGAATTGGTCATCGGAGTGGCGCTCGCAATGGCACTGGCGCCGAAGACCCGAGCCAACAGCGTGGCCGCCACGCTACTGTTGCTGCCGTTCGCCGTGACGCCGGTCGTGTCGGCAATGGTGTTCAAACAATTGATCGATCCGAACTACGGATGGGTCAACTATTACCTGTCCAAAGTTGGGCTGCTTCCTCAAAATTTGGACTGGCTGGCCAATCCGAGCACCGCCTGGATCGCCTTGGTCACCCTGGACGTCTGGCAATGGACGCCGTTCGTGGCACTCATCATCCTGGCCGGCCGGCAAACTCTGCCGCAGGAGTGCTACGAAGCTGCATCCGTCGACGGATCCGGGCCATGGCAGACATTCCGGTACATCACGCTTCCCATGCTGACGCCGTTCCTCGCGATCGCCGTTGTACTGCGTTCGATCCAGGCGTTCAAAACCTTCGACTCTTTCCAGGTGCTCACCGGCGGCGGCCCAGGCGATTCGACCGAGATCATCAACCTAGGCATCTACCGCACGGCACTACAGAGCTTCCAGATCGGCGCGGCCTCGGCGGTCGGACTTGTATTCCTCCTCATCTTGTCAGCACTCATACCACTGTTGCTTCGCGTCGTCGGACGCAACGCCGAACCGGAAAAGGGATGACCCATGACCACGCACAGTAACTTCAGTCGCCTCCCCCGCTACGCCGGACGGTCCCTGCTCTGGCTGGCGCTGCTACTCGCCATGGTGCCGATCGTGTTCCTGGTCATCACTTCCCTCAAGCCCGAAGGCGTGACGAGAACCATCCCACCGACATGGCTGTTCGCTCCCACTATCGAGAACTACAGCTCGGTTCTGTCCACCGGCGCAGGCAGTTCGGTGACGTTCGGGCGGCTGCTGTTCAACAGCGCAGCGGTGAGCATCGGCGCGGTCATACTGACGATTGCAGTCGCCGTACCCGCAGCATATGCGCTGACACTCAAGGAGTTTCGACGCAGCAAGGGCGTGTCATCATGGATCCTGTCCACCTACATGTTCCCACCGATTGTCGCCGTCATCCCGCTGTTCATCATCGCCGGCAACATTGGGGCGATCGACACATATCCGGTGCTGATCATTCCCTATGCCGCGTTTAACCTGCCCATCGCCATATGGATCCTGCGCAGCTCATTGGAAAGCATCCCGATCGAGGTACAGGAAGCAGCCCTGGTCGACGGCGCCAACCGCCCACAAATTGTGTGGCACATCCTGACTCCGCTGTTGATGCCCGCCGTGGCGACAGCCGGCATCATTTCGTTGATCCTGTCGTGGAACGAGTTCCTGCTGGCACTGTCGCTGACTCGGGCCGCCGCCAAGACGAGCCCAGTCGGCGTGCAGGAATTCACCGGTCTGTACGGAACGCAGTGGGGCAACTTGACCGCGGCCTCATGCATGATCGCCGCCCCGATCGTCGTCTGCGTGCTAGTTCTGCGACGCCGGGTGGTCTCCGGCCTGGCGTTCGGCGCCGTCAAATAGCCCCCGACACGCGAACTCCGCGTACACCGCTTGCTCAGTCAAACCCCCACGAAAGGACATGCTATGGCCGCTGTACAGTACGTCAACGCTTCACGGATCTTCGAGGGAAACCAGATCCCGGCCGTGAACCAATTGGACCTCGATATTGCCGACGGCGAGTTCATGGTGCTGGTCGGCCCCTCCGGATCCGGAAAGTCGACCGCACTGCGGATGATGGCCGGGCTCGAAGACGTCGATGAAGGCGAAATTCGCATCGGCGGACAAGACGTCTCCCAGAAACCGCCCAAGGACCGCGATATCGCGATGGTGTTCCAGAACTATGCGCTGTACCCACACATGACCGTCGCCGAGAACATGGGCTTCGCGCTCAAACTTCAACGCGTGTCCAAAGATGAACGCAATGCCAAAGTTCGTAGAGCGGCCGAACTGCTCGATCTGGAGGCCTACTTGGACCGTAAGCCCAAGGCACTCTCCGGCGGTCAACGCCAACGCGTCGCAATGGGACGAGCGATCGTCCGCGAACCGAGTGTTTTCCTGATGGACGAGCCGCTATCCAACCTCGACGCCAAACTGCGCGTGGAGACGCGCGCCAATATCGCGGCACTGCAGGCACGGCTGGGCACCACCACCGTCTATGTGACCCACGATCAGGTCGAGGCCATGACGATGGGCGACCGCGTCGCTGTACTGAAGGCCGGAGTGCTGCAGCAGGTCGACGCGCCACGCAACCTCTACGCCCGCCCCGTCAACGCATTCGTCGCAGGGTTCATCGGGTCGCCGGCGATGAACCTGCGCTCGGCCGCCCTAACTGAATCAGGCGCACGCCTCGGCGCCACGGTTATACCTCTGCCTCGCACCACGATCGACGCGGCGCACAGGGCGAACCTCAGCAGCATCACACTCGGCATACGCCCAGAATCGATCTCCCTGACTTCAGACGGACAGGGACTTCAACTGACGGTCGACCTCGTCGAGGAACTTGGTGCCGATGAATACATCTACGGCACCCTCGTCGGTGACGATCCCGCTGCCGAAAAGAAATTCGTTGTGCGAAGCCACAATGACCCGTCCCCCCACCTCGGCGCTACCGTCAACGTCGCGGTAAACCCCAGCCAGACACATGCGTTTCACCCCGACACCGGCCAGCGCCTCGACTAGACATAACAAAGCCCCGCCATACACCGTTCAGCGTCGGAAGATCCAAAGGGCTCGGCCACGCCGCAGCGTGTTGTTTGGCCGCGACGACGACGTTCCCAGTGCTTAGAACGCGGTGACGTCGGTGTCGGGGTCGTCGTCGGGCAACGGCACGATGATGGCTTGATCGATCACATCCGACGGGTTGGCGTCGCGCTGCAAAAGGTCAGCCACACAACGCGGGTCGAGGCCGGCGTCCTCGGCGCTGTCGGCGGCGGGCTGGCGTTGTTCAGCCGCGTCGGCGGCGGGAATGTCATCGGCCAGCGGACTGTCATCGGGGCAGTTCGTCATCGGTTTCGCGGCCTCCTTCTGCGGGTCGGTTCCTCGGAGCGCAGTCGGGCGTTTTCGGACTTCAGGTCGCTGTTGTCGGACTCGAGTTCGGTGTTGCGGTGTTGTAGGTGCAAGATCTGGGCGATCCCGGCGATGTTGATGCCCTGGGCCACGAGGTCACTGATGCGCGCCAGGAGATCCAGATCGGCGTCGCTGTAGCGGCGGGTGCCGCCATCGGTGCGCCCCGGGGTAAGCAGTCCGCGCCGCTCATACAGGCGCAGCGTCTGCGGATCAATCCCACTCAGCTCTGAGGCCACCGAGATGCCGTACACGCCGCGCGCCGATCGCGCCAGGGGATCCTCAGGCACTGACCTGCTCCACTTCTCCACCACCAAACTTTTTCACATTCATCCTTGCACAAAACTCGAGCCTAGTGCTATAAGAAACTTATGACAGTTTCCACAGATCTGTCACGCAGCCAAATTGGGTAGGAGGGAAAGATGATGTTGATGCGCACCGATCCGTTCCGCGACTTCGATCGCCTCGCCCAGCAGGTGCTGGGCACTACCGCCCGCCCGGCGGTGATGCCGATGGATGCCTGGCGCGACGGGGATCAGTTCATCGTCGAGTTCGACTTGCCGGGCGTGGACGAGGATTCCCTGGATCTGGACGTCGAGCGCAATGTGCTCACCGTGCACGCCACGCGCCCCGAGCTGGATCCCGACCGGGAGATGGTCTCCGCCGAGCGGCCGCGCGGCGTGTTCAGCCGCCAGCTGTTCCTGGGCGAGACGCTGGACGCAGAACGGATCGAGGCCAGCTATAGCGGCGGGGTGCTGCGGCTGACCATCCCGGTGGCCGAGAAAGCTAAACCGCGCCGTATCAAGATCGCCAGCGAGGAGAAGCAAGCTATCAACGCCTAACACGGTCCACCTCACCGGCTGGGCCGGGGCGCAGCATTCGGGGAAGGAGGTAAGTGACATGGCGACCGACACCGCATGGGCAACCAGCCTGCTCGATGAGGCGGCGGTGATCGTGGAGGCCGAGTGGATGCGCCTGCAGCAGGACGAGGCCCTGTGGGAGTGTGAACTCGCCGACCTGCCCGCCGACCTCCCTGCGCCCCGGCCCGGCCCGCCCCGCGTCGGCGCCACCACCACCGTGCGTCGGTGGTCACGCCAACCGATGCCCGGCGACCGTGGCCGGTGGCCGACGCGGCCATGGCCCGCGACGCCGGTATGGGCGACCCAGCGGGCTCCTCCGTCGGGCCCGGTGTCCTGCTGAAAGGCACTGTCGGACAGGGCAGGTGATGCCCCCGTCGATGATCACCAGCAGGCAACGACTCACGTGTCGCCCACAATGGTCAGATGTGTCGCGTCAACGCGGCCGGCTCCAGCGTGCAGAGTCGGTCGACGCACGCACCGCCACTCGAGGTGGCATATCCGAAGTGGAGCGTGCACGACGTCGTTGGATGCCCGGGCAGGCCGCGGGACGAGTTTCCGGCCCGCCCCTGCGGCCCGCCAGGGCGCCTCACAAGCCGAGCATCAGTAGACAGTCCCCGGGGGGGTCGCGGCCCCGATGAGCTGAAACCGACGGCCCCATCGGCATCCATGTCAGATGGACCGTCTCGCCGCGGTGGCTCCCGGTGGGCCTCAAGCCCGGGAGTCACCGCATTTTGTTCTCGGAGGTAGCAGCGATGGTGCGCGTCAATCCTGATCCCTACCTGGTGT
>Ga0164308_10001746_pt1 | contig 11587 bp, 14 predicted proteins | sample Whisoiple_246_MG_FD_109983 | JGI IMG/M metagenome (GOLD analysis project Ga0164308, IMG submission 109983) | Soil microbial communities amended with fresh organic matter from upstate New York, USA - Whitman soil sample_246_MG | ecosystem: Environmental > Terrestrial > Soil > Unclassified >... | reverse complement strand
TGGCCACGATCGAGATGCCGCAGGTCCATCCGCTGATCGCGCCGCTGGTCTATGCCGTGCCGGTGCAGCTGCTGGCTTATCATACCGCGGTCCTGAAGGGCACGGACGTCGACCAGCCGCGCAATCTCGCGAAGAGCGTCACGGTCGAGTGATCAGCGAGCGCTAGGCGGCCGCCTGCTTTTCCTCGAGCTGACGGACGTGGCGCATGAGCCGCTCGTAGAGAAAATCAATGACCACGCGGACCGCAGGGGCGCGGCGAACGCGTTCGTGGGTGACCAGCCAGAGCACACGCAGGTGGTCCTCGCGCGGCGGAAGGCAGCGGATCAAGTCCGGGTCCGCATCGGCGATGATGCACGGCAAGACGGCAATTCCGAACCCTGATCGGACGGCGGTCAGCAGGCCTGTGGACGTGCCATGCATCATCGCTACCTGCTGCTCGAGGCCGAGGCTTTTTAGCCAGGACTCATAGTGGCGCCACAAATTGCCGCCCCCGCCTCCGACAATAGGGTGTTTTTTAAGGTCCCGGATGGAACTCGGGGCCCCGTTTCGCGCCGCGTAGTCGCGGCTGCAATAGAGCGCCCAGTCATCGACGGTGATCCTTCGGCCAACCAAGCCGCTGGGTTGCTCTTTTGAGCTACTGCGCAACGCAATGTCGGCTTCACCTGCGCCGAGGTTGCGCATCTCCTGACCGGTATCCAGCTCGATGAGGATGTCCGGATGCCGTTGGCGCAGATCTGGCAACAGGGGCGCAATCAGGCTCAGCGCGTATATTTCCTCCGAAGTCACGCGCACGATGCCGCTCAGATCACGCGCATGTGAGGCTGCGGAATCGCCGAAGAGGATTGCGGCTCTTTCCACCTCCTCGGCACGTCCGAGCAGCACTTCTCCTGCGGGCATAAGGACGTAGCCGGCCTGCCTCTTTTCGAAGATCGGGAAGCCGAGCGCCGCCTCCAAGGTGGCGATGCGTCGAGCCACGGTGGTCTGGCTGACTCTTAACTCGCGGCCGGCGGCCAACGTGCTGCCTTCGCGGGCAACCGCGAGGAAATAGCGCAGGTCGTTCCAGTCGAACATCGGGCCCCGTTCTGCAATTCTGCAGAATGATAGCACGACATCGTTGCTGCCGCTCGGCGTTTTTTGGGACTAATTGGACGGTCGCACTCGAACAGGAGACGCGACATGAACACTTCTCTCAAGATCGCCATCGGATCCTTTCTTGCCGCGGCCGCAGTCATCAAGGGCGCGCCCGCACTGGCTGAGCCTGCCCAGCCGCAGAACGTCAGCATCGTCCGCACCGCCGACCTCGACCTTTCGAGCGAAACGGGGCGCCGCCAGCTCGAGCAGCGCTTGATCGGCGCCGCGCGCGACGTCTGCGGCACGGCTTCGGACGTGGACCTCGAAGGCAAGAACGAAGTTCGCGCCTGTCGCTCTGAGGTTTTGGACAAAGCGCGCTCGCAGGGCGAGCAACTGGCCAGCCGCGGAGGACCCATCCTGGTCGCCGCAGGCCGCTGAATTCATCCCATTTGCTGAAGGCCGCTCGGCTCCCCCGGGCGGCCTTCTTGTTTGCGGCGCGTATGCGCCCTACCGGACCGTCCCATGAAGGTTCAGGGCGGCTGCCATTGCGGAGCGGTGCGGTTCGAGGCGCAAATGCCGGAGACACCCGCCCCGGCGCTTGACTGCAATTGCTCGGTGTGCCGGATGACGGGCTTCCTGCATGTCATGGTCCCGCACGAGCAATTCGAGCTTCTCACCGGGCGGGATGCGCTGAGCAGCTACCGCTTCGGCACGGGAGCGGCCGAGCATCTTTTCTGCCGCCATTGCGGCGTGAAGAGCTTCTATCAGCCGCGCTCACACCCGGAGGCGTGGAGCGTGAATGCCCACTGCCTCGACGAGGCGATCGAACTCGTGATCGAGCCTTTCGACGGACGAGATTGGGAGAGGGCGAAGGCGAATCTCGACGCGCCCGAGTAGCGCCGTTACGGCGAGGCCATGCATCGATCGCTGCGCCTTACCGTCGACCGCTCCGCGCTCCAGTCCAACTGGCGCTGGCTCCAAGAGCGTTCGGGAGTGGCCACGGGCGCGGCCGTCAAGGCCAACGGGTACGGCGTCGGCGCGCGCGAGACCGTGGAAACGTTGCTCGAAGTGGGTTGCCGGGACTTCTTCGTATCCACCTGGGCCGAGGCGGAAGCGCTCGGAAAGCTTTCGGAGAGCGCCAGCCTGGTCGTTCTTCACGGCGTCGGGTCCGACGATGGCGAGGCGGCCCTGCAAATTCAGGCTCGGCCCTGTCTCAACACGATCGAACAAGTTGCCCGCTGGAAGCAGATCGCGCCCGGGCGCGCCTGCGACGTCATGATCGACACGGGCATCAACCGCCTCGGTCTCCGGCCGATGGAGATCGATGTGCTCGACGGCCTCGCGATCGAGACGCTGCACAGCCACCTTGCCTGTGCAGACGAGGACCATGCGCTGAATGGCATGCAGCTCGAACGGTTTCGCGCGATGAAACTGGCAGTGCCGGCGCGGCGCTACAGCTTCGCCAACTCCGCCGGGATCTGCCTTGGGCGCGACTACAGCTTCGACCTCGTTCGCCCAGGCCTGTCGCTCTACGGTGGGATCCCGCGCGAGGAAGCGGAGGGGCATATTCGCCAGGTGACGCGGGTCGAAGCGCAGATCGTCCAGCGGCGCACGATCCCGAAAGGCGAGAGCTGCGGCTACGGCGGCACCTTCGTGGCCGAGAAGGACACCGAAGCGGCGATCCTCAACATTGGCTATGCCGACGGCTACCTTCGCGGCTTCTCCTCGCATGGCTCGGCCTTCACCGGGGAGTTTGCGTTGCCGGTGCTTGGGCGCGTGTCGATGGACCTCATCGCGGTCGGCTGCGACGCAGCGCCAGGACTCAGGGAAGGCGAGTGGGTCGAGATCGACTACGACCTGCCGTCGGCGTCGGAGCAGTCCGGGCTTTCGCAGTACGAGTTGCTGACGTGCCTCGGCGACCGGTTCGAGCGGCGCTGGGTATAACGCGCTCCTCCGGCGGCGGCGTCTTCGGCTTATAGCGGCAGAGATCGATCACCGGGCAGCGCCAGCATTCTGGAAGCCGCGCCTTGCAGGTGTAGCGCCCGTGCAGGATCAGCCAGTGGTGAGCGTCGCGGCGGAACGGCTGCGGTACAATCTTCTCGAGCTTGGCCTCAACCTCATCGACGTTTTTGCCTGGCGCGAGACCGGTCCGGTTGGAGACGCGAAACACATGCGTGTCGACGGCGAACGTCTCTTCCCCAAAGGCGGTATTGAGGACGACGTTTGCGGTCTTTCGACCGACACCGGGCAGCGACTCCAGTTCTTCGCGCGTCTGCGGGACCTGCGAACCAAATTGGTCGATTAGCGCCTGGCTCAGCGCGATCACGTTCTTCGCCTTGGTATTGAACAGGCCGATGGTCTTGATCGCGTCGCGGAGCGTCTCTTCACCTAGCTCAACCATCTGCTCGGGTGTGGTGATCCGCGCGAACAGCGGCCGCGTCGCGATGTTCACGCTGGCATCGGTGGCCTGCGCGGACAGCACGACGGCTACGAGCAGCTGATAGGCGTTGCCGGACTCAAGCTCGGTCGTCGGCGAGGGGTTCGCCTCCGCGAGCCGGCGGAAGAATTCAAAAACCTGATCCCGCGTCACTGGGCGCCGATCACGTCCCGCATCGAATAGAGCCCAGCCGGCTGCCCGACGAGGAAGCGCGCGGCGGCAAGGGCACCGCGCGCGAAGATCGTTCGGTTTTCCGCGCGGTGCGCCAGGATGAGCCGCTCGTCCGGGCCGAGGAACATCACGTCATGATCCCCCGCGACGGTTCCGCCCCGGAGCGACGCGAAGCCGATCGCGCCCGTTTGCCGCATGAGATTGGTCCCGTCGCGAGCCCGCTCGGCGTTCAGCCCGCCTCCACGCCCTTGAGCTGCTGCTTCACCGAGCGAGAGCGCGGTTCCGGAGGGCGCGTCGACCTTAGCTCGATGATGAACCTCGGCGATTTCGATGTCCCAGTCGGTTCCCAAGACCGCCGCTGCCCGCTCGACGAGCTCCGATAGAAGCGCGACCCCGAGCGAAGTGTTGGACGCACGAAGCACCGCTATTGTGTTCGCCGCAGCGGCGATACGCTGATCGGCAAGCTCGTCGAGGCCAGTGGTGCCGACCAGGATCGGAATCCCAGCCGAAACCGCGCGATCGAGGCTGGCAGCCAAGGCGCCTGGCGCGGAGAAATCGACGAGAACGTCGCCGTAGTCCTGGTCCAGCGCGAAACGCGGGTCTTCGGCAGCGGCGGCGGCGATCGCCTGTCCCATCCGGCCGTCCGGAGCGAATAGGCTGATGCGGATCGGCTGGTCGGCAGTGCGCATGATGCGTGTATTGGCGGAGCGCCCGGCGCCGCGCAACGGCAGCCGGGCGCTTCGAGGATTACTTCCGGTAAACGAGTTCCTGAAGAAGCATGGTCCCGCCGAGCTTGCGGTACCGCGCCCGCTCTCCGCTCCTCGCGTCCTGCTGACGCGAGCTTGTCTGCAGATAGGCGTTGACCTCTTTCTCACGGGCCTCGTCTTCCGCCGGGGTAGAAACATGGTCGGAGATGGTGACGAGGTAGAGATCGGGTTCGCCCGCACGCTTGTTCACGTTGGACAGGATATAGGATGCCTTGATCCATCCCTTGGATTTCGCGAATTCCTGTGTGCGGCGATAAACGCTTGCCAGGTGATCGGCATAGTCGCCGAAATGTCCGTCATCGATGGTGATCTCCGCGACTTGCCAATAATCGCCGCCTTTGACCGGATAATCCTGAGCCGCCGCTGGAACCGCGAACGCCATCACTCCCGCGCCGAGCGCGGCCAATAGGAACTTCCTCATGAGGTGCCTTCCCCTGTTTTGCGGTGCCCCTGGGCCCGCTTCCAGGAACGGCGTCGCCGCAGTCGGCGAGACGCCAACAAGAGCGGCGTCGTTCCAGATAAGAGAGAAGCAGAAATCTCGATTTAACGCAATTTAAATGCCCAGCCGCGCCTGCAACGCCATTGCCGCGGCCGGTGCCCGGACCTTCGCGCCATTAATCATGAAGATGTAGACGTCGCCGGTTTTCTGCCACTCGCGGGCCTTGTCAGCGAAGGCATCGAGCGCATTGGCTTGGTAGCCCGTTTCAACGTCCTCGCTCATTCGCTGCAGCCTTGCGTAACGGAAGCTGGCGGTGTCCGCATCGAGGCAGGGGAATTCGTCGTCATCGTCATAAACGACCGCGACATCATGGTCTCGGCAGAGCTTGAAGAAACCGTCGTCCCGGAAGCTCTCGTTGCGGGGTTCGATCGCATGGCGGAGGCGCACGCCGTCCACTTCGCGTGGAAGAAGGTCAAGGAACCCCGCAATGTCCTCGCGATCGTATTTGCGCCGTTTGTCGAGCATCCACAGCACCGGTCCGAGCTTGGGCCCGAGCGCCGAGAGACCTTGCGCGACGAAATTGCCGATCCCCTCGGCCCCTTCGGCAAGCTTTGAACGGGTCACGCAGAAGCGCGATCCTTTGACGGCGAACTGGAACCCCTCGGGGACGACGTTCTCCCAGGCTGCCCAGCTTTTCGGGCTTTGGCGGCCGTAGAAGGTCGCATTGATCTCGATCGCGCTGAGTGCGCGCGAGGCATATTCGAGCTCCTTCGCCTGAGCGAGCTTGTCAGGGTAAAAAACCCCGCGCCAAGGCGGGTAGGTCCAGCCGCCAATCCCGACCCGGATGGTACCCTCAGCCATTCACTGCAGGCTCGGAATGACCAGCCGGTGCATGGTCCCCTGATCGGTCGAGACGACCTCATGCTTGGCCCGCAGCTGGCGCGCGAAACTTTCGACCAGCTTGGTGCCGAGGCCCGACTGGCCGTCCCGACGGTTGGCCTGAATGCCTCTTCCGTTGTCGCTGACCGTTAGCTCGAAGGAGCTGCCGGTCCGACCGACGACGCGCACGTGGCCAACACCCTCGCCGTTGAATGCGTGCTTGATCGCGTTGGTCACAAGCTCGTTGACGATGATCGAGATGGACGTCGCGGCGTCGGCGCTCGCTGTGACCTCCTCGACTTCGCAGTCGACATCGATCCCGTCGCGCGACAGTCCGCGCTCGATCTGCTGGACCAAGCCGCAAAGATGATCGTCGAGGCGGACGGAATCGATGTCGACGCTCTTCTTGGCGAGTTGTTGGGAGGCATTGGCGACCGCCTGGATACGATCCGCGACTTGAGAGAGAGCTTCGCGAACCGTCCCTTCCGACGACCTGCGAGACTGAAGCTCGATCATAGCGAGCACGGTCTGGTAGTTGTTCCGCGTCCGGTGATCGATTTCCCTCAAGGCATCGTCGAGGAAAGTGAGGCGGCGATCTCGCTCCGCAACGCCCTTGTCGATCTCCCTCTGATAGAGCGCGATCACTGTGAGAATAAGCAGCTGGGAAAGGCACGCGAGGACGAAGCCGCCGAGGAGCTCGCGGTTTTCGAACCGAAAGCTCCATTCGACGGGGACGACGATGTACCAAGTGAGCAGCTGTGCGATCACCAGCGCAATCAAACCGCTGCGCCAACCCGCCAGGACGGAGGCAATAACGACGGCGAGGAAGTTCAGGGCGTAGGGCGCGCGATCCCCTGCAATGGAATTCATCGGAAGCCGCAGCGCCACCATGGCGATCGCGCTGGCAAGACCGATGGCGACTTCGACCAACACCGGCGGAACGCGGTGCGCGAACCTTTGCGGCAAACGCGAATGAAGGATCTTCCTGATCTCTCGCCCCCTAGCGAAGAGACGCCCAAATCTCTCCGGATGCGAGCGTATATCAGGGGGGTGTCAGAGTCACCTAACCTGGATCACTGTCCTTCCGCGAGCGCGATCAGGAGTTTAGGCGAGGTTGATGAGCCGAGATATGATCTTCAACATTGTCATCCTGACCGGGGCCGGAATTTCCGCGGAAAGCGGTCTGGCGACCTTCCGCGGAGCGGATGGCTTGTGGGAGGGGCATCGCGTCGAGGACGTCGCGACGCCGGAGGCCTACCTCCGCGATCCCGCTCTGGTGCATTCCTTCTACGACGCCCGGCGCGCGAGGCTCGGGACAGTCGACCCGAACGCCGCTCACCACGCCCTTGCAAGGCTCGACGCCGAGTGGCCCGGCGAACTGCTGCTGGTCACGCAGAATGTCGACAATTTGCACGAGCGCGCGGGTTCGAAGCGGCTGCTGCACATGCACGGCGAGCTGACCAAGGGATGGTGCCTCGCCTGCGACGAACGTTTCGATTGGGAGGGGCCGATGGGAGAAGGCGCGTCATGTCCTTCATGCTCGGTCAGGGCCCGTGTCCGGCCCGACATCGTGTGGTTTGGCGAGATGCCCTACGACATGGACCATATCGAAGACGCGCTGCGGCGGTGCGACCTGTTCGTGTCGATCGGGACGTCGGGCGCCGTCTATCCGGCCGCGGGTTTCGTGCAGACCGCGCGCTACTGCGGTGCGCGCACGCTGGAGATCAATCTTGAGCCGAGCCTTGGCAGTACCATGTTCGACGAAAGCCGAACTGGAAAGGCAGGCGACCTCGTCCCCGAGTGGGTCGATGAAGTTTTAACCGAGGCCTAGTCGGCCCACTCCAGGCCGATCTCGCGGTAGAGACCGCGATCTTCGTCCCACCGTGGATTGACTTTCACGTGCAGGAACAGGTGCACGGGGCGGCCCAGATGCTGCGCGATTTCGGCCCGCGCGCCAGCACCGATCGCCTTGAGACGGTTGCCGCCTTTGCCGATCACGATCGCCTTCTGGCTGTCGCGCTCGACCAGGATCTGTTGCCGGATCTCCGTGGACCCGTCCGGGCGGTCTTCCCACGTCTCGGTCTCGACCGCAGTGGCATAGGGCAGTTCCTGGTAAAGCTGGTTGACGATCTGCTCGCGCGTAAGCTCGGCGGCGATCATCCGGTCGGTCGCGTCGGACACTTCATCCTCAGGATAGAGCCACGGACCTTCGGGCATGGCTTCGACGAGCGCGCGCTTCACATCGGCTACGCCATCGCCCTGCGAGGCGCTGATCATGAAAACGTTATCGGGCTTCAGCCTCGCAGCGAGGTCGGCGGACAGGGCAAGGAGCTTGCCTTTGTCCACCAGGTCGATCTTGTTCAACGCGAGCTGCAGCGGATGCTGGCGCTGCTCTAGCGACGCGATGATGCGATCGACCTCCGAGCTGAGGCAGGCGGCGGCGTCGATGACCAGCAGAATCAAATCCGCATCCTGCGCGCCGGTCCACGCCGCCGCGACCATCGCCCGGTCGAGGCGGCGGCGCGGTTCGAAGATGCCCGGCGTGTCGACAAGCAGGATTTGCGCCGCGCCTTCGATGGCGATGCCCATCAGCCGCGCCCGCGTCGTCTGGGCCTTGGGGCTGACGATCGCCACCTTCTGACCGACCAGCGCATTGACCAGTGTCGATTTGCCCGCGTTCGGCGCGCCGATAACGGCGACGAAGCCGGCTCTCTGCGTTTGTTCGGTCATTGCAGCTGGGACAACAAAGCGGCGGCGGCTGCGGTTTCAGCCTCCTGCTTGCTCAAGCCTTCCGCAGTGGCCTCGCCGAGCTTGGCGACCGTCACGCGGATTGTGAATTTCGGGGCGTGGTGGGCACCGGTGCGGGCGACGACCTCATAGGCGGGCGGCTTCGTTCCCTTTGCCGCGGCAAGCTCCTGAAGCGCGGACTTGGGATGCTGCGGCGCGCGCCGCTGGCTGGTGAGATAGGGTTCCCAAGTCGCCAGGATGAAGCGCTCCGCAGCGTTTGGGTCACCGTCCAGGAGAAGTGCTCCGATCAGCGCCTCGACCACGTCGCCGACGACATTTTCGCTCTGGCTGGCACCGTCCTCGCGGGCCTGCTTCCCGAGCCGGATGAGAGCCGGAACGCCGAGCTCGCGGCCGATGTCGGCGCAAGTATCGCGGTCGACCAAAGCGTTGTAGCGCTTGGACAAATTGCCCTCAGGTTCCTTTGGATAACGCTGGTAGAGCGCCTGGGCGATCACCATTCCGAGCACGCGGTCGCCGAGAAATTCCAGCCGCTCGTAGCTGTCGCGTCCAACGCTCGAGTGGGTGAAAGCGAGCTCGAACAGACGCGGATCCTTCGGCTCGTGGCCCAGGACCTCGCGAACGAAGGTTGTGACGTCGCCTGTCATTCAGCCTCTGCCCCGTAACCGTTGCCCATGCGGCTGCCGCGCAGGGCAGTGAACCAGGTCCACGGTTTCCAGTAAGACGCGCTTCCATCCGTTGACCACAACGTGAAGGTCGCGTGACCGATGAGATTTTCCACTGGCACCATGCCGATGCCTCCATCGGCGACGGCGAAGCGGCTGTCGAGGCTATCGTCCCGATTGTCTCCCATCAGAAAGACGTGGCCCTGTGGCACCTCAACCGGCCCGAAATCGTCTGCGCTGCTCGATGCCTGATCGAGCACCGTATAGGTCGGGCCGTCCGGCAGTGTTTCCGTATAGGCGGGGAAAACGCAGTAGGCGTGTCCTCTCACTGCGCTGACGAACGGTGTGGCCGGTGGAACCACCCTGCATGGCGTGTTGGGGCTGAGCGGCAGTCTGTAGGGCGCGCGCGGTTCTCGCTTCACGGGACGGCCGTTGAGGATCACTTCGCCGCCGCGCACCTCGACCGTGTCCCCAGGCAGTCCGATGACTCGCTTGATCAAGTCCGCATTCTCGACCGGATGCCGGAAGACCACTACGTCGCCGCGGCTGGGCAGATGCTTAAGGATGCGCCCGGGCACGGGGGGGAACTGCAGCGGGAAGCTGAAACGGGAGAAGCCGTAGGGCCATTTTGCGACGGCCACATAGTCGCCGATGTAGAGCGTCGGGAGCATCGATCCCGACGGAATGCTGAAGGGGGCGGCGACGAAGCTTCGGAAGCCCCAGGCGACCAGGGCGAGCAACAGGATAAACCGAGCCGTGCCCCATGCCGACTGTCGCGCCCGCGGAGCTACAACAGCCGCTGCTGGGCGATAACGGGTTCGGGAGGTCGGCCATTGCATCTGCCGACTTGTTTCTGCGCTGCCGCCATTGGTCAAGGCGGGGTGGCATTTGGCTGTCCGGTCATTATGTGCCTGCGCAATGCTCACCCCACAGCCGCAAACAGCCCATACGCTCGACCAGCTGTTCAAAAAGGAGCCCGACCGGCTCAGCCGCCTCAGCTTCGAAGTTGCCGGCTGCTACTTCGATTGGTCGAAGACGCACCTGGATCAAGCGGCGATCGACCGGTTCGCCAAGCGCGCCGACCGGATGGGCTTTGCTGGAGCTCGCGACGCCCTCTTTAGTGGCGAAATCGTCAATGTGAGTGAGGACCGTCCGGCGACCCACGTCGCCGAGAGAGGAAGCGGAGCGCCCGAGGACGTGGACCTTGCGGCGGCGCGTCGGCTGCGAATGCGCGCGCTGGTGGACGCGATTGAGGCAGGTGCATTCGGCAACGTTACCGGGATTCTTCATATCGGAATCGGCGGGTCGGTGCTTGGCCCGGCGCTGCTAGTCGACGCGTTGGGCCGCCGTACGGCCGGGCTCACCGTCCGGTTTCTATCGAATATCGATGGCGCCGCATTCGACGATGCGGTGAAGCCGCTCGACCCTGCCACGACGCTGGTTGTCGTTGCTTCGAAGACCTTCACGACATCGGAAACCCTCGCCAACTTCGAAGCGGCGCGCTCCTGGCTCCGGGCGGCGGATGTCGTGGATCCGGACGGCCGCTGCATCGCGGTGACTGCGAAGCCGGAGGCCGCGGTCGAAGCCGGTATCGACGAGACCCGCATCCTGCAGTTCGGGAATGGCGTCGGCGGGCGTTACTCGCTGTGGAGTTCGGTCGGAGTGACCGCGGCGCTGGCATTGGGCTGGGATGCATTTGAGGCGCTGCTCGAGGGGGCGGCGGAAATGGACCGTCATTTCCGCTTCGCCAAACCCGCCGAGAACGCGCCGCTCATGGCGGCTTTCTTCGACCGGCTGTACGTTGAAGAGCTTAATTGTCAGAGCCGCGCTGTCTTTGCCTACGACGAGCGCCTGCGTCTGCTGCCCTTTTACCTTCAGCAGCTTGAGATGGAATCGAACGGGAAATCGGTGACGGCTGCCGGCGCCCCGGTCGACCAGCCGACGGCACCGATCACCTGGGGCGGCACGGGCACGGATGCGCAACATGCCGTGTTCCAGCTACTTCATCAGGGCACGGTGCTTGTGCCCGTCGAGTTCCTTGCTGTCCGGGAGGCCGAGGACGATCAGGATCCAGAGCATCATCGCATGCTGCTGCTCAACGCCTTCGCTCAGGCGGCGGCGCTGATGCAGGGCCGGGTGAGCGACGATCCGGCGCGGACCTACCCAGGCAACCGGCCAAGCGCGACGATCCTGATCGATCGGCTCGACGCTCGCGCGCTAGGCGCGCTGATCGCATTTTACGAGCATCGCACGTTCGCGAACGCCGTGCTGCTGGGGATCAATCCCTTCGACCAATTCGGGGTCGAGCTGGGGAAGCAGATCGCGCGGCAGCTTGCCGACGGCGCAGATGACGCGGCGCTCGATCCCTCGACGCGTGCGCTCATCGAAAGGGCAGGGGTCTGATGGCCGACTT
>Ga0164308_10001744_pt1 | contig 11589 bp, 8 predicted proteins | sample Whisoiple_246_MG_FD_109983 | JGI IMG/M metagenome (GOLD analysis project Ga0164308, IMG submission 109983) | Soil microbial communities amended with fresh organic matter from upstate New York, USA - Whitman soil sample_246_MG | ecosystem: Environmental > Terrestrial > Soil > Unclassified >... | reverse complement strand
CGAGCTGGATCTACGACTACGCGCGCGGCAACAACGACGACAACCTGCCCACGCTCCAGGCGTTCAGCGCCAGCCACGAGCCGAGCCCCTGGATGGGCGACCGGCAGACGTTCCAGCTGATGCCGTCGGTGGCCAAGGACGAGCCGGACGCCTCCCGCACGGCGCGCGCACTGCCGTTCAAGCACGAGAACGAGACGGCGAAGCCGCACTACTACGGTGTGACGTTCGAGAACGGTCTCAAGGCCGAGATGACCCCCACCGACCACGCGGCGCGGATGCAGTTCACCTACCCCGGTGACGACGCGAGCCTGGTCTTCGACAACGTCACCAACGACGGCGGGCTCACCCTCGACGCGAAGACCGGCAGCTTCACCGGGTACTCCGACGTGAAGAGCGGCGGATCCACCGGGGCGACCCGTCTCTTCGTGTACGGCACCTTCGACGCGCCGGTCACCGACAGCGGCAAGCTGAAGGGCGGCGGCGGGGACGACGTCACCGGGTTCTTCCGCTTCGACGCGGGCAAGGACCGCAAGGTCGGCCTGCGCCTGGCCACGTCGCTGATCAGCGTCGACCAGGCGAAGAAGAACCTCGCCATGGAGCTGCCGGAGAAGACCTCCTTCGACAAGGTCAGGAAGAACGCGCAGAGGGCCTGGGACAAGATCCTCGGAAAGATCGAGGTCGAGGGTGCGAACGCCGACCAGCTGACCACGCTCTACTCCAGCCTCTACCGTCTCTACCTCTACCCGAACTCGGGCTTCGAGCAGGTCGACGGCCGGAGCACGTACGCGAGCCCGTTCTCGCCGCGGACGGGCACGGACACCCCGACCCACACCGGCGCGAAGATCGTCAAGGGTGAGGTGTACGTCAACAACGGTTTCTGGGACACCTACCGCACGACCTGGCCGGCGTACTCCTTCTTCTCCCCGAAGCAGGCCGGGAAGATGGTCGACGGCTTCGTCCAGCAGTACAAGGACGGCGGCTGGATCTCCCGCTGGTCCTCCCCGGGGTACTCCGACCTGATGACCGGCACCAGCTCGGACGTGGCCTTCGCGGACGCGTACGTCAAGGGTGTCGACTTCGACGCGGAGGCGGCGTACGACGCGGCGGTCAAGAACGCCACGGTGACCCCGCCGTCCTCGGGCGTCGGCCGCAAGGGCATGGACACCTCGGTGTTCACCGGCTACGCCAACACCTCGACGCACGAGGGTCTGTCCTGGTCGCTGGAGGGCTACCTCAACGACTACGGCATCGCGCAGATGGGCAAGGCCCTCTACAAGAAGACGAAGAAGCAGCGCTACAAGGAGGAGTCGGAGTACTTCCTCAACCGGGCGCAGAACTACGTCAAGCTCTTCGACGAGAAGGCCGGCTTCTTCCAGGGCAGGAAGGCGAACGGTGACTGGCGTCTGCCCTCCGACCAGTACGACCCCCGTGTCTGGGGCTACGACTACACGGAGACCAACGGCTGGGGTTACGCCTTCACCGCCCCGCAGGACAGCCGCGGACTGGCCAACCTCTACGGCGGGCGTGACGGTCTGGCGAAGAAGCTGGACACGTACTTCTCCACTCCGGAGACCGCCGGGCCCGAGTTCGTCGGTTCCTACGGCGGCGTGATCCACGAGATGACCGAGGCGCGCGACGTCCGGATGGGCCAGTACGGCCACAGCAACCAGGTCGCCCACCACGCCACGTACATGTACAACGCGGCCTCGCAGCCCTGGAAGACCCAGGAGAAGGTCCGCGAGGTCCTCGGCCGGCTCTACACCGGCAGCGAGATCGGCCAGGGTTACCACGGCGACGAGGACAACGGCGAGCAGTCGGCCTGGTACCTCTTCTCCTCGCTCGGCTTCTACCCGCTGGTCATGGGCAGCGGCGAGTACGCGATCGGCTCGCCGCTCTTCACGAAGACGACGGTGCACCTGGAGAACGGCCGCGACCTGGTCGTCAAGGCACCGAAGAACAGCGCCGCGAACATCTACGTCCAGGGCCTGAAGGTCAACGGCAAGAAGTGGAACTCCACCTCGCTGCCTCACGACCTGCTCGCCAAGGGCGGGGTGCTGGAGTTCGACATGGGCGCGAAGCCCTCGGCGTGGGGAACGGGCAAGGACGCCGCACCGGTCTCCATCGCGCAGGACGACAAGGTGCCCGCGCCGAAGGGCGACACGCTCAAGGGTGACGGCGCGCTGTTCGACAACACCTCCGCGACCTCGGCCCAGGTCGAGTCGGTGGAGCTGCCGGCCGCCGCGGGCACGAAGGCGGTCCAGTACACGCTGACCTCGGCGACCGCGGCGAAGGCCCCCACGGGTTGGGTGCTGCAGGGGTCGACGGACGGCACCTCCTGGAAGGACCTCGACAAGCGGTCCGGCCAGACGTTCGCCTGGGACAAGCAGACCCGGGTGTTCTCGGTGCAGGCACCGAAGGCCTACGCGAAGTACCGGCTGGTCAGCACGGAAGCGGCGACGCTGGCGGAGATCGAACTGATCTCCTGATCGTCGACACGGAGTTACGGGCCGGGGGCGGCCACCCGAAGTCAGGGTGGCCGCCCCCGGTGTCATAGTGCTGCGCATGCTGTCATGGATACGGAAACGGATACCGGCGCGGATCACCGGGCGTCTGGCTCCGGTCGCCGCCGCGCTCACCGTCGCCTGCACACCGGTCACGGCACCCGCGCCCGCCCCCTCCGCCGCCGAGGTCGCACTGAGCCTCGACGACGTCCCGAGCACCTTCGTGGTGTACAACGCGGACGAGGGCGCGAAGGCGACGAGCCGGGACTTCGAGGTGCCTGTCCACCTCGACCCCCCGGAGAGCGGGCCGGCCCTCGACCTCAAGGTCGTGGTCGACGCCTCCGGCCTCGAGGGCATCGCCCGCGTGGCGGACGACGGCAACTGCAAGGGCAGCGGCTGGGTGTACACCTGCGAGTACGGCAGCCCGCAGAACGACGGCGAGAGCTACGCCCCCTTCCAGCTCCTCGGGCTGGACGGCGTGAAGCCGGGCGACAGCGGCACGGTCACCTACACGGCGAGCGCGGACAACGCCCCGCCGGTGACCGGCACCACGCGCATGGTCATCGGCGGTCCGACCCTCGGTTCACCGGAGGAGGAGCTGGAGGTCAGCGGTGTCGTCCCGGGCCGGGACACGCCGCTGACGCCGAAGTTCGCCAACCGGACCCGTTTCTCCGCGGACCGGGGCGTCGCGCTGCGCGTCGAGGCCGCCGGCGGCCTCACCCTCGAACCCCGTCACGGCAACTGCTCCTACGACGCGGCCACTCCCACGTCGGCGTGGTGCCTGTTCCCGGCCGGGGCGGCGCCGAGGACTGCCTACCGCACCCGTGCGCCGCTCACCTACGTCGCGCGGGACGAGCAGTTGACCGGCACGATCACCTACAGCTGGTCGTCGACGCCCGAGAAGCCGGCCGGCCACCCCGTGCGCGGCACGGGGGCCCCGCTCACACTGACCGCCACCGCGGACGAGGAGTTCGGCAGCCCCAGCGGCGCGGTCCGGGTGAACACCACGGTGCAGGCCGACTACCGGCCGGTCACCGGGACGGTCCGGGGGCGCGTGGGCGACAACGTGGAGGTGCGGCTCGGGGTGCGGGACCTGGGTCCGGGCAGGCTGTTGAACGACGAGCCGAAGGGACGCTTCGAGGTGGTCCCGCCGGAGGGCACCACGGTCACGTCCGTCCCGTACGCCTTCGAGGACCTCAACAGGAGGTGGGGCTGCGAGCAGCCGAAGAGGCCCGGCGGGGCGTTCGTCTGCAACCTCGACAGCGAGGCGTTCTCCTGGGCGCGGCAGGACGACGGGACGACCGTCATCGCGTTCCGCGTCCGCGTGGACCGGCAGGTGACGGGGGCTCACGGCACCATCCGGACGTACGGCGCCTACGACCGCACCCCGGGCAACGACACCGCGGCGATTCCGCTCGAAGCCTCGCCCGCCCCGCCCCACCGGTCCGGCCTTCACCCGGTGACCTGGGCCGCGGTCGCCGTGGGCGCCGTCGCGGCCGTGGTCCTGGTGACCGGGTACCTGCGGCGACGCCGACGAGCGGGCTGAGCCTTCCACCGAGGCGCACGCCGATCACTATGGGCCAGTCAGGGTATTTCCTGGCGTTTCGTGGTGTCCCGACGCACTCTCGCGAAGATCCATGTCATTTCTTGGGCGATCAGGTGATCAGTACGACAATCATCTCGGCTTGAAGGAGCCCAGCATGCGCACTTCCGCTTCCCACCGTTCCCGCAGCGTCCGCACGGGCACCAAGGTGGCGGCCGCGGTCGCCATCGCCGGCGCCGTCTCGGCCGCCGGGGCCCCGGCCGCCTTCGCCCTCGGCGAGAGCGGCGACATCGACGTCCGTTCCGTCAGCTGGCACTCGCGTGGTGACCGCAACGGCGTGGAGGTCTGCCAGTTCGTCCTCGTGGCCAACAACTTCGGCGAGCTCCCCCAGCTGGTGTGGACGATCACCGAGCGCCCGCCGGGCAACACGCTGACCAACACCCTTCCGCTCGTGGACGGCAAGGCCCGCAGCCAGGAGTACCTGCTCCCGGAGGGTACGTACACGCTGTCCTGGACCGCCGGCACCCTGAAGAACAAGAGCTTCGAGGTCGACTGCTCCCGGCCCGAGCGGGAGGGCGGCCAGGGCGGCAGCCGCGGGGAGGGCGAAGGCCGGGGTTCGTCCGAGTCCGGTGCGGCGGCGAACAAGGGCGACAAGGCCGCCGGCGAGATCTACGACAAGCCGTCCGGCGCGGTGCCCGCGGGTGGCGGCGGCGTCCCCGACATGGAGAGCGTCAGCTCCGAGGGCGAGTCGAACGTCGGCGCCTCGGCCGCCCTGGTCGCCGGTGCCGCCGGCATCGCAGGGCTGATCATGGTCCGTCGAACCGCACGTCGTCGTGCCCGCAACGAGGCCTAGGACGCGCGGCCGACGGCGGCGGGGTCCGAGCCGTGCATGCCGGCTCACGATGACCCTGTGCGTGACCTTCTCGCTGGTGACCGGCATCGTGTGGGCGAGTTCGGACTCGTCCGAGGACACCTCGTCGGTCACCGCCGCCCGCGGCAGCGATGCCGCGGGTGGCGGGGCTCCGCCCTTCCGCAGAGCACCTCACGCACCGGCGAAGAAGGTGCCCACCTCACACGCACCGCTGGTGCACTCCCGTCCGGTGAAGGTCGCCGTGCCCGCCATCTACATCGAGGCCCCTGTCACCGGCCTCGGTCTGGACGCGAAGGGCCGGCTCGGCGCCCCGCCGCTGAGCAAGCCGAAGCTGGTGGGCTGGTACCGCAAGGGACCGTCCCCCGGAGAGGCGGGCACGTCGCTCATCGTCGGCCACCGGGACACCGCGACGGGGCCGGCGATCTTCCTCAACCTCAACGTCCTGCGCCGGGGTGACACCGTGAAGGTCACGCGGGCCGACCGGCGGATCGCGGTCTTCACCGTCGACGAGGTGAAGACCTACACGAAGGACAAGTTCCCCGACGAGAAGGTGTACGGCGCGACCGGCCGTCCGGAGCTCAGGCTCATGACGTGCGGCGGGCGCTTCGACAAGAAGAACGGCTACTCGGCCAACGTCGTCGTCTTCGCCCACCTCACGTCGCTCAAGAAACAGGCGGCCTGACCACGGACCGCCGCACGGAACCGGCCGGCACCTCGGGGGCGAGGTGCCGGCCGTCCGCGGACGGTGACCCGCGCAGGCAGCGGGGCACGGTCCGCCTCACACTGCGGGGGTCAGCCCACCCTGCAGCCGAGCCGGAGAGCGGAATCGGGAGCACCGCCCTGCGAGACGTAGCCGAAGGTGGTGGATTCACCGGGGTCCAGCGAGCCGTTCCAGCCCGCGTTGTGGACCATCACCTCCTGCCCCTGGGTGGTCATGTCACCGCTCCAGAGACTGGCGACGCTCTGCCCGGTGGGCTGTGTCCACTCCACCATCCAGCCGAGCATGGGGACGGTGCCGGAGTTGGTGACCTTCACCTCCGACTGGTAGCCGCCGTTCCAGCTGCCGGTGGTGGTCCGGGTGGCGGTGCAGGCGCCGGGCGGGGGCTCGGTCGGGGTGCTGCCGGATCCGTCCTTGACCCCGGTCACCTCCCCGTTGCCGCCGTCGAAGACCACGTCGGAGCAGGAGTAGAAGGTCTCCTGGCTGTCGGAGCGCTGCCACACCATGTAGATGACGTGGCGGCCGTCCTTGCCCTCGGGCAGCGCACCGGTCCACCTGTAGTCGGCCTCGACCGTGCCCGGGCTGCCGTTCAGCGCCGGGTGGTCGATGGACAGGAAGGGCGATGCCTCCATGTCGGCCCAGGTGAGCGCCTTGGTCGGGTCGTAGCCGTCCTTCGTGACGTACACGTAGAACCAACCCGGGTGCGCGGCCCAGGCGTTGTACGAGAAGTCGATGGTGGCGCCCTCGGTCAGGTGGGTCACCGGCCAGTCGGCACTCGGCTTGTTGAACCCCGTGAAGTTGGTGTTGCCACCACTGCACAGCTCGCCGTCGGGCACGAAGCCGCGGGTACGGCCGGCGCCGTCGGAGCGCAGCACGGAGAACCAGTTGTAGAACGGGGTGGTTCCGCTCTGCTGCGCGGCGGACTTGCAGGCGGGGTTCACGGGCTTGATCTCACCCGTGGCGGTCAGGCCGTCCTGCCAGCAGAGGAAGGTGCGGCTGGCGGGCTTCATGGGGGTGCCGTGCGCCTCGGCCTTCTCCCCCGTGGTGAGGACGAGCCCGAGGGCGGGGACCGTCGTCAGCAGGGCGAGCAGGGTGAGGAGAAAGGCTCTCCTGCGGGTGCCGGCCAGTAATCGGTGTCTGGACAGATGGATCACGATGTACGTCCCTTCGCTGCGGCGCCGGGTGGGGCCGGGATGCTGTGCGAGTTTGGGAGCGCTCCCATTATCGGAGGCTAACGCCGACCCCAGATCATGTAAACGCCTTGCGCTTAAGGGCTTCCGCCACTCTTCCGGGTGACCGTGATCGATGCCCGACATACGGGGGCGGGGTACCCGTTACCGTGCGGAGCATGCCGCTGCCGAAGGACCTGGACCCGTACGCGAATCCCCGCGCCTTCTACGGTGCGGAGTTGCGCCGCCTGCGGGAGGCCGCCGGGCTGTCACAGAACGAACTGGGCGAGCGGGCCTTCTGCTCCGGCACCTACATCGGCCTGTTCGAGGCGGCCGAGCGACGCCCGCAGGTCGAGATCTCCCGCGCGCTCGACGCGTTGCTGGGGAGCGGCGAACACCTTCAGCGGCTGTGCCGGCTGGCACGGACGTCGAAGGTGGCGGGGTACTTCGCGGATGCGGCGGAGCTCCAGCAGCGGGCGTCGTCCATCGGGAGCTTCAACTCGATGCTCGTCCTCGGCCTGTTGCAGACCGAGTCCTACGCGCGCGCACTCACCCGGTCCGCGCACCCGTTCGCCGACCGGGAGGTCGTCGAGGGGCATGTCCGCACCCGGATGGAGCGGGCATCGCTCCTGGACTCCCCCACCGCCCCCGTGCTCTGGGTGGTGATGCACGAAGCCGCCCTGCTCGTCCCGGTCGGCGGGAAGGGAGTGATGGCGGAGCAACTGCTCCACCTTGCCGAACAGAGCGCGTCCCGCCCCCGGCTCATCACTCAGGTACTCCCGTTCGCCGCCGGAGCACACCCCCTCCTGCACGCGTCGATGACCCTGATGCAGTTCACCGAGGCGCCTGCCGTCGTGTACACGGAGGCCGCGTACAGCGGTCAACTCGTCGAAGAACCGGCCCTGGTGGAGCAGCACAGCTCCGCCTACGATCTGGCCAGGGCTGCCGCGTTGTCGCCGGAGGCCTCCCTGGACCGGATCGCCTCAGCGGCAAAGGAGTTCTTGACGCCATGACCACCACGCCCGAACTGAGTACAGCTGTCTGGCGTAAGGCGTCCTACAGCAACGGCGACGGCGGCGAGTGCCTCGAAGTCGCCGCCGGCCTCCCCGGTCTCGTCCCCGTCCGCGACAGCAAGACGCCGGGTGGCCCTGTTCTCGCCTTCACCGCCTCGGGCTGGACACGCTTCGTCGACGCCCTCGGGAACGGTTCGCTGCGGGGGTGCGGGACGGCCTGAGCGGGGATCGGTTCAGGCCGGCGCCGCGCCGCGTCAGTTGATGGCGTTGAACAGCCTTTCGGGAAGGGACATGTTCAGTGCGGTGACGACCGGCTTGCCGTGTTCCGTGCCGAGTCGGGAGACCGCGCCCGTGGCGAGCTGGAACAGTTCACCGCTCGCGGGTGTCAGCCGCAGGTACCGCGCGGTGAGCACGCGCAGGAAGTGCGAGTGCGCCACGAGAGCGATGTCCGCGTCCCCCAGGCGGGATGCCGCCGCCCGGACCTCGGCCAGGATCCGGTCCGCCCGGTCGCCCACCTCCTGCGGGCTCTCACCGGGGTGCTCGTCGGGGCCGGGGGCGACGCCGTCGGTCCAGAGGTTCCAGTCGGGGCGGGTGCGCCGGATCTCGACCGTGGTGATGCCCTCGTAGGCCCCGTAGTCCCACTCCCGCAGGTCCGGGGTGTCGCGGGGTGCCTTCAGTCCGGCCAGCTCGGCGGTGCGGCGGGCCCTGAGCAGAGGGCTGACCAGGGTGAGCCCGATCTCCCGTTCGGCGAGGAGCGGGACGAGGGCGCGGGCCTGCCGTTCGCCCAGCTCGGTCAGGGGCAGGTCGGTCCAGCTCGTGTGCTGCCCGGACCGGGACCATTCGGTCTCGCCGTGCCGGATCAGGATCAACTCGCCCATGGGTGCTTCCGCTCTGTGCGCCGTACTCGTACTCGTGTGCCACTGGTGGCAACCCGCCGGCCCACGATCGCATTCCATCCGGCCCCGCACGGGGCGGCTCGCCCCGGCGTGGTCGGTCCTTACGGCGCGTGCCGCCCCGGCCGTGGTGCGGCGGGCACCGGGATCACTCCGGTGCCCGCCGGGACAGGGGTCGGGTGCCGGTGACCCGTCAGTCCCTCTCCCCCACGACGGTGACCGTGTACGGCCGGTCCGTGTCCGTCGTGACACGGACCTCGCCGCCCTCCCGGACGACCTCGTACGTGGCGGCCACCGCGCCGGTGCGGTCCGGGACCGTCACCGTGCGGGTGAAGTCACCCGTTCCGGCGGGGGCGAACACGCGGAGTTCGAGGTCGTCGAGCCACTCGCCGTCCGGGCGGGACTCGTCCGCGCCCAGCGCCAGGACCGCGCCCTGGCGGACCAGCAGGGGCAGGCTGTCGAAGCCGTGCGTTTCGCGGTGCCACGCGGGACCGGTGACCGTGTCGCCTGTCAGCAGGTGGGTCCAGGTGCCCTCGGGGACGTAGTACTCGACCTCGCCGTCGTCGGTGAAGACGGGTGCGACCAAGACGTCCGGCCCCAGCAGGTACTGCCGGTCGGCCGTGCGGGCCGTCGGGTCCTCGGGGAACTCCAGCAGCAGCGGGCGCATCGTCGGGACGCCGGTGCGGTGCGCCTCGACGGCCACGCCGTACAGGTACGGCATCAGGCGGTGCTTGAGGCGGGTGAACTGCCGTGCCACGTCGACCGCTTCGTCGCCGAACTCCCACGGCACGCGGTACGACGACGAGCCGTGCAGCCGGCTGTGGGAGGACAGCAGGCCGAAGGCGAGCCAGCGCTTGAAGACGGCCGGGTCGGGGGTCCCCTCGAAGCCGCCGATGTCGTGGCTCCAGAAACCGAAGCCCGACAGGGACAGCGAGAGACCGCCGCGCAGGGACTCCGCCATGGCCTCGAAGGAGGACCAGCAGTCGCCGCCCCAGTGGACCGGGTACTGCTGGCCGCCGGCGGCGGCCGAGCGGGCGAAGAGCACGGCCTCGCCCTGGCCGCGCTCGTTCTCCAGGAGCTCGAAGACGGCCTTGTTGTAGAGGTGCGTGTAGTAGTTGTGCATGCGCTCCGGGTCGGAGCCGTCGTGCCAGACGACGTCCGTCGGGATGCGCTCGCCGAAGTCGGTCTTGAAGCCGTCGACGCCCTGGTCGAGGAGGACCTTCAGCTTGGCCTGGAACCATGAGGTGGCCTCGGGGTTGGTGAAGTCGACCAGCGCCATGCCGGCCTGCCACTTGTCCCACTGCCAGATGTCACCGTCCGGCGTCTGGACGAAGTAGCCCTTCTCCGCGCCCTCTTCGTACAGCGGGCTCTTCTGCCCGATGTACGGGTTGATCCAGACGCAGATCTTCAGGCCCTTGTCCTTGAGCCGGGTGATCATGCCCTCCGGGTCGGGGAACACGGCGGGGTCCCACTCGAAGTCGCACCACTGGTACTCGCGCATCCAGAAGCAGTCGAAGTGGAAGACGCTCAGCGGGATGCCGCGCTCGGCCATGCCGTCGACGAAGGAGGTGACGGTGGCCTCGTCGTACGAGGTGGTGAAGGAGGTCGTCAGCCAGAGGCCGAACGACCACGCCGGGGGAAGCGCGGGGAGGCCGGTCAGGGCGGCGTACCGGGACAGGACGTCCTTCGGCGTGGGGCCCGCGATGACGAAGTACTCCAGCGTCTGGTCCTCGACGCTGAACTGCACCTGGCCGACGGCCTCGGAGCCGACCTCGAAGGAGACCTTGCCGGGGTGGTTGACGAAGACGCCGTAGCCGCGGGAGGACAGGTAGAACGGGATGTTCTTGTACGCCTGCTCGCTGCTGGTGCCGCCGTCGGCCTGCCACATGTCGACGGTCTGGCCGTTCTTCACGTACGGCGTGAAGCGCTCACCGAGGCCGTGGACGGTCTCCCCGACGCCGAGGGCGAGCTGGGCGAACATGTGGTGGCTGCCGTCGTCGACGGTGGCGAACGCGCTGCCCTTGCGCCCGGCCGAGGTCAGGACCCGGCCGTCCCCGTCGAGGAACTCCAGGCCGAAGGCGCCCTCGGTGGGGAGCCGCAGGGTGAGCGGGCCGCTGGTCAGCTCGGCGGTCGCGCCCTGGGTGCGGGTCGTGGCGGCGGACTGCGGTGACGCGCCCGGAAGTTCGAAGTCGGGACCCTTCCGGCGCCGGCCGGCGTGATGGGTGAGCCGCACCGCGATGACGCCCTCGGCCGGGGCGTGGGCCTCCACGGTGATCAGGGGGGCGTTCAGCGTGTCGCCGCGGCGCTCGACGCGCTTGACGGCGGCGTAGGCGGCGAGGCGGTCGTCGTCGAGGCGGACGTCGCGGACTTCCGTGGCGTACGAGGCGTGCACACCACTGCGCATCTGCCAGAAGCCGTCGGTGAACTTCATGGGGGTGGTCCTTAGCCGATCAGGGGAGTGCTGGGCGGGACGTCGGGGCGCCTGCGGCGAGCGCGGCTGCGGGTCCTCTCGATTTTGATCGTACACAAAACAAATGCGCCCGAGAAGGCCGGAACATGACAGCAGTTCCCGGATTGCCCCGAGAAGCGGAACCCCTGACAGAGCCCCGGATCTGCCATGTTTGCGCCACGTGACCGACATGTGACGGAAACGGTCTAGAAACCCTCGACCGGATGGCGTATTAGTACTGCAAGCAAACAAATTGATGCGCCCGGCAGCGGATGCCGTCCGGGCCCGACGCCGACAAGAGGCTGTGCAATGACGGACCGCTTCACTCCCACTCCCGCGGACAGGTTCACGTTCGGTCTGTGGACGGTGGGCTGGCGTGGCAACGACCCGTTCGGTGACGCGACGCGTCCGGTGCTGGATCCGGTGGAGTCG
>Ga0164308_10001743_pt1 | contig 11591 bp, 8 predicted proteins | sample Whisoiple_246_MG_FD_109983 | JGI IMG/M metagenome (GOLD analysis project Ga0164308, IMG submission 109983) | Soil microbial communities amended with fresh organic matter from upstate New York, USA - Whitman soil sample_246_MG | ecosystem: Environmental > Terrestrial > Soil > Unclassified >... | reverse complement strand
GAGCAACCCCCTGGTGACGCCGTCGCGAAAGAACGGATGGTCGTCCGCGATGACGACCGTGACCTTCTTGTCCGATGAGCGCACGCCCGTGAGGATACGTCCCGCAAGGGCGGTTCGAGCGTGCCCGTCGGTCGCACGCCTTTCGGAGAGAGTCCGTGTCATTGTTCTGCCATGTCGATGCCCACCGCCTCAGTTGCGCCGCCGGCACCCGGTATCGCCCGCATCGTGCTGGAGCACGAACGACGCGGTGTCAGCCTGCAGATCGCCCTGCGTGGAGTGCTGGCGTTGTTCGTCATGGGCACGACCATCCTGTTGCCGCCGTCCTCGGGGGCGACCTGGTGCGCGATCGTCGCCGCCGGCTACCTGCTGGCCGCGATCTCACTGACCGTCTGGTTGCGCGGTGGCGCCCCCAGCGCGATCCATTGGGGTTGGCTCGGGCTCTATGTCGATCTGCTGGCGCTGTCTGCGGTGTGCCTGATCGCCGACCGTTCCGCCGGCACCACCTGGACCGCGTTCGTGTTGCTGGGTGGCTTCTTCCTGCTCCCGGTGTTGGCCGCGACCCAGCTCGATGTCCGGGTGTGCGTCAGCGTCGTCGTGCCGACCGTCGTGTTCTACGCGATCGAGGCCATCGCCAGCCGCGAGTCGGACGCCGAACCATGGGCATCGGTGGTGTTGCGGGTGGTGGTGCTGGCCGGTGTCGGGATCGCGGCGATCGGACTGACCCGCATCCAGCGATCCAGGGTGACCGCGATCCAGGGGCTGGTCGCCGACCGGACGGCGCTGCTCGCCGAGTTGATGGCGGTCACCGAATCCGAGCGCCGGAGCATGGCCGAGCACCTGCACGACGGCGCGCTGCAGTACATCCTGGCGGCTCGGATGGACCTGGAGGACGCCCGTGAACTCGCCGACCCCAACGCCTTCGACCGGGTGGACGAGGCGCTGACCCAGTCGTCACAACTGTTGCGCTCCACGGTGTCCGAGCTGCACCCCGCGGTGCTGGCGCAGTCTGGCCTGGCCGCCGCAGTCGCCCAACTCGCGCAGGCGGTGGCCCAGCGAAGCTCGCTCGTGCTCGAACTGGACACCGATCAATGGCCGCCCGACACCCGGACCGGCAATGACCTGCTGCTGTTCGGCACCGCCCGGGAACTCCTCGCGAACGTCGCCCGGCACGCCAGGGCCACCCGGCTCACGGTGCGGCTGGAGCTGACCGGTGAGCTGGCGGAGCTGACCATTGCCGACGACGGGGTGGGTATCGCTCCCGGATCGTTGGCCGACCGGCTCGCGCAGGGCCACATCGGGATGAACTCCCACCGGGTGAAGGTCGAATCGGCCGGTGGGGAGTTCCGCCTCGACTCACCGCCCAGCGGCGGCACGGTGGTCTCGGTGACCGTTCCAGCGGTCGCGCTGGTCACAGCCGAGCCGCAGAGTGCGAGGTGATGCCCGGGCCGGTTCAGCCCGCTCGGTCTAACATTCGCACACATGCATCGGCGTCAATCGGCGCCGACACCGGAAAACGGAGGAAACCCCATGAGCGCGAACGTGTATGGCGTCACCGAGGTTGTCGGTACCTCGCCGGACGGAGTGGATGCGGCCATCGAGGTGGGCATCGCACGGGCGTCGACCACCCTGCGCGGTTTGGATTGGTTCGAGGTCACCGAAGTGCGTGGGCACATCAACGACGGCAGGGTCGGGCATTACCAGGTGAGCATGAAGGTCGGTTTCCGGATGGACGCCGAGTAGTCGGCGCGCAGTAGTCGGCGCAGGCGGTTGGCCCATCCGGGTCAATCCTGGATCGTTGCGCCGCCTGCCGGGTTACCGTTCCCTCGGGTAATCAACTCCTCGAGTAATGAACTCGGACAAGGGTGGTGGGGCTCGTGCCGGTCTTCATGATCGAACGGCGGTACGCCGAGGAATTCACGCCGAGCACGGAGGGTGCGGCGGAGGTCAGGCTCGTCAACGATGACGAGGACGTGCACTGGCTGTACTCGTTCCTGTCAGCGGACAAGCGGAAGTCCTTCTGCCTGTACGAGGCCGAATCCGCCGACGCGATCCGGCGAGCGGCCGAGCGCGCTGGGCTGCCCGCCGACGTCATCATCGAGGTGTCCGACCGGATCACGCCGGACGGGGTCATGCACCCGGTGGGCTGACCCGCCGCTGGTTCACGACAACAGCCCGTGTGACGAGGCGAACATGGCCGCCTGGGTGCGATTGGCGGCCCCGGTCTTCATCAGGATGCTCCGGACGTGGTTGGCCGTGGTGTTCTCGGTGATGTGCAGCTGCCCGGCAATTCGTCGATTGCTCATCCCCTGTCCCAGCAGGCCGAGCACCTGACGTTCGCGGGCCGTCAGCCCGGCCGGCAGCTCCTGCCGGTCGACCGGTTTGCGATCCCCCGCCGAGCGGTTCGCCCGGTCGAGCAGCCGCTCGGCACGGACCAGTCCGTACTGCCGGCACAGCGCGTGTGCCCGTTCGGTCATCTCGGCCGCCCGCTCGGTCGTGCCCGTGCCGCACACCCGGTGCAGGTGCCGGACGTGCACCGCGAGGGTGGTCGCGATGTGCACCGGTGAGCCCATGGCGGTGTCCATCTCCAGCGCCGAGACAAAGTGCGCCTCCGCGGTGTCCCTGCCGAGCAGAGATGCGATTTCTGCTCTTCCCCGGTCGGCACTCCCTGCGGCGGCGAGGAACTCACCGCCCAGGAGGTTGAGGCCCGCGTATTCCTCGACCATCGGTTCGATCAGGCGGGCGGCATCCGCGTCCTCCAGCCAGCAGGCGGCGTCGACGAGGAACGAGACAACAATGGGCCAGGACGACGACATCCGGTAGGCCGAAAGGTCCTGCTGCAGCAGGAAATCCAGCGTTCGACGGGTCGGCTCGGGCAGTTCCAGCTCGCAATACAGGGCCAGCAGTGCCGGGGTCCAGTGGGCACCGGGGTCTTCGCTCCCGTCGATCAGCGCGCGAACCTGATCCAGTCCCCCGGTTTCCCGGCGGACCATGAAGGTCTGCAACCCGGCCGGTCCCTCGGCCTTGCGAGCTGCCTCGAAACTCCGGACAAGCTCCTGCGACTGGGCGATCTGCTGCATGGCGGCGACGAAATCCGCACGGAGGAAGGCCTCGCCGAACAACAGGTAGACCTGCACCCACTCCCAGAACGGTTGACCGGTTGCCCTGGCGGTGGTGGCGATGTCCCGGCGAGCGGCGGCCAATCCGGCCGGATCCCCCAGGATGTAGGAGATCGCGGCCCGGTGGTAGGCAGCCGGCCCGAGGTGTCGCGGATCCCGTACCCGCTTCGACAGCTCGGTGAGTTCCATGGCCCGGGCCAGCTTCTCCTTCAATTCAGCGGGCGATCCGGTGTCCTGCAAAGCGATCTGGAGGGCCGCAGCGAGGAGCACATCGTCGCCGGTGGCGCGGGCCAGCTCGACCGCCCGGTCGCCGAGCTCCTTCGCCCGCTCCGGTTCTCCCGAGAACACCAGGGCGCGACCGAGTGCCGCGGTGCCACGGACGTTCAGCGGGTGCAGCTCGTCGAGGGTGACCTCGGCCATCGCGGCGGTCAGCAGCTCGACGGATCGTCCACCCGGCTCGCCGCATCGCCAGGAGGCAGCCTCGTAGCCGATGGCGGCCCTGAGCCGGTCGGCACCCGTTGCGGTTTCGGCGACGAGCGCATCGAGCTGCCGCGCCCGGTCGAACTGCGAGGACCGCATCCAGCTGCGGGCGGCGCGCATCCGGAGATCGTCCCGCGCGGGGGTCAGGTCGGCGATGCCCGCCGCCCGTTCGAACAGTCTGGCGGCCTCGTGGTGGGCGAGGGAGCGCTCGGCCGCCTCCCCCGCGGCCGTCAGATACTGCACGGCCTTTCCGGAATAGCCGAGGGCCTGGGCGCTCGCGTAGTGATATCCGAGGCGTTGCACCCGACGGTCCGCGGCCGGGAACTCCGCCTCCAGAACCTCTGCGACGCGGGCATTGTCGCAAGCCCGCTGGTAGTCGGTGAGCAGATCGAGGACAGCCTGCCTGGCCAGCCCGTGCGGGAACCGGTAGGTCGCATCCTGGCCACGGGCGGGTTCCAGCAGGCCGACGGCCGTTGCCGCCTCCAACCCCGCGTAGGTCAGGGCGGTGGCGTCGATTGCCACGGTGCCGCGCTCGGCTATGGCCGACAACAACCGCACCGGCGCCTCTTCGCCGATCACCGCCGCGATCTCGACCGTCCGACGGTGTGCCTGCGGGAGGCCGGCGAGCCGGTGCGACACCGTTTCCCGGACCGATTCCGGTGCGCGGAGATCGACGTCACGCAGAGCGGAAAGGCCGCCGTGGGCGGACAGTTCGCGCCACACCTCGAGTAACAGGAACGGGTTGCCGCCGGTCTGATCGCGCAGCACGGCCGCGGCTGCGAGCGCGTCGCGTCGGCTCGCCACGGCGACGCCGGCGAGGAAGTCCGCGATGTCGTCGGTGGTCAGTCCGTCCAGGTCCATCCGCCGGACGCCGTCGAGGCGATACAGCCGGCCCACCGTGCTGACCAGGTCGGCAGATCGGTCCGGTGCGGACGTGCGCAGGGTCGCCATGATCAGGATGCGGGATTCCGCGGTGTGGCCCACCAGATATCGCAGCAGTTGCAGTGCGGTGTCGCCGGCCCACTGCAGGTCTTCCAACACGATCACCAACGGCCGGCTTCGAGCGGCCAGCAGAACGGCCTCGGAGCAGTCCTCGAAGAGCTGTCTGGTGAACTGATGTTCCGGCCCATCCGGCGACTCGGGACGTTCGGTCCCGGTCATGGTGCGCAACGACGCCAGCCGGCGGGAAGCCATCCCGGCGGATCCGTCGATCGTGAGTTCCCCGGACGCCACGGCCGAGATCAGCGCACCCATCGGTTCGACGAACGGCTGATACGGCGTGCCCATTTCCGGCACGCACGCGCCGAGCAGGACCGCGGCGCCCTGCTCGTGCAGCCGGGCCGCCATGTCGCCGACCAGGCGGGACTTGCCCACTCCCGGCTCTCCGCCGACGAACACCACCTGGCGGTCACCCTGCGCGGCCAGCAACCAGGCTTCCCGCAGGGCCTCGATCTCGCGCCCTCGGCCGACGAATGCCTGACGCGAACCCGGACCCCACCGAACCGGTAACGTCGGACCATCCCAACGGGGCATCGTCATACGGTACCGACGGCCCGAGCACCGGTCGATGGCCAGAATTGACCATACGGCCCATCCGCGAATCGCCTTTTCTGGTCATGACCAGGCACATCCGCGAGGTCAGGCTCGACGCCAGCGCTGCGTCGAGGACCGTCGGCCAATCAACAGGGGGGACCCCGTGCGCCGCGCGATCCGGTGCAACCGCCATCCCGGCGGTTGCCATCTCCGACCACGGAGGGTCGTATGGCCACACGAACTCGCTTACTCCTGGTGGCGACGCTGGTCGCCGCCGCAATGCTGCCAGTCGCCGGCACCGCGGTCGCCGACGGTGACCACAACCCACCCGGCCAGGGTCAACCGGACCCGGTGCTCGCCTGGAACGAGACAGCGACCAGCGCAGCAATCGCCTGCGGGCTGTCGGGCGCCCCGCCCATCGAATCCCGGATGTACGCGATGATGCACATCGCGATTCATGACGCGGTGAACGCCATCCGTGTCGAGTCCGCGCCGTACGCCTACCGGCCCCATCGGTTGAGCCCGAACGCGTCGCCGACCGCTGCCGTCGCGGCCGCAGGGTGGAATGTGCTGAAGGTGGGACTCGCCGGTTGTCCGGCCCTTGGCACCGCCGAAAGTGCTTACACCGCAATGCTTGCGAGTGTGACTGATTCCGCAGCGAGGGCGGCCGGTCAGGCGCTGGGCGAGGCGTCGGCGGCGGCCATTCAGGTCAAGCGAGAGAAAGACCATGCAGCGCTGCAAATCTCGAGCCCTACTGACTCGAAGTTTCCTCAGGGAACCAAGCCGGGCGAGTGGCGGTTCACTCCGAACGCTGACGGCAGTGATGTCGTCGGCTTCGCCTTCCTGCCGAAGTGGGGATCGGTGACGCCGTTCACCCTGCGCAGCAGCGACCAGTTCGCACCGTCGGACCCGTACCGGCTGGGCAGTCGTCAATACGCCGATGACGTCAACGAGATCAAGAGCCTCGGCGCGAAGACCGGCAGCACCAGGAACGCCGAGCAGACCGAGATCGCGGTGTTCTGGGTCGGCAGCTCGCCGTACCAGTGGAACGCCATTGCCCGGACGGTGGCCGGCCAGAGCCGGCAGATGGATCTCTGGGACAACGCGCGGTTGTTCGGACTGCTGAACATGGCCATGGCCGACGGCTACATCAGCAGCTTCGAGGTCAAGTACGACGAGCTGTTCTGGCGACCGGTGACGGCCATCCGCCTGGCCGACACCGACGGCAACGACCGAACCCAGGAAGACAAAAAGTGGCTTCCACTGGTGGAGACACCGCCGATTCCCGACTACGACTCTGCGCACGCCGTCGAGGGCGCCGCGGCGGCTGCCGTTCTCCGGTCGGTCTTCGGCGACCGCACGTCGTTCAGCAACTGCAGCCCCTGGTTGCCGGCCGGCAATAGTTGCGCCGGAGGTACCGGCGGCCAGGGAGTGGTCCGCACTTTCACCAGCTTCTCCCAGGCCGCGGCCGAGAACGGGGTGTCCCGGATCTACGTCGGCTTCCACTTCCGCAAGGCGGTCGACGACGGCCTGCGGCACGGCCAAAAGATCGGCAACCGGGCGGTGACAACGGCGATGCAGCCCGCCCACCGGTAGCGGCCGAACGCCCGGCCCCGACTCGGGCGACCGCTACCCACTCGTCCCCCGATCGGTCACCGATCGGGGGACGAGCCGTCCCCCGGGTGGGCCACCGCTCGGTCGATACTCGCTGGGCAGCTGCTTCGCGATGCTGGGTGTAGACGCCGAATCTCGGCGACAGCGCCCCGACATCGAAGGAGCATGGTGACGCCGACCAGGTTCGCCCGCGACAATTCCCCGCCGGAAGCGGACCTGTCATCCGCGTTGGCCGACGGACACTCCGCCCTGCCGGCCGGAATTCCGGCCGGTGCGGCGGTGTTGGCGGTCGGCGTGTTGACGGTGGCGATCGCTGCCTGGTTCATCACCCGCGATCGTCAAACCCTCTCCGCGGCAACGACCATCCCGGAAACGACCATCCCGATCACCGGCGGACGACCGCAGCGGTGGACGAACCGGGTGGTCGTCGACGAGATGCTGCTCAGCCGACCAGCCGGCGACGGATCCGCGACTGCACATCGTCGCCGATCCCGATCGCCTTCAGGTAGCCGTCGAACGACCCGAAATGCTCGTCGGCAGAATCCCAGGCGGCCTGCAGATAGCTGACATCGACACCGAGGATTCCGTTGTCGGCCAGGAACGCGTCGCCGTACTGCGCCTGCATCCAGGCACGCAGTGACTCGATGGCCGCATTGCTCTGCAGATAATCCGCCAGTACGGCATCGCGATCCGCCCCGGCAATGGTGAGCAACGTGGCGATGGCCCAACCCGTTCGATCCTTACCGGCTGCGCAATGCACCAGCACGCCGCCGGTGCCGTCGGCGACCCGGCGTAGCAACGCGGCGATCGAGTCCTGCGCCGGCTGCAGCACGGGCATGGCGGAGTAGTAGCGGCGGACCCGGTCGTGCTGGGTGAGCGGTGAACCGTCCTCCGCGACCTCGTGCACCGGCATCTCACCTTCCTCCGGGTGGAAGGGCGCTACCGTCACCGCCACCGATTCCGGCAGTCGGTCGGCGCCGTCCCGGCCGATTTCGAGCGGTCCCCGGAGGTCGAAAACATTTGTGACGCCGAGCTTTTGCAGGTTCTCCAGCCCGGTCGGATCGAGTTGGGCGAGGTTCGCCGATCGGAAGACCAGCCCGTCGCGAACCGGGCCGCCCGGTGTCGGCACCCCGCCGATGTCACGGAAATTCCAGGAACCGGGCAGTGCATCTGCGTGGTTCGGCAGCATCGGGTGGAACTCCTTCTTCGACAAACGTCACGCCGGGACGTCACCGTGGTACGACGGCAACCCATCGATCATGCCTGGTGCGCCGGCATCACCAGGTCCGCAGCGCGGTGACCCGCACCCCCGGCAGGGCGGCCCGCCCCTGCAGCTCACCGAGCTCGATCGCGACTGCCACACCGGCGATCTCGGCCCCGGCCCGGGGAAGCAACCGGCAGGCGGCTGCCGCGGTGCCGCCGGTGGCCAGCACATCGTCGATCACCAGCACCCGGGCGCCCGGCGGTACGTCGTCCGGATGTAGTTCCAGTCGCGCCGAGCCGTACTCCAGCGCGTAGTCCTCGAACAGGATCCGCCCGGGCAGTTTGCCGGGCTTGCGGATGGCCAGCACGCCGGTCCCGGCAATCACGGCCGCGGCCGCCCCGAGCAGGAACCCCCTCGACTCCAGCCCCGCGATCAGCGTCGCATCGGGCGCCGCTGCGGCCAGCGCCGTCGCCACATCCCGCAGCGCGACGGCGTCGGCCAGGACCGGAGTCAGGTCCCGGAACAGCACCCCGGGCTGCGGAAAGTCGGGCTGGGTGCGCACCAGCCGCTCGATCGTGGCGCCGGCGACGTCGAACTTCTGCAGCCGCTCGGGTGAGGAGTCGTCCATCGGGAACACCCCGAGCATCGGAGCTATCGACCCCGCTTGCCCGAGGGCCGACCACCCTTGCCGCTGGGCCGCGACCCGCCGCCGGACGGCTTGGCGGTCGGCCGGACCGGTTTGACGCCGGGCTTCGGGGCCGCACCGGGCTTCAAGTTGGACGGCTGGGTCACTGCTCTGGCAGCAGCGGGCGCCGCCCCGGCGGCGACCGGCGTCCGGGCGGCCGTCCCGCCGGTCCGCCGGAGCGGATCACCGTCGGCGTCGACGATCAAACCGTCGGACTTCCGCTTGGCCATGACCCGGGCGGTGTGCGCCTTGATCAGCGGGTCGCGCATCTTGAGGTCGACGGCGACCGGAACGGCGATGAACACCGACGAGTAGGCGCCGACGAGCATGCCGATCAGCATCACCAGGGACAGGTCCTTGAGGGTCCCGGAACCCAGGATCACCACGCCGGCCACCAGCAGCCCGGCCACCGGCAACAGCGCGATCAGCGAGGTGTTGATCGATCGCATCAGTGTCTGGTTGACCGCGAGGTTGGCCGCCTCCGGATAGGTCCGCCGGGTGAGCGACGTCAGACCCTTGGTGTTCTCCTGCACCTTGTCGTAGACCACCACGGTGTCGTACAGCGAGAACCCGAGAATGGTCAGCAGACCGATCACCGTGGCCGGGGTGACCTCGAACCCGGACAGCGAGTAGATGCCGGCCGTGATGATCAGGTCGTGCAGGACGGAGACGACGGCGCCGACCGCGAACCGCCGCTCGTAGCGGACCCAGAGGAAGCCGGCCACCGCGACGATGAACACCACCACCGCGAGCAGCGCCCGCTGGGAGATCTCGGAGCCCCAGGTCTCGGACACGGCGGAGTCGGAGACACCACCGACCGGCGTGTACTGCTCGTTCAGGGCCGCTTTGGCCGTGATGACCTGGTCGATGGACAACGTCGCCGAGCTCACTTCGACCTGGTTGCCGACGGTCTGTACCGCGTCCGGCTCCACGCCGGTGGCCGACGTGACCACCTGGGCGACCTCGGAGGTGGAGATCGTGGTGCCCTCGTTGGGCTGGAACTGCAGCGTCGTCCCGCCGGCGAAGTCGATGCCGAACTGGAAGCCGCGGAAGACGATCAGCAGGATGGAGCCGATCACCAGCACCGCGGAGACCGCGTAATAGACCTTGCGGTACCCCAGGATGTTGAACGCCCCGGTGCCGGTGGTCAGCCGGCTTAGGAAGCCGGCCTGCCGACCGTACTGCTTGTCCTTGGTCGGTCGGCCGGCGGCGGCATCGGCCGTCGTCGCATCGGCCATCGCCTTGGTGGCCACGGCATCGTCGTCCGTCGTCATACCGACACCCCCTTCGTGTCCTTGGTACCGGTATCGGATGTGCCGCCTCTGGCGCCGACCCGGGCGTTCTCCGCCCGCTGGGAGGCGCCGGCCTTGGCCACGCTGCCCAGCCCAGACCAGGTCGGCGAGGAGAACAGCGGCGAACCGGCGGCCAAAGCGACCAGCGGGTGCGTCACCAGGAATACGACGACCAGGTCGAGCACGGTCGACAGACCCAGGGTGAAGGCGAAGCCCTTGACCTGGCCAACGGCCAGCACGTAGAGGATGGCGGCGGACATGAACGACACGGCGTCGGCGGACAGGATGGTCCGTTTGGCTCGCTGCCAGCCGCGTGGCACCGCGGACCGGAAGGTTCTGCCCTCCCGGACCTCGTCCTTGATGCGTTCGAAGTAGATGACGAACGAGTCGGCGGTGATGCCGATGGCGATGATCAGACCGGCCACGCCGGCCATGTCCAGGCTGTAGTTGACCCAACGGCCGAGCAACACCAGCACGGCGTACACGATTCCGAACGACAGGATCAACGACAAAATGGTGATCACGCCGAGCAGTCGGTAGTAGAGCAGGCAGTAGATGATCACCAGCAGCAACCCGATACCGCCCGCGATCAGGCCGGCCTTGAGGTACTCCAGGCCCAGTTCGGCGCTGACGTTCACCGACTCGGCACGGTCGAAGGCCAGCGGCAGCGCGCCGAACTTCAGTGAGTTGGCCAGCGCCGCGGCCGACGTCTGGGTGAACGACCCGGAGATCTCCGTGGTCGGGGTGGTGATCGGGCCGCTGATCCGCGGCGCGGAGATGACCTGGCCGTCCAGCGTCATCGCGGTGAGGGTGCCGGTGTTCGCGGCCGTGTACGACGACCAAGTGGCATAGCCCTCGGACTTGAAGCTGAGGTTGACCACCCACCCCGCGCCCTGGCTGCTCTGGCCCGAGGTCGCCGTCTCGATCTGGGTACCGGCGATCAGCGTCGATTCGAGGACGTAGATCGCGGTGCCGTCGACGTCGCAGGCGATCAGCGGTTTGGTCGGGTCGTCCAACCCGCGGTACGGCTCCAGGTCGGCGCACTTCAGCGTCGGCAACGCGGTGACCGCCGCCGTCTGCCATGCGGTCCAGGCGGCCTGATCAGTGCCCAGCGGCTGGGTCGGGTTCTCCGGGTTGCTACCGGCCGGCCAGGCCGGTGCCGCCGTGGCGGTGCCGGTCGTCACCGCATCGGTGCCGGACACGGGAGTTCCGGAGACCGGCGCATCGGTGGCCGGGGCCACGGCGGATTCGGTGGCCGCCGGAGTGCTCTCCGGTGTCGCGCTGTCCTCGACCACGGCCGGCGCCGGGGCGACCGCGGCGTTCTGCGGCGCCCGCAGACCGGCCGGGGCTTCGCTCGCCGCCGTTGTCGCTGCGGCGGTGTCGGTACCGGGGGCGACGGTCTCGTCGACACCGGGTGCGGACGCCGGGGTGGTGTCGCCGATCGCCGGAATGGTCGTCGGGGCAGTCTCTGCGGCCGATCCGCTTGCCGACGCGCCGCTCTCGGTCGGGGTGGCGACGGCGCTCTCGCTGGTGACCGGTGGCACGTAGTCGGCGGGATAGCTGATCGCCGGGTTGCCGCTGGCGTCCTTGGCGACCGGCCGGATGTTCATCTGGGCGCTGCGGGTCAGGCCGGAGAGGTCCTCGTTGCCCGGCACCGTGATCACCAG
>Ga0164308_10001742_pt1 | contig 11596 bp, 12 predicted proteins | sample Whisoiple_246_MG_FD_109983 | JGI IMG/M metagenome (GOLD analysis project Ga0164308, IMG submission 109983) | Soil microbial communities amended with fresh organic matter from upstate New York, USA - Whitman soil sample_246_MG | ecosystem: Environmental > Terrestrial > Soil > Unclassified >... | reverse complement strand
GGGGACGGTAACCCCCGTCGGCGGTCGGTGGTCAGCCGGCCGGCGGGCCGCTGGGCGGCGGCAGGTCACCGCCGACGATCGCCGCGAACGAGCCGATGACCTTCAGCCGCGGTCCTGGCACCGTGCGGTCGTCGGTCAGCACCACGGTCTCCACGTCGCCGTCGCCGGTGAGGACGAGGTCGACGATCGACCCGAGGCCGTCGCCGTTGGTGTCGAGCACCAACCGCCCCCGGGGGTCTCCGGTCGCGACCGGTGACAGGCCTGCGTTGCCGACGGTCTCGTCGAACGTCAGCACCTGACCCTCGAAGCTGCGCACCGCCGTGGCGGAGATCGTCGTGTCCGACAGCTGCACCGACACGATGCGCGAGCCCTCGATGCCGATCCCCTTCACGGTGCCGACGCGCTCCGCCGTGCCGAGCGCGATCGCGTCCTGCCCGAGCAGATTGGACAGCTGCATCAGCGGCCTCCTTCGATCAGGGCGAGTTCGGCGGCGAGGCCCGTGAGGTCGGTGCGGATCCGGTGCTCGAACCCGTCGGGCACGATGAGCGCGCTGCTCGACACCGCCGACTCGGCGCCGAGCGGCACCAGGCCGTCGCCGACCGGCCCGCCCGCCACCTGGAAGGCGACCACCCGCGGCTGGGGGCCGCCGAGCACGATCACGTCGCGCACCGTGCCGAGCAGTTGCCCGGACTCGGTGATGACCTGATCGGACAGCACGTCGGCCTTGCGCTCGGGCACCGCCTCGGCGGGCGCGTCGTCGGGGTGCGTGATCGCCTCCGCGCCGGCGACCATCACCGCCGCTGTCCCCACCGCGGTCACCGACGAGATCGGCAGCACGTGCTTCATCTTGCGACCCAGGAAGCCGCGCTTGCGGAGGGTGAACCCGGTCAAGGCGCCACGAGCGGGATCGAACATGACGTCTTTGACCTCGGCCAGATCCTCGCCCACCGAGGCGTCGACGACAGGGCGGCCGATCAGGTCCGCGCCGCGCATCAGGGCGGCGGTCATCGCCCGCCCCCGTCGGCGGTGCCGCGTTCGACCGGTGGGGGCGCGACGGCGAGCAGCACCTTGCCTCGTCGCCGTCTCGACCGCACGATCAGCCAAGCGGCGACGCAGATGGCCGCGAGCACCACCAGGATGATGAGAACCTTCATGACCGTGTGCTCCGTTCGCCGTTCGTCCGCCGCCGCGGTATCCGATCGGCGAACGGGCCAAACGTCGGCGGGTCACTCGTACTTGGCGCCCATCTCCTGCAGGAGGGCGAGGAAGTTGGCGGGCGCGTCGGGCGCCCGCGGCCCGGGCTCGTAGCGCACGCTGTGCAGCCGCCCGGTGAACGGGAAGTGGCGATCGCGCTCGTAGCGCTCCCACCACACGGGCGAGCCCCGGTCGGCCCCGACGGCGATGCCGGTGAACGGCGCGATCGGGAAGAGGAGGCGGAGGTCGAGGCCTTCGATCGTCGGTGTCCCGTCGACCGCGACGGACGCCGACCAGCGCCCGCCCCCGGGCGCGCCGAGGGTCAGCACGATCGAGTGCCGCCCGGCGGTGAGTGCGCCGGCGTCGGCGACCGTGGTGATGCCAAGGCCGTCGTTGTGCACGAGCCACAGGTGCTCGTGATCGATCTCCAGCGTGTACCCGCCGCCCTGGTCGCCGTGGGACACCAGCACGCCGCGGTCGCCGACCTCCACCTCGACGTCCACGGTGATCGGGGTCGTGCGGTGCCAGACCAGCACTCCGCTGCGGATCCGCTCCAAGGTCGGTGTGCCGGGGTGGATCGTGACCGGCTCCTGGAACACGGCGTCATGCGGAGGGCGGATCAGCCACCTCCAGCCCGAGCCCTCGTCCATCGGGTAGACGAAGTTGGCGAGGGCCGCCTCGTGGAACGCGGCCGCCAGTTCGGCCAGCTTGTCCGGCGCCAGCTCGGCGAGGTCGGTGATCTCGGTCGGGTCGGCGCCGAGGTCGTACACCTCCCACTCCTCGTCGCTGAACCTGGCCGCGCCACGGCGGGCGGTGACCGCCTCCCAGCCGTCGCGGTAGATGCCCCGGTTGCCCTCCAGCTCGTAGTACTGCTCGGTGTGCACCTCGTCGTGGTCGGCGTCGGCCAGCACGCCGCCGAGGTCGACGCCGTGCATCGCCCGCCGGTCCGCGAGCGGCTCGATCCCGGCGAGGCGCAGCACCGTCGGCAGCACGTCGATGCAATGGCCGTACTGGTCCCGGCGGCCTGTGCCGAGCGCGCCTGCGCCGGCCCCCTTGGGCCAGTGCCAGATGCACGGCACCTGGTGACCTCCGGCGTGGGTGTTGCGCTTGTAGAGGCGGAACGGCGTGTTCGACGCCATCGCCCAGCCGCGGGGGTAGTGGGTCATCGTTCGCGGCGTGCCGATGTCGTCGAGGCGGGCGAGGTCGGCGGCGATGTCACCGTGCGACATCCCGGCCATCGGGCGCAGGTGGTTGTAGTAGTCGGTCGTGCCGGTGGCCTCGCCCTCGCGGCTGGCGCCGTTGTCGGAGAGGAACACGACGATCGTGCTCTCCCACTGGCCGGTCTGTTCCAGCGCCTCGCGCAGGCGGCCGACGCTCTGGTCGATCTCGTCGACCATCGCTGCGTACACGGCCATGTAGCGGGCGAACACGGTGCGCTCGTCGTCGCTCAGCTCGTCCCACGGCGTCACGTCGTCGTTGCGCTCGCTGTTGCGCGGCGGCAGCACCGTGTCGGGCTCGATCACACCGAGCTCGATCTGGCGCCGGTGGCGGCGGGCCCGGATCTCGTCCCAGCCCTCGTGATACGCGTCGCGATAGCGGGCGATGTCCACGTCCTTGGCCATCAGCGGGGCATGGGCCGCCGGGTGCGCCAGGTACAGGAAGAACGGCTGGTCCGGCCGGCTGGCCTGCCGCTCGCGGATCGCCCGGATCGACCACTCGGTCAGCGCCTCGGTCAGGAAGAAGTCGTCGGGGTACGTGTCGGGGTCGAGCACATGGTTGTCCTCGATCAGCCGGTGCGGCTGGTGGATGTTCGTGAACGCCTCGAGGATCCCGTAGAAGCGGTCGAAGCCGCGCTGCGTCGGCCACGAGTGCTGGGGCCCGGCGGCGCTCATGTCGCTGTCGCGGCACAGGTGCCACTTACCGGCCATGATCGTCGCGTAGCCGTTGGCGCGCAGCACCTCGGCGGCGGTCGCCACGTCGGTGGCGATCTCGGCCCGGTAGCCGGGGAATCCGGGGTCGTCCTGGGCGATGTGGCCCATCCCGGCGGCGTGGCAGTTGAGCCCGGTCAGCAGGCTGGCCCGGGTCGGCGAGCACATCGGGTTGACGTGGAAGTTGGTGAACGCCACGCCGTCGGCGGCGAGACGGTCGAGGTTCGGCGTCGAGATCTCCGAGCCGAAGCAGCCGATGTCGCTGAACCCGACGTCGTCGACGAGCACGAACACGATGTTCGGCGCGCCGGGGGGAGCGGTCGGCGGCTCGGGCCACCACGGCTCGCTGTTCACCATCGTCCGCCGCACCACCCCCTCGAACCCCGGATAGACAGCGATCGGCTCAGGCCTGGACGTCCCCTCGGTCACGCCCCGGGACCGTACCGCTCCATGGTTCTCGGCAGCGTTCTGGTCACGCTGGTGACCGCAACGCTGCCGAGAACGAAGGATCGGTCAGCGGAGGATGAGGTGGCTGTCGCCGAACTCGTGCCAGAGGTAGCCCTCGGCGAGGCTCGCTGCGTAGCTGGCCTCCAGCAGCGGGCGGCCGCCGACGGCCTCCAGCATGAGGAGGTGGGAGGCCTCGGGTTCGTGCCAGCCGGTGACCAGCCCGTCGACGGCGCGCACGCCGCGGTCGGGGGTGATCACGAGGTCGGTCCACCCGTCGAGCGGGCCCGTCACGCCGTCGTCGCCGGTCGCGCTCTCCAGGGCGCGGACCACCGTGGTGCCGACGGCGATCACGCGGTGGCCCTCGGCGTGGGTCAGGTTGACGCGATCGGCGGTCTCGCGCGGCACCCGCACCCGCTCGGGGTAGGGCAGCTCGTCGGACTCCAGCGAGGCGACGCCGGTGTGGAGCACGATCGGGGTCACCCCCACGCCCTTGGCGACGAGACGGGTCAGCACCTCGTGGGTGAACGGGCGGCCGGCGCTCGGCATCTCGGCGCTGCCGGCCTCGGCGGCGTACACGTTCTGGTAGGCCTCGATCGGCCACGGCTCGGGCACGTACGAGTAGCGGATCGCCCGGCCGTGCTCGGCCAGCCAGGTGATGGTCGGCGACGGCACGTCGAGGTCTGCGAGCCACAACCGGCCACCGGCGTACGGGCCGCGCACCGTCAGGGCGCCGCCGTCGGCCAGCCGCCACGGTCCGCCTGGCAGCGCGTCTGTCCAGCGCTCGGTCGTCGCACCCGCGACCCGGCGAGGCTCGATGACCCAGCGCCCGTCGTCCAACTGCGTCGAGAGGTGCACCACCAGCCGGGTGCCGTCGGCGGCGACCGCGTCGATCGCGGCCGGCAGCGTGGCCGAGGTGTTGATCACCAGGAGGTCACCCGGGTCGAGGAACTGGGGGAGCGAGCAGAACGTGCTGTGGGTGATGACCGCAGCGACGTCGGTGCGCTGGGCCACCATCAGCCGGACACCGTCACGGGTCAGGCCGCGCGCCTCGGGCGGCCGGGTGGCCTCCAACTCCGGCGGCAGGTGGAACGACAGACGGCTGGCGAGCGCGTTCACGGCACACCAGCCAGCGACGATGCCGTGTAGCGGCCACTCGGCGGCGACGCCTCCAGGAGGTGCCGCAGCGCCGGGACGACCGACTCGGGCTCCGGGCGGTCGCTGATGTCCTCACCGGGGAAGGCGTCCTGGTGCATCTGGGTGCGCATGTCGCCGGGATCGAACGCGTACACGTGCAGATCGGGCCGCTCGACGCCGAGCACTCGGGACAACTGGTCGAGCGCGGCCTTCGACGCCCCGTACCCGCCCCACCCCTCGTACGGCTCGACCGACGCATCGGAGGTGACGTTCACGATGGTCGCCCCTGCTCGGAGCACGGGCTGCGCGGCCTGGATCAGCGCCAGCGGCGCCACAGCGTTGGTGCGCAGCACCTCCTCGAACCCGTCAGGGTCGAGGTCGCCGAGGCCCGGCAGCGGTGACGGGCCGAGCGCGCTCGCGTTGTTCACCAGCAGAGCGATGCCGCCCAACTCCTGGGCCGTGGCGACCAGCTGCGCACGGTGGCCGGCGTCGGTGACGTCCCCGGGCACCGCGCGCACGACGCCCGGCATCGCCGCCGCAGCGGCGTTCAGCGTCGACGCGTCCCGGCCGTCGATCACGACGGCCCACCCGTCGGCCGCCAGCTGATGGGCCAGCGCCCGCCCGAACCCCCGTGAACCCCCCGTGATCAGTGCAACTCTCATCTCCGGCTCCCTTCTCCAGAGCCGAATATAACAAGTAAACGCTTCGGTTAATACCCCCTTGTTCTCGGCAGCATCCTGGTCACCCGGGGGACCAGATCGCTGCCGAGAACGCGGAGAGGGTCAGCCGGACGGCACCTGGTTCATGAAGGTGGCGAGGTCGAAGTAGTCGCGCCAGAGCGTGATCTTGCCGTCGTCGCCGACGACGAAGAGACCGGCGACGGGGAGGTCGACCCACGTGCTGCTGCCATAGCGGAAGCGGTCGGTGCGCTCGTTCATCACGGTGTCGCCGACGGCGAGCTGGCGGTGGACGACGAACTCCATCTCCTCGACGCCGTTCGACATCATCGCGAACACCGCCTTGACACCGTCCGGGCCGACGCTCTTGCCGGCGGGCACGTTGTCGTACTCGATGTCGTCGGCGACGAGCTCGCAGGCGGCGTCGACGTCGACCACGACGCGCGCCAGGAACTCGTTGACGATCTCTTCAGCGGAAGCGGACATGGCCGCCATTGTGATCGGGCTCAGGCGTGCTGCGACGACACGGAGATCACCTCTCCGGTCATGTACGAGGAGTAGTCGCTGGCGAGGAACACCATCACGTTGGCGATCTCCCACGGCTCGGCGTAGCGGCCGAACGCCTCGCGCTGGGTCAGCTCGGTCAGCAGCTCGTCGGTGGTGGCCTTGGCGAGGTTGGCGTGCATCGCCAGCGACGGCGAGACGGCGTTGATCCGCACGCCCCGCTTGGCGGCCTCGATCGCGCTGCAGCGCGTAAAGGCCATCACCCCGGCCTTGGCCGCGGCGTAGTGGGCCTGGCCCTCCTGCGCTCGCCAGCCGAGCACCGACGCGTTGTTGACGATGACCCCGAGGCCCCGTGCGTACATGTGGTTGAGCGCGGCCCGGGTGACGCGGAACGTGCCGTTCAGGGTCACGTCGAGCACGATGTTCCACTGGTCGTCGGTCATCTCGTGGACGAGGGCCGTGCCGCCGAGGCCGGCGTTGTTGATCAGCACGTCGATCCCGCCCAGCTCATCGGCAGCGGCGGCGATCAGCGCCTGCACCGACTCCTCGTTGGTGACGTCGCAGGGGATCCCGACGACGCCCAGCTCCGTGGCGGTCTCACCGAGGCGGCGCTCGTGCTTGTCGCTGATCACGACCCGGGCGCCCTCCTCCAGGCACTTGCGGGCGGCGGCCGAACCGATCCCGGTGCCGCCGGCAGCGGTGATCAGCACCCCCTTGCCCTCGAGCAGGCCGTGGCCGGGCACGTACGGGGGAGGAGCAGGCAGTTCAGGCATCGCCGGCAGTCAAGCAAAGCCGCTGCACCGGGCGCCAACGCAGGTGTGGTGGACTGGTGAGTCGTGGACGTCGCTGCGCTGCTGCTGGAGCTCTACGGGCGGACCCTTCCGCTCGCCGAGGAGGCCGTCGTCGGCCTCGATGCCGACCAGTTGGCCGAGCCGCCGGGCCCGGAGGCGAACACGGTTGGCTGGCTGGTGTGGCACCTCGCCCGGGTCCAGGACCATCACGTCGCCGAGCTGCTCGACGCCGAGCAGATCTGGGTCGAGGGCGACTGGGGGCCGCGGTTCGGGTTGCCCTCGGACCCGTCGAACACCGGCTACGGCCACACGCCGGAGGAGGTCGCCGCCGTCCGCCCTGACGCCCCGGAGGCCTGCCTCGACTACCTCGCCCTCGTCCAGGAGCGCACCCATGCGTTCCTGGCGTCGTTGGGTTCCGCCGACCTGGACCGCGTCGTCGACCGCCGCTGGGATCCTCCCGTCACCCTCGGCGTCCGCCTGGTCAGCATCGCCGACGACGGCCTCCAGCACGTCGGCCAAGCCGCCTACGCCCGCGGCCTGCTGGGCTACTGACCCCGCGAGATCAGCGCGGTAGGCCGAGGACGCGCTCGGCGAGCACGTTGCGCTGGATCTCGTTGCTGCCGCCGTAGATCGTGTCGCTGCGGGTGAACAGGAAGAGCTTCTGCTCCAGGCTCAGCGGGTACTCGACGCCGGGGTCGCCCTCGCCGTCGGGGCAGATCTGGCCGTCGGCGCCGAGGATGTCGATCATCAGCTCGCCGAGGTCGCGGTGCCACGTGCCCCAGAACAGCTTGGAGATGCTGGCCTCCGGGCCGGGCACGCCCTTGGCCGACATCGACCGCTGGGCGTTCCACCGCAGCAGCTGCAAGCCGGTGTGCGCCGACGCGAGGCGCTGGCGGATCACCGGATCGTCGGCGACGCCCTTGCGCCGGGCCAGCTCGACCGTGTGCAGCAGCTCGCGCTCGAAGCCGACCTGCTGGGCCAGCGTGGAGATGCCGCGCTCGAAGCCGAGCAGCCCCATCGCCACCGCCCAGCCCTCGCCGGCCTGGCCGACGATCAGGCCGGCCTCGGTGCGGGCGTCGGAGAAGAACGTCTCGTTGAACTCGCCGCCGCCGGTGACCTGGACGATCGGGCGGACCTCGACGCCGGGCTGATCCATCGGCACGAGGAGGAAGCTCAGGCCCTTGTGGCGCTGCGACCCGGGCTCGGTGCGGGCGACGACGAAGCACCAGTGCGACACGTGGGCCAGCGACGTCCACACCTTCTGGCCGTTGATCACCCACTCCTCGCCGTCGAGCTCGGCGCGGGTCTTCACGTTGGCGAGGTCGCTGCCGGCGTCGGGCTCGCTGTAGCCCTGGCACCAGCGCTCGGTGCCGGCCGCGATCCCCGGCAGGAAGCGCTCGCACACCTCGGGAGTTGCATATGCAATGAGTGTCGGCGCGAGCAGGTTCTCGCCCATGTGGTTCACCCGGGCGGGGGCCTCGAAGCGGCTGTACTCCTCGGCCCAGATGATCTGCTGACTCACCGACGCGCCGCGCCCGCCGTGCTCCACCGGCCAGCCGAGGCCGATCCAGCCGGCCTCGCCGAGCTTGCGCTCCCAGGCGACGCGAATGTCGAAGCCGACCTCCTCGTCGCCGGGCCCGCCCCGGCCGCGAAGCTCGGCGAACTCGCCGGTGACGTGCTCGCCGAGCCAGTCGCGCACGACGGCGCGGAACTCGTCGTCGTCGGCGGGCAGCTCCACCCGCGCGGTGTCAGGCATTCGGGCGCTCGCCGGCCGTCGCGGCGCGGCGCATCTCCTCGGCCTTGGCCAGGCTCGGCAGGACCTCGGTGCCGATCGAGGTCGGCAGGCGTTCGGCGATCTCCTCCGGCGTCCAGCGGCCCTCGGTGAACATCGCCCGCTGCTCGCTGGGCTGGCTCCACACGGCGATCTTGTTGCCGACCGCGGTGTACACCTGACCGGTCACGTCCTTGGCGGCGTCGCTGAGGAGGTAGATCACCATCGGGGCGACGTCCTCCGGCTCGCCGTTCGGGCCGATGTCGAACGGCACGTTGGCGCTCATCCGGGTACGGGCGATCGGGGCGATGCAGTTGGCGCGCACGCCGTAGCGGGCGAGGCCGAGCGCCGCCGCGTAGGTCATCGACACGATGCCGCCCTTGGCCGCCGCGTAGTTGGCCTGGGCGGTGCTGCCGAGTGCCCAGACGCCGGAGGTGAAGCCGATCAGCGACCCGCCGCTCTCCTGCTTGCGCATCACGGCGGAGGCGGCGCGGTAGAGGGTGAAGGTGCCCTTGGTGTGGACGCGCACGACGTCGTCGAACTCGTCCTCGGTCATGTTGAAGAGCATCCGCTCGCGGAGGATGCCGGCCACGCAGACGACGCCGTCGATGCGGCCCCACTTCTCCATCGCCAGGTCGACGATGCCCTGGCCGCCCTCCATCGTGGACACGTCGTTGGCGATGGCGACGGCCTCGCCGCCGGCGGCGGTGATCTCGGCGACGACCTCGTCGGCGATCTCACTGGTGGGCTCGCTGCCGTCCTGACCGACGCCGTAGTCGGCGACGATCACCTTCGCGCCCTCCTCGGCGGCCAACATGGCGACGGCGCGCCCGATGCCGCGCCCTGCGCCCGTGACCGCGACGACCTTGCCGTTCAAGAACCCTGCCACGTGGAAACCCCTCTGCGAGATCATTTCTGACACTCCGTCAGAAGCCGTCGGCACGCTAGCAGCCGACCCCGGACGCGCCACGGCCCCGGGTGTGTGGCCCCGGGGCCGTGGACGACTCGGTTGCGTCTGAGATGTCAGCGTCGGTCTGGTAAATCGGAACGGGTAGCACACACGAACGCACTCGTGGCCGGCTCGCAGCCGGGCTCTGGTGGGAGTGCCCGTTGGCCAAGCGCCGATCCACCGACGCTGCCCATCACCGGTCGGGTGGGGTGTCCTCTGATGCTGCTTGTGTCGACTGCACTGGCCGTACCCCCTCAGGAATCAACGAGTCGATGAGCCATTGTCCACCTGCGCCCGGAAGGTGTCAACCCTTGGCGGGGGCCCAGGTGAGGCCGTCGCCGGACGTGCGTACCCGGCCGCCGGCAGGTTCGTTGAAATGGGTGCCGAGCACGAGCACGTCGGTGTCGGCGAGCTCGCTGAACACCTGCCGCCTCGTGGCGATCGCCGTCTCCGGGTCGTAGTCCGGCCCCGACGACCAGTCCGGGCGGACGATCTGGATCGGGTGGTGCACCATGTCGCCGGTGATCAGGGCGGACTGACCCCGGGACTCGATGCGCACGCTGACGTGGCCCGGGGTGTGGCCGGGCGTCGGGACGAGGCGCACCTCGGGTGTGATCACGTGGTCGTGGGCGACGAGGCGAGCGGCGCCGCAGTCGACCAGCGTCTGGACGCACTCCTCGCTGCACCGGTTGGGATCGGGGTCGTCGCGCCAGTGGTCGTACTCCTCGGCGCCGAACAGGTACTGCGCGTTCGGGAACGTCGGCTGCCAGGAGCCGTCCACCAACGTCGTGTTCCAGCCGACGTGATCGAAGTGCAGGTGGGTGCACAGCACCACGTCGACATCGTCCACGCCGAAGCCCACCGACGCGAGCATCCCCGGGTAGTGCCGGGTGTCGAGGGGGAGGTCGTAGGGCAGCTGATGGCCGTCGCCGAAGCACGTGTCGACGACGATGCGCCGCCCGGAGGACTCCACCAGGAACGACTGGATGGCGAGCTGGATGTTGCCCTCTCCGTCCATGTAGTCGGGCTGCAGCCAGTGCAGGTGGTCGCCGAGCTCGGCGACGTCCATCCCCATCAGCAACCCCGGCCCCGGGATCAGCGACGCCTCCTCCACCGCGGCGCGCACCACGACGTCGCCGATCGTCCACTCCTGCACGAGCTGCCCCCTTTGCTCTGGTCCCGGCATGGTGCCACAAGCACCAGTCTCCGCCTCGGGACGAGGGGTACCCTCGCCATCCATGAGCACTGAGCCGGGGACGCCGATCGACATCAAGCCGCGCAGCCGCGACGTGACCGACGGGTTCCAGAAGGCGCCGGCGCGCGCCATGCTGCGCGCGATCGGCATGGGCGACGACGACTGGGAGAAGCCGCAGATCGCCGTCGCCTCGGCGTGGAACGAGGTCACGCCGTGCAACATGACGTTGCACAAGCTCGCGCAGCGGGTGAAGGAAGGCGTGCGCTCCGCGGGCGGCTTCCCGATGGAGTTCGGGACGATCACGGTCAGCGACGGCATCTCGATGGGTCACGAGGGGATGCGGGCCTCGCTCGTCAGCCGCGAGGTGATCTGCGATTCGGTGGAGACCGTGATGCACGCCGAGCGGCTCGACGGCTTCGTCGGCCTGGCCGGCTGCGACAAGAGCATCCCGGCGATGCTGATGGCCGCAGCCCGCCTCGACCTGGCGTCGGTGTTCGTCTACAACGGCTCGATCATGCCGGGGCAGTACAACGGCAAGGCGCTCGACATCACGAGCGTGTTCGAAGCCGTCGGCGCGTGCGCGCTGGGCTCGATCACGGAGGAGGAGCTCGGCCAGATCGAGCGCCGAGCGTGCCCGGGCGAGGGCGCCTGCGGCGGCATGTTCACCGCCAACACGATGTCGTCGATCGCCGAGGCGATCGGTCTCAGCCTGCCCGGCACCGCGTCGCCGCCCGCCGTCGACCGCCGCCGCGAGGACGACGCCCGCGCCGCCGGCGTGGCGATCGTCGAGCTGCTGCGGCTGGGGATCACCGCCCGCCAGATCATGACCAAGCAGGCGTTCGAGAACGCGATCGCGGTCACGTCCGCGCTCGGCGGGAGCACGAACGCCGTGCTGCACCTGCTGGCGATCGCCAACGAGGCCGGCGTGGAGCTGCACCTCGACGACTTCAACCGGATCGCCGCCAAGGTTCCGCACATCGCCGACATGAAGCCTGGTGGCAAGTTC
>Ga0164308_10001741_pt1 | contig 11598 bp, 11 predicted proteins | sample Whisoiple_246_MG_FD_109983 | JGI IMG/M metagenome (GOLD analysis project Ga0164308, IMG submission 109983) | Soil microbial communities amended with fresh organic matter from upstate New York, USA - Whitman soil sample_246_MG | ecosystem: Environmental > Terrestrial > Soil > Unclassified >... | reverse complement strand
TTTGCGTTCGTTTGTCTGACACTGCCGGCCTGTACGACCCCCGCTTCGAGCGCAGGCTCGAGCGTGACATCGGCGGCGACTCCGGCCGCAGCAAAACCTGCGCCCCGCGTAGCGCCCCAGGGCGGCGCTGTCGGGGGAGGGGATCTCTACGCGCAACTCGTCGCGCGGGCAGAAAGCGGTGACGAAACGGTGGACTGGGGCGCGTTGCGGAGGGCCTATTTGAAGAGCCCCGCGTTCGATCGCGCACGAGGAGCGGCCGACCGACTACTCGAGCTACGCAAGGCGATGTTTGCAGCAATGGCTGCGCACGACCACGCCGCGGTGCTGGCAAGAGCTCGCGAGTCCCTCGACTTGGTCTACATCGACCTGGAAGCGCAGAAAGCACGCGCTCAAGCCTGCGCGGTGATGAAGGACACCGAGTGCGAGAAGCGCGGCAGACGCATCGAACTCGGTTTGCTTCGCTCCATCATCTCGTCGGGCGATGGTCTCTCGTGCGCGAGCGCATGGCAGGTCGTGACCGTCGACGAAGAGTACTTCATATTGCGAATGAGCAACGACGAGTGGCATCGACAAACCCTCGTCCAGGAACGGGACAAAATTTGTGACAAGATGGATGTCACCGACGAGGCGGGTCAGCCGCAAACCCACTACTTCGACGTCGGCGCACTGTTGGCGGCCGATGAAGCTCGAATCAGCCGGCATTGAACGCAGATGGGGGACAGTGGTGTCGAGCCTTGCTGCGCCGGGGGCGGCGCAAGCCGGCTGATTCCACTCCCTCGCTCAACGTGCCTCGCGAGTGGCACCCAAGACCCTAGACGTTAACGACGCTCGGTAACTCTCGCTACGCTACTCGACCGGCATCTCGGGGAGAGGCGCCCCTGCGCGCGCGAGATAGATGGTCATTGTTCCCGGATTGGGAGCCGAAGCGTTCCCCCGAACCGCCATGCCCGCGCCCACTCCTGAACGGATCATCTGCCGCATGTAGCCCTGAAGCGAGGCCGCAGCTTCACTGTGAAGCTCGAACCGACAAAGCGTACTACGACAATCGATCGGTCCGACGCGGACATCGCTGTCTTTGATGGCGTCGAGCTTGGCTTGAATGGTTCGTCGCGCCTCGACCGCCCAGGAGCGATCGAAGGACTCGCCTTCGAATGCAACGGCTGCATACGTACGCCGCTCGTCCTCACTAGGCGCCTCTACTGGGGGTTTTGCGGGGCTCGGCTCGATCGGTTGGGGCTCGGGAGCTGGTGCAACCGTTGCTTGAAACGCCTCGGGTTGACGGGGCTCCTGGTGACTTGGGACGATTTGCGGCTCGAGCCGGGCGACTGGCGTTGTCTCCGAAACCGATTCACTGACTATGTTGCGTGCGCGCTGTGACTTGGAGCCAGACGCAACCACGATTCGCCAGCAAACAATGGCGGCAAGGGCCGCCGACAAGACCATGACAATCTTAAGACGCATGAGATTTCACCCTCCGAGGACATTCGACACGAAAGCGAACACAACTGCCGCGCCTTTGCGCTGCGTGGTGGTCAACGCAATAAAATGAAGTCCCCCACTCTTGGGGTGGGGGACTCACGCGATAGATGTGACTAAAGGGCGCCGCCGGACACTTTGATCGCGCTGAGATAACCGGGGTTAGGATCGGTATTCTCGGATATCAAGCATTCGACCGATATCGGATTTCCGGCGGCTACGCTCAGCGTGCCGAGAGTGACCCAACCGGCGGTAGTCGGCAGATCCTGATTGCCCGTCCAAGTCACGAAATCGCCGTTGAGATTCGACACCACTCCGACACAAGAGGTATGGCAGCCACCCACACAGGCAGACGTATTGGCCTGGCGACCGTAGGCGTAGAAAGTCCTGGAGGTGGTGCTCGAAGTACTGTTCTGAAGATAGATCTCCCAATAATAATTGTTCGGAAGGCCACTGCCGCAGTTGCCGCCTACGGCCGAAACCTGAGTCTGGCTGTACGGGACGAAGCATGTCCACTGATTGAAGTAGTACGGTTTGCCTTGATTTGCAGGAACGATCGTCTCCGCACTGGCGGATGCACTGATCAGCGTCAACCCAAGACCCAACAGCGAAATACCCAGATTCTTCATTTAGCGATCTCCTTCATTTGTGAGCCACGCACTGCGGCCTACTTGCCTGCGTTGCTTTTCGCCACGAATTGCCAGCATCGTTCCCGCCACACGTAAAGCCGCCCCGCGACACGCTCGTGCCCCGTGCTATGCGCATCGTCGCTATAGCAACGCGAGGCAAAGAGTGTCCACAACGATCTAATTAAATCGACTATTCGATTTTGCATCGGAATCCGACACTCGGTTGCTGTCGGGGTTCGCCACGCGGCGAATAGCACTCACTGGTAACTGGCGATGTTCGCCGCTCATCGCTGTCACACTTCGTCACGTGTGTGTCTGTTGCTGTTGGGCCCTTTACCGTATTGAAATGTCCAATCGCACGTGCGGTGTCTCCAGGTCAGATATCGAATGTCTGAGTGTGGTTATGGTGGCGGTATCGGCCGGGGAATGGCTAGAGCGGTCGATGATCGCGGTCGAGGTGCCCGGCTCGGCAAAGGCGCGACGAAGGCGCTCACTGCTGGTAGGTAACAGACGAGCAATGAAGCCAAACGGGATGTGTCGACCGCGTCTCTTGGGTTTTGCTCAGTGCGAACCCTTGCCGTGCGCTGGACAAGCGTCATCCGAGCAGCGCCCAGTGAACCGCAGGCGATTCTTGGCGAACGCCCGGTAAGACAAATCGAGCAACTGTGTCACGAGCGGTAGACGCGTCACTGCGACCAGCGAGCTGAAGCCGACGGCCGCGTACAAACGCCGAAAGACCTCCACTCCCTCGATCCATGTGCCATCAGGCAAACGACCGTGAATGCGCGCCATCAACGTGGGCCAGGCCACGCCCACCGAGGTCGCGTCGAAGCTCGGTTCTGCGATATCGGTGAACAAGATGCGTTGCTTCTTGTCCTTGCGTCGCAACATCTCGATCTCGCTGCGGCACAACGGGCACGCGCCGTCGTAGAAGACCTCGACGTCGAAGTGAGGTTGGCGATCGATGCTCATCTGCCATAGCTATGAGTCCGTTTCGAAGTGACAACAAGTTAGACAAGCTGGGCCGCGTTGTTCCCGGACCAAGTAGCCATAAACCCGCGCTCCGAGCCGCGCGAGGCCGAAACGCGAACTGCGGGCACCGTCAACCGATGGTCGGGACTGGCTCCGCCGCGGGCGCAGTGCTCGACGTGGCGCTGGGTCCGCGCCGCGCTAACGCGCGTCTTTGTTCGCGTCGCCGCATCATGAAGTAGACGATCGGGACGGTCATCCTCGACAGCAGCAGCGACGCGACTTCCCCAGCCATGAGTGAAATGGCCAGCCCTTGGAAGATGGGGTCGAAAAGGATCACGGCGGCCCCGACGACCACTGCCGCTGCCGTCAGCAGCATCGGGCGAAAGCGAATCGCCCCCGCGTCGATCACGGCCTGCTCGAGCGGCGCGCCCTCCGCCAAGCGTTGTTCGATGAAATCCACCAGAATGATCGAGTTTCGGACGACGATGCCTGCGCCGGCGATGAAGCCGATCATGGACGTGGCGCTGAAGAAGGCGCCGAGCAGCCCATGCGCCGGCAAGATGCCCACCAGCGAGAAGGGGATCGCCGACATGATGACGAGGGGAGTCTTGAACGACTTGAACCACGCCACGTTGAGCACGTAAATCAGCACGAGGACGAACGCAAAGGCGAGCCCGAGGTCACGGAACACCTCGTAGGTGATGTGCCATTCGCCATCCCACTTCATCGCCAGCTTGTCGGAGAAGAACGGCTGAGTCGCCGTGCGCTGCTCGAGCTTGTAGCCCTCGGGTAGCGCGAGCTGGTCGAGCTTGGGTCCCAAGGCTTGAATGGCATAGACGGGGCTCTCGATTTGGCCGGCAACGTCGGCCGTCACGTAGACGACCGGCATCAGATTCTTGTGGAAGATGCTCTTGTCTTCGGTGGCCTCGAGCGCGTGGACCAGCTCTCCGATGCTGACGAGGTTGCCGTCCCGACCAGCCAGTTTGATGCCTTGTAAACGGCCGAGATCGGAACGAGTCGCGCGGTCCAGCTGCAGCACGATCGGAACGTCCGACTTCTCGCGCTCGTCGTGAACCAAGCCGTTCGACTCGCCATACGCTGCCAGGCGCAGCGCGCGTACGATTTCAGCTTCGCTGACGCCGCTGATGGCCGCTTTTTCCTTATCGACGACGAAGCGGTACTTCGGCTGGTCGTCCTCGACGTACCAATCGACGTCGACCACACCTTCGGTCTTGTCCATGATGTCACGGACTTGGCGCGCGACTTGAACCTGCCGCGCGTAATCGGGGCCGTAGATCTCGGCCACCAGCGTCTCGAGCACGGGCGGCCCGGGAGGGACCTCGGCGATCTTGATGCGTGCTCCGGTGCGTCGGGCGATCGGCAAGATCGCTTCACGGACACGCTTGGCGATGGCGTGACTCTGCGCTTTTCGGTCCCCGCGATCCACCAGGTTGACCTGCACGTCGGCGACGTTCGAGCCTTGGCGAAGGAAGTAGTGTCGCACCAGGCCGTTGAAGTTGTAGGGCCCGGAGGTCCCGACATAAGTCTGGTAATTGACGACCTCGGGCTGCGCGCGGACGACGTCCGCGACCTGCTGCGCGACGTGGTCGGTGCCCTCCAAGGTCGTGCCTTCGGGCATATCGATGATCACCTGAAATTCGCTCTTGTTGTCGAAGGGGAGCATCTTCACTCGTACCCATTTGACGGCGACCAGCGACATCGCGCCGAACAGCAACACCACCACGGTCGCGAGGAAGGCGTGGCGCAGACGCGCCACGCGCAAAAGCTTGCCCATCACCCGGCGGTAGACGAGCGTCATCTTTCCTTCGCCGGCCTCCCCACCGTGCTCGGCCCCGCAGTGCATGAAGCGAATCGTGGCCCAGGGTGTGACCACGAAGGCCACGAGCAGCGAGAAGACCATAGCGGCCGTCGCGCCGATGGGGATCGGTCGCATGTACGGCCCCATCAACCCGCCCACGAAGGCCATCGGCAAAATCGCCGCGATCACCGTCATCGTCGCCAGGATCGTGGGGTTACCCACCTCGTCGACCGCGCGTATGGCGATGTCGCTGGCCGAGAGTCCACGATTTTCGGGCAATCGGCAATGGCGCGTGATGTTCTCGACGACCACGATCGCGTCGTCGACCAAGATCCCGATCGAAAAGATCAGCGCGAAAAGCGTGATCCGATTCAGCGTGTAGCCGTAAGCGTAGATCACGGCCAAGGTCAGCGCGAGCGTGGCGGGGATTGCCAGCATGACGATGGCCGATTCCCGTCGTCCCAGCGCCAGCCAGATCAAGAAGCCGACGCTCACGATCGCTATCGCCATGTGCTCGAGCAGCTCGTTGCTCTTGTCGGCCGCAGTCGCGCCGTAGTCACGCGTGATACTGAGCTGGACATCTCCGGGGATGAGCGAGCCCTCGAGTGAGTGAACCTTGCGCATCACGTCGTCGACGACCGCGACGGCATTGAGCCCCTTGTGCTTGGCGATCGAGATCGTAACGGCCGGTGCTGGCGCTGACATGGCGTCACGAGCAGCGCCTCGGGCCGCGGCGCCGCCCCCAAAACGCACGTAGCTCGATGGCTCAGCGGGTCCGTCGACGACGGACGCCAGATCTCGCACGAATACGGGGCGCCCAGCAGTCACCGCGACGGCGACGTCCCCGATGTCACGTGCGTTCGTCAAAACCGTGCCAGTCTCCAGCAAGAGTTCGCGCCCCTGCGCTGCGATGGCTCCCGCCGGCAGGCGCTCATTCGCAGCCTGGAGCGCGCCTGCGACGGCGAGTGGGGAGACGTTGCGGGCGGCCATCTTTTCCGCGTCGAGCAAGACGCGAACCTGCCGGCGCTCCCCGCCCGTCAGCGTGACCTCACTGACTCCCGGCACTTGCTTGATCTGTTCTTCAAGCTCGGCAGCAACGCGACGCAACTCGAAGCCGGAATAGCGCTTGCTCCAGAGCGTGAGCGCCAAAACCGGCACATCGTCGATAGACCGCGGTTTGACGAGTGGGGCGGAGGCGCCGGCCGGAATGATATCCGCATGCGCCGCCAGCTTCTGCTGGAGCCGCACCATGGATCGCTCTTCATCTTCGCCGACGTTGAAGCGGACGATGACCGAGGTGAGCCCTGGGCTCGAGGTCGAGTAGAGGTACTCGACGCCTGGGATCTCCCAGAGCAATCGCTCGAGTGGCTTGGTGATGCGCTGTTCCACCTCCTTGGCGGATGCGCCTGGCATCCGCACGAAGACGTCGCTCATCGGTACGATGATTTGCGGCTCTTCTTCGCGTGGCAGCTTCCAAACGGCGAGCGCTCCGAGCAGCACCGAAGCAATCAGCAGCAGCGGCGTGAGCTTGGAGTGGATGAAGGCGCTGGCGATGCGCCCAGCCGGACCGAGTTTGCTTGTGCTCATGGGAGCTCCGTGAAGCGTGAGCCATCGATGACGGTAGGTCCGGGCGAAGACACCACGCGTTCGCCGGTGGTGATTCCGGAGAGGACCTCAGTCCATGTGCCTTGCGTTTCTCCGAGGGTCACCATCCGTAGGCGGAGCCGGTCCCCTTCGACCACGAACAGGCGATCGAGGGCGCCGCTCCGTGTGATCGCGGTTGCCGGAACGACGAGCGTCGTCTTCTGGCCGACGCGGAAGCTGACCCGCGCGAACATTCCGGGTCTCAGACCGACGAGTTCAGCGGGCAAATCGACTTTGACCAAGAACGCCCGCGAAGCGACGTCGACCGCGGGGACGATTTCGCCGATTCGACCGATCACTGGCTTGCCGAGTGCCTCAACCTCAACGCTGACCGTGTCACCGAGCGTCACGCTGGACGAGCGAGACTCCTCGACCGCCGTTTCGACCAACACTCGCCCTTGTTGCTCGAGCACGAGTAGCGGCATGCCGGGAGCGGCCAGGTTCCCGGGTTCGACTCGGCGCTCGATGACCTGCCCCGCAAACGGCGCCACAATCCGCGAGTAATCGAGCGCTGCCTGAGCCTCACCGATTTCCGCCTTGGCTTGCGAGATGCGCGAGCCCGACATCCGAAGACGCGCGCGCGCCATGTCTGCTTGCGCGGTGGCGCCCTGCAGCCGAGCTTCTGCCTCGTCGAATTCTTGTTGCGCGATGGCTCCGCTGGCATGAAGCGCGGCGACGCGGTCGTGGGTAGACTTTGCGATGCGAAGAGCAGCCTCCGCGGCGCTTACCGCGTTCTCCGCCTCCGCGCGTGCCTCGAGCGACTGATCGAGGCCGGCGTTCGCACGCCGGACGCTCGCGCTCGAGTCATTCGCCTCCAACATCGCGAGGACCTGGCCCGCCTGGACGCGGTCGCCCGCGCGTACGGCGACCGAACGGACATAGCCCACGGTCTTGCTCGTCAGCACCGCCGTGGTCCGGCCACGCACGGTCCCGCTCGTCCGGTACAAGGCGTCGAGAGACTCCTCATGGGCCGTTGCCAACTTGACGGGTATCGGCGGGCCATCCAGGATTTTCCCGGGGGGCTCGGGGTCACTGCAAGCGAGGAGCGCCGTCGTCGCGAGGACCACAAACGCGAGCCTAGGACGAAACAAGGGACTCATGCCCAGTGAGAGCCGCGGGTCAGCGAAAGGGTTCGCGCGAAATTCCCGGCGACGGCTCTCGACGGTCCGTGACCTGAAGGTGGGCGGGAAGGTCGCGGCCGGCCGCCGCACAGCCTAACGAGCTCGGTCAAAAGCGCAACGATGCCCTATTTGCGAACCCTTTCGCTCCCGCTTGGCTCTCACCAGTAAGGGAAACGCACCATGACCATTGAATCCACGATCCGTCTGCTCGCGGGCAGCCTGATCCTGCTCAGTCTCGCCCTCTACCAATTCGTCAGTCCTTGGGGCTTGCTCCTCGCTGCGTTCGTTGGGTTAAACCTGGCCCAGTCCGCTGTCACCCGATTCTGCCCCGCAGAGTTGATCTTGAAGCGCCTGGGTGTGGGGGGAGCCTGCTGCGCGACCCGCGGCGAGACTTGACCCGGGCCAGCGCTGCGTAGCTCTGGCATTGGGTCTCGATCTTGCTTTGGAACGCTTGCCGGCTTCCAGGCTCTCACCATCGAGGAACCTCATGACCAATCCCGAAACCGACGAACGGGCACATCGTGGCACTTGGCGAGCGCTGCGCATCGACTTCGATGCCGCGATCGAACGGCTACCGTCGGCGCTCCAGGCCGAAGGCTTCGGTGTCATTACGCAGATCGATCTCCAACAGACCTTCAAAACGAAGCTCGGGATCGACTTTCGTCGCTACCGAATCTTCGGCGCCTGCAACCCGGCCTTCGCGCTCAAGGCTGTCGAGGTCGATCCGCGCGCTGGCCTGCTCTTGCCGTGCAATGTCGTGATTTTCGAGCGCGACGACGGAGTCGCCGTGCTCGGGCTCATTGATCCTGTAGAGCAGCTCGCTGTACCGAGCGGGCCGCTCTCCGAGCTTGCTCACGAGATTGGCGCGCGCCTCACTCGCGTCGCAGAGCACCTAGACAATTCGGTAGGATCAGGACACGTCGCATGAGCTTCTCGCTATTGCTGTCGTGCCCGGCGGAGTGGCTCTGGAATTTGGCATCAGCGGCTGAGCGGCGCGGCACGTGCCTTGCAGCGTATTGACCATGCAGACACTCAAGACATGGTGGGTAGCTGGCTTGGTCGGAGGGCTCGGCCTGGTTGGCGCGTGCACTGACGATTCCACAGGCGAAGACGTCAAAACCGGTGGCAATGGCGGGATTGCTGCGGAAGGCGGAACGAGCGGCAGTGGTACTGACGGCGGCACAGCGGGCGCCAATGGCGGCATGAGTGGAGACGGGGGGACGGGCGGCACTTTACCGGACTGTCCGACCGATCTCCGATCGGCACCGGGAATGGCGTGCGTCGATGACGGCCAGGTGTGCATCGATCCGGATGCGTCTTGCGAACACAACTGGAGCGTGGAGTGCGTCGAAGGCAAGTGGGCGTCATTGCCGGGGGCGTTTCCGCCTTGTGGCGGTGCAGGCGGTGAAGGCGGTGCTCTCTGACGACCACTGATTGAACGGTGTCGAGCCCCACGACTTTCGCGTCGAGCCTCCACCTGCGAAGAGCGATGCCACCACGAGTACTTCGTTGCTAAGGGAGTATCTTGCCAAACTCCGCCGACGGCCTCCTGGTCGGTGCCACGGTGAAAGACGTCAACGGTCGCTTCTGCGAAAACACTTCGACCACGATCAGCGCCGGACCAAGAGCGACGCTCCCGACCCATCGGTCTTCGCGTGTTTCAACGCTTTCAACGGCACTTGTCAGCCCTGTTGTCCCGCGACACCGCCGGACTGCAGCGACAAACCGGGCGGTTACCCGGCTATCGGTATACCGTCGCTAGTGGATCCTTCTGCAGTTGTACCTGCAGCGTGGCAACTAGTTGTGCGGTTGCTGACGCTGCCAACGCGAATAAGCTGCGCGAAGAGGACGCATGGCTTGCGTGGCCGTGCGGATTCGACGACGGCGGAGATCGGAGAAAGCCCGATTGTCGAGGACCCTCGGCTTCGCACGAAAGGGGGCACGGAAGTTGCGTCACTCGCTGGCCATGTCCACGACGAATACCGTTCCGAGTGCGCGACGACCGAGAGCCGTCAAGGCCGCGCTCGTGCTCTTGTCGCTCCCCTTTTCATTGTTGCCGCCGCTCGTGCGCACGGCATCTGCCGCCTCACCGCCCGTCGCGTCCACTCCTGCGCCACCCGCGCCAGCGCCGGCTTCCACCTCGACGACGGAACAGCCGTCATCCACTGAACCTGCGGCAGCAGTAGCTGCGGAACCCTCGGTCGCGCCAGCCGTCCCGCCACCGGTGACGACGGCGCCGCCCAGCAACCCCGCCGCGACCACTGTCGCGCCGCCCCCGCCCAAGCAAGCGAAGCAGGAAGAGTACGAAGGCCCGCCGATGCTGCTTGGTAACTCGAAGAAGAAGCTGAAAGTGGGGGGCTACGGTGGCCCGACGATTGCGTACACCCACATGCTCCATCGCGATGGCGTACTCGTCGGCGGTGAAGGGGCTGTCCTCATCGATCATCGCCTGAGCTTCGGTGGCGCGGGCTACGTCTTCTCCCGCTCGCCCGACGGTCCACCCGCGTCGGACGGCACCCCGCGTGAGTTCTTCACCGGATACGGCGGCTTCTTGATCCGCTACGCGGTCTACTCGGACATCCCCGTCTATGCGTCGTTCGGCACCTTGATTGGCGGCGGCGCGATTACGCTCGCCCCGCGTCAGCACGACGACAACGACGAGGCTAACGACGAAAATGTCGAAACGCGCGGCTTCTTCGTGCTGCAGCCGGATATTTCGCTGCACGCGAATGCGACACGCTGGCTCCGCTTCGGCCTGACCTTCGGCTACCGCATCGCCTCTGCCGTCGAACATTTCGACTATCAGGGCGGCGATATGAGTGGTCCTGTCGTCGGTGGCAACATTCAGGGAGGGTGGTTCTAGATCTGGTTCGCTCGGATTCCGATTGGTTTCCGGGCAGACATGATGTGCTTGGTCCAACCGTACGGGCCCCGCCCGGTTGGATCGAGGTGCGGCACGTATCCTGCGTGTGTGACGACATGCACAAAACCGACAATCAGCTCAAACACGAGATCGAAACCGAACTGGCCTGGGATCCGAGGCTAAACGCCGCCCAGATCGGCGTTATCGTCGATCAGGGAGCGGTCTCGCTACTTGGCACCGTTGACACTTACGCTCAAAAGGTAGCGGCTGAAGCGGCAACCAAGCGTGTCGCCGGTGTTCGCACCGTCGCGCAGGATCTCGAGGTGAAAGTCCTCGGTGAACATCAACGGAGCGACTCGGAAGTCGCCATGGCCGTACAGCGAGCTTTGGAGTGGAACGTGTACATTCCCAAGACCATCACGGCCGACGTTCACGACGGGTCGGTGACTCTCAAAGGGCAGGCCAACTGGCATTATGAGAGGGATGCCGCCGAACGCGCAGTCTGTCAGCTTGCGGGAGTGGTGAGCATCCACAATGCGGTCACGCTCGTCCCCAAAGCGTCAGCCGAGCAAGTGAAGGCGAAAGTCGAGGCGGCGTTGCAGCGACAGGCCAAGCTAGACGCGCATTCGATCAAGGTCGAAACCGCGGGTGGCAAGGTGACGCTCACGGGACACGCATCGTCCTGGCAAGTCATCGAAGACGCCGCGAATGCTGCCTGGGCTGCCCCCGGCGTGACCGAGGTCATCGATCAAGTGAAGCTCGAGATGGTGACCCATTGAGTTGGGCGACGGCGAGCGCATCGCTGGTCGCTCGGGCCAACTCGGCTGCGAGCTGACAGGGTTATCTCCACGGCGGACGCCAGCGGCGCGTCGACCTTGGGGCAGGCACGAGCCATGCAACGCTGGGCATGAGAGCAAATATCGAATTCGTTCACTTCGAGCATTGGAGCGAGTCATGGAAAATCACACGGTCGTTTGGATTGATCACAAAGAAGCCCGAGTCATGCGGGTGCACGACGAAGTCCTGGATAAATCCACGGTCTGGGCGCCGACGCACCATTTGCACCGGCATGCT
>Ga0164308_10001739_pt1 | contig 11614 bp, 7 predicted proteins | sample Whisoiple_246_MG_FD_109983 | JGI IMG/M metagenome (GOLD analysis project Ga0164308, IMG submission 109983) | Soil microbial communities amended with fresh organic matter from upstate New York, USA - Whitman soil sample_246_MG | ecosystem: Environmental > Terrestrial > Soil > Unclassified >... | reverse complement strand
TCGTGGTGCTCCTCGCGCTGTGGCTGGACTTCGGCTTCTGGACCGCGGTCCTCGCGCTGGTGCTCTACGGGATCCTGCCGGTGCTGCGCAACACCATCACCGGCCTGCAGGGCGTCGACCCGACGCTCGTCGAGGCCGGCCGCGGCATGGGGATGTCGGCCGCCTCCGTGCTGGTGCGCATCGAGCTGCCGCTGGCGGTGCCGGTGATCATGGCGGGCGTGCGCACCGCCCTGGTGCTCCTCGTGGGCACCGCCAGCCTGGCGACCTTCATCGGTGCCGGCGGTCTGGGCGAGATGATCACGACCGGCATCTCCCTGTTCCGGTTCTCCCTGATGGTCTCGGGGGCGGCGGTATCATCACAACAAAACCTGATCATCGAGTGGCTCGGGCGACTGCTGGAGCTCCTGACCCGACCGAAGGGAATCTGAGGGATGGCCTTCCGCCGACCCCGCTCGACCCGATCGCTGGTAGCCCTGTCGGCCGCCGTGTCCCTCTCGCTGCTGGCGAGCCTGTCCGGCTGCGGGCTGGGCACCGCCGGTGGCTACGTGCCCGGCGCCCGGCTGACAGGGCCGCTGCGTGACGTGAAGCCGCTCGACGGCGTCAGCGTCGCGGTCGGCTCGAAGAACTTCTCCGAGAACATCCTGCTCGGGAAGATGGCGCTCATCCTGCTCAAGTCCGACGGCGCCGACATCACCGACCTGACCAACATCCCCGGCAGTGCGTCGGCGCGCCAGGCCCACCTCGAGGGCCAGATCGACGCCATGTGGGAGTACACCGGCACCGGCTGGATCACCTACCTCGGCCACGACAAGCCGATCAAGGACCCGCACAAGCAGTACGTCGCGGTGCGTGACGAGGACCTGCGCGCCAACGACCTGGTGTGGCTGCCCCCGGCCCCGATGAACAACACCTACGGGTTCGCGGTGACCCAGCAGGTGGCGAAGAAGTACCACATCACGAAGCTGTCGCAGCTGGGGGACGTCCCGGTCAAGGAGCGCACGTTCTGCGTCGAGTCCGAGTTCGCCAACCGTCCCGACGGGCTCAACGGCATGCTCAAGACCTATGACGTGCCGCAGGGCAAGTCCGACGGGGTGCCGCAGAGCAACATCCAGACCTACCAGACCGGTGCGGTCTACGACGCCACCGCCTCGGGCAAGTGCAACTTCGGCGAGGTGTTCACGACCGACGGCCGGATCGTGTCGCTGAACCTCGAGGTCCTCGAGGACGACAGGCAGTACTTCCCCAACTACAACGTCTCGTTCGTGGTCAACAAGGACCTCGTCGACCAGCACCCGCAGATCAAGGAGCTCCTCGCCCCGGTGACGGCGAAGCTCACCAACAAGGTGCTGCTCAAGCTCAACGCCCAGATCGACGTCGACGGCCGGGAGCCGGCCGACGTCGCGCACGACTGGCTTCAGCAGGAGGGCTTCATCGAGTAGCCCCGAGCAGGTCACAGGTAGACCCCGGGGACCTTGGTCCCGCGCGGAGGTTGCCTCCGACCGTCCCGGGCGGCCGCCGGATTCTCTTAACGTCGAGACAATCTCACCCGTGCGTCCGGCCCAGGAGATTCCGTGGACCCTCTCGACCTCGCCCGGTGGCAGTTCGGCATCGTCACCGTCTACCACTTCCTCTTCGTCCCGATCACGATCGGCCTCTCGGCGATCGTGGCGGGCTACGAGACCGCGTGGGTGCGCACCCGCAACCCCCACTGGCTGCGGCTGGCCAAGTTCTTCGGCAAGCTCTTCCTGATCAACTTCGCGATCGGGGTCGTGACCGGCATCGTCCAGGAGTTCCAGTTCGGGATGAACTGGAGCGACTACTCGCGCTTCGTGGGTGACATCTTCGGAGCCCCGCTCGCGATCGAGGGGCTGCTCGCCTTCTTCCTCGAGTCGACGTTCCTGGGGCTGTGGATCTTCGGCTGGGACCGGCTCTCGCCGAGGCTGCACGCGACGTGCATCTGGGTCGTCCACGTCGGCACCCTGCTCTCGGCGTACTTCATCCTCGCCGCCAACTCCTGGATGCAGCACCCGGTCGGCTACCGGTACAACCCGAGGACCGGCCGGGCCGAGCTGCACGACTTCGCCGCGGTGCTCTTCAACAAGGTGCAGCTGGTGACCTTCCCGCACGTGGTGCTCTCCGCCTACCTCACCGGCGCCGCGTTCGTGGTGGGCGTGGCGTTCTGGTCGATGGTCCGTCGCGGCGCCAGTGACGCCGACCGCGGCATGTACCGCAGCGCGGCCCGCACCGGCGCCGTCATCGCCCTGGTCGCGGGCCTCGGCGTCGCGGTCACCGGCGACGTCCAGGGCAAGATCATGACCGAGGTCCAGCCGATGAAGATGGCCTCGGCCGAGGCGCTCTACGACACCGAGGGCTCCGCCGGGTTCTCGATCTTCACCATCGGCAGCCTGAGCGGCAACCAGGAGGAGTTCGCCGTCAAGGTGCCCGGCCTGCTCTCGTTCCTCGCCACCGGGCACACCGACAGCACCGTCGAGGGCATCAACCAGCTCCGCGCTCAGTACAAGAAGACCTACGGCAGCGACCCGGGCGCGACGTACTACTCCCCGGGCGACTACACCCCGATCATCCCGATCACCTACTGGAGCTTCCGGCTGATGATCGGCCTCGGCCTGCTCGCCGCGGCCGGTGCCGCGCTGATCCTGTGGCTGACCCGCAAGGGCAGGGTCCCGACCGGCCGGGTGTGGGTGTGGGTGGCGATCGCGATGCCGCTGCTGCCGGTCGCGGCCAACTCCTTCGGCTGGATCTTCACCGAGATGGGCCGCCAGCCGTGGGCGGTCTTCGGCGTGATGACCACCGCGCACGCAGTCTCCCCGGGCGTCGGTGCCGGCACGGTGCTCACCTCGCTGCTCACCTTCACCCTCGTCTACGCCGTGCTCGCGGTGGTGGAGATCGGGCTGGTCCTGAAGTACGTCCGCGCGGGGGCCGATCCGCTCCCCGAGGACACCGGACCCACCGACACGCCCGACCGCCCGCTCGCGTTCGCCTACTGAGGAGACGTCCCGATGGAGCTCACCACCGTCTGGTTCTGCCTGATCGCCGTGCTGTGGATCGGCTACTTCTGCCTCGAGGGGTTCGACTTCGGGGTCGGCATGCTGCTGCCGATCCTGGCCGGCGACGACCGCGAGCGCCGGGTGCTGATCAACACGATCGGCCCGGTGTGGGACGGCAACGAGGTCTGGCTGCTGGTCGCCGGCGGCGCGACGTTCGCGGCGTTCCCGGAGTGGTACGCCACGCTCTTCAGCGGTTTCTACCTCCCGCTGCTGCTGATCCTGGTCGCGCTGATCGTGCGCGGGGTCGCCTTCGAGTACCGCGCCAAGCGTGACGACCTCCGCTGGAAGGCGCGCTGGGACCTGGCCATCATCATCGGGTCCTACGTGCCGGCCGTGCTGTGGGGCGTCGCCTTCGCCAACATCGTGCGCGGGGTGCCGATCGACGCGAACGGCGAGTACACCGGCGGGTTCTTCAACCTGCTGAACCCCTACGCGCTGCTCGGTGGTGCGACGACCCTGCTGCTGTTCCTCACCCACGGCGCGATGTTCCTGGCGCTCAAGACCGACGGGCGGGTGCGGCACGAGGCCCGCAGCCTGGCCGCGCGGTTCGGCGTGCTGGCCGCGGCCGTGGCGGTGGCCTTCCTGTTCTGGACGCAGGTCGACTCCGGCAACCTCGGCTCCGCGCTGCTCTTCGTGGCAGCCGCGGCCGCGCTCGTCGGCGGCCTGGTGGCTGTCGGAGCGGCCCGTGAGGGCTGGGCCTTCCTCGGCACCTTCGTGGCCATCGCCCTGGCCGTGGCCGGGCTGTTCGTCGCGCTGTTCCCCGACGTGATGCCGACCTCCCTGGCAGACGGCACCAGCCTGACGACCACCAACGCCGCGGCGACGTCGTACACCCTGAAGATCATGACCGTGGTGGCCCTCGTGTTCACCCCGCTGGTGCTGGCCTACCAGGGCTGGACCTACTGGGTGTTCCGCCGCCGGATCGCCGTGCACCACATCCCGGAGCAGCCCGCGCGGCTGCCGGCCGCGTGAGGTCCCGCGGATGAGACCCGGCGACCCGCGGGTACGCCGGCAGCTCCGGCCCGCCCGCCGCCAGCTGGGCGGCGTGGTGGCCGGCGGAGCGCTGGCCAGCGTGCTGGTGATCGTCCAGGCGTGGGTGATCACCGGTCTCGTGGTGGCCGCCCTGGACCACCCGCTCGACGACGCCCGCGTCGGGCGCTGGGCCGGTCTCGTGGTGGCCGTGCTGGCGGCCCGTGCGGTGACCGGCTGGGGCGTCGACGTGCTGGCGGCACGCGCCGCCGCCGTGGTCGGCACGGACCTGCGCCGCCGGCTGGTGCGCGCGGTGCTGTCGGGCGGCGGCTCACCGCCCCGCCCCTCGGGGGAGGTGGCCGTGCTGGCGACCCGCGGGGTCAGCGCCGCCGAGCCCTACCTGACGCGCTACCTGCCGGCGCTGGTCCTCGCGGCGTTCCTGCCGGCGCTCACGGTGGTCGCCATCGCCACGCAGGACCTGCTGAGCGCGCTGATCGTGGCCTGCACGCTGCCGCTGGTCCCGGTGTTCGGGGCCCTGGTCGGGCTCGCGACCCGCGACCGCGCGGAGTCCCAGTGGCGAGCGATGTCCTCGCTCTCGGGGCACTTCGTCGACGTCATGCGCGGGCTGCCGACGCTGGTCGCCTTCCGCCGGGCCGCCGCCCAGTCCCGCACCATCCGGGAGATCACCGACCGCTACCGCCGGGCCACCCTGGACACGTTGCGGCTGGCGTTCGCCTCCTCCGCGGTGCTCGAGCTGGTCGCGACCCTGTCGGTCGCCCTGGTGGCGGTCGTGGTCGGCGTGCGCCTCGCGGCGGGAGACCTCGGCCTGCACACCGCCCTGCTGGTGCTCCTGCTGGCCCCCGAGGCCTACTGGCCGCTGCGCCGGGTGGGCGCGGAGTTCCACGCCTCGGCGGAGGGCGTCGCCACGCTCGAGGCGGTCAACGACCTGGTCGAGCAGGCGCACGAGGTGGGTGGCGAGGCCGCGCCCGGCGAGCTCGAGGTCACCGGGCTGACGGTGGTCCACCCGGGCCGGGTGACGCCGGCCCTCTCCGGCTTCAGCGCCCGCTTCCCCGACCGCGGGGTGACCCTGCTGACCGGGCCGTCCGGGTGCGGCAAGACGACCCTGCTCTCGGTCCTGGCCGGGCTGCTGCCGCCCACCGAGGGCAGCGTGCGCGCCGGTGGCCACGCGGTGGGAGGCGCGGCCTGGCGGAGCCGCGTCGCCTGGCTCCCGCAGCGGCCGGTCTTCGTCACCGGCAGCGTCGCCGACAACCTGCGGATCGCGGCGCCCGACGCCGACGACGAGCGCCTGTGGGGCGCCTTGCGCAGGGTCGCCCTCGAGGAGCGCGTCCGTGCCCTGCCCGGCGGGCTCTCCGAGCCGGTGGGTGAGGACGGCGCCACGCTGTCGGCGGGGGAGCGAGCGCGCCTGGCGCTGGCCCGCGTCGTCCTCGCCGAGCGCCCGTGGGTGCTCCTGGACGAGCCGACGGCCCACCTCGACGACCTGACCGAGCAGATCATCGCCGACACCGTGGTCGAGCTCGGCCGGACCAGCGGCGTCATCGTGGTCACGCACCGACCTGCCCTGGTGGAGGTGGCCGACCAGGTCCTGGTGATGGCCCCGCCGCGGACGAAGGGGCCGCTCGCGCGCCGACCCGCCGAGCGCGAGCACCCGGTGCCGGACCGGGCCCCGCCGGCCGGTCCGACCGGTCTCGCGCAGGACAGTCCGGTCGAGCCGGCGACCCGCTCCGGCCTGCTCGCGAGCACGGTCGTCGGCGCGCTGGCGTCCGCCTCCGGGGTGGCCCTCACCGCCACCGCAGGCTGGCTGATCGTGCAGGCATCGGCACACCCGCCGGTCCTGACGCTCCTGGTCGCCGTCGTGGCCGTGCGCACCTTCGGCCTGGCCCGACCGGCGCTGCGCTACGTCGAGCGGCTGCGCTCCCACGACGTGGGCCTCAGGCTGCTGGCCGACCGTCGCGTCCAGGTCTACGACGCGCTCGTCCCGCTCACTCCCGGACGCCTGGGGCGGCGCCGCGGCGACCTGCTCGCCTCGGTCGTCGACGACGTGGACAGCGTCGTGGACCGGGAGCTGAGGGTGCGGCTGCCAGTGCGCAGCTTCTTGCTCGTGGCGGCGGCGGCGTCCGTGGTCGCCACCGCACTCCTGCCGGTCGCCGGGCTGGTCGTGGCGGCCTCCTGCGCGGTCGGTGGGGCGGCGGCGTACCTGCTCGCCCGCACGGGCGCCGCCCGCGCGGAGCGGGCTGCGGTCGAGGCCCGGGCGCGGCTCTCCGAGCGCGTCGTCGAGGTGACCCAGGTGGCTCCAGAGCTGGCCATGTGGCAGGCCGAGGAGGCCGCGACGAAGGCCGTGGTCGCGGAGAGCGCCCGGCTCAGCGGCTCCACGGTGCGGGCCGGCTCCTGGCTGGCCACCGCCCGGGCGACCACCCTCCTCACGGTCGGCCTCGGCGTGGCCGTGACGGCACTGGTGGCGGCCCCCGCCGCCGCGGCCGGTTCCGTCACCGGGCCGGTGCTGGCACTGCTGGTGCTGCTGCCCCTGGCCCTGGGCGACGTGGCCCTCCCGCTGGCGGAGTCCGGCGCCCTCGCGGCCCGGACGCGTGCCGCCGAGGAGCGGCTGCGCGCACTGGAGTCCGCACCCCCGGCGGTCGCCGAGCCCGACGACGCGCTCCGCGCCCCGCTATGTCACGACGTCGAGCTGTCGGCCGTCACGGCGGGATGGGACGGCACCGCCGCCCTGCGCGATCTCTCGCTGCGGCTCGGGCAGGGCGACCGCGTCGCGGTCGTCGGTCCGTCCGGCTCGGGCAAGAGCACGCTGGCGGCGCTGATGCTGCGCTTCGTGGACCCGTGGCACGGCCGGGTCGCCCTCGGCGGCATCCCGGTGCGCAGCCTCGCCCTGGACGACGTACGCCGCCAGGTCGGCCTCGTCGACGACGACCCGCACGTGTTCGCCACCACCCTGGTCGAGAACGTCCGCCTCGCGCGACCCACGGCAGGCGACGACGAGGTCGAGGCTGCCCTGCGGCAGGCCCGCCTCGGCGCCTGGCTCGACGCCCTGCCCGACGGGCTCGACACCTGGCTGGGCGACGGCAATGCGCTGGTCTCGGGTGGCGAGCGGGCCCGGATCGCGGTGGCGAGGTCGTTGCTCGCGGACCAGCCCGTGCTGGTGCTGGACGAGCCGACCGCGCACCTCGACCACGCGACGGCCGAGGCGCTCGCCGCCGAGCTCCTCGGGCCGGACGCGGACGCGCGTAGCGTCCTGTGGATCACCCACGCCCGTGTGGGGCTGGACCTGGTCGACCGGGTCCTGGACATCAGCGAGTGCGGCGGGTCCCCGTCCGCTCTCTTCGGAAGACAGAGGACAGGTGACCCATGGGGGTAGACAATGGCGACATGACGGAGACCAGCCCGATCCGCGTGTACCTTCTCGACGACCACGAGGTCGTGCGACAGGGGCTGCGCTTCCTGCTCGAGGCCGCCGGCGACATCGAGGTGGTGGGGGAGTCCGGTTCGGCCGAGGATGCCACGCACCGCATCCCCGCCCTGCGCCCGCACGTGGCGGTGCTCGACGCGCGGCTGCCGGACGGCTCGGGCATCGAGGTGTGCCGCTCCATCCGGGCGGTCGACCCCTCGATCAACGCGCTGATCCTGACGTCGTACGACGACGACGAGGCGCTGTTCGCGGCCATCATGGCGGGCGCTGCCGGCTACGTCCTGAAGGAGATCAAGGCCTCCGACCTGATCAGCGCGGTGCGCCACGTCGCCGGCGGCCACTCCCTGATCGACCCGACGCTGACCTCCCGGGTGCTCGAGCGCGTGCGCAACGGGCCCGCCACCGCACCGGAGCTGGCGGAGCTGACCGACCAGGAGCTCAAGCTGCTCGGCTACATCGCCGAGGGGCTGACCAACCGCCAGATCGGCGAGCGGATGTACCTCGCGGAGAAGACGGTCAAGAACTACGTCTCCAGCATCCTGGCCAAGCTCGGCCTCGAGCGCCGCACGCAGGCTGCCGTGCTGGCGTCCAAGCTGCTCGACCCGACACCGGACGCCCGGTAGGCAAGGGCGGGTCCTGGCCCGCTCGGTCCGAGGTCCCCCGCACCGGGGACCATGGGCCGAGCGCCCGGTGACCAAGCGCCCTGCACCGCGGGGTGCGCGGGACGGGATCCTCGGGGTGGAAGTCATCCACCAACGGGAGGCCATGCACATGAGCGTCGTACACCACCGCCGGGAGACCCGCACCGCCGCGGCCCAGGCCTCCTCGGTCGAGACCCAGGCACCGATCGTCGAAGCGACCGGTCGGCGTCAGGCGGCCGCGGCGCGACGAGCCGTCGCCACGCTGCGCATCGCCTTCGGCTTCACGTTCCTGTGGGCGTTCTTCGACAAGCTGTTCGCGCTGGGCTACGCCACCGGCGTGGACCCGCAGGGACACGTCGACCGCTTCGGCGACGCCGCGTGGATCCACGGTGGCAGCCCGACCCAGGGCTTCCTGGCCTTCGGCGCCGACGGCCCGCTGGAGAGCTTCTACCACTCGATCGCGGGTGCCACCTGGGCCGACTGGCTGTTCATGCTGGGCCTGCTCGGTGTCGGCGTCACGATGACCCTCGGGGCCGGGATGCGCATCGGCGCCGCCACGGGCGCGCTGATGTACCTGCTGATGTGGAGCGTGGTCCTGCCCCCGGACAACAACCCGATCATCGACGACCACATCCTCGGCGCGATCAGCCTCGTCACCCTGGCGCTCCTCAACGCCGGCAACGCCTGGGGCCTCGGGCGCTGGTGGAGCTCGAGGGCGATGGTGCAGAGGTACCCCGTCCTGAAGTGACGTGACCCCTGCCTGACGACCACAGACCGCCACGGCCACCTGCACGCGGACGCGGGTGGCCGTTGGCCTGTCCGCAGGACCTCTCGGCCGGACCAGCCTCGCCCCGCGCCGGGCCACTAGACCAGTGGCACGCGCCAGAGCAGCCGGGTGCCCCGCGACCCGTCGGGCCCCAGCTCCAGCGATCCGCCGAGGTCCTCGGCACGCTCCCGGGCGTTGCGCAGCCCGCTGTGGACGGCGTCCTCGGGGATCCCGCCGCCGTCGTCGCTCACGACGAGCCGCAGCTCGCTGACGGACGCCTGCACCTCGACCGCGGCGCTGCCCGCCTGCGCGTGCCGGGCGACGTTGGTGATCGCCTCGCGCAGCACCGACAGCAGGTGCTCGCGGAGCGCGCCGGGCACCGAGTTGTCCACCGGGCCGGTCGTGCGCACCTCGGGGGCGAACCCGAGCAGCGGCTCGTACTCGCGCACCAGGGCGCGCACCTCAGAGCGCAGTGAGCCACCGGGCCGGTGCTGGAGCTCGAAGATCGTGCCGCGGATGTCGCGGATGGTCAGGTCGAGGTCGGAGACCGCCTGCTCGATGCGGGCGAGGACGTCGGGACCGGTCGCGATCATGGCCGTGGCCTGTAGTTGGAGGCCGGTGGCGAAGAGGCGCTGGATGACGCTGTCGTGCAGGTCGCGGGCGATCCGCTCACGGTCGGTGATGACAGCCAGCTCCTCGCGGTCACCGAAGGCCACCACCCGGTCCAGCGCGAGCGCTGCCTGGTCGGTGAACGACACGAGCAGCTGGTGCTCCTCGACGTCCCGCGGGCCGGGCCCCCGGTCGAAGACGGCCACCAGGAGGCCCCGGTGGGCCAGGTGCGCGCGCAACGGGATCGCGACCACGCTCAGGTCGGCGGCGCGCAGCTCCACGGGCTCGTCCCTGCGGGTGGCGGGCATCGTCGTCACCACCTCGTCGAGGGCCCGGGAGACACGGTCGGCGTCGGAGGCCGCGACGGACACGGTGCGGAGGTTCTCGGGCCCGAAGCAGAGCGTCGCCGTCGCGAGCGCGCCCGACACCGAGCGCATCGTCTTCGTGATCAGTGCCAGCGCCCCCTCGATGTCGAGGGGGGGCTGGAGCTCCTCGGCGAGGTCGGCCGTCGCCTCCAGCCACTGGCGCCGGCGCTCGCTGAGGCCGTAGGCCCGGGCGTTCTCGATCACGAAGCCCGCCGCGGTGGCCAGCCCCCGGACGAGGAGCTCGTCCTGCGCCGTGAACGACGTCCCACCGGCCTTCTCGGTGAGGTAGAGATTGCCAAACACCGTGCCCCGGATCTTGATCGGCACCCCGAGGAACGTGGTCATGGGCGGGTGGTGGGCGGGGAAGCCGAACGAGCTCGGGTGCTCGCTGAGGTTGTCGAGACGGATCGGCTCGGGGTGCTCGATGAGCAGGCCGAGGATCCCCTGGCCGCGGGGCAGGTCGCCGATCAGCAGGCGGTGCTGCTCGTCCATGCCCGTGGTGACGAAGTCCACCAGGGTCTTGCCATCGGGGGCGATCACCCCCAGCGCGCCGTACGTCGCCCCGGTCATCTCGGTCGCCGACTCGACGATGCGGGTCAGGACGGCGTGCAGGTCGAGGTCGGACGAGATCGCCACGACCGCTTCGAGGAGTGCCTCGGCGGCCCCGGGGAGCGCCGGCTCCGGCTCGTGAGTCACCCGCCCAGTGTCCTGCATCCGGGCCGGAAGGAGGCTGTTCATCTTGGGTGATTTCATCGCGGGCTGCGCAGCTGTCGCGGGATTCCGGCGTTGACGGGGAGCCCGGAGGCCACCCGGACCTTGATGTCGACGAGGACGCAACCCTCGGGAGTGACCACGACCGGGTTGAGGTCGAGCTCCGCGACCTGCGGGACGTCGGTCGCCAGCGCGCCGAGGGAGACCACGAGCCCGGCCAGGGCGTCGACGTCACCGCGGTGCGAGCCCCGGTAACCCTCGAGCAGCGGCCAGATCCGCAGCGACCGCAGCGCCCGGGTCGCGTCGGCCCGGCTGATGGGCGGCACCAGGAAGGCCCGGTCGTTCCACAGGTCGGTCGCGACGCCGCCGGCGGCGACCATCACCATCGGGCCGAAGCCGGGGTCCCGGACGACCCCGAGCGCCACCTCGACGCCGGAGACCACCGGCTGCACGAGCACCGGCACGTCGTCGTGGCCGAGCTCCTCCTCGAAGGCGCGAACCGAGCTCAGCACCTCCATCCCGGACTGCAGGCCCACCCGGACCAGGCCGCGGTCGGTCTTGTGGACCACGTGCTGGTCGGCGACCTTGACCGCCACCGGGAAGCCGGTGCGGGCGGCCGCGGCCGAGGCCGCGAGGGGGCTGTGGACCAGGGTCCCGACGGGTACCAGTCCGTAGGGGGCCAGGAGGTCGGTGATCTGCTCGACCTCGAGCCAACCCCCGTCATCCCCGGTCCCGACCACCAGCTCCTCGGCGATCCGGCGTGCCTCGGCGGCGACGTCCTCGTCGGTGGCCGGGGGGTCCTCGTGGGGGACCCGCAGCCACGCGGCGTACGCGCTGGCCTTGCCGAGCGAGCGGATCGCGGCGGCGGCGGAGCGGAGCACGGTGATCCCCGGCAGGTCCTCGCGCCGGGCGTCCAGCCCGCCCATCGGGACCAGGACCATCGGGGTGTCCGGGTGCTCCACGCGGCACCGGGCCAGCGCCTCGAGCACCGGCGCCGGGTCGGTCACGTTGGTGCGGACCAGGATCACGAGCACGGCGTCCACCTCGCC
>Ga0164308_10001738_pt1 | contig 11617 bp, 10 predicted proteins | sample Whisoiple_246_MG_FD_109983 | JGI IMG/M metagenome (GOLD analysis project Ga0164308, IMG submission 109983) | Soil microbial communities amended with fresh organic matter from upstate New York, USA - Whitman soil sample_246_MG | ecosystem: Environmental > Terrestrial > Soil > Unclassified >... | reverse complement strand
CCGGCTGCGCTTCCGGTGCGTTAACTGGTGGAGCTCCAGGAACAGGAGTCTGTGGTGAAGCGGACTCCCCCTCCTGTGGTGTGTCGCTGGGGATAGACAATATCAAGGGAATCCATCCAAGCAGCCGACCCCATGCAGGGAACCGTGCGGGGCTCGTTGACGGACCCTCGACCGGACCCTCAGGCGGTGGCGCTTCGCCAACCGGCCCGCGCGGCCTTGGGCCAATGCGGGGTGGCAGACCGACAGGTGGCGGTACGCGCACGACGGGCGGTTCCGGAACCCAACCCGGACTACCTTCAGCCCCAGGCACAGTCTGCATGCCTGTCGGATCGATCAAACGAACGGGGTTGTTGTGAGCGTAGGTATAGAGTGCCAGGCCGATAGGACGAGACATGTTTCCGTCGAACGCCGGATCGGGACTCATCCAAACGCCCGCGCGCGGATTGTAATAGCGCGCCCCGTAGTAATAGAGCCCTGTCTCATCGAGCTCCTTGGCATTGAACTGCCAAGGCAAGCGATTGTTCGCGCTGCCGTTCTTCAGCTCCTCGATCCAGCTCTCACCGCTCGGCAAGTACTCCTCGTGCTCGAGGATCTGCCCCGTGCGATCGGTGATGTAGCCCGTGCTGCCGAGCTGATCGGAGTGGTAGTAGAAGAGGATCGGCGTCTGCGTGGTGGTGAGCTTCTTGTAGTCGTTCAGAGTCACGACTGCGCTCACGATGCGCGTTGGCCCGGCATAGATGTGCTTGGTCTGGAACAGCAGGTTCCGGATCACGTAGTAAGCGTTGACGTAGACGGTCTCGAGCGAGGTCCGGCGCTTGTGCGTGCGCTGTCCTTCGCTGTTGTAGACGTACGTGTTGGTGTACGACGAATCGACCTCTTTGGTCAGCTGGTCGAGGTCGTTCCAGGTGACTTCACGGCCGACTTCGAACGTGCCCGTGCTCGCGGTCTGGTTGCCGTTGCCGTCGTAGCTTAGGTTTTGTAGGCCGATCTTGGTCGGCGCGTGGGGTCGCGTGGAGCCGTAGGTGTAGCTGTTGTTGTAGGTGGTCTTTGCTTGCGTATCCACGCGGCCGCCGGTCGGCCAGGTGATCTTGTCGGTCAGGACTTTCGTCTTGATGTTGGGGTTGCCCCACACCGGTCCGTCCTCGCGCCTTCGGCGCTGCGGGCGGCCCACCTCCCCCTTATTTGTGCTCGCCCGCGCCGCCCTCGAAGCGCGCCATTCCGAACGTGATCAGCGGCGATGCGGTGCGGGCTGCGCGCAAATGGGGGAGGTCGTCGCGGGGCGGGGGCCCAGCTCTTAGTGCTCGGCGTCAGCAGCGTGCTGTGAGCAGGAGCACGAACATTCGCACCGCCTAGCCGCGGCACCCGATTTTTGGGGCTCCTTGACACAGCTCAATAGGGCCGTTCTCGACCGATGTCTCGGTGTGGTGGCACTGCGCTACGCTCGGCTCGCGCGGCCCAGCTTAGGTAGCGGAAAGTAATCTGATGACCACCGGCACTGCTCTGGCTGCGACGTCGACACAATCATCGTCGGTGTAAATTGCGTAGTGCGTAACGGCAAATTCCTCCAAAACACCACCGCTCTCCTCACGTAACCATGTGAGCCACAACGAGTCTTCGACGATCATTAGACTCGATGATTCCCTCATGTTCTGGGATTGCCAGGTTCGAATCCGAAAGCTCTCATTGACGTTGCGATAACCAACGACTTCCTGAAACACGAGTTTCGCCACCGCCTTCCGTGTTTCCTTAGAAGCGACAACTACAGACAACCCCTCGTCTTCGTCGCGGATGCTCGTGATTTCCACTCGCATCGGGATCGCTTCATCGGGCTGCCAGCGTTTGAAAGTTTCTGTGTTCATGTCTAGTACCGAATCTTGACTGGATGGGCCCCACCCTGGATCTCTAGCGTCGGGGAGCCCTGAGTACTGCCAGGTCTAACTATAACCGTTCTCCCCTCCGGGAGCCGCCCAACACGAACGCCGCCGCCCTTGTCTGTAACGTTCGCGGGTCCCAACCCTGCAAAGTCGGCGTTCGCCTGATTGAACCCCCCTGGCCTCTCGAACTGTGCTGCGCGGCCTGGACGCAATCGCCCCGGATTCGTCCGAACCGCACCCTTCAGAAGTATCCGTCCGACGAAGGCCGGGCTTGATCTACGGGGCTAAAACTGCCCAGTTCTGCGGCAAGAGCGTGTCGACTCGGTCAGCCGGCGTCGAGTCGAGGCGCGTCAGGATGTCGGTTAAGTACGCGAGCGGATCGACTTCGTTCGCGACGCAGGTCGCGACGACGGTGTAGAGAGCGGCGAGATTCTCGCCCGCGTCTTTATTGCCCGCGAACAGGAAGTTCTTGCGGCCGAGGGCAACGACTCGCAGTGCGCGTTCGCTTCGGTTGTTGTCTGGCGGGATCTCGGTGTTTGTGATGAAGCGGGTCAGGGCTTGCCAATTTTTTAGGGTGTAGTTGATCGCGTTGCCCATGACGCTTTTCGGCGGGTGCTGCGCTTTTTGCTTGGTGAGCCAAATGTAGAGCTTGTCCATGATCGGCAAGCACTGTTCCCAGCGCACTCGAGCGTGATCGACTTCGCCGGTCTCTCTGGCCATCTTCACGTCGCGCTCGATCACGTAGATGTCGCGAATCGCGTCGAGGGCAACCTGCGCTTCTGGCGCAGAATTCAAGGCTTTGAAGAACTTGCGTCGGGCGTGGGAAAGGCAGCCGGCGCGTTGTCGGCCTTCGACTCCGGTGATGGCGTTGTAGCCAGTGTACATGTCAACGACGAGCGTGCCGGTCGTGCCGCCAAGGATTGCTTTCGGCGTGTCGCCACTGCGATCCATACTGAAGCGGTACGCGACGAGTGTACCGGACACGAACGTCCAGATGTACGGCTTCTTTCGACCGTCTTGCACCGGCATCGGCGTCTCATCAGCGAGCACGATCTGGCTGGCTGCGATCAACACGACGATGCGGGCGGCGAGCGGTGCAACCAATTCACCGGCGCGGTGAAAGAGATCGGTCATCGTACTGCGCGGCACCGGGATACCGAGTCGACCGAATTGTTGCTCCATGCGATAGAGCGGCAGCGAGTCGCAGCACTTGCTCACGACCAAGTGCGCCAGAAATCCTGGGCCGTACTGCGTCTTGTCGAACACCTTGTCGGGCACCGGCGCGGTGACGACATGCTGACCGCAGCGACAAGCGAGCGTCTGGCGCCGAAAGATGCGTTTGCGGAAGTAACCTTGAACGTAATCGGTTACCGAGCTCTGCTTGCCGTCACCGAGTTTCGCGAAGTCCTCGCCGCCGCAGTGCGGGCAGTGCAGCTCCGTCGCCGGAACCGAAACCTCGACTATCTCGGTCTCGATCTTAGCGTCGCGCGCTTCCGCATTGGCCCGACGTTTGAGCTGGGTCTTCGCCGGGTCGGGCAGCTCGCCGCGACGCGCTTCGCGCTCCATGGGCGGCATCTTCTCGCTGCTCTTGCCGAATATCTTCTGCTTGAGCGCGTCGAACTGCTCCTGCTGCAGGCGCTGTTTCTCGGCAACGTCATCGAGCTGCTTCTGGAGAGTAAGCGCGTACTCCTTCCACTCGCACTCATGATCGCCGGCGGGAACCACCCTGATATTTGATCAAATTCGGAGCGATCTGTCGATCCCCTTTATGCAGTTTCTGCTGCGGGCGGCTGCCAGTGCACGGCGCGGCGAACCCGACGCACGTCGATCCCATCGAGCAGCATGGCCAGCTCCGTGGCGTCCATCTCCATCGCACGGCCATCGTGCGTGATCCGCGGGGCCCGAAATCGGCCACGCTCAAGCCGTTTGTAATAGAGAACCAGCCCGCCGCGATCCCAAAAGAGGATCTTGCAGCGGTCGCCACGACGCCCCAGAAACACGAACAGATGCCCGGCGAACAGGTCCATCCCCCACTGTCCGCGAACGATGCCGCTCAGACCGTCGTGACCACGACGAAGATCGACTTGCTCGACGGCGAAATAGATCCGAACGCTTGGTGGCAGCGTGAGCAACGGTTACCGCAACCTGCCAACCACCGCCGCCACGTACGTCGGATCGCAGCCTTCCTCGAAACGAAGCCGAAGACCGCCACCGAACTCGAGCTCGACTTGCTTCGCCACGGTACCCGTCAACCGCACTGGCAACAGCGCGAGCGCTTTGCCCTTCACCGCGGTCGAGCCGGTCGTCTTGTACAAGTGATACTTCAGAGCGGCGTCGCTCACGCCATGCTTGGCCGCCACAGCAACGCGGGGGATATCGCCCTTCTTCGCCTCGCCTACGACCATCGCCCAAAACTCAGCGCCCCGTGTGGATGACTTAGACATCGCGCGCGAGCATTACGCCGCGCGATGCGGGACTACAGGGCGCCTATCACCGGACGGATAGTGCGCCGGGATAAACCGGCATGGAGAAAGGAATGAAAGAGTCCAGCATCGAAGGAATAGCGAACCACGGTGACCCCGAGTCATGCTCCTTCGCTCGCAAGGGCGGAGGTGAAGCGTTGACAGGGGCACGCACGGGCAGGGTATTGAGCCGCGAAATCAGGTCCATCAGGGCGCCGACGCTGTTATCCGAAGCGGAAGGCCACACGCCCGTCGTCGTGAACGCGAGACGATGGGCGGCCCTGCGCGGTCGCAGACCCCTCGCACGTGCGGAATCTCCATGCGCGAGAACCGGGAGATCCCCGAGTCGCCCGCGGCGGATGGCGCCGTGGGCCGCATCGGAAAGGCCAGAGGCCGTACGCCGATGATGCACGGCTCGGGGAAGTCGGACAGGCCCGTAGTACCTGCGAAGCCTTCGAACAACGCGGAGTCGTCCGCTGCGGAGAGGGTGGAGGAAAGGGGCCTGGCCAAGGGGAACATGATCGAGCAAAACGCGCCCCGGACACAGCGCCGGATACATGGCACGCCAAGTGCGCTCGACCGTGTACGTCAGAAAGCAAAACGGGACAGGACGGCGAAGTTTACGGCGCTCCTTCATCACGTCGATGTCGGCCGGCTCCGCGCCGCGTTCTTCCAACTGCGGAAGAAGGCTGCTGCGGGCGTCGACGGTGTGACGTGGGAACAGTACGAGGCGGAGCTCGAGACGAACATCGAGCGGCTGCACGCGCGACTGCACCGCGGAGCGTACCGGGCGAAGCCCTCACGTAGAGTGTACATTCCCAAGGCCGACGGACGGCAACGCCCGCTCGGAATCGCCTCGCTGGAAGACAAGCTTGTCCAGCGAGCGGTAGTCGAGGTGGTGAACGCGATCTACGAGGAGGACTTCATCGGCTTCTCCTACGGGTTTCGACCCGGGCGTGGCCAGCACCAAGCGCTGGACGCACTCGCGGTTGGGATCCTCCGGAAGAAGGTGAACTGGGTGCTCGACGCAGACATCCGTGATTTCTTCAACACCATCAATCACGAATGGCTGATGAAGTTTGTCGAACACCGCATCGCGGATAAGAGGGTCCTTCGGCTGGTACAGAAATGGCTGGCCGCAGGAGTGTTGGAAAATGGAATGTGGATTGAGAGCACGCAGGGCACGCCGCAGGGAGCAACGATATCACCGCTTCTCGCCAACGTTTACCTGCACTACGCTCTCGACCTGTGGGTGCAGCAGTGGAGAAAGCAGCACGCGCGCGGCGACATGGTCGTCGTGCGTTGGGCCGACGATTTCGTTGTTGGCTTCCAGGACCACACGGATGCTGAGCGATTCCTTGAGCAGCTACGCGAACGATTGCGCCGCTTCTCGCTGGAATTGCATCCTGACAAGACACGGCTCATCGCCTTTGGACGCCTCGCGGCCAGACGGCGCAAAGAGCAGGGTCTCAAAGGAGCTCCAGAGACCTTCAATTTCCTTGGTTTTACGCACATCAGCGGCAAGACCAGGACCGGGAAGTTTCTTCTGGCGCGGCATACGATCAAATCGCGGATGCGGGCGACTCTACAGGGCCTCAAGGCTGCCCTGCTGAGGCGTCGACATCAGCCACTGCCCAAACAGGGAAGTTGGCTCGCCGCTGTCACGCGAGGCTATTTCGCGTACCACGCGGTGCCGACCAACATCCCCACGCTCGACGGCTTTCGAACCCAGGTCATCCGCCACTGGCTTCGCGCGCTTCGGCGACGTAGCCAGCGGGACCGGACCAACTGGGCACGGATGAACGCCGTCGCGCAAAGGTGGGTCCCTCATGCGCGAGTGCTACATCCTTGGCCTGAGCAGCGATTTGACGTCCGAACCCGAGGCAAGAGCCCAGTGCGGTAGTGCTGCTCGCTGGGATCTGTGCGGGGGGCGGCCCGAACCCGACGGGGTGAAGGGCCGTCCCTACCGCGACCCTTCAGAACATCGTCGACGGTTCCACCAACGGGCGTTGTGGCGTGAGGGACGATCTTTGCTCCGCCGGTTGCTGCCGCGGGCGCAGCCTCTGCAGCAACCGCACCCTCCACGTTAGCGCCCGCACTCGAACCGACCGCTTGCCCCACACCTATGTCCAGGCACTTCGCCAAGGATCTGCGCCTCTACTGGCACACCTTTGGCGGTCGCCGCGTCCTCTACGGCTGATGCCCCGCTTGAGTCTCGTGCCGCTTGGATCTCAGTAGGTGTGGGCTACATCAGGCGGTTGATGCGGAGGGCAACTTTTTCGCTCGAACAGGCGAAGGGCTCCTTCGGACCCAAGCCGTTCTCCTCAATCAACCGCACCGGCTTGTTGCGCGAACTGGATGGGGCGCTGTTCCGCGAAGGCGCTGTCTCGCAGCTGGCAGCTACCATCGTTCGAGGGCCACTCTGTCGAACCGCTCCAACGCGAAGGTGAATCCGACGTCAAGCGCAGTCAAACCGACGAGAGCGTCACGGAACGCTTCGGTTTGGTCCTCCTGATCCGCAATCAGCCGTGGCATGTATTCGGCCGTATCCAAGGCGTCGGCGATCTTCTGGTAACCTACTTGGTCATATGCGAACTTCCGAGCGGTGACCAAAACGGCGTTGAGAGCGGCTAGTGCGTTGTTGAGTTTTTCAGGACGAATCATAGGTCAATTACGGCTTCCCGATGCCAACCAGGTCGATTGGTGTTCCGCTGCTGCCGGGTGTAATCCGGATCGGCGGCGGCTTCGAACCGCTCGCCGTGAGTCGTAGCGTATCCAGCCAACGTTTCAAGGCGCTGGGCTGAGTGACCGTATCGATGACAGCCTTCGGCGAACGAAGTGCGCTCAGAGGGACATCAGTCGTGGCTACTGTCCTTCCTCCGACATCTATCTCCGCGGCAATCGTGTCGAAACCGGACAACTGTGCAGCCTTAGCACGCCTCACGCCGTCGAGAATTTCAAATGTCTCCGGCCCCGCTGCGGCCAACGCTTCTGCTCCCTCTGCGGCGGCAGCAAGCGCGCGCTCTTCGCCGAGGACGGGGACAGCGAACACAGCAATATTTGCGGCGACTACGGCGCTCGTCTTTGCCGTGTTGGCATACGCATTTCGTCGAAGTAGAGGACCGCGCATTTCGGGCGCATCGCCGGTTAGCTGCGCCAACGCTTGATGCTGTACGTTTCCATCAGCCCGCCAATTCGGGGGTGGACCGGGAAGTGGCGTGATTTCGCCTGTAAGGCCAGCAAACACAGAGGTCGAGCGCGAGGGGTGAGCGTTTGAAGTTCCTGGACCGCTCAGACGCATGCCGAGCGCCGCGCTGTTGTCGTTCATCATACCGCCCGAGCTCAGCGAGTCCTCGGCAGACCAGCTGCCCGACTTGGCACTCAGCCCCGTTTGGTCCGTGAATCGCACGGGATTGTTGTGCGCGTAGGTGTAACGCGCCATGCCCATTGGACTTCCGAATGCCCCTTGCAATCTTTCACACCGATCCGACGGCTTGCTTCGAGAGCGAGGGGCTCATTTGTGCGCCGAACGCTACTGGTGGGCGCGCTACCTGCCAACCCGTGCGCCGGCGCGGTGACACCTGCGAAATTTACTCTCAGTGCGCGTACAGCGACACGTGCGCGATGACCTGCCAGCCCAAAACGGCGGAGGGAAAACCGTGCACGAGCGACGATTGTGCTCTCGACCTCGAATGCACCGCTGGTGTTTGTCGCCAACAGCGCATGGGAAGTTCCTGGCACCTGGGGGACGAATCGTGCAATTCATCTTCTCCGCGGATGCCACTCTTTTAGCGCTGGCGTTCGCGCGTTTGCCGATGTGGCGTTCGGCTCGCTGAAGCCACCCAAAAAAGCGAAAACTCCAGAGGATTTTGGAATCGTCCGGAGTGCGCTAACGGCTAACTTTGTTTTTTTGTGCGCACTCGTGCGTCCGCGAAGGCTGGCGCCGGGTTTCGGGACCCGCCGCGCTGGCACCGGCCGCACCCTCCCATCGTTGACGCCCGCCGCGTATCCGACACCAGCCCAACGTGTTTGAGGGAACGCCCATGCGCATGGTGTTCCCGAGGACGGGGCGGTCGGCGAGCGTCCTTGCGCGGCAGGCCACGATTCCGAGCAAGCGTCCGCCGAAATCGGAGCCGGGTGAAGGTTTGCGCGCGCCGAGACTCTAATCAGCCAAAACGGAGGACGGACCATGCTGGGAAGCAAAATGATGCGGGGCGTTTCGGAGGCCATCGGATTTTCTGCGCTCGTCGCGGGCACGTTCGGTTGCAGCGGCGCTGCCGGACCGGCGGAGCACGAGGGCACGCTCGAGATCCAGGCCGGTATCCTGCGCGACGGCAGCACCGTCACACGCTACGTCTTGGAAAAGGCGGACGGCACGCGGCAGGAGCTCGAGTTCGCGAGCGCGCCGCAGCTCGCGCCGAACGCGCTCGTACGCGTGCGTGGCACGGAGTTGTCCAGGCGCTCGTTGCACGTCGACGCGGTTTCGGAGCTCAAGGCCGGCACGCTTGGCGTGGCGCGCGAGCCGCTGATCACGCACGGCACGCGCCACATGGCCATGCTGCTCGTGCACTGGAACGGCCCGGACGACACCACCCCGGCGCAGGTCAACGAGCAACTGTTCACCGGAGCCGGTTCCGCGGCGGCGCTCTATGCCGAGGCGTCTTTCGGTAAACGCACGTTCGACGGCCAAGTATTCGATTGGCTTCAGATCCCGGCTCCCACAAGCTGTGATCGCGATACAATCGCCAAGTCCGCGGACGCCGCAGCCGCGGCCGCGGGCATCAATCTGTCGGCGTTCGACCATGTCGGCTACCTGGTCTCGGCCACTTCGAACTGCAATTTTAGCGCGTTTGGCATCGTCGGCGTCCCGGCATCGCCCGCGCGCCGCACTTGGTACAACGCTTCGTTCCCGCCGTCGCTGCTCGTCCACGAACTCGGCCACAATCTCGGCTTATGGCACGCCCATTCTTACCAATGCGGCGGCGCGATCGGCAAACGCAGTCAATGCGCGTTTTACGCCGAATACGGCGATCCGTACGATCCGATGGCTTCGTCGACGACGCACTTCGACGCTTACGCGAAGCTCGCACAGGGTTGGTACAGCGGCTGCAACTCCGTAACGGCCATGCGCGACGCCGTCTTCACGCTGGCGCCCACCGAGTCTTCTTCGACAGGCGTGCAAGCCGTCCGCATCCCGCTCTCGCCCGATCTGTGCCCGCCGGTCTTTCCGACTGAGCCGGCCGGCATCGGCGGCGCTTGCTATTACTACCTCGAGCACCGACAGCCGATCGGCTTCGACGGCGCGGGCCAGTACGCGAGCGCGCCGATGCACGACGGCATCCTCGTGCACACCGACGTCGACGTGGATCTTTCCGGCAACTCGGGGCTCACGGGCTCGAGCATCCTGGACATGACGCCCGCCTCGACCAACGTGAACGGGCCGTTCTGGGACGCCAACCTCGGGGTGGGCAAAGTCTTCGGCGATCCGAGTGGCGTGCGCGTGCGCGTGCTCTCGCAATCCGGTCAGACGGTGCGCGTCGCCGTGAAGGTTCCGGGCGGCACGACCGCGCCGACGTGCCTCGACGGCACCACGGCGCCCGCACCGGCCAACTGCAACAACGGCGTAAAGAACAGCGGCGAAACCGACATTGATTGCGGCGGGGCGAATTGCGTACCGTGCGACGACGGCAAGACCTGCGTCGCGAACGCCGACTGCTGGAGCGGCAGCTGCATGGGCGGACGTTGCGTGGCGTCCTGCACTGACGGCGCAAAGAACGGCAGCGAAACGGACGTCGACTGTGGCGGCAGCTGCACAGCGGACTGCGCCGTCGGGCAGCGCTGCAACGCGAACGGCGATTGCGTCGGGAACCGCTGCTCGGGCCAGCACTTCTGCACGAGCGGCCAGCTCAGCGCGTCGCTCAACGTCTACAGTGACTGGCAGACCGGGTTCTGCGGCTCGTTAACGCTCACGAACAACGGCAGCACCGCCACGAACGATTGGAGCGCGCTCGTCGACTTCACGGACTCCACGTTCACGAGCACGGACGGCGCCGTCTTCACCGCCGTCGGTAACGGGATTCAGCGGCTCACCCCGATCTCCCCCTGGGGCAACGTCATCTACCCGAACTCGAACCTCATCGTGAGCTTCTGCGCCGCCAAGACCGGATCCGGCTACTTCCCTGAATTTCTTTACGCCAACGGTCGTTACTAAACCGCGCGGCGCCGCCAAGTGGGTGAAGCTGAGAGTGGGCCCGAGCCGCGCGTCGTTAGCGGCTCAGGCTCACTTACCGTAGCCAGCCGCAACGTTGTTGGCTTGGATGGCCTCGTCTACTGAATCCGCCACAAAAAGCGAAAACCCCGGCTTCGGGTGCCAGGGTTTTCATCGTGTCTTTTGTCTCTTATCGTCGGGGCGGGCAGATTCTACGGCTGCCATCACAGAGGGCGCCTGCTCATGCGTGATTGACACGAAAACCGGGGTTTTCGGGTCGGCCTCCCCGACGGAGGGAGACGCGAGGCAACCGGAAATAACACCGCGTTGGGTAACTGGGGGGAAACGGGTTCGGACGCTGCTATGCTTGGCGGGTGAGCCAGCCGCTACCCTTCGACGAGGCGATCCAGGCCCTCAAACGCGACCCAACGCACCCAGTGCGCGTAAAGGTCGACGAGGAGCTGACGGTCGAGGTGCGCGCGGTTGATCCGGTCGTGCGCCCGAAGCGCTCAGCCGGTGACGTGCTCCGTGAGATCGGTCGATGGGAAGGGGAGAGCGGCGAGGAGCTTGACGCGCTGTTCGTGCGCCAGCGCTCCAATCGCCGGGTTCCCGACCTGCCGTGAAGTACGTCCTCGATACCAACACTGTAGCCCGTTTGCTTGACGGCGGCGAGCGTGTCCTCAGCCACCTGGCCGACGTGGAGCCGAGCGAGGTCGGCATCCCGCTGCTGGTCCTGGCCGAGCCGCTGTTCGGCGCAAAGAAGTCCGCACGGAGCGTCCAGAACCGCGCTCGCATCGAGCGATTGACGGAGACGTTTCCCATGCTTCCGGTGGGGCTTGCGGTCGTGCGTCGCTATGCCGTCGTGCGCGCCGAAATCGAACGCCTCGGAAGCCCAAAGAGTGATTTTGATTTGGTGATCGCGTGCACAGCGCTCGAACAGGGCGCGAGGTTAGTGACGCACGACGCGGCGCTGAAAGACGGCGCGATCGATGGCCTGGTGGTCGAAGATTGGCTCTGAACCTGATCTGCAGGTGTCGGTAGGATTTCTCGTTCGTGCGTCAGCTTGAAAGTTT
>Ga0164308_10001737_pt1 | contig 11618 bp, 9 predicted proteins | sample Whisoiple_246_MG_FD_109983 | JGI IMG/M metagenome (GOLD analysis project Ga0164308, IMG submission 109983) | Soil microbial communities amended with fresh organic matter from upstate New York, USA - Whitman soil sample_246_MG | ecosystem: Environmental > Terrestrial > Soil > Unclassified >... | reverse complement strand
GGAGTCCAGAGTCGGATCTCCTGTCGGCCGTGGCATCACCACGGCGATCCGATCCTCGTCAGGGGCTATGAGTCCTGCCAGAGCCAGCTCCACTAGCTGTGCCCCGGCCAGGCCGAGGTCGAGCGACTGCGGCTGCGCTGTGGTACCCGTTGTCGGGTCCAGAGCGAGCAGCAGAAGCTCCTCCGGAATTGTTCTGCGGCTCCTGCCCATCCATGCCTCCCCGCGTGGATGAGTGACAGGGTGACCCCTCTCACAATGGTCTGTCGAGGGCGCCTGGGTGCTTTGTGAGGGAACCGTTAGCTATGTCGTTCTCGTCTAGCGGCTCGGCCAGGGGTTCACACAGGACACTGGTAGATGGTTCGGACACGGTGCGGGCGTGACCCCGCGGCTCTTCAGGAGGTATCGGTGGCGGGCGAGTCCCCCGGCAAGTCGGATCAGCGGAAGTCGTCGGGGACGGCTGAGGGACGCGATCCGCGTTTCGCCGTGTTCCGTGAACCGGTCGCTGAGGCGGACGGCGGCACGGCGGTCGGGAAAACGGCGGACGGGTCGGCGGACGCCGGTACGGACAGCGAGACGGCGGTCTTCCGCCTGCCGCCGTCCGGGAAGGCCGAGGCGTCCGAGGGCGCCTCCGGGTCCTCGAAGGGCGCAGAGGGCCCTGGAGGGGCCTCCACGGCCCAGGAGGGAGCCTCGGCACCCTCCGAGGCGGGCGATACGGCTGCGAAGGCGTCCGAGGCGCCCGAGGCGTCTGCGGACGCGGACGCGCCGGAGCCTGCCGGGGCGGCGGAGCCGGCGGCCGACTCCGGTGCCGGTGCCGGTGCCGGTGCCGATGCGGATGCGGATGCAGGGCCTGAGGCGGAGGCCGAGGGCGGTACCGGTGCGGACGCCGAGCCCGAGGCCGGGGCTGCCGATTCCCAGCCCGCCGAAGACGCCGAGCCCGCCTCGGACTCCGAGCGCGCCGACGACTCCGGGCGCGAGGAGGCCGCCGAGGCCGCCGCCGGATCCGAGGCAGGGTCGGACACCGCGCCGAAGCCGACGGACGCGCGGCTGCGTGCCGCCGTCGCCGCGTGGGTGGCGACCGAGCCGGACGATGAAGCCGCAGCTCAGGACGGCGATCCAGAGGACGCCGACAAGACGCCCCGGGCCGACGCCGAGCCGTCCGAGGCCGACGGCAAGGCTGCCGCCAAGGACGGTGCCGCCGTCACCGAGGCGAAGGCGCCGGGCGACGGCGGTGCGACGAAGGCAGTTGCCGCCGCCAGGCCGACCGACGACGCACCCGCCGACAGCGACCACAAGGGCGACAAGGGCGACGCCAAGGGTTCCGCCGGCACCGAAGACGCTTCGCCCGCCCCCGCGGCCTCCAGCACTCCCCGGGTGCCGAAGACCCGCGAGGAGGCCACCCCGGCCAAGGAGCCGGAGTCCGCGTCCGACGGGCGAGGAATCGATCATCCGACCGCCGTCTTCAAGGCACCGCGGGCCGAACAGCTCGACCAGCCGACGACCGCGCTGAAGCTGCCGACCAAGGCGAAGCCGAAGGCGGAGGAGCAGGAGGAGCGCGAGGAGCAGGGGAAGGCGGCCGAGCGGAAGCCCTCCTGGGCCTCCAAGGTCGCCGGTACCACGGAGGCTCCCGAGGCCCCCGCGGAGCGGACCAGCAAGTTCGTGCCGCTGCGCTCCGACGACGTACGCCCCGCGCCCGTCGTCGGACCCACGGTCACCCCTGACGTCGCGGCGAGTCCCGGCACGCCCGGGGCTCCCGGGGCAGGCCTCGCCGAGGCCGAGCGGACCCGGCAGCAGCCCATGCCGCCCAGGCCGCCGCTCGACCTGCTCGCGGAGCTCACGAACACCCCGCCGCCCCCGGAGACCCCGGTCCGCACCGCGGTCCGGCGGGTCAAGATCTGGACGCCGCTGGTCCTGCTGCTCCTGATCGTCTTTGCGATCGCGCAGGCCGTGCGCCCGCTCCCCGAGCCCGCGCTGACGCTCTCCGCCGACCCCACGTACACCTTCGGCGGCGAGAAGCTGGACATGCCGTGGCCGGAGGAGGGCCAGGGCGCCGTCGAGGTCGAGGGTGTCGGGACCATCGGCACGTACGGCAAGGAGAAGTCCGCGCCGGTCGCCAGCGTCGCCAAGATCATGACCGCGTACGTGATCCTCCAGGGGCACCCCATCACCGGTAAGGAGGACGGGGAGCAGATCGAGGTCGACGCGAAGGCCGGCGAGGAGGCCAACCGTCCGGACGAGTCGACGGCGCCGATCAAGGAGGGGCAGAAGTACACGCAGCGTCAGATGCTCCAGCTCCTGATGATCCCCTCGGGCAACAACGTCGCCCGGCTCCTCGCCCGGTGGGACGCCACCACCGAGAAGGCGTTCGTCGAGAAGATGAACGCGGCGGCGAAGGACCTCGGGATGACGAACTCGGTCTACACGGACCCGAGCGGTCTCGAGTCCACCACCCGGTCCACCCCGGCCGACCAGCTCAAGCTGGCCAAGGCGGTCATGCAGAACGACGTCTTCCGGGAGATCGTGAACATGCCGCAGGCCGAGATCCCGGGCATCGGCAAGATGATCTACAACAACAACAACATCCTGCTGGAGCCGGGCGTGAGCGGCATCAAGACCGGTTCGTCGACCCCCGCGGGCGGCAACCTCGTCTGGACCGCCGACACGGTCATCGACGGCAAGTCCCGTCGGATCATCGGCGCGGTCATGGGAGCCGACGTCGACGGGACCCTGGACGCCAAGCTGCAGCGCGCCCTGCAGACCAGCCTGGCGCTGATCCAGACCGCCCAGGACGGCGTCGACTCCGCCACCGTCGTCAAGAAGGGCCAGGTCGTCGGCTATGTGGACAACGGCTTCGGCACCCGTACCCCGGTGGTCGCGACCAAGGACCTGAAGGCCGTCGGCTGGGGCGGGCTGGAGGTCGACCTGAAGCTCACGGACGGCGGGAAGACCCCCGCACACGTGGCGGAGGCGGGCACCGTCGTCGGTGAGGTGACGGTCGGCTCGGGCACCGGCAAGGTATCCGCGCCCGTCGCCCTCCAGAGCGCGATGACGGAACCGGGCTTCGGCGACAAGCTCACCCGTATCGGCTGACCCTCCGGTCCCCTGTTCCGCCCGCCGGCCCCTGCCCCCCGTCCTCGTGGGGGCAGGGGCCGGCGGTCGCTGGGACGGGGGCCGGCCGTCGACGGGACGGGGCTGTCCGCCGATGGGGCAGCGCGGAGAAAATGCCGCATGCTAGCGTCCCGAAAGCAACGGGCGGACGCCGGGACGCGTCCCTCCGGGTACGACGGACGAGGTCCGTGCAGCACGAGGACGGTTCGGCAGGCCCGGGCGAGGACGGGGAGAGTCGCAGTGACCACCGCTGAGCCGACACGGGCGGACACCGGCCCGCCGTCGTCCGCCGAGAGCATGGCCGTGCGGATCCCGGCCCAGGCGGCCGGATTGGACGGCGACGGCCCGGACCTCTCGCTACGGAGCCGTCTCCGACGCCATCCGGTGCTGCTGACGACGGCGGTGGCCGCCGCCGTGCACCTTCTCTGGTTCTTCTTCTTCGCGAACAGCGGCGGCGACATCGCAGCCCAGGACGCCTGGGCCGAGTTCGTCGGCCGCCACCCCGGCACCGCGTACAACCTCGCCTGGTACGGGGGCATGCACCCGGTCTCGTACAGCGTGGTGTCGCCCTACCTGATGTCGGTGCTCGGCGTCCGTACGACGATGATGGTCGTCGGCACGGTGTCGTCGGCGCTCACGGCCCTGATCCTGGTGCGGGTGCCCGCCGTCCGCAACCCGCTCGCGTGCGCGCTCGCCGGGGTCTTCGCCTACCTGTGCAACGCCCTGTCGGGCCGTGTGACGTTCGGGCTCGGCATGATGTTCGCGCTCGGTGCCGTCGCCGCGGTGTTCTGCTGGCCCCACCGCTGGCGCTACAAGCGGTGGGCGAAGGCCGTCGTCGCCGCGCCCCTGGCCGGCCTCGCTACGGCGGGCAGCCCGGTCGCCGGGCTCTTCCTCGGTGTCGTCGCCGCCGCCCTCTTCCTGAACAAACGGCGCCCCGGGGCGTACGCGCTGGGCCTGGCGCCCGTCGCGGTGGTGGTCCTCTCCGCCTGGCTGTTCCCGTTCTCGGGGACCCAGCCGATGGCGCTCGGCACCCTGTCCCTGCCGTTCCTGTACTCGGTCTTCGTCTTCTTCCTGGTGCCCCGCGACTGGCACACGGTGCGCACGGCCGCCGCGGTCTACGGAGCCGGGACGCTCCTGACGTACGTGGTCGACTCGCAGATCGGGTCGAACGTGTCGCGGATGGCGATGCTGTTCGCCGGGGTCGTCCTGCTGGCAGCCCTCCCGTACACGGCGCCGCGCACCCGACGCTGGTACGCGCTGATCGTCGTCTTCGCCGGGCTGAACTTCTGGATCGGCTTCAAGGGCGTCGACGACATCGTCCGCACCGCACCCGCCGCGTCCTGGAACCGCGAGCTGGCCCCCCTGGTCAACCAGCTCCAGAAGGTCGGGGCGGAGCGTGGCAGGGTCGAGGTCGTCCCCGCCAGCAGCCATCGCGAGGCCTCCGCGCTCGCGCCGTACGTGAACCTGGCCCGCGGCTGGAACCGGCAGGCCGACATGAAGCGCAACCCGCTCTTCTACGACGACACCCTCGACCCCGTGAACTACCGGGAGTGGCTGGACCGCTGGGCCGTGCACTACGTCGTGCTGCCGACCGGCATGCCGGACTCCGGGGGCGAGCAGGAGGCGGCGCTCGTCGAGAAGGGGCAGCCGTATCTGAAGGCGGTCTGGAGCGACGCCAACTGGAAGCTGTTCCGGGTCCTGGACCCGGTGCCGCTCGCCGACCCGCCCGCGACCGTGGAGAGGGCCGGCGACGACGAGCTGACGATCCGCGTCCAGACGGCGGGCCGCGTCCTGATCCGGATCCCGTACTCCCGGTGGCTGGCCGTCGTGGACGACGAGGGCAAGAGCGTGGAGCGCCCGCAGGAGACGGAGGAGTCCAAGAAGCGTTCGGCCGAGGACAGCGAGGCTCCGAAGGACTTCACCAACGCCCACGGCTGCCTGATCAAGGTGGAGGAGGACGGCGACGGCGACGAGTGGACCGAGCTCCTCGCCCCCCGCGCGGGCGTCTACCGCCTGGCGGCGCCGTACCAGCTGCAGCCGGGCACACCGTGCCCCGAGGAACTGCGCCAATAGTGCCGGAAGCCTCCCTCCGGGCGGGCGGCACTGGCATGGTGTGCTGCCATGAGGTGCCAACATCACGGCGGTGAACGCGGCGGTCCGCTGCCGGGCATGGTCTGTCCCCGGTGCGGTTCCGCGGAGCGCTCGTCGCACGGGAACGGTTCCTGGATAGCCCGGGAGACGCTCACGGGAAGGGTCTCCACGCTGACCCGACGGCGGAAGGCCTTGCTGGTGGCCGGCGTCGCGGTGGCCCTGGGCGGCCTGGCCGCCGCCGCGTCCCTGCTCGCCGAGGGCGCCGGAGGGACGCCCCCCGAGGCGATGGGCCGGGCGGGGGCCGTGCCGGCACCGGTCGGCGGCGGGGCCCCGACCCGGATCGGGCAGGCCGGAACCGACGGGACGGAGCCGCCCGGCGACGTCACCGCGCAACCCTCGGCCTCCACGGTCCGCTACCGCTTCACGGCGTGGGCCGGGCCCGGCTGCACCACGGGCGCGTACATGGAGAACGGGCGGTTCGAGAACGGCGACGCGGGCTGGTACACCGTCGATTCGGGCGGTTTCGGGGAGAGCCCGTGCGACGGCCGGTTCAGCGCCCTCCCCATGTCGGGGAGCCCCGACCAGGACCGGGGGAGCAGCGCCGTCTGGTCCTGGTACCTCGGTGACGGCTTCCGCGAGTGCGCGCTCACGGTCTTCGTGCCGCGCAGCGTCCGGGACAGCGATGTGGCGGGTTCTCCGAGCGTCTACCGGGTGCTCTCCGACCCGCGCGACACGGACTCGGCGTACACGGGCTTCGCCGTGCGCCAGCCGGAGCACCGGGGCACCGCCGTGGATGTACGCAGCTACCCGGTGAAGGGGGACACCTTCGCCGTGCAGCTCGTCGACCGGGGCCGTGACTGGGGCGACGCGGACCTGGTGGGCGCGCACCACGCCGCGGCGCAGCTGAAGGCCTCCTGCCGCTGACCCGCCCGGCGCCCCGCGCCCGCGTCATCCCCGTACGAATGCGGCGTCGCGTTCCGTCACCTGCGCGCGCGGCCCGGCGGCCCTGAGGACGACGTCCAGGGCGCACTCCGGGTCGGAGTGGTAACAGCCGCTCGCCCAGGCGGCGTTGGCCTCCACCACCGCCCACTGCCCGGCGTCGGTGGTTCCGACGTCGACGACGATCGCGGAGGGCAGGGTATGCCCGGCGGCGGCGAGCAGCTCCGAGCCGAAGGCCCGCGCCGAGGCGGACAGAGGGGCCGGATCGAGCCGTCCCGACGCGGCGTACCGGCTGCCGGTGAGGACCTGCCCGTCGAGCAGGTACAGCCGGTACTCCGTGTCGAAGACGGTGACGTCGCTGACCAGGACCACCGTGTCCGGATCGACCGCGTCCGGGCCGGGCAGCCGCGAGCCGTCGGCGTAGACCAGCGCGGGGATGCTCTTGTCGTTCGGCGACTTGGCGAAGACCGGCCGGCGCAGCGCGTACGCCTCGCGGATGGGTACGGCACGGACCTCGCGCCGGACGAACGCGGCGGGAAGCCGGGCCAGCCAGTCGGCGGGGGCTTCGAGCGGCGCGATGCCCAGCGCGGGCGCCACGGCGTCGGCGAAGGACGGGCCGGCGTGCAGGTGCGCGTCCCCGTCGGGAAGCTCCCCGGGCACCGTGCCGTCCGGCAGCTGCGTGATGCGCAGACCGCGCCGCCGGGCGGTGTCGCGGAGGATCCGGGCGGAGGCGGTGAGACGGGGCGGGAGCACGAGGCGCATGGACATGGATCCTGCCGCGGCGTGGGCGCGCCGGCCCACCGGATTTCGCTCGACAAGCGGTGCCGGTTCGGCTTGCATGGGCCGGATGCACGCCGACGGGACGACCACCGACGCGGCGCTCGTCCAGCGCCTGCTCGCCGCGCAGTTCCCCGCCTGGGCCGGCCTTCCCGTCGAACGGGTCGGCTCCCACGGGACGGTCAACGCCATCTACCGGCTGGGAACGGACCTGGTCGTGCGGCTGCCCCGCGCCGAGGGCGGCTCGCGGGACGTGGTGACGGAGCGCCACTGGCTTCCGCGCCTCGCCCGCGGCCTGCCCGTGCCCGTGCCGGTCCCCCTGGCCGAGGGGGTCCCCGCCGAGGGCTACCCGTGGTCCTGGTCGGTCTGCCGCTGGATCGACGGCGACAACCCGGCCGCAGGCTCGGGGAGCGCCGAATTGGCCCGGGACATCGCGGAGTTCGTCCTCGCGCTGCGCCGTGTCGACTCCACCGACGGGCCGCCCGCCTACCGCAGCGAACCCCTGGCCGCACGGGACACGGAGACCCGGGCGGCCCTCGCCGCGCTCGACGGCGTCATCGACACGGCGACGGCGGCGGCCGTCTGGTCCGACGCCCTGCGTGCCCCCGGACCGCAGGGCCCGCCGGTGTGGGTCCACGGCGATCTCCAGCCCGGCAACGTCCTGGTCTCGGGCGGCCGGCTCGGCGCGGTCATCGACTTCGGCTGCATGGGGCTCGCCGACCCCGCGGTCGACCTGATCGCGGGCTGGTACCTGCTGCCGCCCGGGCCGAGGCGGATCCTCCGTACGCGGGTGGGGGCGGACCCGGCGATGTGGGCGCGGGCACGGGGCTGGGCCCTGTCCGTCGCGCTGATGGAGCTGTCGTCCTACCGGACGTCGAACCCGGTGATGGCGGGGATCGCACGGCATGTGATCGGGGAGATCCTGGAGGAGCCGGAGCGGTCCGGCAGCGCGGGGTGACCGCTGCCGGACCGCCGCTCAGCCGGTGGCCGCCCGGACGGCCGTGATGTCCACCCGCTCGGCCGGTGGCCGCCTGAACGACCCTGATGTCCGCCCGCTCAGCCGATGGCCGTCCGGACGGCCGTGATGTCCACCCGGTCGATTCCCCGGTCGAGGAAGACGGCCAGATCATGGCCCTCCTCCCGGACGGCCTCCTGCTCGGGGGCGGAGAGGGACCGCAAGGGGGCGACGAGGAGCCGCCGGCCGTCCGTCGTCCAGGTGGCGGCGACGCGCCCGTCGACGAGCACCGCGCGAAGACCCGCGACGGACAGACCGAGGTGGGCGTCGTCGATGATGCGGCCGCGGTCCTGGTAGCCGAGGATCGCGTTGTCGAAGGCCGGGAGGAACCGGACGGGGGCGGGTGTGTCCGGGGACGGGCGGGGTGCGTCCGGCAGGTCGAGCAGGACCCGGCCGCGCTCGTCCCGGAAGGTGACCAGCTCGTCCCGGAGGGCCCGGACCGCCGCGGGGAGACCCGCCACACCGCTCCACGCGCGGATGTCGGCGGTGGCGGCGGGCCCGTAGGCGGCGAGATAGCGGCGTACCAACTGCTGCCCGACCGGGTCCTCGTGGCCCTGGTCGCCCCCGTGTCCCTCGTCTCCTTCGTCGGGCAGCGGGGCGACGTCCCGTCCGAGCCAGGTGGCCAGGGGAAGATTCCGCACGCCGCCCTTCGTCTGCCACAGGCCGCGCGGGGGCAGTTGGGCCATCGGGACGAGGCCGGCGACGAGGAGTTCCCCCAGGGCACGGCGGGGCGGACCGGGCCGGCCGCCCTGTACGGCGTCGACGAGCTCGGCCATGGTGCGGGGCCGCCGGTCGGCCATGACGGCCCGCCCGGCCGCGGCGAGTGCGTCGAGGTCGACATCGGCGAGCTCACGCCGGTAGGTGGCCAGCACCCGCTGGCGCAGCATGGTGTCGTGACGGGCCCGCCAGGCGAGCGCGTCGTCGTCCGTGACCAGATGCACGGTGCGGCGCATCAGATGCGTGCGTACGACCTGCCGGTCCGTCAGCGCCCGGTCGAGCCGGTCGGGTGTGAAGGCGTACAGCCTCGACCACAGGCCGGTGAAGGGCTCCTGCGGTTCCTGGGCCTGCAGACCGCAGAGGTGTGCCACCGCCTCCTTGACCGGCGTGGTCGTCCGGTCGAGCAGGTACTGACGGGCCAGAGTGGCGCGGTTGAGGTCCCGCGCCCCGAGTACGGTCATGGGCCTGGCCGCCGTGGGGTGCCTGCCTCGGTGCCGCAACGCCCGAGCTGTCGATTCCGCACGCGGACTGTCTCCCTTCCTCCTGTGCTCCGTGTCGGACGAGGGTCAGCCGTTGTACGGGACAGCCACGTCCAGGACCCAGGTCACGCCGAAGCGGTCGGTGAGCATGCCGTACAGCGGCGCCCACTGCGACGGTGCCAGGGGCTGGACCACCGTCGAGCCCACCATCAGTCCCTGCCACAGGGCGCCGATCTCGTCCGCGTCGTCCCCGCGCACGGACACGAAGAACGGCCGGTCGCCCTGGGACCAGGGCAGCGACGAGGGGACGTCGTAGGCCATGACGTGGAACCCGTCGTCGCCCACCACCTCGCCCCACACCAGCCAGTCCGCCTCGCTCTCGTTCCGCACGTCGCCCGTGTCCTTGTACGTGACGGCGGTGACCCGCCCTCCGAAGACGGACCGGTAGTGGTCCAGCGCCGCCCGGGCGTCGCCCCGGAAGTTCAGGTGGGTGGTGGTCGTGATGGACATGATCTTCTCCTTGCCTGCTGTTCGTCGAGGTGCACCGCCGGGTGGGCTGTGCCTCCCCTGAGGTCTCGGCCTCCCCGGAGGGCGCGAAGCCCACCCTTCCACCGGTAGCGGACAGGTTGTGTCCTCCACTGCGGGCAGAATGAAGACCATGGCCCCGCAGAAGACGTCCTCCCGGCTGCTCGCGCTGCTGTCGCTGCTCCAGGCGCACCGCGACTGGTCCGGTGACGACCTCGCCGAGCGACTCGACATCACCCCGCGCACGGTGCGACGGGACATCGACCGGCTCCGGGAACTGGGTTACCCGATCCGCGCCTTCAAGGGGCCCTCGGGCGGCTACCGCCTGGACGCCGGCTCGCAACTGCCCCCACTGCTGTTCGACGACGGTCAGGCCGTCGCCCTGGCCCTGGCCCTCCGGTCCGTGGCGGGCGACGGCGCGATCGGCGAGGACGCGGCGCGCGCCCTGGCCACGGTCCGCCAGGTCATGCCCCCACGCCTGCGCCGACGCGTCGACATGCTGCGGGTGACCGCGGTACGGACGCCGGGGAACGACGAGGCGTCCCCGGCGGGCACGGAGGTCCTCATGGAACTGGGCCGCGTCATCCGCGCCCGGGAGGAGCTGCGCTTCGACTACGGGACCGAGCCCGTGTCGGCCCGGGCCGATCCCGCCCAGGCGGCTGCCGACGCCGGACCACCCCGCCGGACGCAGCCGCACCACCTCGTCGCGTGGCGCGGCCGCTGGTACCTGCTCGCCTGGGACCTCGACCGTGACGACTGGCGGACCTTTCGCGTCGACCGTCTGCGCCCCCGCACCCCCACCGGCCCGCGCTTCACCCCGCGCGAGATCCCCGGCGGGGACGTGGCCGTGTTCGTCACGGGCCGGTTCCGTGGGACCGACGGTTCCAGCGCCGACTGGCCCTGCCGCGGTCAGGTCGTCCTGGACCTCCCCGCAGAGGCCGTGGCCCCCTACGCGCAGGACGGCATCGTCGAGGAACTCGGCCCCGAACGCTGCCGTCTCACCCTCGGCTCCTGGTCGTGGACCGGACTCGCCGCCACGCTCGGCCACTTCGGCACGGCGATCCACGTCGAGGGGCCACCGCAACTGACCGACGCCTTCGCCGAACTCGCCGCTCGCTACGCGTCCGCCGCAGCCTCGACGGGACCGGCCCCGGCCTGACCGGATCGGTCCAGGCCCCGGCACCCACGCGGTGATTTCGGACATCGCTGCCCCGTGCGACCCCGACCGGCGCCGTGCAAACGTCCTGAACAGCTTCCACCCGCGGCCCCCGCCGGTGGGCCCCGGCCGACACGGTGGGAGACCGCCGGGGTCCGTATGGCAAAGTGTGCCGACAGCTCACGCCGACCGGATCTCGCGAGGGAGTCCGGCCCGCGGCTGTTCCTCGGACTGCGACCACCTGCACCCCGCCCGGCGGCGGGCTGCCGCATCCCGGGCGGGACCATCCGCCCGGTCGAGACCGAACGTGCAGGAGAACCCCGTGAACGGGAAGCGCCGTCGCTTGCTGCTGGCCGCCATCGATCCCATGCTCGAACCTGGTGAGCAGGTCGAGGTGGCGACCATCGTCAACCTGAAGTCGGTGTCGGTACGCCGGACCGCGGCGTTCGCGGTCGCCTCCGCGATCGTGAGCGGTGGCGGAATGGCCGTGGTCCCGGTGCCGACCCCCATGTACCTGGCGATGACCGGCAGGCGCATCTTCATCTTCCGCGCCAACCCGAACTTCGCCCGGCCGGAAGAGCACCTGATGACGATTCCCCGCGCCGGCCTCGTGCGTACCGAGGTCAAGGAGCGCGTGCTCAACTCGTCCTTCATCGTCTCCTCCCCGGACCGCGAACAGGGCCTGAAGATCGTGTTCCCGCTGCTCGGACGGAAGGAACGGAACGCGATAGCGGCGGCCCTGCCCCTGGCGGAATGACCGTCCCGCACGGGCTCGCGCACGCGGGTGCAGGTAACAGGACGCGGCTGCCGCGCT
>Ga0164308_10001736_pt1 | contig 11618 bp, 9 predicted proteins | sample Whisoiple_246_MG_FD_109983 | JGI IMG/M metagenome (GOLD analysis project Ga0164308, IMG submission 109983) | Soil microbial communities amended with fresh organic matter from upstate New York, USA - Whitman soil sample_246_MG | ecosystem: Environmental > Terrestrial > Soil > Unclassified >... | reverse complement strand
GTTTTGGGCAGGGCTGCGAAGGTGAACCATTGCTGATGTGGGAAACCATACGGGAATCAATTATAGAAATAAGAAAACATACGAGCCGCGGCAGCATTAATATCAACACCAACGGCTCTAAGCCTGATGCGGTAAAAGCATTGTGTGAAGCAGGCCTCAACAGCATACGGGTAAGCATGAACAGTGCGCGAAGCCATATTTATACCGCGTATTACCGGCCCAACAATTATGTTTTTGAAGATCTGATTGAATCACTGAAAACGGTGCGCAGTTATGGCGGCTGGACAAGCATCAACTATTTTGTTTTTCCAGGCATGACCGATACGGTTGAAGAATATGAGGCGCTGCGTAAGTTGATCATTGAAACGGATCTCTGCATGATACAATGGCGCAATTTTAATATTGACCCTGATTGGTACCTGGGTAAAATTGACGTGGTGGAAACAGGCGAAATGCTGGGTATGAAACAGTTAATGGAATTATTAAAGGAAGAATTCCCACACTTGAAATTTGGCTATTATAACCCGCCGATCGAGCGCATAAAAGGGAATTATGAAGCTGATTTTGCGCATTTTGCATAGCGATTGTGATAACGGCTGCTGCGTTTGTACTAACTGATGGCTCATCATTTACTCACCATAAATAAAATCTATGTCATTCAACACGGCTTTAATTGGAGAACTTAAGCATGAAGCAGCAAGCACCCGAAAAATACTCGAACGCATTCCGGCAGATAAACTGAGCTGGCGCCCGCATGATAAATCTATGCAACTTGGAAGACTGGCAAAGCATGTTGCCGAATTAAATTTATGGGTGGCAAGAATTATTAATTCAGATGAATTTGATTTTGCCACAGCAAATTTTAATAATGATGTACCTGAAAATGTAGAGCAGATTTTAAGCATATTTGATGAAAAAATTGCAGAAGCTACAGGCGCACTGGAAACGGTAACAGACGATGCGTTGAATACCAAATGGCTTGTAAAGCGTGGCGGGCATGTAATGTTTGAATTACCCAAAAAAGTAGCTTTAAGAAGTTTTGCCTATAATCATATTTATCATCATCGCGGGCAGTTGAGCGTGTATTTACGTTTGCTTGATGTATCTGTACCAGGTATGTATGGCCCATCCGCCGATGAAAGGAACTAAAACAAAGAGGGCTTTCGCAGGTGCGAAGGCCCTCTCTAAGTATAATAAGGCAGATTTAAACCGCCATCATTTCTTTTTCTTTTGCTACAAGATGCTTATCTACCAGTGTAATATACCTGTTGGTGGCTTGCTGTATGGTTTCTTCACCGTCTGCGGCAACATCTTTACTTAAACCGTCTTTTTGCAGCTTTTTTATTTCTTCAATAGCGTCCCGGCGTATGTTTCTTATCGCCACTTTTGAATGTTCCCCTTCGGCGCTTGCCCTTTTAAATAATTCCTTACGGCGTTCTTCAGTAAGCGGGGGAAGAAAAAGACGGATCTGGTTACCGTCATTTTGTGGGGTAATACCAATATTTGCCTGCAATATGGCTCTTTCAATTGCCTGCAGCATATTTTTTTCCCACGGTTGTATGCTTATAGTGCGGGCATCCAGTATAGTAATGTTTGCAACCTGCGTAATAGGTGTAGGATTTCCATAATATTCTACCGCAATGCCATCAACCATGCCGGGTGTTGCTTTACCGGCCCTTATTTTTGTTAACTCAGTTTCAAGATGGTTAATGGCCTTTTTCATTGATGATTCCGCATCATCTATAACCATTTCCATTTCTTCAGATTCCATAGTATAAAATTTGGGCAAAGCTAAGCATTCAAAAAAATTATCAATCTTCACTTATCGAAGCTTTTTCTTTCACGGGATAAATCGGGTAAACTTTTACACCAGGTAAAACCTTCTCAGGTATATTATCGCGGACTATATGTAGTTTTTTGCGAACCGGGATATAGTTTTTCAGGATATATGTTGAACCAAAATATAAGGCGAACTGCAGGGCAACAATTAAATGAAGGTTTGTATTTCTTAGCAATAAGCCAAGCAGGCCAAACAAAAACTGTGAGCCGAGCAAAACCGAGGTAACTTCCATGTGTGTAAGGCCTTTGTTTTGCAACAGGTGATGAAGATGGTTTCTGTCGGGCATAAGCGGAGATTGCTTTTTAGCGATACGCAAGGTAAAAACGCGCAATACATCCATCAGGGGTATAAGCAGGAAACTAAAAGCAATAGCCGGTACAGTATTGCCGTTAAAGCTTGCCTGTATAGAAGGGTTCTCAATAAATTTTATAGCAAGAATAGCACACATAAGCCCTATGAGCGTAGAGCCGGAATCGCCCATAAATATCTTTGCCGGCGGAAAATTGTATATTAAAAATCCGAGCAATGCCCCGCACATTGTAAAGGATAAAACAGCATAAGGCAGGGCATTGTTTATGTAAAAAATGGTTCCAAAGAACAGGCAGCTTATAAAACCAAGCGAACCTGCCAGCCCGTCAACACCGTCAATAAGATTAAATGAGTTTATCAGTAAAAGAATGGTGAAGAAGCTGGTATATATACTTTCTATATATGTTAATTCATGAACGCCCATAAAACCATGCAGGTTAGTGATGAGCAACCCGCATTTGAATGTAAGCATTGCAGTTGCAAGCAATTGCCCCAATATTTTTTTCCATGCTTTTAAACAAAATATATCATCTATTACCCCTATAAGAAAAATGATAAAAAAAGCAGCAATAAAATATTGCAGTTCCGAACTGTATTTATCAAAGTCCGAAATCATTAACACACTCAGAATGAGCCCGGTAAAGATGGCAATGCCTCCTAACGAAGAAATTTCATGGTTGTGCAGTTTGCGCTCGTCCGGTATATCATACAATTTGTTGTTGTGTGCTATACGAATTATGAAAGGCAGCAGAAAATAGGTTAGTATAAAAGCGACAATAATGCCCGCAATAACTTGTATCATGCAAGAAATTTGATTTGGGGGTGATTTCCGGTTGCAAAAATAACCATCAATTTATTAATAGACGAAATTTTTTAACAAACTGAGTACCATAAAATTAAATTGAATTTTTTGTTAAATGTCCATACTTGTGCAGCGATTTCAAAATCACTGGATAAGCATATTCAATACGCCATTATTTATGGTAACAGGATATTGTTTTTTTAAGCTGTTAAGCCATGCCTCTTCCAGTTGCTGCTGGTAATCGTTGATCACCAGGCCCCTGGCTTCCTCAAAACTTTTGGGTTGTGGTTCTGTATATACCTGCAGTATATGGATAAATGAAAAAGCATCTCCTGATTCATTTGCTTCAGGCGTTGTTTGAAAATCTTTCTGCAGCACAACATTTTGCTTTACAGGCATTTGCCCTTCTTCAAAGCGGTTACTGTCTGCATAAACATTGTTATATACAGCAATAATGTTGCGCCATTGCAATGGATTATTTTTTAACTGCAGCGCAATTGAATCAACTATCGCTTTATCCGGCGCCGATATTACAATGGCAGTCGCGCTTTTTTGCCACGAATAATTCGCTTTATGCCGGTTAAAATACTGTTGCTGGCCAATTGTATCATTCGCGGCTTTACTCCAGACATGTTTATCCATTTCGTAAAACAACATGTTTGCTTCATTAAATTCTTTGATCTGTTCGGGTGCGGAAGCATCAAAATCCTCTATATGTTCCCTGAAATATTTATCACAGGCTGAGCGGATGAAATTGTGCATTTGCTTTTCGTAAGCGGCCTGGCCGGTTATATCCCCAGCCAGGTTCTCATGCAAATAGCCGATCCAGTCTTTAACGGTAAGTTTTTGTTTTGTGAATTGAAATAAAACGGTTGCCGGCGTTATGGATTTATAAGTTGTGGGCGCCTTATCGGTTTTTAAAGCGCTGTCAGTATACGCCCACAGATCCATATGATTGTAAGTTGTTTGTTTAAAACCGGTGCGCACAAGCCATTTTTCCACAAGCGCAGATTTGGCTGCCTCCAGCCTGCTGTCATTTTGAATTTGTGCTTGCAGCCAGGCTAGAAATACAACATCGTTTTCATCTGTGCTGACAGGCAGTTTTTCCACCAGTTTTATAATGTTATAGCCATAATCTGTTTTAAAAGGCCGGGAAATATCTTCTTGCATTTTCAGGCTATAAACCTGCTGCTCAAAATCGGCACTGTAATCTCCTACCTTAACTTCCATGATGCCCGGCCCCTGGGAATAGTTGTTATGCCCATATGCTGAGAAAGCGGTGGCAAACGGAGCGCCTTTTTGCAACGCAGTATGTACTGAATCTGCGGTATGTACAGCAGCAGTTTCATCCGCAGGTGTGTAAGCCGGGGGTAGCGGAAATAATAGCTGTTGTATTTTTCGCCGGCCCAAAGCTGCTCTTTCCCCCCCATTTTTAAAAATATGATACCCTGCAGTGCTTTTATAAATAACAGAAAAATTTCCGGCTTTAAGATTATACACCAGGTTTTCAATTGGATAAGGCAATGTAAATACAGTTATATAACCAATATTACCTTTGGTTTGTTTTACCTGTGTATCGGTTGAATAAGCTGCAGCCACCTCTCCAAAATCTTTACCTGCTTTTAAATCATTCTCTGCTTTTACGATTTCTGCGTAAGCGTTTGCAGTATCATTACCTGAAAAAGGTATAAAAACCTGTTGCAGCATTATATCTTTCTGGCTACGTAAAAAGGCTTCATGAATAAGCTGGTTAAGGTTTGCCTCGCGGTTTATATAATTTTCTGCAAGCTGGTTTTTAAATGCGCCGGCATCAGATTGCAGATCCGTATGGGTATTCGCTTTTTCATCGTAAGCGGCCTGCAACTTTAAACGAAAATTAATATACAGGTTAAGATATTCCTGCAGCTTCTCCTGTTTATTGCCAGTTGTATCAGGGTTTTTGTTGTACGCTTTTAAAAATTCATTTTTTGAAACGGGGTGCGTTCCGTAAGTAAATAATGTTTGTGCGCGGCTGGAAGTTAATACGATGATTAATAAGGCCGCCAGAACTATTTTAATGCGCATACTACAGTTAATTTACGGTTTGGTTATTTTCAGTTTTGCATCTATAAGGTTATCATACTGCTCAAGGCTTAAGCCCTTGGCCAGTATTCTTTTATTTTCATCTAACAAAAAGAACGTAGGTGTTTGAGAAATATCGTATAGCTGGCGGTAGTCGGGCTGGTTAGATTGTTCAAGCTGGGTTTTTTTGTCTTTGGTTTCGTAAGCATGATACCAGCCGTTCAATTTATGATCAGCAATAAATTTTTTCCAGTCGTTAAACAACGCCTCGTTTACACAAACGGCCATAATTTTTATGCCCTGCGCTTTCCATTTTGCTTCATAAAATGAATCAAGCCTGGGTATTTGTGCCTGGCAATGACTGCAATGCGGATCCCAGAAAGCAATAAATGTAAGTGGTGCTTTAATAGTATAAAGTGAGACCGTGTTGCCGCTGGTATCGGTAAGGTCGAGTGGGGAAGCCTGCGCATTTATCTGGTTCGCCATTAAACTGTATGCACGGTCGAATATAAATTTATGCTGTTTTTCTGTAAGCCAGGCCGTATCGCCTTTGGCATAAAAATTCTGAAATAAAAACAGGAAAACTTTATCCTGCCCCATGTATTCAGGCATTATGTATTTGTCTGTAAATTTTGCCAGCAGGTAATTATGCACATCGTCATTTCCTCTTGAAGCCAGCAGCATATAATTTACCTCGTTTATTATAGAATCCGGGTCTTGCGATACGTAATATTTATAATAGTCTTCCAGTTTGGGATCAAAAAAGGGCGTGTGTAAAATAATATCGTTATTAAAATCAACATTATCCCAATAATGTTCTTTTACGTAAATGTAAGGATATAAGGAATCAACAGTGCCATCTGCGCGTACAGGCATCTGCGGCCTGTCGGGTATCTTTGCGATCTGCAGCAAGGTTGCCAGCATGGAGTTAGGCTGGTTAGCCATTATATTGTTACGATAATTGGTCAATTCGCCTGCTGCTTTTGCCAGTTCTTTGCTTATGGTTGCGGAATCTGTTGCATTGGCAGCATTCTTTAATTGCTGCTGCAGCCCGCTTAGTTTGGGCGATATGCCCGCTAAAAAATTAGAATATGCGGCAAATACATCATTATCCGGTGAACCGGTAAATTTTATCTGGCCAGGCTTTGTTGAATCTGCCACCAGCGAAAAATGCTGCGTATTATCCATCAGAAAATCGAACATGATAACCCGTTGCGGCGATGCAATAAAATAAATGCCCTGTGGTAATTTGCTGCTGCCTTTAAAAAGGGCAACGCCATTACTGTTAGCTGTTGCAGAATCTACAACCACCCTGCTTTTTTTATAATAATCACCCAGGTAAACTGTTGTATTCCTGTAATCAGTGGTGGCCATTATTTCATAGCCGGGTTTTGATTGTTGCTGTGCTGGCAATGCAGTAGTAGTTATTAAGCTGATAAGCCCGGCAAAAAATATCCTCATGTTTTTAAATTGGCGCGTAAATATATTTTAATATCTATTTGCTTTTGTTAATCCAATGCAAAACAGTAAGTCTGGCAATATGTAATGATGTGATTTTTGACTTTTGCAGTTGAATGAGTTTATTTTGCGGCGTGAAGCGCAGACAGAAAACTATTCTTGAAGGTCTATTGATAGAAAATTACGCAGCCGAGGGTAAATCGCTTGCAAAACTGGATGGCAAAGTGGTATTTGTTGAAAACACTGTGCCCGGGGATGTGGTTGATGTGCAATTATATAAAAGCAAAAAAGACTGGGCGGAGGGATTTCCTGTACACATTAAAAAATATTCCGAAGACCGGGTTGTGCCATTTTGCAAACATTTTGGTGTTTGCGGTGGCTGCCAGTGGCAAATGCTGCCGTATGCAAAACAGCTTGCTTACAAACAGCAACAGGTGCTTGATGTATTATCGCGCATAGGCAAAGTGCCTTTGCCGGAGATGCTTCCCATCATTGGGGCAACGGAAACAACTTTTTATCGCAACAAACTGGAATATTCTTTTTCAACCAAAAAATTCATACCCGAAGATGAGTTCAGGCAACTGGTTAAAGCGGGTGAAGAAGTAAAATCTATTGCCCGAAAAAATGTAGCTGGTTTTTATGCAAAAGGCGTATTTGATAAAGTGGTTGATGTAGAAACCTGCTGGCTGCAGGCAGAACCTACCAATGCCTTGCGCAACGAAATAGCCGCATTTGCGCGCAGCCAACAATTTCCTTTTTACGATTTTAAAGAGCATACAGGCTGGCTAAGGAATATGATGGTGCGGATAACCACCACCGGCCAGGTAATGCTGAACCTGGTGATCGCCTATAAGGATGAAAAAAATATGCGGTTGCTGTTTGATTTTATATTGCAGCGGTTTCCACAGGTAACAACGCTGCTGTATACCATCAATGGTAAACGCAACGATAGTATTTACGACCTTACCCCACAGGTAGTACATGGAAATGGATTTATAACAGAACAACTTGAAGATTTTACATTCAAGATAAGCCCGAAATCATTTTTTCAAACCAATACCCGGCAGGCGGAAAATTTGTATACGGTTACCCGCAATTTTGCAGAATTAACAGGCAATGAAATTGTGTATGATTTATATTGCGGCACCGGCAGCATTGGGATTTTTGTGAGCAGGCAGGCAAAAAAAATAATAGGCGTGGAGGTAATTGAGGAAGCCATCGCCGATGCTAAACAGAACGCTGCCTTGAATAATATTACCAATACATCATTCTACACCGGTGATGTAATTGATATTTGTACCGATGATTTTTTTACGAACAACGGGCACCCGGATGTGGTAATTGTAGATCCGCCCCGGGCCGGTTTGCATGCAAAACTGGTTGAAAAACTATTGCATATAGAAGCACCATTGATAGTATATGTAAGCTGTAATCCTGCAACACAGGCAAGGGATATTCACCTGCTGGCTGAAAAATACACTGTTGAAAAAGTACAGCCCGCAGACATGTTTCCGCACACGCATCATATTGAAAACGTGATACAATTAAAATTTAAAACTGTTTAAACAGATTGAATGAGAGAGTTCAGGCAAACGCGATTTGAAATATTACCGGTAATTATAAAGAATCTTATTATTATAAACACCCTGATATTTTTAGCGCAATATGTTTTTGGTCCGGCTGTGGAAGCAAAGATATTTGACCTTTTTGCCCTGCATGCATGGCAAAGCCCATTGTTTAAACCCTGGCAGTTTATTACCTATCTTTTTTTACATGGCAGTTTGGAGCATATCCTTTTTAATATGTTTGCGTTGTGGATGTTTGGCTCCGTATTGGAAAGTCTCTGGGGCCCAAAACGGTTTCTCATGTTTTATTTAATATGCGGTCTTGGTGCTGCTTTATGTCATATGGTGGTATTGTATTACCAGATGCAGCCAGTAGTGGATTTCTTTAATACTTTACCAGACGCTGAACAACAACGTTTATTAAATGACCCCAATTTTATATTATATTCATCTACCGTTGGAGCTTCCGGTTCAATATTCGGGTGCCTTGCTGCTTTTGGATATTTATTCCCTAATGCCCTGATGTTTATATTTTTTATTCCAATACCTATAAAAGCAAAGTGGGTGGTGATAGGCTATATCGCTATTGAAATATTTTTAGCATTACAGAACAGTGCCGGGGATAATGTTGCGCATGTCGCGCATTTAGGTGGCGCAGTTTTTGGATTAGCGCTTGTATATTTCTGGAATAAAACGAACAAACGCACATTGTATTAAAATGTGTTAACTTAGAACTTGTAAAAATATTATGGCAGTAAGAGAGCAAAACAGGCGAAAAAAAATCTTATTAGGAGAAGACCACAATGCCTTAACCTGGCTCATTATTCTCAACGCACTCTTATTTGTATGTGTATATTTTATAAAAGTTATTTACGATATTTCTTTCGGCCCTTCACCTGCAACTGACTTAAGTATTGATAGCTGGGTAGCCATGCCTGCGGATGGTTATGGTTTTCTTACCCGCCCATGGACCATACTCACCTATATGTTTGCCCACAATGGCCTTTGGTATCTTATAAGCAGCCTGCTTTGGCTTTGGTGTTTTGGTTATATACTACAGGATCTTGCAGGTAATAATAAACTTTTCCCGGTTTATTTATATGGAGGTATTGCAGGTGGCATCGTATTCCTGGTTACTGCTAATCTTATTCCACCTATACACGCAAATGCAGCCGCCTTTTCCTTAATAGGTGCGGGCACTTCTATAATGGCTATTGCTATAGCCGCTACCACACTTGCGCCGGGCTTTCGCATTTTACCCATGTTAAACGGTGGCATACCCTTATGGATAATCACGGTAATATTTGCAGCGATAGATCTGGGTACGATTGGTTTAACCAATGCCGCAATGGCAGCAGCGCATATTGCAGGCGGCCTAACCGGTTTTTTATTTATTCAGCAGTTAAGGCGTGGAAATGATATGGGTAACTGGATGATAAACCTGGTTAACTGGATAAACGATCTCTTTAATCCTGAAAAAAAACATAGGGAAGAAAATTTGTTCTACAACAGTGCCCGTAAACCTTTTGAAAAAAGGCACAATTTCAGCCAGCAAAAGCTTGACGAAATTCTTGATAAAATAAATGAGCAGGGATATCATCTTCTTACCGAAGAAGAAAAAGAATTTCTTAAACAGGCAAGCAAAGAAAACCTGTAGCGCGGGGTAAACTGTTTTACATGAAGAAATTTATACGGAATTCATGGATGATATTCTGCATCATCCTGCTGGCAGTATTTATAGTTTCCTGTTTTAGCGCATATATATCACCGGAAGTTTTTGGGTTCATGCCTTTGTTCGCTATTGCATTTCCTTATTTCTTTCTTTCTGTATTAATCGCCGGCATTATCAATCTTTTTATTAAAAGGTCATTGGCTTTTATTATGCTTGCCTGCATGCTGTTATTCGGGTATAAAAATATTACCGCTACAATCGCTTTTAACCTGCCTGCAAAAACCTCCCTGCAAAAAGACAGTGCAACACTACGCCTTATTACCTGGAATGTGCAGCACTTTGTTGATTTTATGAACAGGCCGGCAACCGCTTTCAAAATGCTGCAATTAATAGCTGAAAAAAATGCAGATATCGTTTGCGTGCAGGAATTCACCAATGTTGAAGGCAGTACACGTTATTTTTCGATCCGCAAAAAAATGGATAGCCTGGGTTACCGCTATTATTTTAATGCAGAAGATGATGTAAATTATTTTAATAAAGACACCGGTTTTTTTATGCGGGGCTCCGCTATTTTCTCAAAGATGCCATTTACGGACAGTGGCCGCATCAATATCAATAACAGGGATATAAAAGAAAACCTTATTTATGTAGACATAGCTTTCAACAATAAACCCCTGCGGATCTATACAGCACATCTTGAATCGTTTGCTTTGTATACCGATACCCAGCATATAGAGAAAGACATTTATGAAATAACCTATAGCCGTAAACGAACCATACAGCATAAGCTGCGTGATGTGGAACTGTTTCACCAGCACGAAGCTGAGATCATTCATGCTGCTATAGCAACAGCACGCATGCCTGTTATCTATTGCGGTGATATGAATGCTGTGCCTTCTTCTTACACGTATCATATTTTAAAAAATAATTTCCAGGATGCTTTTATTGAAAAAGGTTCGGGTATTGGAGCAACTTTTTATAAGGTACTTCCCTTGTTACGTATAGATTATTGCCTCGCCGGTAAACAGCTTGATATTATAAGCTGTGCTGTTATCAAACAAAAACTTTCTGATCATTATCCGGTTATTACAGATATGCAATGGAAATAATTTAAAAGCTAATTCGTTATTTTTATTCATGGCAAACCGTGTACGCGTTGTTATAAAAAAGATACTTCTTGTTTTAACCATAGTGGTTTGCCTTGTCTATTTGCTTACCCTGATTGTGCCCTATCTTAATCCGCGGCAATGGTGGTTGGTTGGTTTTCTCGGCCTTACCTTCCCTTATCTTTTTTTTGTGTTGATATTTATCTTTTTCTTCTGGCTCATTGCAAAGCCAAAACTGGCGCTCGTTCCTTTAATTACCATATTGCTTGGCTTTAAACAAATAAGCGTAACCTTTGGATCGCACTGGCCCAATGCTGATTTAAGCAAAAAACCAAAAGGCACGTTGCGCATCGTAAGCTGGAATGTTGCAAACATGTATGGCTTAAGCACCAATAAAGAAATAAAACAGCATAACAGAACTGAGCTTGCGCAATCGATACTTAACCTGCAACCTGATATTGTTTGCCTGCAGGAATTTAATCACTCTTATACACAGGGAGAAAGCGCTGATAATATAAACCTCTTCACCCGGCAGTTGCCCAATTATTTTTATTCAAAAGATTTTAATAAAGACAATGGCTACTATACTTCCGGCTCCGTGGTGTTTTCAAAATACCCGATCATAGATTCTGCAAAAATTGATTATCCAGGTGTATATACCGGTAGTTTGATCTATGTTGATATAAAAGTGAACAATGATACGCTGCGCATCTTCACCACGCATCTTCAATCTTTTGGATTCAATAATGCGGATTATGCAGAGCTGAATAAAATAAAACAGCGCGACGACCAATCGCTTGAAGCT